>ERZ773186.3282-NODE-3282-length-10917-cov-2.252624_pt1 | contig 10917 bp, 13 predicted proteins | sample MGYA00581000_ERZ773186 | MGnify/ENA primary metagenome ERZ773186 (study PRJEB29015, sample SAMEA2737752) | human gut metagenome | biome: human gut; feature: human-associated habitat; material: faeces | place: China | collected 2012 ... | reverse complement strand
TCTTTCATCAAAAACTCTGCACTATATTCTGAGACTATATAGTACTGATAAATACAAACTTCATTACGCTATTCACCTTCATCTAACTCTCCTAATAACTCAATATCTCTTTTCCCTTTATCAGTAGAAACATTCTCAATTTTAAACTAATTTAAAGCATATCCATAATATTCATAAACATAAACTGGAAATTAAGTCAACAGTAAAGGCTTTCGCCGGGCATAAATGCCCCTATTGACTAAATTTCCAGTTCATGCATACCGTTAATCAAGCAGAACATAGAAATGTTCTGCCGCCATCCGTTACTAACGGAGAGCAGCCATTAAAAGCAATAATATACCTCTTCACTTGTCAGTACTTAAACATCTCTCCTATTTGAATGACGCATCCTTCTCCCCAGATAAATCAAATCCTCTGTTTCTCTTTCAGGGTTTCTTCTTGCAGTAACAAACGCTGTTTCTCCATTTGTCACTGTAAGATGACTGCCAATATAAGTTGATATTTCCTTATTATAATGTTCACCGTTAATCATTTTCCTCATAGTATTTAATCCTCCTTAATCTTGAAGGTAATACCTTCATCATATGAATCAGATACCACCTTCACCTGTTCTTATCTGGCAAAATAATTTTCATCAACCAGATTTGTTCACGTCTTCCTACTGTTCCTTGACTATCTTACATTCAGAAATTGGAATATCCGTCAACTCCATTTCCCATCCACTTCCAAAATGAGTGATTCCCCATAAGTAGATATCTAACTCTTCATTATAGAATATTAACTCTTGCGTATTTTTCATCAAAAACTCAGCACTGCCTTCTGAAACTATATAGTACTGGTAAATATCAATATCCTCTCTCCATTCACTCTCATCTGCCTCTTCAAGTAACTCAATATCTTTTTCCCACTTATCAGCAGAATCATTTTCAGGGTCTTCTTCAAGCATTTCCTCCAATTCTTGGATTCTTTCCTGCGCTTCATTATATGTATATGCCTGTCCAGTACTATCAAAATACAGATACGGATTGCCATTAACTACTCCCCACCATAATCCCAATTTTTCAGTTTCTTCCTTGATAAAATTGTTCATCATACAGCAAAGCAATCGTCTTAGAGTGTCATAATCCACAAAACCACCTTTAACACCATAACTGCTTACTTCCTTACCATGATAATATGCTTTAATTTTTTCCATTTAAACTATCCCCTTTCTATTCTATTTGAAGTCAACAGACTGCTTACGCAGTCTGTTCAGGAATCGGAATATCAGTTAAAACATCTCTACAATCTGCACCATAGAAACAAATACACCATACATACATATCTAATTCGTCATTATACAGTACTAACTCACTACTTTTACTTTCATTCAGGAGAATATCTGCGCCCTGTTTAGGCACGATATAATACTGGTAAATCTCACGAACTTCTCCCTCCTGCAATGTCTCAATCTCGGTATTCCAGCACTCAACTTTCTGTTCCAATTCATTTATTTTATCTTCTGTCTCTTGTAAGTTACAGTCTGGAATATCCTTGTCCATCTCTTCCTCTAAATCCCCAATCCTGTCTTCTGTATCTTCAATCCGTTCTTCCAATTCTGAAATTTTTTCAGATGCTTCTTCTTCGGTATATACATTACCATTATTATCATGGTAAATGAATACAGAACCATTCACAACTTTCCATTCACCAATACCATGCTCTCGTGTTTTTTCAACAATACTATTATTCCGTACACCACCAACCACATCTCTCACTGTAGCCTTACTAACTCTTCCATTCTCAATTTCAAACGTTCTTAAAGCATGCCCATAATATGTATTTTTACTCATAATTTTGTACTCCTTTTCATCAATTTTATTTTTAATATCGGTTTCATACTTGCAGGTATCTCCTATCAGAGAAGACATCTGTAATAAGGTTTATTCTTCACACTCTCCAAAGAGTTTAATGTAGTCATCCACATCCATATTTTCTTCCACCCATTCTTTTGCCTCATCCTCAGACAACGGAATGATTTTTTCACCGTATGTATAACCACATCCCTGAACATATTCTGCGTATTTGGTCATTGCACCACCCTCACCGTAAAGGAAAAATTCCTTTGTTTTCTTCTGGTAGAGGTCTTCCTCAAAATATCTAAAATCGTTTTTATAACAGTCGCTTCTATGACTTCCAATATAATTTGCTGTTTCGGTATTATACATTTTGCCGTTAATTATTTTTTTCATTTTATTTAATTCTCCTTTATCTGATTATTGAAGGCAGGTATCCTCATCATAGGAATCAGATACCACCTTCCTTATATTGTCTATGGCATTACAGCCACTCTAACGGAAATCCCATTTCTTTTAATTCATCGTCTGTCAATGGTTCCACAAATTCCGCTTCCGGTTCCACTACTTCACTTGGCTCAGGTATTTCTTTAACCTCTGACGTTTCATTATTACCAGAATTTTCATTGCTTTTTTGTCTTTCACCATTACCCAATGTTTCATTACTTTTTGATTCTTCATTGCTATCTGGTAAAATAATTTTCACTACCCAGATTCTTTTTCCAAGTTTTTCAGATTTTTCTTTCGTCTGATTACGTCCTTTATCTGCTTTCAGAAGATGATTTTTTTTCAGATATGTAATAAATAATTTCACATCCATATCGGCATCTTTTGCCAATTGATTCAATATCTTCGGGATGAAGGAAACAGTGGCAACTGTTTTACCATTAAATTCATCATCTTCTATATAAATCCCCCAATATTCACCTTTAATGTCCTTTGCTTCAGTCAGACCTTCAATCTTACCTGCATTTTGATATACAGTATCAATCAGGTTATTATAAAATCTTGACGGTTGGTCAATCTCTTTTTCATCACTCATTAATGCAATTGCTTCTTCCAGACTGATTTTCACACCATCATGGAATAAGTATTTTTCTGCAATTCTGTCAGCAGTCACTAAAAACGCCACATTTGCTGCATGTCTGCTCATCTTTCCATGCTGCTTTGCTGCTTTTCTCAATATTTTGTGAAAGCCGTTATACATTTTCTTTACCTTATCAATTCCAATTTTCTGCAATACTTCAACGAAATCACGTCCTGCATGTCCATAATTATTTTCAAAAAATTCCATGAGTTCATCAAGATTATCAAAGTATTCCGGCTTTTCTTCATTTTCAAGTGTTATTACTCTGCCTCTGCTTCCACCAGTTGTCCAGTCCTTATCTATCCTGCCTTCACTGGTGAAAACAATTATAGTTTTCCAATTAAATGACTCTTGCAAAGATAAATCCTTTTGTCCTCTATCTTTACTTTTTCCATTTGCCATCAGCATAAGATTTGACTGAAATGCAACCTTTTCTTCTGGCTTTAATACTGCTGTATCATCAAAGATTAATGGAATATTATTTAGTACACCAAGTCGGAGTTCAAGAGCCGTCGGAGTTGATTTTGGTGATACAATCAGGTCACTCTTTGTATCGCAGTCTCCCCAGATAGATGCCGCCATCTGCATTGTCGTTGTCTTACCTGTTGTGGTGGTTCCAAAAATATCTACGGCAAAACCATCCATATTTAACAATGCCAATATGGGGCTTGCGAACATTGCTGCGGTAAAAACCTTTAATGTCATATTTTTTGTTTTCCTTAATTTTACATATTCTACATACCAAATTTTTTTATCTCCAACAGGCTTAAAAGCAACTAATAAAGACTTTGCCACATCTTTTCTGTCAAATATAATGTCTGCACTATCTACAAATGGCATAAAATATTTGTTATTATCGGCCCATCCTAACTGTTTCACTGTATACAATACAGGGATTGCATCTCTGGAAAGGGAATTATGATACATAGATGCCATAAACTCTGAAAATGCAACTGCATTTTTCTTTGTAATGATGATACCGCGGCTTGACAAACCAACTGCTTTATTGGCATTAAGCAATTCTTCCAAGTTCACTATAAGAGTCTTCCAGCAATAATTATCTTCCTGATACTGTAATTCAACTTTTCTGTCTTCATCTATGCCATCTAACGGCTTCAGCCTCCGATTAATCAATACAGGTTGCATACATGCCACTACCACTTTTGAAACATCACCGTGTTGTTCTAAGGTATATACTTTATCGTTATTTGCTATCCATTCCACACCGATATACTTGTTTCCAGTGCAGTTTTCCGGCAAATCTGTATATTCTGTTTTTTTATCCCATTCTATACTTGATTTCCCATTCGCCTGCTCCATGCGTTTCAGTTCATTTGCATTACGAATCTCAGCCTCTTTTTCCTCGCATCGCTCTTGAAAATATTTGGCAAGTTCTCTTTTTCCTATTTCCTGCGCTTTCTTCTTTAAATCATATTTCATAGTGCGTCTTAATTTCGTTGAGATTCCCTGAGCATAGAGTGACTGGTATAACTCATCATTCTTAAAGTCGTCCTCTCCGGTGACTTCAGAGATATCGCCTCCTACAAATCCAATGTAAGTTTTTTTCGGGATACCTGCACTCTGTTGTGCAGGTATCTGTACTGTTCCTCCTCTCTCAGATTGTTCCTGTAATTTTTCTAATATTTCACATATCTGAGGTAACTGTTCCACAGATACTCCAAGACTCTTTACCAATTCGGTAAAAGCATTTACATCTTTCATTTAGATTCTCCTTATCATCCAAATTCTTTTGCCGGTAAAAGTTTGTGTTCTATATTCTTTTGATTCGTCGACGTTTCTGGTGCTAACCAGAATAATTTTTTTGCTAGCATCTCTATAATGCTGGAATTTTTCCCAAGGTGTAAATTTTTGCGGGTTTTTTCATCGCCCTCAGATGTTCGGTAATTAATCCGGATTTTAAAGCATATATTTGTTTTAAATTGTTTTATGTTATAATTTTGTATATAAAATTTTTCAAGGAGATAAGAAGATGCAAACAGAGATAGATTTTCATTCATTTTTTCCAAAAGAGTTTCATATCAAAAAGATAGACGATTCTAACCATAGACTGCTTTTCCATCTGGAGTCTACAAGTACAAGCGCTATTTGCCCTTATTGTGGTGAACTTTCAACCACTATTCATGGAAAAAGATATCGTAAGAATATCTCTGACCTTCCAGTTTTAGACCTGCCAGTTAGTTTGAATATTACCCTGAACGAATATTATTGTCCTCCCTGTCGTAAATACTTTGTTGAAAATCCAGATAGTTTCTTATTAGAGCGCAAATCTGTCTCTGCACGTTGTGAAAAATACCTTTCTGAGCTAAAACATTCTTTAGATGGCAGCATTGCAGATACAATGGCAATTGCCAATTACGCTCACATTCCTTTAAATCATGGCGTAATTCGATATATCCCTGTAGATATTGACATCACCGACTCAGATAAACTCTGGATTCTGGATTTCATAAAACAAAATTATCCTGATACTTCGTCATTAAAAAAAGGAGTACTTCCACCATCTCTTACAGAAGAAATACTCCAAAAGATTTGCTGTAATTGTGAAAAGGCACTCCATCCTAATCTCGTCACACTTTCAGTTTACGAACTAAACTGTATCATTTCAGAAAATAATAAGAAAAAAGAAGATAAGGAATTGTCAAAATGAATTTAAAGAAATATTATCCGAATACTTCTATTAAAAATATAGAATTAGATAACGATATCATTATCATACATACCGCTTCTTCAGAACGCGAAACACGAAACATTCATGACCTTCCTATATTCGGGAAAAAAGTTATCATAAAAGTCTCCGAAGATAAAAAATATTCATGGATGGACACAAATGGAAATACTAAAAGATTGAATAACTTTATTTCCTTATGCTGTAGAGCAGTTGAAGACGGGCATACCATAGAACATATACTAACTTTAAGTGGTATAAGGCTTTGCCCTTCTGATTATGACACCATAAAAGCCTTAACCGCTAAACGGTCTGTATCAACACATATAAACATTAATGATTTTTCTTCTGGACGCGGTCGAAAAACAGGGACAAATTATAACTTTATAGTAGATACAATACGGAATTTATTAACAACTGGGATTCCTGACAATGACTCATCAGATACCACTTCTGATTATTTCTTAAATAATGAATTTGCCAATATTTATAATCGCGCCAGAAGCACTACAACACATAAGCCAACAATCAGAGAAATACAAAAATACTTCAAAGAAAATACAGACTTTGATGCACCATCTCTTTCTACGATTCATAAAATTCTCCACACAGAACTTAGTAAAGATGGTCAACCTTCTGGAAATTTTTTTCATTATCAAAAAGCAGATGTTGATTTTCGGCAAAACCTTATCTTTGACGATAAATACCATAATCATTATCATACATTGGAAGATGAATATAAAACATTGGAATTTCAGCCGAAAAAAATAGATATCCAAGGAACAAGTATTTCGCAAATTCTGACAGAAATTAAAAGTAATGAAAAATTTGTTTTCACTGCATCTGCCACAGACTTTTATACCACATATCAGCAATGGAGTTCATATTTTGAGATAGTTTTAAGGCTATGTCCTTGTATCATCATTCGAGACCAAATATTATATTTTTCATTTGCAACTTATAATACTACACAAGCCAGATTTGGAGCATTTAGGGAATTTTCATTTCCATTAAAAATAAATGCCACCCTCTTTCCAGATAATGAATTAGTACGGTTTCTATATACTGGAAAACGTGATTTTGGAATGAGACACTACACTGAACGTGGAGCACTATTTAATCTGGACATACCAAAAGAGGGTACAATAGAGATTGGCATTGGTGAGTGTCTGCGCATTTCTACGCAAAAAGATAACTACCTGATACCATTTCTTGAATTTACAGAACACATTATATAGGAAGTAATACCGTTTTTTCAATTTGAAGGGCGCACATACACACCACCAATGCTGGTGTTCTACCACCACCGCAGGTGTCTTCCTTTTGCCGTCTGCCGCCGTCACCCCAAAACCGTTTTTTATCGTGTAAATTCATTGACTTCACTTTTCTGTGATACTATAATAAATCTTATAAACGAAGGGAGGATTTCATTATGAAAACATGGAAAAACAGGTTTCAAAAAGTTTTAGCAATCTTACTTGCTATCTGTCTCGTTACCGGATTCATGGAAGTCTCGCAGGTACAGGCAGCAACTAAGAAATCCGGCACGACATACTATTATACCCATTTAATACGTCAGAAAGGCGGCAGAAAACCGGGTGCGAACGGATATTATTACGATACCGGAACAATGAAAGTCATATGTAAAGGGAACACATTGACAATGTATTCCTCATTTAACAAATCCAAAAACAGAGTATTGAATACAAGCAAGAAAAATTTTGTAAAATACGGAAAACATACCTTTAAACTAACTTCCAAGACAAAATACTTCTCACTTGAATTTAACCCCGAAAATCCAGATAAGCCATATAGAAATAATTATTCCAAGTCAAACTTTATAAATATCATGAAACGCTTGAATGGTTTAGGCGCATGGATTACAGTAAAAAATGGTAAAGTCGTTAGTATGCAACTTTGTTCATAACAGGAAAAGCGTAGAACAGGTAATCATCCCTGCTCTACGCTTTTCTCATCTAACGCATCCAATTTATTTAGAGGTATCCATCTTTCCATATTCATACATCTTATTTCCTACTATCCGGCAGATATCAAACAGATTATTTATGATTTTTTCAATGTCTGCATCCTCTTCGCCCTCTTTACCAAGTCTCTGACTCAGCCTCTCTTTTGTCTGGTATATCTCTTCATATAATTTCTCACATAAAGAATCTTCCCCAAACACCGTTTTCACTTCTGGATTAGCATTCTCTTCTTCAACCGCCCCAATTACAACATCATAAATCATGTCCCGATTTTTCCATGTCTCCATAAAACCTTCCTCCTTTGATTTTCCAATTCTTCTTATTCTATAACATGTATTATAACTGTACAATCAAAATCGTCCGCAATAATTCTACAATTTCCGACATTTCCTCCATACTTTTTTTATCCCATCTGATTTCCTGCATACTGTAATTATCACTGAAATATGGAGGTTTAATCATGACAAAAAAATATAGTGATTCTGAAAAGAAAGATAAAAAAGCAGCATTAAAAGAAATAACAGAACAACTTGAAAAATCCATCCATGAGTTCATGAATGGCGAAAAATACAAAAATTTTCTTAACCAGATGTCTAAATTTCACTCTTACTCTCTGAACAATCAGATATTGATTGCCATACAACGCCCAGAGGCAACCATCTGTGCATCCTACAGTGGATGGAAAAGTCAAGGACGACAAGTAAAAGCCGGGGAACGCGGAATCAAAATCATCTGCCCTGCACCGTATAAGAAAGAAAAAATCAAAGATGTCATAGACCCAAAGACAGGGAAGCCGGAGTTATTGGCAGATGGAAATGTAAAACGTGAAATCGTTGAAGTAATCATACCGCACTTTAAAATCGGTCACACCTTTGATGTAAGCCAGACTGAGGGAAAACCACTGGTTGAACTCTCCCAACAACTGACCGGAGAACTGACAGATTACCAAAAAGAATTGCGAGACGCACTCCTGCAAATCAGCCCAGTTCCGGTTTCATTTCAACCAATAGAAGGTAGTGCAAACGGTTTCTACAGTCTGGACAAAAATGCAATCACTGTTGACAGCACCCTGTCTGAAAAACAGTCCGTAAAAACATTGATACATGAAATCGCCCACGCCACTATTCACAATACCAATATTCCAGATGCACCCAAGGACTCTCCTACCAGAGAGGTACAGGCAGAATCTATTGCTTATGTCGTATGCCAATATTTTGGAATGGATGTCTCAGATTATTCTTTCGGATATATTGCAGGATGGTCTACTGGAAAAGACACAAAAGAACTGAAAGAGAGTCTGGAAATCATACGTGATACCTCTAATGATATCATTTCCAAGACAGAGCAGACATTGCCACAAATGCAATCAATCAAGCAAACAGTATCAGAAACAATACAGCCAAAACGCAGAGGGAGGTGTATGTAAATGGATAGTTTCCAAGAACAAATGGAAGAAATCAAACAACTAAAAGCAGAACAGGCACTGCATCGCAAACAATTGGAAGAGAACCGCCAGCGCGCCCTTGCCAAGCGGAAACAAACTAAGCATTTAGTTACTCTTGGAAAAATAGTAGAAGGATTACTGCCAGAGGATGCAGCCTGCCTGACTGAGGATGAAATCCGAGATATTCTCGCTCAACGAATAGCTCCAAATATTCCATCATCAAAATCAGCAGACAAAAAAAATTGTTAACTGGCTCTTTCATAATAAAACCGTTCTGATTATCACATTATCAATCAGAACGGTTCTAACTTATTCACTAATATTAGTAAGTTCTAATACTGGTCTCTTCAACCAGTCTTCATAAAGCATTGAGATTTTCGCAACTTGAAATGCCGAATAAATACCACCTCCTCCATTTCTCTCATCATCTTGTTTTATTTGATGCTCATATTTTTCGTAAACTTCAGCATCTGTATAATCATCAAAATGCTCTAATACATATCTATCAAAATCTAGTTTTTCACTTTCATCGGCAAAAATTAATAACTGATGGTAATTCGGCTCTCTGCTTGATATATCGCAACTTCCCTTCGTAAAGATTTTAAGCATTTTACCTTCAAAAGAATCTAAGAGATAATACGAATACCAGAAATTTCCTTTTTCTTTAATCATACTCATTTCAGCCTTCGGCAAATATTTTGTGTAATGGTCAAAACTCCAAAGTACTGTTTCATAAATAATTGTAGTATGATAAAGAATATTCAGCCTTGCTGAGTGCATTGCTGGATGTACATAAAAAGCCGCTGCAGGTGTCCAATCTGGCTTCATATCCTCAACTTGCACAATTTGAAACTCTGGAAAATCACAATGATAACAATAATTTTTATTTCCCCAGTCAAACTTCCATTTATCAGTGTCATTCAAAAGAATATCTAATCTTTCCATTTCTGATAAGTCTATTCCGAAATGCCTTCTCCATAAATTCTCTACATCATTAATATCCGCACATTTATTTATTGGTGTATTATTATCTGCCGTTCTTGTATAAATATACGGACGAACAATTTTACCATATACCATTCCCTCAGAATTTTTAACACTTACATCCCTATATTCCTTTTCCAAATAGTATGGCACTTCATCAGAATCTTTTATAATAAGAACATCTATTTCATGTTGTTCTATTTCAAATGTATGGAGTTCTATTCGAGGTCTTGCACCGCCCGCAAAACTGCATCCTCGTAAAAAATCCACTATGTTCTGTTGATTTCTACGATTTGGTGTATTCTCAACTCCAACAATCTTAAATGTTTCATCCTCAACACCAAATATAATATAGGAATCTCTTTTGGCTCGGTTATTAGCCATACATATTATATCATGTAAAAGTTCTGCCTTATCTTTATGATGTTGTTGTTTGAAATCCCACCATTCATCCTCTCTTTTTGACTGTATTAAAGATAGTACTTCTTGCAACAGTCTATCTTTTCTTTCCATATAAATCTCCTCAAATTATTTAATAAAATAACAACTATGCTCTTAATCCTTTATATATTTCTTCTGCGAATATTCCCATTACCTCTTTTTTTATTTCATCATTATCAAGTAATAATGAAAAGAAATCATTATTCTGATTAATACCTTCAATCAAGGCATCGTCTATATTGTCAAAATAAGCAAATTCAAAATCCTTTTCTGTATTATTCTTTGCACTTGCTTTTAATTCTTCTGACTGCATCACTGATATACTAACCGGATGCAGTCCTTTTTAATTTACATAATTATTTAGTCACCATAGATTTCATCCAGTTTTCTCTGCAAACTGCCATCTTTTGCATAAGGGAGCGCATCTACCTGTTTAAAATTATGATGTGTGATTT
>ERZ773186.3281-NODE-3281-length-10922-cov-4.026042_pt1 | contig 10922 bp, 9 predicted proteins | sample MGYA00581000_ERZ773186 | MGnify/ENA primary metagenome ERZ773186 (study PRJEB29015, sample SAMEA2737752) | human gut metagenome | biome: human gut; feature: human-associated habitat; material: faeces | place: China | collected 2012 ... | reverse complement strand
CCGCCGAGGGCTACGGGCTTGTGGCCACCGGTGAGATGGGCATTGGCAACACCACGACGTCCAGCGCCGTGGCCGCTGTGCTGCTGGGCCAGCCCGTCGAAGGGATGACGGGCCGGGGCGCGGGCCTTTCGGACGAGGGTCTTGCCCGGAAGATCGACGCCATCCATCGCGGCATCGCAAAAAATCAGCCCGACTCTGCCGATGCACTGGACGTGCTGGCAAAGCTGGGCGGTTTCGATATTGCCGGACTCTGCGGCGTCTTCCTCGGCGGTGCGCTGGAAGGTGTGCCGGTGCTGGCCGACGGTTTCATCAGCTGTGTGGCGGCGCTCTGCGCTGTCCGGTTCTGCCCGGCTGCGGCCAAGGCTGTTTTTGCAAGCCACTGCTCCACCGAGCCGGCCGCAAAACTGGTGCTGGACGCTCTGAACAAAAAAGCCATCATCACGGCGGGCCTGCATCTGGGCGAAGGCACCGGCGCGGTGGCCGCCATCCCGCTGTGGGACATGGCGCTGGCTGTCTACGATGGCTGTTATTCCTTTGAAGAGGGCGGCATCGAAGCCTACACGCCGCAGGGGGGTGCGAGATGCTGACGCTGGTGCTCGGCGGCGCGGCCAGCGGCAAGAGCGCCTGCGCCGAGAGCCTTGTGCTCAAGACCGGCCTGCCCCGCTATTACCTCGCCACCATGCAGGTCTGGGATGCCGAGTGCGCCGCCCGGGTGGAAAAGCACCGGAAAATGCGGGCACAAAAGCAGTTCGAAACGCTGGAATGCCCGCTCCACCTCGACCGTCTGGCTCTGCCCGGCCGGGGGACCGTCCTGCTGGAAGATCTCGGCAACCTTGTCGCCAACGAGCTTTACAGCCCCGGCGGGGCGGGAAAGCACACCGCCGAGGCCGTTTTGGCCGGGCTGGAACGCCTCGCCGCCGGGTGCGATGACCTCATCGTCGTATCGAACGAGGTGTTCAGCGGCGGTGCCGACTACGCAGGCGACACTGACCAGTATCTGCTGGCGCTGGCGCAGGTGAACAACGCTTTCGCCGCCCGGGCGGACAACGTCTGCCGGGTGGTCTGCGGCCTGCCGGTGTACTACAAAGGGGGAGAAAAGCTGTGACTGTTTTGCAGACCATCGCGGTGGCCTTTGCGATGTTTTCGGCCCTGCCTGTGCCGCAGTTCGAGTGGAACGAAAAAAATATGCGGTACGCCATGTGCGCCTTCCCCCTCATCGGGCTGGTGTGCGGCGGGCTGTGGTGCCTCTGCGGCGTCCTGCCCCTGCCGGAGCTGGCCCGGGCGGCGGCGTTCTGCCTCGTGCCGGTGGCCGTAACCGGCGGCATCCATCTCGACGGCTACGCCGACACTTCGGACGCCCTCTCGAGCTACGGCGACCGCGAAAAAAAGCTTGAGATCCTGAAAGACTCCCACTGTGGGGCCTTCGCTGTCATCCGGCTGTGCTGCTACTTTGTGGCTTACTTCGGCCTCTGCGGCAGTGTGCGGTTCACACCCCGGGCCGGCCTGTGCTGGACGCTGGCGCTGGTGCTGGAGCGGGCGCTGTCGGGCTTTGCCGTGGCGGCGTTCCCGCTGGCGAAGGACACCGGCCTCGCCCACACCTTCGCCACAGCGGCCGACAAGCAGACCGTCCGCCGCTTCCTCTGCGGCCTGTCGGCTCTGCTCATCCTGGCGCTGACGGCACTGGGCGGCGGCGGGCTGGCGGCGGCGGCGCTTCTGGCGCTGTGGCGCTATGATTCCGTGGCAAAAAAGCAGTTTGGCGGCATCACCGGCGACCTGGCCGGGTGGTTTTTACAGCGAGCCGAACTGTGGATGCTGGCGGCGCTGGCCGTCAGCCAGTGGGGAGGAGTGCTGTAAATGATGTTCATCACAGGGCCGCTTTACAGCGGCAAGCGCACCTTTGCGCGGAACTTCCGGGGCAGCGTCATCGCCGATGTGCAGGACGCCGCCGCCGAGACTCAGACCCCGGAGCAGCTCGAAACGCTGGCCCGGGAGCTGGCGGAATATGATATTGTCATCGCCACCGAGGTCGGCGGCGGTGTTGTCCCGATGGATGCTGAGGAGCGCGCCGGGCGGGAGGCCGCCGGACGGCTGGCCTGCCTGCTGGCAGAGCGCGCCGACTGCGTGGTGCAGATGTTCTGCGGCATCCCGACGGTATTGAAAGGAGAATTACCCCAATGTTGATCTATCTGCTGCGTCATGGCCTGACCGAATACAATGCCCAGAAGCGCTATCAGGGCCAGCGCGACATCCCGCTCTCGGCAGAGGGCCTGAGCCAGCTGCGCCGGGCCGACATCGACCCGAAGGTGGTCTATATCACCCCGCTGCAGCGGACGGCCCAGACGGCCCGGGTGCTCTTCCCGGAGGCAGAGCTTGTGGTCGTGAAAGACCTGCAGGAGATGTGCTTCGGCAGCTTCGAGGGCAAAAACTACGTCGAGATGGAGCACGACGCCGATTATCAGGCGTGGGTGCAGGCCAACTGCGAGAGCAAATGCCCCGACGGTGAGCGGAAGGACGACTTCTCGAACCGCATCTGCAGCGCCTTCTCTGCTCTGGTGGACAAGGCGCTGGCCGACGGCGAAGAGCTGCTGGTCATCCTGGCTCACGGCGGCACCCAGATGGCGGCGATGGAGCGGTACGCCCTGCCCAGGCGCGATTATTATGCGTGGTGCGGCCCCAACGCAGGCGGCTATGTGCTGGACGCCGCCGACTGGGCCGAGAAGCGCCAGCTCCGCCTCGTGAAGACTGTGCAGTACACGAAAGACGCGGAGGCCGGCGTATGATGACCGCCTGGGCTGTGCTGGGAGGCTTCGTGCTGGACGCCATTTTCGGCGACCCGGCGTGGCTGCCCCACCCGGTGGTGTACATGGGCAAAGCCATCTCCCGGCTGGAAAAATTTCTCCGCGCCCGCCTGCCCAAAACGCCTCAGGGCGAGCTGCTGGGCGGTGCGGTGACGGCGTTCTGTCTGCCGGTGGGGACGCTGCTGCTCACGGGCCTTGTCTGCTGGGGCGCGGCGATGCTTCACCCGCTGCTGGGGCTGGCCGTGCAGATGTTCTGGTGCGGGCAGGCGCTGGCCGCAAAGGGACTGATGCAGGAGAGCATGAATGTCTACCGGGAACTGGTAAAAGACGACCTGCCCGCCGCCCGGAAGGCTGTGAGCCGCATCGTGGGCCGCGACACGGAAGCCTTGACTGCCGAGGGCGTGACCAGGGCGGCGGTGGAGACGGTGGCCGAGAACGCCAGCGACGGCGTCATTGCGCCTTTGCTTTATATGCTGCTGGGCGGTGCGCCGCTGGCCCTGACCTACAAGGCCATCAACACCATGGACAGTATGCTGGGCTACAAAAACGAAAAATATCTCTACTTTGGCCGCGCGGCCGCAAAGCTGGACGATGTGGCAAACTATATCCCGAGCCGTCTGGCGGCGCTGCTCTGGATCATGGCAGCGGCGTTCACCCGCAATGACGCCAAGGGCGCGTGGCGTATCTGGCGGCGGGACCGCCGCAATCACGCAAGCCCCAACAGCGCTCAGACTGAGAGTGCCTGCGCGGGTGCGCTGGGCGTCCAGCTGGCCGGGCCGGCCTACTATTTCGGCGAGTACTACCCGAAGCCCACCATCGGCGATCCGCTGCGGCCCATCGAGCCGGAGGATATTCTGCGGGCAGATCGGATGATGTATGTAGCCAGCGCGTTTGCGCTGGCGTTTGGATGTGCGATACGGGGGTTCTTGGGATGAAACAACTGGTCCACGGCGGTGACTGGATGGGCTACCGCGAACGCTTTGGCCGCGACGCGCTGGATTTTTCAGCGAACGTCAGCCCCCTCGGTCTGCCCGAAGGGGTGGCGCAGGCCATCCGGGACGCTCTGCCTCTGGCCGACCGCTACCCCGACCCCCTCTGCCGCACCCTGCGGGCGGCGCTGAGCCGGGCCGAGGGTGTGCCGCAGGAGCATATCCTCTGCGGCAACGGCGCGGCGGACCTCATCTTCCGGCTGGTCTGGGCCGTAAAGCCCCATAAGGCGCTGGTGACTGCCCCGACTTTTGCCGAGTACGCCTCTGCATTGGATACGGTGGGGTGCGAAGTGAAACGCTTCTTTCTCGATGAAACGAATGATTTCGCCCCGACGGACGCCCTCGTGGACGCCGTGGACGAGAGCATCGACATGGTGTTCCTCTGCCAGCCGAACAACCCGACGGGGCAGCTGGCCTCACCCGAACTGGTGAAAAAGCTGCTGCGCCGGTGCGGGGAGTGCCGCACGATTTTTGCCGTAGATGAGTGCTTTCTGGACTTTCTGCCCGACGCCGACGGGTGGACCGCAAAGCCTCTGCTGGAAAGTGGGGACCTCGTCATCCTGAAAGCTTTCACCAAGCTCTACGGCATGGCCGGCGTCCGGCTGGGTTACTGCCTCTGCGGCGACGAAACGCTTCTGGAAAAAATGCAGACAGCGGGCCAGCCGTGGGCCGTGTCCAGTCTGGCCCAGGCGGCAGGCGTCGCGGCTCTGAAAGAAACCGCTTATGTGGACGAGGTGCGCGCCCTTATCGCCCGGCAGAGGCCCGTTCTGACGGCGGGCCTGCGGGCGCTGGGCCTGCGGGTCATCGATGGAAAGGCGAACTATCTGCTCTTCCGCGCGCCCGCCGACCTGAACGAGAGGCTTCGCCCGCTGGGAACACAGGTGCGCAGCTGCGCGAATTATCCGGGCCTCGGGCCGGAGTGGTACCGCACGGCGGTGCGCACGGCCCCCGAGAACGCCCGGCTGCTGGAACTTATGAAAGAGGTGCTGGGATGAGCAGGGCAAAATGCATCATGGTGCAGGGCACGATGAGCGGTGCAGGCAAAAGTCTGCTCTGCGCGGCGCTCTGCCGCATTTTTGCGCAGGACGGCCTGCGCGCCGTGCCGTTCAAGAGCCAGAACATGGCTCTGAACAGCTTCGTCACCAAAGACGGCCTCGAGATGGGCCGGGCGCAGGTGGTGCAGGCGCAGGCCGCCGGTGTCGAGCCGGACGTGCGGATGAACCCCATCCTCCTGAAGCCCAGCAGTGACGTGGGCAGTCAGGTCATCGTCAACGGCGAGGTGCGGGGCCAGATGAAAGCGTCGGAGTATTTCCGCACGAAACGGCAGCTGGTGCCGGACATCCTGAAGGCGTATGACAGCCTCGCCGAGGAGGCTGACGTCATTGTCATCGAGGGCGCGGGCAGCCCGGCAGAGATCAACCTCAAGAGCGAGGACATCGTGAACATGGGCCTCGCCGAGATGGTGGACGCGCCGGTGCTTCTGGTGGGTGACATCGACCGGGGCGGCGTGTTCGCCCAGCTATACGGCACGGTGGAGCTGCTGGAAGAAAAAGAACGCCGGCGCATCAAGGGACTCGTCATCAATAAATTCCGTGGAGACGTAGAAATTCTGCGCCCCGGCCTCGCCATGCTGGAAGAAAAGACCCATCTGCCCGTGGTGGGCGTCGTGCCGTACCTGAAGGTGGACATCGAGGACGAGGACTCCCTGAGCCAGCGCCTCGAGATGCGGGACGGCAAAAAGCCGCTGGATGCGGCGATCATCCGTCTGCCGCATCTGTCCAATTTTACGGACTTCATGCCGTTGGAACAGCACCCGCTGCTGGGCGTGCGGTATGTTTCGAACGCCCACGAACTGGGCGCACCCGACCTCATCCTGCTGCCGGGGACGAAAAACACGGTGGACGACCTGCTCTGGCTGCGGCAGTGCGGGCTGGAAACGGCTCTGCTCAAGCTGGCCGCGAAAGACACGCCGGTGCTGGGCGTCTGCGGCGGCTACCAGATGCTGGGCCAGACCCTCGACGACCCCACCGGCAGCGAGAGCGGCCGGCAGCAGACTCTGCGGGGGCTGGGTCTGCTGCCCACCCGGACCGTGTTCAGCGAGCAGAAGCGCCGCGCACAGGTCAAAGCGACCGTCGCCGCCGCCCCCTTTGCGGGTGCAGAGCTGGAAGGCTATGAGATCCACACCGGCGTGACCGAGGCGGAGGGCGAACCCTTCGCCCACTACCCCGATGGAGGCCGGGAAGGCTGTGTGCAGGGCAATGTGTTCGGCACCTACCTCCACGGCCTGTTCGACACTGGCACGCTGACCGAGGCGCTGGCGGGCTGGCTCTGCCGCCGGAAGGGCATCGACCCCTCCGACGCAGCCCTCATCCCGATGGAAGAGTACCGCCGCCAGCAGTTCGACATCCTGGCCGACGGCGTGCGCGGGGCGCTGGATATGGACGCGGTGTATGCCGCGATGGGAATGGAGAAGCACTGAATGGAACAGGGACTTTTGCATCTGTACTGGGGCGACGGAAAGGGGAAGACCACCGCCGCTATGGGTCTTGCGCTCCGTGCGCTGGGGTCCGGGAAGCGGGTGGTCATCGTCCAGTTTTTGAAGGGCGGGAACAGCGGCGAGATCCCGCTTCTGGCCCAGCTTGGCGCGGAGATCTACCGGGGCAAGGCCGGGCAGAAATTCGTCTTTCAGATGACGCCGGAGGAAAAGGCCGCGACCCGGGAACTGCAAAACCAGAACCTCGCCGCCGCCATAGCACAGCCTGCCGACCTGCTGATACTGGACGAAGCTGGGAGCGCAGAAGAGCTGGATATGGTGGACGTCGATCTATTAAAAAAGGCCGTTCTGGAGCGGCCTGCTGAGTGTGAGTGCGTCCTGACGGCCCACACGCCGCCCCAGTGGATGCTGGACGCCGCCGACTACTCCACCGAGATGAAATGCCACCGCCACCCCTACCAGAAGGGGATAAAAGCACGAAAGGGGATAGAATATTGACGCCGCAGCATCATTTACCTGCTGACATTGAGCGGACGAGCTTCCACATCATCACCGAAGAGCTGGAAATGATGGGCCTGACCCCGCCGCCCGAGCACGAAGCCGTGGTCAAGCGGGTCATCCACACCACCGCCGACTTCGACTATGCGCGGAATCTCCACTTCACCCCCCGCGCGGTGGAGCAGGCCGTCAAGGCCCTCCACGCCGGGGCTGTCATCGTGACCGATACGAATATGGCGCTGGCTGGCATCACCAAGCCCGGTCTGGCGAAGCTGGGCGGCACGGCCTGCTGTTATATGGCTGACCCCGAGGTGGCCGCCGCCGCCAAAGAGGCAGGCACCACCCGGGCCGTCGCAGCGATGAAAAAGGCAGCGCAGGAGCATCCCGGGGCCATCCTCGCCGTCGGCAACGCGCCCACGGCTCTGCTGACGATTGCAGAACAGATCGAAAGCGGCCTGCGGCCCGCACTGGTCATCGGCGTGCCGGTGGGCTTTGTGAACGTGGTGGAGAGCAAGGAGCGGCTCTTCGCCGTCTGCGAAAAGCATGATGTACCGGCCATCGTGGCGATGGGCCGCAAGGGCGGCAGCAACGTCGCTGCGGCCATCTGCAATGCCCTTATCTACTCTGCCGCCGAAATGCTCGACCCCTCGGCGCGGGGGTGGAAGTGAGCGATAAGTTTTGGAGGAGCGCAATGAACCCTACAAGAAAGACCGATGAAAAATTTTATCGGCTGTTTTCGACCTTTCACGCCTTTTCAGAGCATCTGACCAAGCGGGAAGACAATGAACTGCGCGATAAATACGACCACAACGCGTTCTGCTATTACAGCCAGCCCTCGGCAGATGAAGTCCGGGCCGCGCTGGCCTACCAGAAAGAGCGGGGAGACACCTTCCTCAAGCTGGAAGGGTACGAGCCGCTGGCCGATGCATTCGGCATGGAGTGCGAAGAGACCCTGACGATGGTTCTGCCCCCGGAAACAGACATCCGCAGCTGGAAAACGAACCCGGACGTCTCGATCAAGGCCCCGGACGCAGACCAGCTGGAACAGCACGAGCTGAAATACTACGGGCCGTTGTACGGGGAAAATTTCACCGTGCGGAACAACCGGAACCTTCGGGAAAAGCTGACATACCTCGGCGCGTATCTGGGCGGGAAGCTGGTGGGTGATTGCTATATTTTCGCATCCGATGGGTATATCTGCATGGACGGCCTGCTGGTGGACGAGGATTTCCGGCACCAGTACATCGCCATGACCCTGATGAAGCATATTGCCGAAAAGGCGCAGGAGCGCGGAGAGATCCTGTATCTTCACGCTGACTCCGAGGATACACCGAAGGAACTGTATGCGAAGATGGGATTTCAGGCCGTTGACAAGCTCTATGAATATCTCTGCACCGATTTCTCGAAACTGAAAATATGAACGAATGCGCGCCGGATACGGCGATGGGCCTCCCAATGCGGGAGGCCTTTCTGTTACACCGTCGCCAGCACGGCGAGGATGCTCTGCCAGCGCGGATTCTCGACGGCGGGCGCACGGCGGACGGGCCGGGACTGTACAGGCTGAGGCCGCTGAGCCGTCTGGGGCAGGGGAGCGAAAAGCGCGGCCTGCCATGCGGCGGCAAGCTGCATGGCCTCCGGGCAGCTCTGTAGGGTGCGGCGCTCGGCTCCGGCGAGGTAGTCGCCCAGCCAGCAGAGGATGGCCGCGATGTTCAGCTGCTCGGCGGCGCGGGTGCTCCAATAGCTCCAATGGGCGGAACGGCCCACGAACCGCTCTACCGTGATGAGCGCACCCTCCCGGGCAGCAGAGGGGGAGACCGTTCCACAACCACCGGCAGTATGGGCCAGAACGTCCAGAATGCGCGCCATCCGGCCGCTGTCGAGGGCGTCGTCCCGGACAAAGGCGGAGAAATCCGTCTGGGCCAGCAGACCGTCGGCGGTGGCGGGGAAGCGCCCCGTCAGCTCGCCCGAGGCGTTGTGGCAGCTCTGCCACCCTTTGCGGACGAGCTGGAAGTTCAGCTTCTGACGTCCCATCGTGGAATAGAACACCCGGGCCTTGCCGCTGACCGGCTCCTGCCGCAGCTCGAGATAAGCGTCTGCGCCTCCGAGGTCTTGGACCTTGACGCTGAGCACAAGGCGGTACTCAGGCTTCTGGCTGGACATGGCAAGATGCATCTCTTCAAAATAACGTGCGGCATCCATAGCGGTTCTCCTTCCTGTGGGCGCGGGGTGGTGTGTAGGTGTGCGGCCCTTCGTTGGTTGTAGTATATCATAAATTGCGCCAGAATACAACTATAAGTTTGCAAATAAACCAAAAAACTTTTTGATTCTTCTGCAATGCAAAACAGGATGGTTGTGAGTGACAACAAAAATACGGGGCCGCTGGCAGCAGATACAACTGCACAGCGGCCCCGTACATTATTATGGTTCAGTCGCCCAGCTCCCGTATCTCGTTCTGGATAAGTCGGCCTGCGGCCCGGGCCAGCTGGTCCATGCCCCGGATGCGGGCCATGTTCTTGCCGTAGATGCGGGAGGCGTCGGCGGCGCTGGCGTCTTCGCCCATAAAGACGGCGGAGACCCGCAGACCCTTCCGCTGCAGCGCCCGCACTTCGGCGGCGGCGTCCTCCACGCCCGCGCTGCCGCCGTAGTCGCGGCCCAGCGGGTCATCGGGAGAGGGCGGGATGCGGCGGCTGTCGTTGGGGGAAGCGTCCGTCAGGAGAATGAGCAGATGCCGTGCGGCGGGGCCGGGGTCGAAGTCGATGAGGTCGCCTGCGGCCCGCAGAGCCAGACCGTCCCGGTTCCAGCCCGAGGCGAAATACTGGCAGATGCCCTGTAAGCTCTTCTCCTTGAAGCCCTTGAGCACCCGCAGGACGGTGTAGCCCCGCAGGCTGGAAAAGCAGCTCACCCGCACCGGGATGCCGCAGGCCGCGAGGCTCTGGGCGAGGATAGAACCCTGCGCCGCGATGACCTCCTGACAGTGGAGGCGGGAAGCCGAAGCATCCAGCAGCAGGTCAACGGTGAAGGACGGGTGATTCTCTTCCTCCGCACAGCGGAACACCCGGTCGTCGTCCATGACGGTGCGCCAGACCCGCTCCGGGTCGAGGTTGCCGCTGCGGGCGACCCGGGCGTTGGGCTGCTGGTGGACGAGGATGCAGTTGCGGATCTGTTCGGTCAGCCGCAGCACGACGCTGCGGTGAAGCTCAAGGTTTTTGGAGTAGTAGACCCGGTTCCGCTCAGCCTGAAGCTGGGCCTGTTCGGCCAGGTGCTTTGCCTCGGGGGTAGGGGCCTGCTCCGGGCTGGGGACGCCGGAGGCAAACCAGAGGTGACAGCCCAGATGCTCCCCGGTGCAAAGCTCCTGCTCGGCCTTCCGCAGCCGTTCGGGCGGGTAGAGCGACCGGCCAAAGCAGCTTTCGATGTAGGCGCGGTCTTCCTCGGCGCGCTGGCGCAGGGTGATGTGGGCCAGCCGCTTGTCGGCATGGATGCCGCTGCCGGAGGCGTCCACCGCGCCGGAATGCTCCACCGTGACCCGGTCGGTCTTTATCATCTGGGTGGGCATGGTGCGGGTCATGAGGGACGCCAGCAGACCGTCCAGATGGAGATGCAGCCCGGCCTTCTGATGCACCGTGCCGTTGAACAGCTCGAATTTGGCGTAGACGGCCAGCAGTGTGGCTTTCAGCTCGTCCGGCTTCGGGGGTGTCTCGGGACTGAGGGCGGCGTCGAGAGCCTTTTCGTAGGGGGTCATGACCGGCGGCGTGCGCCCCTGCACAGCCCGCCAGCGCGCGGCCTGCATGGAGTAGACCAGCTGGTTCTTCGCCATCCACTCCTGCCGCGAGAGCTTGTACTGGATGCCGAAAAAGTAGTCCGCATGGGCGCGGCGGAGGGCCGAAAGCACCGGGCGGCGGGGCAGTTCCAGCGCGTAGACCGCGCTCTCGAGGTAGAGCCAGGTCAAATCGTCCAGCATGGCCTGCCGGATGTCGCCCTCCCATGCGTCAAAGAGGCTGCGCACCAGCTCGTCGCCGTAGTATTTGTGGACCAGCCCCACGACGCAGTTCATGTAAAAATCAATGGTGCCGTCGGTGTTCCGGGCGAGGAACAGCGGCTCGAAGCCGTAAGCTCCTGCCGCTGCCCACACCTGATTGGCGGCCC
>ERZ773186.3277-NODE-3277-length-10932-cov-7.419693_pt1 | contig 10932 bp, 8 predicted proteins | sample MGYA00581000_ERZ773186 | MGnify/ENA primary metagenome ERZ773186 (study PRJEB29015, sample SAMEA2737752) | human gut metagenome | biome: human gut; feature: human-associated habitat; material: faeces | place: China | collected 2012 ... | reverse complement strand
GCGTTTTTAATGCACAAGCAACATCCGCAAACTGCATATCGCAAATATGCCATTTTGATAGGCACTATTTTTGAAAATTGCGATAAACGGAGGGACGAAAAGTGCTCTAGTTGCCTAAACTGCAACCTGATTGCAATTTAGGCGCAGGAAAGAGTATACACGGATTCTGTGTGAAATGCAAGACCAAAATGCAATCTTTTTGCATTTTTCTCAAAAGAATGACTCTTAAAACCTTTTTGGAAGAAATTCAATTAAACCCATTGACAATATGGGTATGAGGGAATATAATGCAGACAACAAAACCACACGCCTTGTAGGTAAGTGGGAATCTCGGAAAGGAGGGTACTCAAATGACGCTGATTTGGAAAAGTCTTCTGCACGCCAACTTCCGCTGTGGGCGAATGTACAGCGCCCGGGCCGAGAAACAAACTCTGAGCCATAGCTGTACGGTGCCCTCTATGCCGCGAATGTGCGAGCGAATGTGACGCCCGAGACAGACAAAAGGCTCTGAACTGAGAACGATTTCTTTGCCCGGCAGACGAAAGGTGAAACTCCCCACGCTGCCGGGCATTTTTATGAGTAAAAATAATACTTTGAGTACAGACAGAGAGGAAAAATACTATGCCTAACTATAAATTTGAGACCCTGCAGCTTCACGTTGGCCAAGAGCAGGCCGATCCCGCTACCGATTCCCGTGCTGTGCCTATCTACCAGACCACTTCCTATGTCTTCCGCAACAGCCAGCACGCCGCTGACCGCTTTGGTCTGGCCGACGCCGGCAACATCTATGGCCGTCTGACCAACTCCACCCAGGATGTGTTCGAGAAACGTGTGGCGGCTCTGGAAGGCGGTGTTGCCGGATTGGCCGTAGCCTCGGGTGCGGCAGCCATCACTTATGCCTTTGAGAATATCACCCGTGCAGGCGACCATATCGTGGCAGCTAAGACCATCTACGGCGGAACGTATAATCTGCTGGCCCACACATTGCCTGCCTACGGGGTTACCACTACTTTTGTGGACCCGGGCAATCTGGACAATTTCGAGAAAGCGATTCAGGAGAATACCAAGGCAGTATTCATTGAAACGCTGGGAAATCCGAATTGCAACATCATTGACATTGATGCCGTTGCTGAAATAGCACACCGTCACCGGATTCCTCTGATTATAGATAACACCTTCGGTACTCCTTACTTGATTCGTCCCATAGAGCATGGGGCAGATATTGTAGTCCATTCGGCAACGAAGTTCATCGGAGGGCATGGTACGTCCTTGGGTGGTGTTATTGTAGATAGCGGCAAGTTCGACTGGGTGGCCTCGGGGAAGTTTCCCCAACTGACGGAACCGGACCCGAGTTATCATGGAGTACGTTTCGTCGACGCTGCCGGTCCTGCTGCCTATGCCATCCGTATCCGTGCCGTATTGTTGCGTGATACCGGTGCCACAATCAGTCCTTTCAATGCTTTCATTCTGTTGCAAGGATTGGAGACGTTGTCGCTTCGCGTGGAACGTCATGTGGAGAATGCCTTGAAAGTGGTTGAATTCTTGAAGAAGCATCCCAAAGTGGTTGCCGTGAACCACCCGTCCCTGCCCGAGCATCCTGACCACGCGCTTTACGGGAAATACTTTCCGAATGGAGGCGGTTCTATCTTTACGTTTGAGGTGCGGGGCGGTGTGAAGGAAGCGCAGACGTTTATTGACAGTTTACAGATATTCTCGTTGCTTGCCAATGTGGCTGATGTGAAATCCCTGGTTATCCATCCTGCCACCACTACCCATTCCCAATTGAGTGCACGGGAATTGGAAGAACAAGGCATCAAACCGGGCACGGTCCGCCTCTCCATCGGGACAGAACATATCGATGATTTGCTGGACGACTTGTCCCAGGCATTTGACAGAATTTAAAAGAATAACAGTATACGATAGAATGAATATTGCTGTATTATTGTCGGGAGGTGTAGACAGCTCCGTGGTGGTACATCTCCTTTGCGAACAAGGTTACCGTCCTTCTCTATTTTATATCAAAATAGGGAGGGACGATGCCGATTATATGGACTGCTCTGCGGAAGAGGATATGGAGATGGCTTCTGCCATTGCCCGGCGTTATGGATTATCGTTGGAAGTAGTGGACCTGCACCGGGAGTATTGGGACCAGGTGGCGGCTTATGCCATTGATAAAATAAGACGTGGCTTGACTCCCAATCCGGATGTGATGTGCAACAAGCTGATAAAGTTCGGGTGCTTTGAGCAACGTGTGGGGAAGGATTTCGATGTCACGGCAACCGGGCACTACGCCACTACGGTGTTGAGGGATGGAAAGACATGGCTCGGTACCGCTGCCGATTCCGTGAAAGACCAGACCGACTTTCTGGCACAGATAGATTATCTGCAAGTTTCCAAACTGATGTTTCCATTGGGCAGACTGATGAAGAATGAGGTTCGTGACATAGCCCTGCGTGCCGGATTGCCCAGCGCCAGACGTCGTGACAGTCAGGGCATCTGCTTTCTGGGAAAGATTGATTATAATGATTTTGTGCGCCGTTTCCTTGGCGAAAGGGAAGGGGATATTGTGGAGTTGGAAACGGGTAGAAAGTTGGGCAAGCATCGGGGCTATTGGTTTCATACCATCGGCCAGCGTAAAGGATTGGGGTTGGGTGGAGGGCCGTGGTTTGTTGTCCGCAAGGATGTGGAGGAGAATGTGATTTACGTGTCCCGCGGATGTGATACGGCATTGCAATACGGCTATGAATTCCGTATGTACGATTTTCATTTCATTACGGATAATCCCTGGAAGGGAGCGCAGGAAGAGGTGGAGGTGACTTTCAAGATACGCCATACGCCGGAGTTTGTCAAAGGCAGGTTGCAAAAGGAGGCGGAGGGTTACCGCATTGTTTCGGAAGAAAAGCTGCAAGGCATTGCTCCGGGCCAGTTCGGAGTGGTGTATGATGCTGATGCCCGGCTGTGTGTCGGGAGCGGGGAGATTTATATATAATATTCCACCAAGTCTACGATGCCTGCCTTCATGGCATATTTGGTGGCTTCGTGCGCATTGTTTACACCCAGTTTCCGGAAGATATTCTTCCGGTGGCTGTTTACCGTATGGAAGCTGAGGTTTCGTTCGGCAGCTATTTCTTTGGTTGTTTTCCCCAGGGCTATCTCTTTTAGGATGCTCCGTTCGGCAGTAGTCAGTAAATCATCTTTGATGGTAGGATGAGTGGGGGAGGAGGAACCGTTGCCTGCGAGCAGCAGGTTACTGACGTGATTACAGATGAATCGCTCCTTGCGTGAGGCGCATTGTAGTGCGGTCAGTATCTCTTCTTTGGAATTATCCTTCAGCGCTACGCCGAATGCCATGCTGCTGAACAATACCTGGCGCAGGAACGGTAGGCTCAATTCGTCGGAAAAGAGTAGCCAATCGGCTTCCTTGAAGCGTTCGTGAAGTACCATTAGCTCTTCAGCTCCCGAAAAATCAAAAAGGGTATAGTCCAGAATGACAACGGCGGTGGGATGCAGGCGTAGTTGCTGTATCAGTTCTGCCTTGTTGTCGGCTTCCAGCAGCAGGGAGGTGTCTTTCTGTCTGCCCAATAGGAACATCATGCCTGCTTTGGTGATATCTTGATTGTCTGCAATGATAAATTCTCTCATGACATTGGTATATAAAAAACTCCGCTACAAATGTACACTTTTTAGTGTGATTTGTGGCGGAGTGGGAATATATATATTTATATAAGGGTTTTACCAGGAACGTCCCTTGAATATGTTGGATTGTTCCAGCGGAACCAGGTTCCCGCTCAAAGTCATGGTGTTGGAGTTGAAGTTCGGGCTGATGGTTACGGTTGCGTTGTTCCCGCCATCGGTCAGCGTAAGGAATATCTGGGCGGAAATGCCGATACCCTGGATGCTGAAGTTACAATTCACGTTGCCCCGTTTGTCGGTAGTCATTTGGATGTCCGATACGGTTCCGTCTACTGTTACACCGCCAATGCCGTTAGGACCTGGGTATACGGTGTTGAAGGCTACCTGCACGGTGCCACGTCCTTGGTTGACCAATACGAAGTTGGTGTTGGAGTTTACAAATGCGGTCTGTCCGTTGCGGAACATCACTTGGTCTGCCTCCATTACGAACTGGTGAGCTTTCAAGGCCGCCATTGCGTCATCGTACGAAATGGCATCCTGTGCTTGTTCTTCAGCTTTCAGGCGTGCACGTTCTGCGTCTCTTTGGGCTTTACGGTCTGCGCGCTTTTCAGCTCTACTCTCTTGTGCATACATGGTCGTTGTTGCCATGCTTACCAATACTACTGCTGCTAATGCAATAAACTTTTTCATAATCGAATCTTTTTTTGTTTAGGTTTAAATAAATTGTTCGTTATAAGTTTATTGCAAGAACAATGCCTATCCAGGATTGTTCACCGGTTTTTTAATTATTTTATATCCGATAGCAGCAATAAAGATACTCATTACCGGACTGATAAGGTTGAAGAAGCAATAGGGAAGGTAGGTCAGTGTGGGTACACTCAAAATGGTGGCTTGCGTCATGCCGCAGGTGTTCCATGGGATAAGCGGGGAGGTGACGGTAACGGCATCTTCCGTGGTACGGCTAAGTAGCCGGCTTTCGTAGCCTTTCTTTGCGTAAACGTTGCTGAACATGTTTCCGGTGAGGATAATGCTGATGTACTGGTCTGCCGTGGCAAGGTTCAGGAACAATCCGGAACATACGGTGGATGCTACCATGCTGGCTGTATTCTTCATGAAGCGGACGAATAGGGAAGTGATGCTTCCTAGCATGCCGCTTGCCGTCATGGCTCCACCGAAACACATGGCGCAGATGATGAGCCAGATGGTATTCATCATTCCTGCCATACCTCGTGTGGCAATCAGTTCTGTCAACATGTCACTGTCAGTTTGTAGACTGGTACTGCCATAGAATGTCATCATTATCCCTTTGAACATATTCCCACCTTCCGCTATCTCATTCAGTAGTCCCGGTTGGAAGATGAAGGCGAATATCCCTGCCAGCAGAGTGGAGAGAAAGAGTGTGATGACGGAAGGCACTCTCCGGGCAATCAGTATTCCCGTAATCACGGGAACAGCCAGTAACCAGGGAGTAATGTTGAATTTGGCGTCCAATGCTGCCGTAAATTCCGCGATCTGTTGTGTATTGTTCGTTTCGTGTGTGAGTCCCATTACTGTAAAGATGACAAGGGTGATGAGGAGAGAGGGGACGGTGGTGATCATCATATAGCGGATATGGCTGAATAACGGTGTTTCCGTTACGGATGAGGCAAGGACTGTGGTATCCGATAACGGTGAAATTTTGTCTCCGAAATAGGCTCCCGAAATGATGGCACCGGCTATCCATCCCTCTTCAAAACCTTGTGCCTTACCTATGCCCAAAAGGGCGATACCGATGGTGGCGATAGTGGTCCATGAACTTCCCGTCATTACTGATACCAATGCACAAATAATGCAGGTAGAAGCAAGGAAAAAATTCGGATGGATAATCTGCATACCATAATATATAAGGGTAGGTACCACCCCACTTATCATCCATGTGCCGCTCAAAGCACCGATAATCAATAGAATAATGATAGCTGTGGCAACACCTGAAATGTTGTTGGTGATGGCAAGTTCATAATCTTTCCAAGGGATGCGGTAGAAAGCCATGCCGATAAAGACACACATGCCAGTGGTGGCAAGCAGGGAAATCTGGCTTCCTCCACTCAAGGCGTCACTTCCGAAAGTATGGATGGTGGCGAACAGCATTCCTACGAGAAAAGCGATGGGAAATAGAGAAACGAGTGGAGAGGGTATTTTCTTTGCTGAATTCATAGGGTTGTTTTTGACTATGCTTGGTTGACGAATCTATTATTAATCTGTCGTTTATAGTTTGATGCGACAAAGGTATAACAATTCTGTTCAATATCTTCCTTATCCTTTGCATGACAAATAAAAATTATCAAATCTTTGCGTTTGCTTGGAAAAATGATAGTATCCTTGTTATTTCTTGCTGTAAAGGGTGATGGACAACGATATTATTGTTAAAATAACGCCGGTGCCGACCACGCCACTCCATCCCCAAGTCTGCCAACTGCTTCCTGCAAGGAAGGTACCCAAAGAGCCGCCGATGAAGTAAGTGGTCATGAAAATCGTATTTACCCGATTGGAGGCAGACGGGTAGATGTCGAAAATACTGGTCTGGTTGCTGAGTTGGATACATTGCATGCCTATGTCTATAAGAATGACACCGGTAATGATACCTGCATAGTTGTTTCCGCAGAAAAAGAGCGAGGCCCATGCAAGCAGAATCATTCCGCAACCGATAAAGTTGAAATTGCGTATGCCTACCTTTTTTACATATTTTCCTACAAAAGATGCGGTTAAGGCTCCGGCAATGCCGCAGAGCCCTAGTATGCCGATGACATCGCTGGATGCATGGAACGGGGCTTCTCCCATTTTGAATGCAAGGCAGGACCACATGGCAAGGAATGAGCCAAAGGCCAGTCCTGCACGTATCGAGTAGATTCGTAGAGAGGGGTATTCTCTTACTAATGAGAAAAGAGACTTCATCAGCCCGGAATATTTGCCTTGGAAAGTCGGTTGTATGTCCGGTAGTACCTTTAATACAACGATAGCGCATAGTAACATCATTCCAGCGGCGATGAAGTACATTTCACGCCAGCCAAGCACTTCACCCACAAATCCGCTGACAACACGTGATGCAAGTATTCCAGTCAGTAATCCTGAGATGACGACACCTACATTCCGTCCCTTGTTTTCGGGGCGTGAGAATTGCGAGGCAATCGGTACAAATATTTGGGGTATCATGGAGCAGATGCCGGTAATGAGTGATGCTGCCCAGATGATGTAGATGTTCGGTGCCATGGCAATGGCTAGAAGGGAAAATATGAGTAGGAAGAAATTCGTTAGGATGATATTCTTGCGTCGATAGAGGTCTCCTAATGGGACGATGAACAATAATCCCAGCGCATATCCGATTTGTGTAACCATGGCAATGAGGTTCGTTTTGAATTCAGAAACTTCCAATTCATGCCGCATGATATTAAGCAGGGGTTGATTGTAATACAAGTTGGCTATGGACACGCCAGCTACGATAGCAAGTGTCCAGAGTATATGTGCCGGTAATCCTCCGTTTTCTTTCAGTTCTTGTTTCATGCTGCAAAGATAATGTCTTTCTGTTTCATGCGCAAGATATGTGAGTATGATAAGAATATGTGTGAAGTGGTATCATCTTTTTAGCCTTTCCGTTTGTTATACTATTATTTTGTTTGAGAATAATTGATTGGAGCTATCTTGGATAAGCGGAATGTTGTATTGATATTTAAAGATATGTTGGGCATGGGAAATGAATGGTTTAGAGAGTTGCTGGGTATGAAATGCAGGTGGACGGAATGCAGGCTCTTCTAGCAAACGAGGGTTGGTAAGGTGAATTCGATGACTCAAGGAACCTACCGTTCCCCCATTAGACCGCCTCCTGATGACATACTTGGGATTATCCTACTATTGACTGAAAACTCGGGTATATATTAGTATGAATCATTATTACTTAAACTTATAATAGTATGAAACATTTATCGATAATAATAATAGTAGTGTCATTATGCGTTTTCCTGCTATCCATCGGCGTATATCATAAGGTTCCCTGGTCTGTTCTGCCAATAGTGGCTAGTGGAATCTGTATATTATGTTGGCTTTTGTTCCATTTACTCTGTATCAGTGAAGAAAGAGATTTACTGAAAGAGGGAAATCAGTATTTCATTGATACCTTTCAAAACATACGTAATCCCATTTCTTTGATTAAGACACCGTTAGGGGCAGTTTACGAAGGAGACTGTCCGGAAGACATAAAGAAGGAACTGGCTGTTGCACTTCATCATATAGGCGGGCTGGAGCAGCACTTGATAGCGTTGATGGAGTTGAAACGACTATTTGGCAATTCTGGTAGCCTGGTAGTTGCAGAACATGAAATCGGCGCATTTATGAGGAAGAAAGTGTCTTTTTTACAGTCTCATGTGGCCGGGTTGCAGATGAAGCTGGATTTGGTTCCGGATTTTGACTATGCAAGCGCTTGGTTTGATCCGGGAAAGATATCTCCGGTTATCGACCGGTTTGTATTGAGTGCCATCGAGTGTTCTCTGCCGGAAACGCATCTCTCGATGCAGGTTTCGTTGAAGGGAGATTACTGGGCAATCAGGATTAAGGATACAGGCAACAAGCGATTTCTGAAATGTTGCAGATGGTACTCGTCGCGGCTTCCTATTCTGCGACCTCTGCATGGCAAGCAGTATGGCATGGGCGGTGTGTTTTTTGACAAGTTGATGAATATATGTGACGGGAAAATACTGACTTTGGAAAAGGAGGCTCTGCTTCGATTTCCCATAAGATGTTCGTGTGCGGTTTCGGGGGTGTATACATCCTTAAATATTCCGGACACTTTTCAGGTGAATGAATCGGAAATGGCTTTCCATGGTTTCTCGAAGAAAAAAAATATGGATAGACCTTTAGTGATACTTGCTGATAATGACAAGGGATTCAAGGATTATCTTGAGAAACGTTTATCGGAATGTTTTGTAGTGAGGAACTTTGATGACGGTCAGGAAGCATTGGAGGTAATATGTGAAGAGTATCCGGATTTGGTGATTTGTGATATCATGTTGAAAGGTATGAGCGGTGAGGAACTTTCTTCTAAACTGAAGACGTCGAGGGACACCTCCTTTATTCCGGTGATATTGATGGGGTCGCACATTGATGTGAAACGGCGGGAAAAGCGTTGTTCTTCTCAGGCTGATCTCTTTGTATGTAAGCCCTTTAATCTGGAGGACCTTAAAGTGGAAATATCCATATTGATAAATAATAGCCGTTTTCTTCGGAAGACATTTCTTCAGAAAGTTTTTGGAGAAGATTTTTTAACGAAACCTATGGAGCGGGCTCAGCAGGATGCCAATCTGGCATTTTTGAATGAAGTGAAGCTTTACATTATGGAGAATATGGATAAAGAGGATTTGACAGTAGATGATATTGCCTCCAGGATGTGCATGAGCCGGACAACCTTTTATAATAAGTGGAAGTTGTTGACGGGAGAAGCACCCAAATATTTGATTTCGAGAATCAGGATGGAGAAGGCACGGGAACTTTTGGAAAGCGGAAAATTTTCTGTGACTATGGTTGCTGAAATGGTGGGTATGCGAAATCTGAAAAACTTCAGAGGCAGGTATAAGGAGTATTTTGGAAAAACACCGAAGGAGTTTATGAAAAAAGTATGATATTTATCTGAAGAAAACTTTCATAGAAAGGCTGTCACATATTAGATAATGGACAGCCTTTGTTTTGAAATGGGAGATAGGAGAACTGAACATCCTAAGCTAGCTATAAAGAAAAATCTCTCATCGTTTTCGCTTTGGGGATAACTGGGTATATATGATTAGATTTATTTGCCGATGCAGAAATGTTCAAAAATATTCCCAAGTACCATATCGTTCGTAACTTCCCCCGCAATATCGCTTAGATGGAAAATACATTCGCGGATATCTTGTGAAACAAAATCTCCGGATAGATTTTCTGCTAGCCCTTGTTGGACCCGGTGGATGGCTTCCAAGGCATGGGTCAAAGCCTCGTAATGGCGTATATTCGTGACAATGACATCGTTTTGGGTAACTGTGGGCAGGTTAGCGGCAGAGATTAGCATTTGCTGAAGCTTGTCAAGGTTGGTACGCCCTTTGGCAGAGATGGAGATGCATTGCACATTAGTAGCGGCCACGGTGAAACTGGGGTTGGGGATGGTTGAGGCATCCTGCACCAGATCGGCCTTGTTGAATACGAGAATGAGCCGTTTCCCTTCGCAACGGGGAAGTATCTGGGCAGTTAGTTGTGGTATCCGTGAGACGGCGTTCGTGGCATCAACTATCCAGAGCACGATTTCCGCCTGCTCCAATTTCTGGAAGGTTCGCTCAATTCCTAGGTTCTCGATGGTGTCGTTCGTTTCGCGTATGCCTGCCGTATCAATAAATCGGAAAGTTATCCCACCAAGATTGACTGTGTCTTCTATCACATCGCGGGTTGTCCCGTGTATGTCGCTTACAATGGCTCGTTCCTCGTTTAGTAGTGCATTCAACAGGGTGGATTTACCAGCGTTCGTTTCGCCGATGATGGCTACGGGCACGCCGTTCTTGATGGCATTGCCTACACTGAAGGATTGTACTAAACGGGAAATTACCTGCTCTATGCCGTCTGCTAGGAGACATAGCTCGGAGCGGTCGGCAAATTCCAGTTCTTCGTGGTCGCTGAAGTCCAGCTCCAGTTCTATGAGTGATGTGAAGTGCAGCAATTGGTCGCGTAGTGAGGCCAGCTCTTTACTGAACCCACCGCGCATTTGGCTCATGGCGAGGCGGTGAGTGGCGGCAGAGGTGGAGGCGATGAGGTCGGCCACGGCTTCGGCCTGGCTTAGGTCCATTTTGCCGCCCAAGAAGGCTCGTTGCGTGTACTCACCGGGAGCTGCCAGGCGGCAACCATTACCGATGAGCAGTTGCAACACCTTCTGAAGAATATAGCTCGAACCGTGGCACATGATTTCCGTGCTATCCTCGCCCGTGTACGAGTGGGGGGCACGGAATAAGCTTACAAGTACTTCGTCTATGATGTTTTCTTCTTCATGGATATGACCGAAGGTAAGTGTGTATGGCTTGGCATCCTTCAGCTTCTTCCCCTTCCGGGCAGGGGTAAATATGCGGGATGTTATCTCTATGGCATCCGGTCCGGAGACACGGATGCATCCTATGGCTCCCCCTTGGGCGGTGGCTATGGCACAAATGGTATCTTGGTTCATTTTATCCGGCTTATTTTTATTCAGCAAAGATAATGGTTTCTTTACCCTTAATTCCGCAACATAATTGATAATTATTTTTATAAGTTCCTGAGCAA
>ERZ773186.3266-NODE-3266-length-10960-cov-8.604127_pt1 | contig 10960 bp, 10 predicted proteins | sample MGYA00581000_ERZ773186 | MGnify/ENA primary metagenome ERZ773186 (study PRJEB29015, sample SAMEA2737752) | human gut metagenome | biome: human gut; feature: human-associated habitat; material: faeces | place: China | collected 2012 ... | reverse complement strand
GACGAAAAATTTGACGACGCATCTGTCGCACAATCTTTGTGCGGTATTGCCTAAAGAAAAGCAGTCACGACGGCTGTGGAAAATGACACAGAAATGAGGAATCTCCAATGAGCGATATGATAAAGGGTACCATGATCTCCTATCGTCCGGACATCAAAGTGCTGGACGCTACCATTCGGGACGGCGGACTGGTAAACAACTTTGAGTTTACAGACGACTTCGTCCGGAAGCTGTATCTGACCAATGTACGTGCCGGTGTCGATGTGATGGAAATCGGCTATCTGGCAGATCCGGAGCTGTTCGAGGAATCCAAGTTCGGCAAGTGGAAGTTCTGCCATGAAGATGCCATTCAGAAGGTGCTGATCGACATTCTCGACCCGAAGATGCAGCTGGCAGTTATGGCAGACGTAGGACGTGCCAACGTGGCACGGGATCTGCCGGACAAGAAGGACAGCATTCTGGATATGGTGCGGATCGCCACCTATATCAACACCATTCCCGCAGCCATTGACATGATCGAAACCTGTACGAAAAAGGGCTATCACACCACAGTGAACATCATGGCAGTTTCCAAGGCACAGGAATCGGAACTGGAAGAAGCACTGGAAATGCTGGGCAAGAGCAGCGTGGAAGTCATCTATCTGGTAGACAGTTACGGTTCGCTGTATCCGCTGCAAATGCGTCAGCTGGCACAGCGGTATCTGGAAGCCGGCGAAAAATACGGCAAGAAGATCGGTATCCACGCCCACAACAACCAGCAGCTGGCATTTGCCAACACTACCGAGTGTGCTATGATGGGTGTCAGCTATCTGGACGCAACCATGGCTGCCATGGGACGCGGTGCCGGAAACTGTGCAATGGAACTGCTGATGGGATTCCTGAAAAATCCGAAGTATGACATCAAGCCGGTGCTGCGGTTTTTGCAGGACGAAATGCAGAAGCTGAAAAATGACGGCGTTGTCTGGGGCTATGACATTCAGTACCTGCTGACCGGTTACCTGAACCAGCATCCGCGGACGGCGATCGCATTCACCAATGAAAAGCGGCAGGATTATTTCACGTTCTTTCAGGAATTGCAGGAAAATGAAGTGTGAGCCGGAGAAAATCGGATAAATGAGCAAACCGCCGGCATACAGAAAAATCTGCGTGCCGGCGGTTTGGATTTTGATGTGGTAAGGATAATGGTGAGGAAATGCGAAGATGTTGCAAAAAAAGTAAAGTGATAATTTTTATTATCGTACTTTTGGCGTTTGGAATTACAACGATATGGATAATGATGCAGCAAAGTACAAATGCCGTTGTTTTGGAAATCGAAAATGCTGTACAGAATGATACATATTATGTGATGTCAGAACATGAACTTGCTATGGAAGAACGTCTATTGCTGGACGAAAATCAAGTGAAATATGAAGAATATCACTGGAATCAAATTTTTGATGATTATCGGCTGTATTATTCCCCTACACGTGAAATGTCAATCGAAGAATATTTAGAGGGCTATAAAATGCAAAACATAGATATTCATCGCACATACACGCTGCATAATTTTCATTCCGGATACATTTGGGTTGTGATTCACTTCGATGTTGTTGACAAGAACGGCAATATAATGACAGACAATCAAGGCGGTCCTAAAGTGGGAACAAAATTTAAAATAGAAAAACAGAATGGAAAATGGCAAATCACAGACTTTTATGAACAGAATTTCTATGAAACAATGTCAGATAAAATCTACTATCTTCTTCCTAATTGGGATTTGACAAAGCAATAAAAGCGTTTAGAACATACTGAAAAATGCCTACAGTGTTGGAACGGGAATTTCAGAATTTTTCTTCCAATTCCGAACGACTGTCAAATATACCCCAGACTTTTCATCACAAACAGCCACATCGTCAGCGAAAACGCACTGAGCAGGGTGGTCATCATCACGGCACAGGCGGTAATGGTGCCGTCATGCTTCATATTTTTCGCCATGACAAAACAGCTGCACGTGGTGGCACTTCCCAGCATCACCAGAATGGCGATCAGCTTTTCCGTGCGGAATCCCAGCCAGATCGCTGCCGGCAGGAACAGGGCACAGAACAGGAACAGCTTTGCGGCAGAAATGCCCAGCGTCAGCCCCAGCTTGCCCTTGGCGTTCTCCAGCCGGAATGATGCTCCCAGTGCGATCAGTGCCAGCGGTGTCGCCATATTTCCCAGATAGGAAACCGACTTTTGCAGAATCGTCGGCTGCGGAATGTGCAGGACAGACCAGAGCATGCCCACTGCGATTCCCAGAATAATGGGATTGGTCACCACGTCTTTCAGAGTTCGCAGCAGCAGCTTCTTGGCGTTGGGAGAGTCATCGTCGTGAGGTGCCGTCAGGGAGAGAATGATGACGGCGGCGATGTTGTACAGGGGTACCGTCCCCACGATCATCAGGGCAGCCATGGTGGCGTGTCCGTAGATGTTGTTGACAAAGGCAATCCCCAGAATGGCGGCACTGCTGCGGTAAGATGCCTGAATGATCTCGCCCCGTTCTGCCCAGTCTTTTCGCGGCAGGGACAGGAGAAAGGCAATGCCGATACTAAGCAGTGTGGCAAAAAAGCAGAACAGCACGAATTTGCCGTCCCACACTGTCTGAAAATCTGCCTTGGACAAGTCCATGAACAGCAGTACCGGCAGCAGTGCCTTAAAGACAAACTGGTTTAGCTTGGCGGTGGTGTGGTCGTCCAGCAGTCCGACTTTTTTCATCAGACCGCCGAATACCATCATGAGAAAGATCGGAATGGTGGCATTCAGACTGAATGAAAGATTTTGCAGGGTAGTTTGCACAGGTTTCACGTCCGTTCTATGAAATATTCAGCGGTTCCCCTAGGGGAACATACTCTAGGGGGTGTTGACACTAAGCCTGACACGTGCCTTTTGGGGTGATTTTTCCCCGTTCGTCGTTAAAAATCCTTGCCGTGCGAAAGCACGCCTGCGAATTTTTGCCTAGAACGGAGAAAAATCACCTCACAAAATTCGCATATCATTATAGTATCAACACTCCCTAGTGTAACGCATTTCGGGCGATTTGTCAAATTTGTAGGAAACGCCAAAAAACACTTCCATGTTTCATGATAATGGACAAACATTCTGTAAAAGTCAATTTGTTTTCTGTCATTGATTGACAAGGTGCAAAAAATGTGTTATAGTAAAAATATATAGAGGTTGATTTCGAGAAAGGGCTGAAAATGCATAACGAGGTGATTGTATGGATATGGACTTTCATGTGAAGAGTTACTGTCAGTTGTTCGACAAACTGCAGAAGAACGTGAAAACAGTAGAAGAACTGTTTTCGCTGCTGAAAGAGCAGATGCAGGAAATAGTGCGTCTTTTTCCGCTGGGAAAGTTTGAAATCCGTTTGATCGTGGCTCCGTCTATACTGGATCCTGAGGGACAGGACGAACGGTTCTTGCTCTATGAGAATGAAGAAGGTTTTGATGAGCCTTGCTGTCGGGAACATGTGCAGATGGACGAAACCTGTAGTGCCGTTTTTGAATATTATCCCGTAAAAGGCACTGCATGGAGTCCGATACAGGAGCAAATGCTGTTGTTTCTGTCCCGTCAGTTGTTCCTGCTGCTGGAACGGGTAAAGCTGGTGCAGCTTCTGGAATGCATTGCAGTGACGGATCTGCTGACCGGTGCTCTCAACACCCGCGGCATCAACGAAACCGGCGGAAAACTGCTGGCACAGGGGAAATTGCAGGAGTATGCCTGTGCATTTCTGAACATTAAGAATTTCAATTACATCAACCGTGCCGTAGGAGCACGGCAGGGTGATATGGTGCTGCGGGAATTTGTACGGCTGGCACGGCAGAAGCTGAAACCAGACGAATATTTCGCACGCATGGGCGGCGACAACTTTGTGCTGCTGGCAAAAAAAGAACGCATGGGAATACTGCTGGAACAAATTGATTGTATGCAGGTGACGGTCCCTTACGAAAATGGCACCAAAACGTTTGACCTGCGTTCCCGTATCGGCGTTTATGATATGCGGGCGGGACAGTCTATGGGAGAAGGCCTCAATGCAGCTTCTACGGCAATGCATGCGGCAAAGATGTCCGGAAAAGCAGATCGTTTCTGCTTCGATGACCAGATGGTAGAGAATGCCCTGCGGCAGAAAGAAGTTTCCCAGATGTTTCCTAAGGCATTGGCAGATCGGGAGTTTGTGGTATACTATCAGCCGAAAGTCACCTTGGTGGACAACCAGCTCTGCGGCTGTGAAGCGTTAGTACGCTGGTTCCGTGACGGTGCTATGGTGCCGCCGATGGACTTCATTCCGGTGCTGGAACGGGAAGGCAGCGTCTGCAAGCTGGACTTCTATGTGCTGGAACAGGTTTGCCGAGATGTGCGGGACTGGAAGGCGAAAGGCATCGAACCGGTGCGGATCTCTGTCAACTTTTCCAAGGTGCATCTGCAAAATCCACATCTGGCAGAAGAAATTCTGGCGGTGCTTCAGAAATACGAAATTCCTCCCAAGTATATCGAAGTAGAACTGACCGAGATGTCCGGCTATGAGAGCTATGAAACCCTGCTCAATTTCGTCAGGGCAATGCGTGCCAACGGCGTGAGCACTTCTATTGACGACTTCGGTACAGGTTATTCCTCGTTGAATCTGCTGAAAGACCTGAACGTGGATATTATCAAGCTGGATAAATCGTTCCTCAGCAGCTTGGAGAATCACCGGAAAAATGATGTGATCGTCATCAAGAACATCATCAAAATGGTGAATGAACTGGACATGGAAGTCATTGCAGAGGGCGTGGAAACCGTCAAGCAGGCGGAATTCCTGCGGGGCATGCACTGCTGTATGGCACAGGGCTTCCTGTTCGACCGTCCGCTGCCTCACGACGATTTCGAAAAGCGGCTAAGCGGCGACCATGTGTACAGTTTGGAAAAAGCCGGAGCATAACAGAAAATATTGACGAATATGTGACAACCCGCAGGTGTGTGCCTGCGGGTTGTTTTGCGTTACAGATGCCGGACGACTTCTGTTTTTTCTTAAAATTTTATCCTTTCCTTTGCATCTTTTCAAAGCCGCTGCCGCAGACTTGACAACTACGCCTGTTTTTTGCTATAATAGTACAGTATAATGGAAATGTCGGATAAGGGCAGCACCGACAGGCAGCTTTATGCGGCATTTCCCTAAGGAATCGTACTTGTGAATGTATGGCTTGCCGTGTATTTGCAGTGCCAACTACGAAAGGAATGATATTGAATGGGACTGACCCTGACGGAAAAGATCCTGAAAGCACATCTGGTGGAAGGTGAAATGGTAAAGGGTTCCGAAATCGGAATCCGGATCGACCAGACCCTGACACAGGACGCAACCGGTACAATGGCATATCTGGAATTTGAGGCAATGGGCGTTCCGCGTGTACGTACAGAACGCAGCGTGGCATATATCGACCACAACACCCTCCAGAACGGCTTTGAAAATGCAGATGACCACCGCTTTATCGGCAGCGTTGCAAAGAAGCACGGCATTTATTTTTCCCGTCCCGGCAACGGTATCTGCCATCAGGTACATCTGGAGCGTTTCGGCGTTCCGGGAAAGACTCTGATCGGCTCTGACAGCCATACCCCGACTGGCGGCGGTATCGGTATGATCGCGATGGGTGCCGGCGGTCTGGACGTTGCAGTGGCAATGGGCGGCGGTACTTACTACATTACCTGCCCGAAGGTGGTAAAGGTAGAGCTGACCGGCAAGCTGTCCCCGTGGGTAGCGGCAAAAGATGTCATTCTGGAAGTACTGCGTCGCATGTCCGTAAAGGGCGGTGTCGGCAAGGTCATTGAATACTGCGGCGAGGGTGTCAAGACCCTGTCTGTTCCGGAACGTGCAACCATTACCAACATGGGTGCAGAACTGGGTGCGACCACTTCTATTTTCCCGTCGGACGAGGTGACCAAGCAGTTCCTCGAAGCACAGGGCAGAGGCGAAGTCTGGAGCGAACAGAAGGCAGATGCCGATGCAGTTTATGATGAAGAACTGCACATTGATCTGAGCGAACTGGTGCCCTTGGCTGCATGTCCGCATTCTCCGGACAATGTCAAGACCGTGGCAGAGATCGGCAAGCTGAAGATCGATCAGGTCTGCATCGGCTCCTGCACCAACTCCTCCCTGCTGGATATGATGAAAGTGGCTCATATCCTCAAGGGCAAGACTGTCAATCCGGACGTTTCTCTGGCAATCGCTCCTGGCTCCAAGCAGGTGCTGAACATGATGGCAGATATGGGCATTCTGGGCACCCTGATCGCAGCCGGTGCAAGAATTCTGGAAAGTGCCTGCGGTCCGTGCATCGGTATGGGACAGTCCCCGAACTCCGGCGGTATTTCCCTGCGTACCTTTAACCGGAACTTCCTCGGACGCTCCGGAACTAAGGACGGTCAGATCTATCTGGTTTCTCCGGAACTGGCTGCATATTCTGCACTGACCGGTTATCTGAGCGACCCGAGAGAACTGGGCGAAATGCCGGACTTCGTGCTGCCGGAAAAATTCACCGTCAACGACAACATGATCGTTCTGCCGGCACCGGAAGAAGAAATGGACAAGGTGGAGATCCTCCGCGGACCGAACATCAAGCCGTTTCCGGAAACGGCTCCGCTGGAAGCAACGATCGAAGCTGGCTGCTCACTGAAGGTCGGCGACAACATCACCACCGACCACATCATGCCGGCAGGTGCAAAGATTCTGCCGCTGCGTTCCAACATTCCGGCAATTTCGCAGCACTGCTTCACGGTTTGCGATGAAGCATTCCCGAAGCGTGCCAAGGAAATGGGACAGAGCATTATCGTAGGCGGCTCCAACTATGGACAGGGTTCTTCCCGTGAGCATGCCGCACTGGCTCCGCTGTATCTGGGTGTCAAGGCAGTTCTGGTCAAGAGTTTTGCCCGTATCCACCGTGCAAACCTCATCAACGCCGGCATTCTGCCGCTGACCTTCGTCAACGAAGCAGACTATGAGAAGATCTCGCAGGGCGACGTACTGGAACTGGCAGATATTCGCAAGCATATCGAAGCCGGCGAAACCACACTGACACTGGTCAACAAGACTACCGGTGCAGAGATTCCGGTACTGTGCGAACTGACCGGACGCACCAAGGACATCATTCTGGCAGGTGGTCTGCTGGATTACACCCGCGACAAGCTGAGCAAGTAAGTGGCTGATCCGGAAACGAAAAAGAAAATCGAAAGATACCGGCAATTCCGGAAAGATTACGGGAATCATTTGTTTGCCGTGTTGATGATCGTCTTTGTCTATGCAATGCTTACCGATCATGACATCATGGACTATTTGCATCTGCTGCGGGAACGTCCGGTTTCCGGAATCGGGCTGGCAGTACTGTTGCTGCTGGTTGCTGCCGGTCTGTATGTGCTGAGAAAGCTGCTGCGGGAACTGCGGCAGGATCGGGAGAAACGGGAATGACAAACACAAAAGGATTTCTCAACCGCAACCAGCTGAAATATCTGGTGATCGCAGCCATGCTCATTGACCATATTGCGTGGGCATTTGTTCCTACAGCGTCGCTGCTGGGGCAGGTGATGCACATCATCGGGCGGCTGACCGGTCCGACTATGGCGTATATGCTGGCGGAGGGGTATCACTATACCCGCAACGTAAAGAAATACGCCATGCGGCTGGGTATTTTTGCCGTGATCTCGTGGCTGCCGTTCAGCTATTTCGAAAGCGGCGGCATTCGTCCGGCGTTCGGCGTGATCTATACGCTGTTCCTCAGCCTGCTGGCGATCTGGTTCTGGGACAAGGCAAAATGCTCTGTTTCCGTAAAATGGCTGGCAGTGCTGGTGCTCTGTATCCTGTCTGTGTTTGGCGACTGGGCGATGTTCGATGTGCTGTATGCACTGACCTTTTTCCGGTATCGGGAGAATCCCAGGGAAAAATGGCTGACGTTCAGCGGCATTACACTGGTGTGCTGTGTCAGCATGCTGGGAAATGAACCCATATGGAGCGGACTGTTCCAGCTGGGCATCTTTCTGGTGATACCGTTAATACAATATTGCTACAACGGCGAAAGCGGCAGCAAAAAGCCGTTTCACAAGTGGTTTTTCTATGTGTTCTATCCGCTGCACCTGCTGGTGCTGGGGATTCTTCGTTGGGTGGTGTTTGCGTAAATGAAGCAGGACAGGCAGCAGGAACTGCATTTCGAAGATCTGGCAAAGCAGTTTACGGAAGATATTTCCCGAAGCAAGCGGATATTTTCCATGGAAGATGCCATGCAGGACAACACCATGCGAAAATCCGTGCAGAAGCATCGGCGGAAAATGAAACGGAAAACAGTTCTGGAATACGCAATTGCTTTTTCAGCAATCGCAGTGGGACTACCTGTTTTACTGTGGTATCTGTACCGTCAGTTTTTGCTGTTCCGGCAAATGCCGGAGGTGGTGCAGTTCTACTTGCAGCGTCCGGTTCTGGGCGTGGCAACGCTTCTGGGCGGCGGTTTGTTTGCATGGGCACTGTACCATGTGAAAAAATAAGAGCCTGTAGGAAAGGTGTGGACAAGCATGTTCGGATTCTTCAAAAAGAAAAAAGCACCGGAGCAGGTATCTGATATGCCGTGTGTTCTGGCGATAGCCGACTGCATCAGCCACGGTAATCCGGCAGTGCATGCTGCTCTGCGGCGTGGACATTGACAGTGATGACTTACAGTTGATTTTGGTGACAACCGCGGAATATGACAAAATTTCTGCGTTGGCAGAACAAGCCGGACACCGCATTGCTCCGACGGAAACATTGTAATGCCTGAACCAAAACGCAGTGAAAAGTATGAAGGCAATACCGCACAAAGAGCGTCTGGGGACTTTGCACGCCATCTGCTTGCAAATTTCCCGTCATATTTCACAAAAATGCTCGTGAATACATCAAGTATTCACTCCGCTTTTTGTTTCATCTGACGAAAAATTTGACGACGCATCTGTCGCACAATCTTTGTGCGGTATTGCCTAAACGCAATGAGAAACAATTTGAGGAGGAAAATCAAATGGCAAAAATTCAGATGAAAACGCCGCTGGTCGAGATGGACGGCGACGAGATGACCCGTGTTCTGTGGAAGTGGATCAAGGACATTCTGCTGACACCGTATGTAGACCTGAAGACCGAATACTATGATCTGGGGCTGGAATATCGGGAAAAGACCAAGGATCAGGTAACGGTAGACAGTGCCAACGCCACCAAGAAGTACGGCGTTGCTGTCAAGTGTGCCACCATTACCCCGAACGCTGCAAGAATGCCGGAATACAACCTGTCCCAGATGTGGAAAAGCCCGAACGGCACCATTCGTGCCATTCTGGACGGCACCGTTTTCCGTACTCCGATTCTGGTAAAGGGCGTAGAGCCGTATATCCCGACTTGGACTGCTCCGATCACCATTGCCCGTCACGCTTACGGTGATGTGTATAAGAACACCGAAATGAAGGTAAAGCAGGGCTCTAAGGCAGAACTGGTCGTTACCGATGCAGAGGGCAACGAGAGCCGCGAACTGATCTTCAACTTTGAGGATACCGACGGCATCATTCAGGGTCTGCACAACAAGAACAACTCGATTGCCGGCTTTGCACGGGCATGCTTCAACTATGGTCTGGATCTGCATCAGGACGTTTGGTTTGCAACCAAAGATACCATTTCCAAGAAGTACGACCACACCTTCAAGGATATTTTCCAGGAGATCTACGACAACGAGTACAAGGAAAAGTTCGAAGCAGCAGGCATTGAATATTTCTACACTTTGATCGACGATGCAGTGGCTCGTGTGATTCGTTCTCACGGCGGCTACATCTGGGCTTGCAAGAACTATGACGGCGATGTAATGTCCGATATGGTTTCCACCGCTTACGGTTCTCTGGCAATGATGACTTCTGTTCTGGTTTCTCCGGACGGCATCTATGAATATGAGGCTGCACACGGCACTGTGCAGCGGCACTATTACAAGTACCTCAAGGGCGAAGAAACTTCCACCAACTCTGTGGCAACGATCTTTGCATGGAGCGGTGCACTGCGGAAACGCGGCGAAATGGACAACCTGCCGGAACTGATCGCTTTCGCAGACAAGCTGGAAAAGGCAACCATTCAGACGATCGAAGACGGTGTCATGACCGGCGACCTGTATCTGATCTCCAAACTGGAGAATAAGAAGAAGGTCAACTCCAAGGAATTCCTGGAAGCAATCAACGAGCGTCTGGTAAAGCTGATGGCGTAAGAACCGGCTTACAGAATGGAAATCGGTTTATAGGAGAGCGATTCGTTTGACACAAAAATATGATGCATCGTCGTCTGTCGTGCGGCGGCTGCCCCGTTATTATCGGCTTCTGGGCGAACTGGAACGAAACGGACAGGTCCGCACTTCCTCGCGGGAACTGGGCAGGCGGCTGGGTATGACGGCATCGCAGATTCGGCAGGATCTCTGCTGCTTCGGCTGTTTCGGACAGCAGGGCAGCGGCTATTCCGTGGCGGAACTGCGGGAAAATTTACAGAAGATCATGGGTCTGACGGAACAGCTTCCGGCGATCGTGGTCGGTGCAGGCAGTCTGGGAAAAGTGGTTTCGGAAAACGTCCGCTTTGAACAGCGTGGCTTCCGGCTGGTGGGGATTTTCGACATCAAGCCGGAACTCATCGGCAGACAGCTTGCCGGACTGCCGATCCGGTCCATGGACGAATTGGATGATTTTTGTGCTGCCAATCAGCCGGCAGCCGCGGTGCTGTGTCTGCCGAAAGAATCGGCACAGGCAGTGGCGGAACGGCTGGTTTCGCTGGGAGTACGGGGACTGTGGAATTTCAGTCACTGTGACCTCGCCGTGGAGCAGGCACAGGTTGTGACCATGCATCTGGACGACAGCCTGATGACGCTTTCTTATAAGCTGCATAATCTATAAGGCAATACCGCACAAAGATTGTGCGACAGATGCGTCGTCAAATTTTTCGTCA
>ERZ773186.3256-NODE-3256-length-10987-cov-2.828668_pt1 | contig 10987 bp, 7 predicted proteins | sample MGYA00581000_ERZ773186 | MGnify/ENA primary metagenome ERZ773186 (study PRJEB29015, sample SAMEA2737752) | human gut metagenome | biome: human gut; feature: human-associated habitat; material: faeces | place: China | collected 2012 ... | reverse complement strand
TGTTTTTCCTTTTGCCATAAAACCTTCCTTTATTGACAGCAAAAGGAGTTGCCGTTTCTGACAACCCCTTATCATTTCTTAGCATTTCTGAATCTGAACTTCTACCGGTTTCTCTCCAAGTTCCACACTGACGGTCAACTTGCCACCGAGATTTGTTTTCATCTTACCTGCGCTTGCTCCGTCCACTGTAATTTCATACTCAGTCTCTTCTTCTAACTCCAGTGTGATCTGAGCATCTTCCGGTCCTTCCACGGAAAAAGAAATTCCTGTGTCCGTTGCATTCAAATGATATGCCGCTGTTCCCGGTACGGATTCATAAACAAACATACCATTACGCTCCAGCTTGGTGATGTCTTTGTAAGTTTTTACCTTATAAAGATCTCCCTGATGCCCGAAGTTATCAAGCTTTGCCTTTGCATCCAGAGTGTAATCTCCAAAACTGATCGTTCCATCTGCTTCTGAACGGATTAATTCACTAATAGCGCTCATCTTTTCCTCCTGTGGTACAGTCCTTCTCTGCCTGCTGCACCGTAAAAATTTTGTAAAATCATTATAGCTCAACTACATTTCGATTGCCAGCATTTTCATCATTTTTAAGGATTTTTTTATTTTTGTGTTACTGTTCCTTTACTTCAAAAACAACTGCATTCTTTTTCGTAGTGACGATCACTTCATCACCCTTTTTCACCTTGCCGTCTAAGATTTCTTCTGCAAGCTGATCCTCGATCTCATTCTGGATTTTGCGGCGGAGTGGTCTTGCTCCATATTTCGGTTCGTATGCTTTTTCCACAATATAATTTTTCACGCTGTCACGCACATGAAGTGTGATATCCATCTGGCTCTTACAACGGTCTGTCAGATCTTTCAACATTAATGTGACAATCTGTTTCATATCATTTTTGTTCAGTGAACGGAATACGATGGTCTCATCAATACGGTTTAAGAACTCCGGTTTGAAAATCCTGCGCACTTCCTCCATCACACTGTTTTTCATGCGCTCGTAATTCTGCTTTTCATCATCAGAAGATGCAAAACCAAGTTTTTTCGGTTCCACAATGGACTGTGCTCCTGCATTTGATGTCATGATAATGATTGTATTTTTAAAGTCCACCTTGCGTCCCTGGGAATCCGTGATATGTCCATCGTCTAACACCTGGAGTAAAATATTAAATACATCCGGATGCGCTTTTTCGATCTCGTCAAACAAAATCACGGAATACGGATTCCTGCGCACTTTCTCGCTGAGCTGACCGCCGTCCTCATGTCCGACATATCCCGGCGGGGAACCGATCATTTTAGAAACACTGTGTTTCTCCATGTACTCCGACATATCAACACGTATCATCGCCTGTTCATTGCCGAAAACAGCCTCCGCCAATGCCTTGGAAATCTCCGTTTTACCTACGCCTGTAGGTCCTAAGAACAGGAACGAACCGATTGGTCTTCTCGGATCTTTTAAACCGACACGTCCACGTCTCACCGCTTTTGCCACAGCCGTCACAGCTTCTTCCTGACCAACGACACGTTTGTGCAGCGTTGCCTCTAATTTTTTCAGGCGGGCTGCCTCGCCTTCTGCCAGTTTCTTCACCGGAATTTTTGTCCAGCCGGAAACAACATCTGCCACATCATCCTCTGTGACAGACAGATTCTTTCTGCGGATCTCACGCTGCGCTTTTTTTGTCTGCTTCTCAAGCTCTGCTTCCAATGCTTCTTTTTCTTCCTTGCACTGTTTTGCAAGCGCAATATCGGAATTGCTCAGAGCATCCTCTAACCGTAATTCTTTTTCTGTGATCTGATTTCTCAATTCCGCAAGTTTCTCTGTATGGTTAGACACGCCAAACCGTACTCTTGCTGCTGCTTCATCCATCAGATCAATTGCCTTATCCGGCAAAAAACGGTCATTGATATAGCGCGCTGACAGGCGGACTGCCGCCTCGACTGCCTCATCCGTGATCTTTACATGATGATGTGCTTCGTATTTACCGCGAAGCCCTTTCAAAATTGCAACTGTCTGTTCCTCGCCCGGTTCCTCCACCGTCACAGGCTGGAATCTTCGCTCTAGTGCAGCATCTTTTTCTACATATTTGCGGTATTCTGTGATTGTCGTTGCTCCCATGATCTGAATCTCACCACGGGCAAGTGCAGGTTTTAAAATATTAGAGGCATCGATCGCGCCCTCTGCGCCACCGGCACCAATGATTGTGTGAAGCTCATCGATAAACAGCAAAACATTTCCTGCTTTTGTCACTTCCTGAATCACTTTTTTGATACGCTCTTCAAATTCTCCACGGTATTTTGAACCAGCCACAATACCGGATAGGTCTAAAGATACCACTCTTTTTCCCTGAACAGAGTCCGGTACAAGGCCGGATACGATACGCTCTGCGATTCCTTCCACGATAGCCGTTTTACCAACTCCCGGTTCTCCGATCAGACATGGATTGTTCTTCGTTCTTCTGCTTAGAATCTGAATCACTCTCTGGATTTCTTCCTCACGTCCAACCACCGGATCCAGTGTTCCTTCCGTTGCAAGCTGTGTCAGATCTCTGGAATACTGATCCAACGTCGGGGTTCCCTCATTATTTTTCTTTTTTCCCGGACGGCCATTCTGAAATTCTTCGCGGTAAAGATTTGCATCTTCCCCCATCGCAATGAGAGTGTCCACAAAGACTTTCTGCATATTGACGGACAGCGTTGTCAGTAATCTGGATGCAACACAGTCTGTCTCTTTGATCATGGCAATCAGAATATGTTCTGTTCCAATGGCATCTGCATGGAATCTGACTGCCTCCTTCTCTGCATTCTCAAGAACTTTTGCTGCTCTCGGTGAATAACCATCTGATTCTGCTACTGCTGTTCCCTCCGCCGGAGCGATCAATTCTTTGATCAGATCTACAATTTTATCTAACTCTACACCATTCTCATTCAGAATTTTTGCCGCTACTCCTGAATTTTCCTTCAATAGCCCAATCAGTAAGTGCTCGGTTCCGATATAATTATGATGTAATGATTTTGACATTTTGCCGGCGATATCAATCGCTTTTTTGGCTTTTACAGTGTATGGTAATTGCATGTTGTCTCCTCATGTTATTTATTAGGTGATTGCAAACTCTCCTTAATCTATCTCAAATTGTTCAAAATCAACAAAATTTTCGAAAACACGCTTCCGCTACGTGTCACTCGCAGCGGTACTAAGAAGCCAGGCACGACTGATGTCGCACCTGCCTTCTAAGTACCGGCGGTTCCCCAGTGTTTTCTCAAGCTTTTGTTGATTTTTCACAATTTAATTTACGTTATGAATGATTTTCGCAATTACCTACATTCTATTTTATATTATAAATCATTTAGGTCGAAAACTTCCATTCCTTTTTCATTTTTCACAGAAGTTTCATTTTTTTGCGGCACATCCATTTTTTCATTTTCTGTAGATGATTTTTTCTCGGACTTTTCTTCTGTCACTGATTTCTCAGAAGTGGATGGAATTTCATCCTCATAATCATTCCATTCGCGGTAAGCCCTGTTGATCGGATGTTCTTCCTCGATGTACTCTTCCTCGTCATCGAAATAATCGTCCTCATCCTCATTTTTTTCTTTTTTTCGGAATCCATGGAATTTTCCCAAGAAAGGTTTTTTCTCGGTTTCTGTCTCTTCGTTTGCTTCGTCGTCCTCGTTCTCTGGCTCGTCAAGCTCCGGATCGTTGTCCTCTAAGAGTTCGTCTTTTCCTTTTTTCTTTCTGCCAAAGAGAACGATATTCAGGATGATCACAACTGCGATCGCCAATACAAAAATAAGCACAGCGATCATGTTTCTGAAAAAGGACTTTGCATCTTTATATTTTCTGGAAAGTTCATCATACTCACTCTGCAATTCTGCAAGGTCATCCGAAGAAGAATCCGCTGTCTCTGTGATATTTCCGTTCACACGCTGGTAAGTACCTTCTGCCGCATCATACTGATACCAGCCCTCGGTTCCATCCTGATTTACTGCATAAAATACATAAAAGTCCGAAGCTTCCTCTCCCTCTGCTGCTGGAAGCTGATACGCTGTCATTACCGTGCTCTCTGGCATCTGCAAAGACACCTGCACATAGCTGTCCGGCAATACCGAATCGAGCGGTGCTAAAAGCGGGATCACATAGCTGCTCTCTCCTGCTGTGAACTTCATGAAGTCATAGACAACATCCCTTGTCTCATCATAGATGAAGAATCTTCCTATTGTCGAATCCACATTGTCAGTTTCCAGATAGATCAGGGAGATCGTTCCTTTATTAAAGGTCAGTCCCCTGCACTCGGTTCCCCGGAACTGAACGGCTGCCTCTGTAAAATCAGCCGGGATCTGTTCCTCTGTGAAACTGTCCGAGATGTGATAAGTTGTATCACTGATCACAACGTCTGCCTGTGACGCCGGAGTTTCTGTTGCCGGTACTTCCTCAGTGTCTTCCGGTGTCTCTGCGTCCCCGTTCTCACCGTCTCCATTTTCACCGCCTGTGGTTGTTGTCTCACCTCCGGTGGTTCCTGCATTTCCTGCTGCCTGTCTTGTCACTGTAATTTTATAAGTGGCTGTTGTTCCGTTTTCTGCCTTTACGACAATCTTAACAACATTTGCTCCGACGGCAAGATTCGTGTTTCCGGTAACCGATTCAACGGTTGCCTTTTCATTTACAGGCGTTGCACTGACCGCAATGCTTGTCACTGAATTATCCACAGTTGCCGTATACTTTGTTGTACTTCCCTTAAAAGCAGGTGACAAAGTTCCCGGCGAAATCGTCAATGCTTTTAACGAATTGTCTGCGGATAAAGCTGCTGTATTCGTATTACTTCCAGTATTGTTATTACTTCCTGTGCCAGCACTGTTTCCCCCTGTAGTTCCTGCACTGCTGTTATTTCCTGTACTGCTGCCTGCCGCCTCATTATTGACCGTTACCGACGTGCTGCTGCCAGCCATTGAATCCAATTCTTCCGCGGTGCTGAAAATAACGCCATCCGTAGCAGAAAGTGAAATAGAAGCTTTTCCTGCACTGATTGCTTTTAATGTTACACTAAAGCTGTCGTTCGCTACCGAAATACTTCCACCGCCGCCGCCATAAGTTGCATTACAGCTCACAAACTCCAGAATGCTGGCATCATAGGTCAAAACCATATTGGCATACGCACTGTCACCGGATGCACTTAGTGCCTTTGCCGTTACGGTCACAGTCTGTCCGATATTGATTGAACCGGATGACACAGCGATCGTTGTCTTTCCGGAAGCTGCCTGTGCATGCATCTGCGGTGTCATAAGACAGATGCATAACGTCAGCAGTGTAATGATCACACCTAATTTCTTTTTCATTTTACTCTCCATTCTTATGCGTGAAAATTGTTTTTTTCTCACTAAAATAACTCTTTCTATCCACACAGCCCTGTTACTGTTCAATCTGTGCTGCATTTATAATGTGTTTCTGCAAAAGCACAAGGTCTTTTACGGAAACTTTTCCATCTTTACTTATATCCGCAGCCGCTGCATACGCACCGGAAAGCTGTGATGTTCCAAGAATCTGTTTCTGCATCATGACCAGATCGACCACAGAGATTTTTCCATCTCCATTGATGTCACCGTAAATGACAACGTCATACTGCTTCACCAGTGTTCCATTTGCATATACTGCAATTTTATTACCTGTTCCGACTGCACCGGTATTTTCTGTGCCATCTGCTTTCAGCACTTTGACCGTGCCGCTTCCCGCTGAGATATTGGCAAGTACAGAAGAAGCGCCTGTTCCCGGTGTAATACCTGTGATCACGGTATCTCCCAGTTTATAGGAGGTAGAAACGGATACGCCGTCCGCAACCGTTGTTCCACCACTTTCCGGTGTCTGGGTATTGTCTGCTGCAGGCTGCTGTCTCACCATCGTGTAGGTTTTTGCCGAACCGCTCTGTGACACACAAGTTACGTTGATCGCATTATTTCCATAATTCAATGCATAAGTTCCCGCTCCGGAAACTCCCGCTTTCGGTGCAACTGCCGAAGCACCTACATTGATCGAGCTTACCTCGGTTCCAACGATCACGGAATAATCGGTTACTGCTCCCTGGAAAGACGGTGTCAGTCCATATCCGCTTACGCTGAGAGAAGAGAGCCAGTTATTCGGATTGCCACTGTCTGAAAACGTCACTGCTGACTCCGGCATATTGCTATACACCGGAATACGGAATATAAATCCCTGTGATTTATCCGCATAAGCTGTGCTCATTGTTTTTCCTTCTGACATTGCCGCCTGCACATTTGTCATGTACTGATGTGAGTATATGCTGTTCATATTCACCACATTAAATTTCTGGAAATATAAGGTGTTCTGCCCTTTTTTCACATAATTATTTCCAACGATACCAGCTCCACCATTAATTGATTTATAAATAGAATTCCAGTCGTTATTTTTCGCATAAATCAATCCGTTGACGGTCGCAGACGCAGACGATGTCGTATATGCTCCGATATTAAAGTAATTGTAATATCCATTATAGCCAGAGTAATTGCCAGAGATCAAAGGACTTGTCCCCTTATTTCCCTGCTCCTGCTTACATCTTGCAGCCAGATGATAAGGACTGACACTCAAGTTCTGTCCCACTTCCATGAAAGTATCTGCATAGCTTCGCGATGCTCCGTCTGTATCGCTATAGTTTCCACTCATAAAACTGCCTGACAGAATATTTCCAACTCCTGTCACGTTCTGATATGGCGCATATTCTAACGTTTCAAACTGAAAAATATACGTGTCATTCAGGTAATTTCTCGGATCCATGCAATATGCTATGTAATTGGAGGAGGCACTTACCCAGCCTGCTCCGTCATAACCATACCAGCTATTCGTTGCCCAGTCGTAGGCTCCTGTCTCTGTGGATTTTCTTGCATCATTGGAAGAACTCTGCACCAGATTCCTTCCGACTACACTCTCATTTGCAATGACGGTATTCCAGTCCAGTCCTGTCTGTACCGGAACGAACTGCCAGTTTGGATACTTCTGGTGCAATGCCAGAAGCGAATTACAGTAACTGTCCGGAAATCCCGCTGCTTTTAAAGATGCAACATACTCATCATCCGTCACCGTTGTGGTGTCTCCCTGCGATCCATCCGCAGAAGTCTGTCCGGTGACTGCCAGATAGGTTCCACAGATCCAGCCTGCATAATCCACACCATTCTTATTAAATGTCACATTGTACCACACAGTTCCATTTGTGGTTGTCTGTCCGAGTACATTGACTGTCTGATCTCTTTTTACCGTCGTGACCGGAGAATATGCCGTGCTCGCACCTGTCCTCACATAGACATTGCCGTTCGTGTTGGTGACAACTCCGGCTGCACCCTGTGCTGAATTATCTGTGATCGTACTTCCCGCAGAAGTATCCTCGGATGACAGCGTGATGAAATCAGACCTGATATAACCGGTCGATGACATTCCATTGTAGGAAATCTGTACTTTATACCACTTCATTCCATCCGAACCGTCCTCTTCATCGATCACGCGGACGGCTGTTCCAGCCGCCAGAGATGTGATTTTTTCGCCATTCACCGGAGATTTCCGCATCTGCACCGGACCATCGTTCAACACTCCTGCCGTCTCCGTGTAAGCATAACTTTCCACCGGCTTCACCGCTATCGTAGCTGTTGCTGCTGCCACGCCAAAAACCGTTGCAAAAATCAGGCTCCGCCATTTTCTCTGTTTTATATTAAGGTTTCTTCTCATTTTTCCTCCAAATGCCTTCAGTACTTCCCCAAAAGGCACAGTAAATCAAGCTTATTATATGTAATTCACGATAGAGCGTCAACCTTAATCTGGTAAATATGGTAACTGATATGTATGATACAGCAAAATGCTCAGATACTGTCTGAGCAGTAACGATGTTTTGTCCTTTTTTCCACCTTATCATTGTCCAAAACTAACAATAATCCCCACAAAAGTCCTCCGATAGCCAAAAAGCTTCCCACGATCAAAGGCAGGTTGTAAACATAAATCTTTGCCCCAGCCAGCACAACAATGCCAGCTACCATTCCAAGCGCTGCGATAAATGCAACAATACCGCATGTAAAAATAAATTCATAATCTAACTTTCTCATCCTTTTTTACCTCCCATGGAAAACAGCTTTTATCATCAATGTAAACATCTGCATATATTTTTCGTCCGTCTGATCCATACTTTTCAATGATCTCCGGCAGGTTTTCATTCACTGCATCAAACTCCAGTTCCCACTTCCTGCACCATTCCACTGCTTCCTCTAACTGATTTCCGCAGCGGCACGTCCACAAAATAATCTGGCGTCCCTGCCTTCTCAATCCTTTCAGCAGTTCGATCAGTGCTGTATTCGGCTGTCCGATCTTTGGGAAGCAGTCCGTACAAAGTGTTCCGTCAAAGTCTACCGCAATAATCTGATATTCCGTTTTCATCTGCCATGCTCCTCACTTTCCGTCATTTTGCCCTCTTGCTGCTTCCCATTATCCATATTTTCTGTCCATTAATTCGGACAGAAAAAGACCACCTCACAAAAAATTTCATGAAGTGGTCTTTTTACCTTTCATATATTTTGTTTTTTACGCAAATAATTTTTTCACCATTTCCGCATCAAATACGACCTGCTTTACATGGTCAACCTCGATCTGGTACAGTGCATTTGCTGCAAGGTGCTCGGCTGCCTGCTCAAGATCACGGATTCCCGATGTATTCTTATACTGCTCGATCAGTTCATCCAGTCCCTCCTCGGTCAGAACGATCTCGCCCTGCAGCAATCCGATTCTCTTTAATACTTTTGGCAGTGCAAATTTGGAGAAAATGATTTTTTTCTCTTCCTGCGTATAATCCGGGATATCGATCACTGCAAAACGTGACATCAGCGGGGCACTGATATCTTCTTTTACATTGGCAGTTGCAATCGGATAGACACCGCCGGTCGGAATCATACATTCCATATAGTTGTCTGTAAATCCAAGATTATCTAATAAGGTAAGAAGCACGTCCGCCGGATTACCGTTTCCTTTTCCAGAGGCTGCCTTATCAAGCTCGTTGATAATAAATACCAGATTTGACTCTCCCGCCATGGAAAATGCTTCCATAATAATACCCGGCTTTGCATTTCCATAGATACGCGAGCTTCCGGTCAACTGCTCCGGATCATTGATAGAGCTCATGTCGAGTGTCGTCCACGGCAGTTTTAAAATTCTTGCCACCGCATAGGCAATCTGCGATTTTCCGGTTCCTGCCGGTCCGACAAGCAGAAGTCCATACGCTGGAAGTGTGTGTGTGCGGTTGATCTGGATGATAGTTTCCATGATACGCTGTTTTACTTTTTCCATTCCGTATAGTTCTTCATCTAAAATCCTGCGCGCTTCCACCGGATCGATTGCTTCAAAATAATTATTTTTCCACTGGATATTCGTCATAATGGAAAGTGCACGCTGCGCGTGGCGGCGTTCCTCGGCAGACACTTCACTGGAACGTGCAACTGCTAAATTTCTTCTCGCCCACAGTCTGATATTGTCCGGCATGGTTCTTCCTGCGCAGTTTAAGAAATCTGAAATACTCTGGATACTGGTAAGCTTCATGCTGTCACCGCTCTCGTCTAACTCTTCGTCCTCATCCTCCTGCTCCGGTGCACTGCTCGATAAAAGGCGTTCCATCACATACTGTAAAAATCCATCCGCCGCAGAGAGTTTCGTTCCACCGTGAAAAGCATTTTCCCTGATCTTGTACACGGCATAGCCGTCCGCCCTGTTTTCCCCGGACAAAAGAACGTTGATACGGTTCTCCCCAAGCCATTTGATCAGATTCACAAAACGTGCATCGATCCGCAGGATATTGGAACGGAATGTCTCGTCCTCCTCCTTAAACTCAAATGCTGTCCACTGGCTCTGGTTGCAAAATACTCCGGTGGAATGATGGCTCCACTGTTTTTGCTGATTGTCTAACACCAGGATCGGATTGTCCGGTGTTTTTTCGGAACTGTCTGATGTAAATGCGGTATATGTACATACAAACGCTTCTTTTTCCTCTGAAGCGCTGCTGAAATCAAAAACTGGCATACTTTTTCTCTCCTTTATTCTCCGATACTCTTTTTCTGTACTTATCAAACCATAAAACAAAAAAATTTACAAGGAAGTTTTTTGAGACACTTCATATAAAAATATGAAACTTCTGCTATTCTTTCCAAAACTAATCATGGTCATATGAATACTGTAACGAATATTGACGTTACTGTTCACTCAGCACCTGAACACCATGCTGTTCAGGTGCGTATGAACGTGATGTGGGTGTGAGCAGCCCTCTTTTGCGAAGCAAAACTTTATATAGGGCTGCGAAGTTACCGTTCGCAGGGTAACCTGTGAACGGTAACTTATTGACAATATGGAAAACTGATTTTATAATCCAATGATAGGAATTATTACTAATTTAAGGAGGTTATGAAATCGCAAGGCATGGCTTTGTATGCCGTCCGATTTCATTAAAATAAATTATGGAGATAGATATTATCGGTTTGATCAGTGCCTGTTCCTATGCTCTCGACTGCATCGAGGCAGAACTGGTAAACATTAAAAATAAACACGGAAAACGAGTGGCCTATATCAGTGTGCGCATGGGGCAGTATTTTGATCTGCCAGAGGATGCCCTGCAGGATCTCGCAATCTGCGCCCTGCTGCACGACAATGCCCTCACCCAATATATTTCCGAGGAATTGCAGAAGCATTCTGCAAAAGACCTGACCGCTGACCTTGTGGCAAACACTACAAACCTGCATTGCATCTACGGTGAACGGAATCTTGCAAAAATCCCTTTTAAAACTGACGTTACCAATGCAATCCTATACCATCATGAGCATGCGGACGGCACAGGACCATTTCACAAAAAATGGGATGAAGTTCCTCTGTCTGCGCGCATTATCCACCTTGCCGATGTGGTGGATATCATCGGGCATAGCGGTGCATTTGAAACACAGAGATGGGATATGGTAAAACAGTACC
>ERZ773186.3254-NODE-3254-length-10993-cov-4.849150_pt1 | contig 10993 bp, 8 predicted proteins | sample MGYA00581000_ERZ773186 | MGnify/ENA primary metagenome ERZ773186 (study PRJEB29015, sample SAMEA2737752) | human gut metagenome | biome: human gut; feature: human-associated habitat; material: faeces | place: China | collected 2012 ... | reverse complement strand
ACCCGAAACATAAAAAGCAATGTCATCAGATGTCATTAAAAGTCATCAGATGACAACTTGTTCCATCAATCAATGCGTAAATACTCCCATCTTCTTGCATGGATACTTGATAGATAAAATTTTCCTTTGTTTATTCATGCAGACATAAGTATAGAACAGATTCCCACTTGCTTTGTCGATAAAAAGCATCCTTATCTCTCCTCCTTTATTCTTATTGCGACGTTATACAACGTTAAAAAAGAAAATATCTGTGACATTTCGATGTTTTTAATGAGGAATTCACTATTTTTATACTCAAATATAGATTTATCATGGATAAGGAACGATATTTTATGCATTTCAAGGGCGGATTATATAAATTGATAGGGTATGCTTATCATAGTGAAACGCAAGAGGAGATGGTAATCTACCAAGCTTTGTATGGTATGCATAAAATATGGGTACGTCCTAAAACTTTGTTTTTTGACAAAGTAATCCGTGATGGTATTGAAATAAATCGTTTCACTGAGATTGCAGAAAAAGAAATGTCATGCCTATTAGCCCTCAAGAAAAAAAATATCTGAAGAACAAACATAAAGGTGGCAATAATAACAGTAAAGGGAATATTTATGAAAGTTTTTACACTATTTACTGTATTGCTCTTTTTATGAATAGCCATATAACGCAACTGGATTCTGTCTATTTTACGTCCCAATTAGAAGAGTGTTTTGTAGATGATCTTCTTATAGAAGAATCAAATACGGCTCATCGGATATATCATCAAATCAAGGATGTGAAAAATTTATCATGGCAAACAAAACAGCTGAAACATGATTTTGAACGGCAGATGGATATATCATCTGAAATGGGAGAAAATTTTGAACTGAAGTTAGTTCATTCAAATTCCCCCACGATGGTTACTCCTATTCCGGAGGAGATAGTTTCAAGTACTTCAGTCTCATTTTTTCCGGCTGAGAAAAGTCTTAACCAATTGATATTGTCTTATCCTCCTTTCAAGAATGCTATTCAAAATATTACAGTATTGGGAGAAGCAAAAGATGATGAATTGCTGGGTATTGCAGAAGCAATCTTGGGAGTATGGACTGGCTTGGAGCAAAAGAATATTTCTTTGAAGGCAATATCTGATGAAGTAAAAAGAATAGGTAAGGGACTTATTAATATAAAAACCTATCCGAATATCCAAATAGCAGATAGCAGTCAAGAAATATTAAGACGTTTTGATCTCTGTTTTTATACTTGCGGAAATAACCTGCATTGGCATACAAGTAATCAAAAACTGTCAGGCAAAATAATATGGACTCCAGAAATAGAGCAAAAGTTAGAAAATGTACAACCTTCTGATCTTTGGGAATTAATAGAATTATTAAGTTAGATATGAGAACTTATGTAAATTTGACATATGAAGCGAACAGCGAAACGATTCAACAGATACAGGCTTTATCAAAACCTGATATTTCTGTTGACGATTATCGTCATTCCTTTTACTTAGTAGGAAAAGCTTTAGGTAAACTCTTGAATGAACGTACACATGGTGAGTATGGCAATACAATGTTGGCTTGTGCTTCAGAAGATGCTGATTGGTTGGCTCGTGGAGTTTTGGAGAGCTTGTCTCAAAAGGAAGTATCTTTAGCTGTCTTTTGGAATGAAAGAATAACATTAAATGCCTCTACCGGATTAGAATATAGTCCTATTATCAAATCCTATATAGAGCCAATTGACAAATGCCGGACTTTGGTTGTTGTCAAATCCATTATTAGTACATCTTGTGTTGTACGAACACAGTTAACTCGTTTGATTAATGATATTTATCCTCAAGAGATTTACATCGTAGCTCCTGTGATGTATAAAGATGCCCAAGCTAATTTGAAAAAAGAATTTCCTGCTTCCATATCAGATAAGTTCAATTTCTTAACATTTGCAATTGACACCCTTAAAGATAAAGAAAAAGGTATCATTCCTGGAATTGGTGGCATGGTATATCCTAAATTAGGATTAGGAGATATGCATGAAAAAAATAAATACATACCAAATCTTGTCAAAGAACGTATGATGTAATATGGATATATTTTATTGCATATCATATTTTCTAATACTAAATCTGCGTTCACCTTTCAATATCTCACGTTCCATTATAAGCTATTGAAAATGCAGGTGATATTCGTTGCAACAAACTGAGTATTTATGAAAATATAGATAAAGGGGGCGTCTCATTTTTTGAGACAGCCTCCTAAAGATACAAAAAGCCAACTAATTCGCAAGACTTTAAGTATGAATTGGCTGGCTGATTTAAAACTTGAATATCCCTAAGGATATTCAAGTTTTAAATCAAAAAAAGCTCATTTGGACTAAAATTGAGTTTTGACACTTCTTACTTATTAGTTACATATTGGTCCTCGCTCTTTCCAATATATCCAATTTAAATTTACTGAAAGGATATTTACAAATCTCATCTCTTCTCAAATAGAATCCCCAATCATCAAATTCTTTTTTTATCAAATCTGCTGGTATAGGTAACATGTTCAAATAATCAAAATAAGTGGGAGGATATCTATTCAATTTTCGAATTATGGAAATTACATTCTCCCGATTCTGTATTGTATCATATCGACAACCCAGGTTTAACAATGCATTATAACCATCTTTTTTATCTCCACCTGTTAATATATACACATCACCGTTTTCTGCATTTTCCCAGTGAGACTTCAAATTATAATCAAAGAAAAAATGACTATCTTGATACTCGTATGGATTGATTATCTTCATTGGAGTTAAGCTCGCATCCTCTTTATCTGATGTGACATCCCAATTATTCTTATGCTGAAAATCGTTACAAGAAGGACAGCTTGGTATCAAATTATAAAAAGACAATCCCAACATTGGATACTTTTCTTTAGGATAAAAATGATCCAATTCTCCTTTCTCCGTCTTAGAGAATGCTGTTGCGGGAGTATAATGGATATCTACCATATTACAATAGGGACAGGTCCCCACTTGGCTTTGTCGATAAAAATCATCTTTATTAAAACACTTATCATTATATCCAAAGACAATGAAGATATGATAAAGAATACGATTTAAAATCTTACTAGAATCAAAAGCATCTGAATGCAATTTTGAAATTATACACCTTAGCTTATCTGGATGGGACACTATAAGTTCCTTCAAGTTTTCCTCTTTAGATAAATACCTCAACAAATCTTCACTAGGTTTATCTCTAAGAATAGATATTTTTTCTTTATTCATTATTCTATTCTTACCAGAAAGAAAGTAATTAATATCATCTAACAAACGCCCCTTTACATTATTGAAATGCTGTAACGCTAAGGCATCTGTGTTTTTAGTTATTTTCAGTTGATACATTATTTCCTAATTTTTTATCAAGAATATTTTTAAGAAAGGTGTCGCCGACCAGTTTGACGTATTTGTCAAGATTTCCATGATTGATTTGAGTTTGTTCATAGAAATAGGATACATCAAAAGAGGTATCATTCATTATCTTGGTCATTAAACTATTAATAACCTCATAAGACACTTTTCCAATAGCACTCTCCTTTAGAAAGAAACTGAAACGAAGGAGATCATACATATTAGCTCCAAAAGATTCTGTCAGTTCCTTTTTTACTTTTGATGTGACAGGCTTTCCTTGTTCTAAAAAAAGGATATTTTCCATTGGAATATCACTAAGCACAAATGGTGAATGAGTAACAAGCAATATGTCTATCCTAAAATTCTTATCGATATTAAGTTTGTTCAAATATTCAATTAAAGTAGCTATTAAAATACGTTGATATTCTGGATGATAATATTGTTCTATTTCTTCCAAAACAATCTGTACACAATTATATGATTTTCGATTTTCGGCATTTTTTATGGTATATATATTATGCACATGATACAATATTGAACTCATTGAGTAAACCAATTGTCTTTCCCCCGAACTCAAATCAGTTATATTAACAACTCCAAGTTGTCCTTTATCCGTTCTATAAGATAAATAAAAACTAGTCTTGAAGATCGGTGGAGGTAACAAATACATAATTTTATCTATCTGAACAGATGAATCCGATCTTTTCTTTAAGAAAGGTTCCAAATCGCTCCAATAATATCTCCCTTCATGATAATAAGGTTCTTCCAAGTAATAAAGAATCTGATGAATTTTCAATGTTATATGACTTCTATCCTTTTTTAACATATCCACAGCCTTACCAAATGGGTTTTCTTGTTTAGAACCTTCTTTGAAATAGACTTGAAAAAAAGAGTACTTAACAAGGATAGACATTGTTTTATAGATAAGATATTGATAACAATATTCTGAATATTCATTATTGCCATTAAGAAATGGAAATCTTTTTATCCAAGCCTCCTTGATTAGTTTTTCCATATCCTCCTTGCTCATATCCTTTATTTTAGCCAAACAAGGATAATAGTTTTTCATCGCATGTTTGACTTTTTGTGATACACCATCTTTATCTAGTTTGATTACAAAAGATTTAATGTCATAATCGGGATGAAAACTAATAGAGTGGTAAAGCTTGAAATAAGAAAAAAAAGCGATAGAACGTTGTTCTGCCAATTCTGTTTCCACATTGATATCAATATTGCCTCGTTCTCTGAAGGGATTCAAAACAATGGGTGTTCTATAACCGTCATTCTTATGAAAAAGAGCTTCTATCCAAAACTTTTTCTTATATCTCCCCATAATTTCGGACTGATATTCCAATGAGTTATAGGCATAATGTGAATAATTGATGACGATCGTATAAAACAGCGATTGCAAATCATCACTATTGTGTCCCATTATATTACCATACTCGTCTGTCCATGAAAAGCCTTCGTTGGAAATAGCGATCTTATAAATGACATTATCTTTTTCATAATACAATTCTGCCTTCAAGCGTTTTACTGGAACCAATGGCTCAGCAGCGTATGTTCCAGATTGCTCTCCTAAGATATAAAAAGACAAATTATTTATAATCCGGATAATTAATTCTACGATTGTACTTTTTCCACTACCGTTCATTCCAACAATAGCGTGCAGGCTAATATTGGATGCATACAAATTATCCGGAACTTGTTGTTCGCCTTTTATCACTTTCCCATCTTTAAGCTCATAATTATTATAAAATGCATAAAAAACATCAGGTCTCAAGTTTTTTATTACATGTTTATTACATCCCTTCAATGGTCGTACACCAATGATTTTAAAGGTTTCCATACGCTCTTTTGTCATTTGTTTTAATAAATTTATACGATAAATGGTTATAAATAGACAATTAGTTCTTGTCATGTAGAAAATATCTGAATCTAAATCCGCATAGCTTTTATATTAAATACAATCACTGGTGTCATTCTTGCCTTCACACCTCCTAATCGCTTTAGTCAAAGCCTCTTTCAACCTTATAAAGGCAAGCCTGTCCACACTCTTTAATACACTGATTTTCTTACTAACCAAATCATTCAATTGGAGTAAACAAGGAATATCTGCCTTATATCTATCCCCCACATCTTGTAGGTGATAATCAAAATTATAATGATAAGAAAGAAATTGCGTAAAAGAATTTCTGCTTTTATTACTTAGTTTACAAATAGCATCAAAAAGAGTATTTGCATCTTCCGATGCAAATATAGTACGATATTCGTATGTGCAACTTTTATCCGGATAAGGTTGCCTATCTATAATTATGAGCTCCTCGACAGTTTCTTCTGTCAAATTACGTAGTGCTTTTTGCATTTGATCTGGTAAATCATTAATCTTTGATTTCATCTTCTGCAAAAAATAGGACACAATATCATCTGTTATTAGAGTCTTGGAATCTGTGGTTACATAATTACATCCACTAATAAAAAGCCCTTTTAGCCGATAAAGTTCTTCTAAACTGGTTTGATTATTAATCATTTCTGCTATTCTCTCTTTTATTGAAGAGACAGTATCCTTTTCCAAATAGACAGCATCAATAGCAGCAAAATATGATAGATATGCAATACTATAGCCAAGTTGATAAGCGTCTTTTATTTCTTTATCCAATATGGCATTTATAGTAGCTTGACAAATACTTTCAAGTTCTTGCTGTTCCATATCGAAAAAACCAGATAACCTTTCCCAAGGTTTTAGCTCTCTTTGATTACCCTTTATTTCCATAGCAATGAATTCTACAAGTGGAGCACCTGTAATAATATAGTTTATAATAGCCGTAACATACCCTGGATTTAAAACATTATATACCAAGCTTTTATTTAAGGAATCATATTTTTCTCTCAAATGCTGCATTCTTTGCTTATCCTCATTATCATCTTGGTGTAGCAAAAATTTACATTCTTCACTCCATTTGCAAATTAACTCTTTGCTTTCACCATTGCTATACTCTGCATACACTGCAATAAATGAACCAAGAATATTTTTAAGAAAGATATTATCCTTTTCAATCAGTTCGGAAGGAAGTTTGTTTAAGTGGCTTTTAAAATCATATAAGCATTGTCTCAAAACCCGTAAGTTATCGGATTTTGTACATATAAAACAGTCAATAATGAAATCACGCATTTCTTTCAAATAATCGGATGTCGGAACTTCGTCAAGGAAGTATTCGATGGCTTCTTTTATATTGGGTTGTATTTCAAATTCCTTGCCTATAGTCTTTTCCTTAAACTCATCCAATACAGCCTTAGGCAGTTCTTCAAGGTGGTTCTCATCTCCAATTACAACAACATGACAATTACAGTGCTCTACAAAATAATTGATAAAACCTAACAATTCTTTCATTTCTATCAGACACCTTTCGATGTCATCGAATATCAGAAATTTTACACCTTTTATACTATCGTCTTCCACTTGTAGTAACGACAATGAATCCAGTGTTGCGGAAAATGAACCATCCTCTTTAGAATCTTCATTAAAATCCATACTTGTTTTGAAGACTATCTTACCGGCTAATTTCAAAGCTCCTTTTATGAAGCGCCCTGTTTTCGAATAAAAGAAAGGATTTAATTCTCTATCTATAGCAGTCTTAATATCATTCACGCTATCCATTCCATAGGTCGAAATATAGATGGGCTTTAGTGTAATTTCCTCATTGGTATCTGAGGTCTTATCAAACTTCTTCTTCCATTGCTTTATAAGATGAGTTTTACCACATCCCCATTTTCCTTTCAGCATCACGGCATACTGAGGATTAGGATTACCAGCATAACTGTCTAAAAAATCAAGAATTAAACTGTTCATACTTTTGTTATTAACATAATTCTATTTTAACTCCATTGGAAAATAAGAATGTAGCAATAAGAACATTAAATATGAAATAGTAAATGACGCTGCAAATCCATTATCGCCACATCCACAACAAACAAAGTTAGTGAAATTTCTTAAATACAATAACATCCATACAACTAAATTTCAGGTTTCTTCTCACGGCTCTTTCATTTAAAAACGAAAAAATATTAGGCTGATTTTCAATACACCTAACCTTGCTGTTTGGGCTGTTAAACAAACAAGAAGAATTAAAAGTTAAGCACATAGTAAATAAAAATACTAACAATCAACATATTAACAAAATCGCTCGTTTCTTGAGATAAAGAGCCATAGTTCTTCGTTTAAAAATCTAATAAAGGCTTGCAGAAATCGAACCTTTTGCTTATCTTCGCATCGTCAAAAAGATAATGATTGTTGAATTGATAAAGAAAAGCGATGAATTTAGTGTAAAGCTAATTCGATGGTTTTCATAAGAAATAAAGCAAAAAGGTGCTGTCAATCAAGGGATTAGAGTAAACCAAACTAAAAGGTTCGATTCCTGGTGGCACCACTTTTAAAAATGATGTAATCCTTGAATTTCAATGAAATTCAAGGATTTTTCGTTAATGGCCTTACCAAATCCTTTTAACTATGATTGACTCACAGTATATCTTTCCGGCAACACTTTCTGCCCTGACAATTCTGGCAACGGTACTGAATTTTACAGCACATTTTTCGAATGGTGAGTATCTTTCATGGAAAGCATTCAACAGAATATCACTTGCTACCCTTCTCTCCATGACCGTGTGTATTTTCGCCTGGATGATTCACGGGTCAACGTAAAAACCTGAGGGATTCATAGCTTATGCATAAATTTTCGCCAATCTGAACAGGAAGAAAACTCTGTCCTTTACTCCTCTGAATTGTGTGCGGAACTCCTTTATTTTTGCATTGAACGATTCGGAAGCAGCGTTTGTTGAACCTCTATCAAAGAAGTTGATTATTTCCCGGTAATGCATCTGTACGGAACGTGCCACTCTTCCGAAAGCAAGAAACCCTGATTTTTCCACCTCGTCATACCAGCGGGCAAGACGCGTCAATGCCGCATCCTTGTACCTGCATTGGTGGTATATCAGTCCGAGCCTCATGGAGAGGTAGTATGCTTTCTTAATATCGGGATACTCCCGGAACAGGATGCCGGCGCGTACGCGCTGTGATTCCGTCCACAAGGATTCCTTCTTATATAATAGGTAAATGCTTCTCGAAAGAAGCTGTTTGCGTGAATCACCGTTTTCAAAGACCGGCGCATGATATATCTTCCCGCAGGCTTTGGCATGGGCGATCTGAACGGATTCTTCGTCCAAAGCCTCCCAACGTGCTTTAACGCGCATATCCTGAACCGCCTCATAAGCGAGTTTCTGCACATGGAAACGGTCTGTGACGCGGCGTGCGGCGGGAAAACAGAGGCGGGCGATCTGCTCCATGTTCGGAGCCATATCCATAGTTATCTCCCTGACCTGAAAGCGTCTGCGGCGGGAAAGACGGAGCAGTACGGAGGTCACGGTCTTTACATCTGTTCCTTTCACAACGGCGATAAGACTGCCCGAACGGCCTTTTCTCTCCTTGTTTATCAACACGGTATATAATTCTCCGCGGGAAAGGCAGACTTCATCCAGTCCCACATAAGCACCGATGTTCTTCTCGAAAAGAAGCCATTCTTCGGCATGAGGAAGCTGCTCCCAACAGAGATAACCGCTCAGGTGATTCCGGTATTGCCGCTCGAGCAGTTCCCCGTCGACCCCGAACAGCGTTCCCAACAGCCTGCAGCCCACCGGCAGCTTATCAATATAATTCTTTTAAAAAAGACGCAAATTCATGCGTCATACGGCTACCACCGGCAACCAGTTTCCAGTCACGGCTCACGTAACGGTTCTCATCCTTGACAACCCACCTGCGCCGGCGCACGTTCAGAAAAAGCTTCTTGCCGCGTATGGGGAAATCCTGAACCACAACAGGTTCGTAAAAACCCTTGCTCTCAACTTTCATTCCTGCGTATTCTTTAGGAACTTCATTCTTTTCTTCTAAATAAATCACTATTTCCGATGCGCTTTCCTTTACGTCCGAGATGATGAAATAATCCAATGTCCCTTCAGGAAGAAGGAGACGGTAGCCGTTGTTGTCCATAAGATTTCTGAGTTAGTTTTATGCAAAGATAGGATTTTTACAAATATTACCCCTCAGGTTTTTACATTGACCCGTTTCTTCCCGGAAATAGAAGTGCAAGACTTTCCTATTCGTGGCAAAGCTGTATATCTACGCGTCAAGCGCCGTCGTTGGGAAGACCCGGAAACAGGACAATATCTCAGACTCCTCTAAACTGTGCTCTAAATGCTTTAATTTTTCGGACTGCCCCGATAAATACTTCTTGCCAGCAATTTTGAGGAGAATGATTGCTAGAACTTTACATAAAAAAAGAGATGTGTCAATTTCGACACATCTCCTCCATATATACTAAATAAGATTTGTACTCAGCATTTAATATTCAATTCATCCAATATCTTCCGCATTGCTTCAAAAGTCGTGATTCTGGTAGGCACTAATGGTAGGCGAAGTTTGTTCTCAATCATTCCCATTGCATTCAACATGGCTTTTACTCCGGCTGGATTACCGTCTACAAAGAGTAATTTGAATAATTCTGCAAATTTGTGGTGGATGGTCAGCGCATTTGAGTAATCTCCTTGCAATGCCAGACGTACCATACGACTAAATTCACGCGGAAAGGCGTTTCCTATGACCGAGATGATACCAACGGCTCCTAAGGTAATCAGAGGGAAGGTAATGCCGTCATCACCCGAAATAACGTCAAAATTGGCGGGTTTATTTTTAATGATGTCATCCATCTGGCTGATATCTCCCGATGCTTCTTTAATTGCTATTACATTCTTAAAGTCGCGTGCGATGCGCAAGGTTGTTTCGGCTTTCATATTTACTCCGGTACGTCCCGGTACATTATAAAGTACAATCGGAAGGTCGGTAGCCTCGGAAATCGCTTTATAATGCTGATAAATCCCTTCTTGGGAAGGCTTGTTATAATAAGGAACAACAGAAAGAATGGCATCCACTCCGGTAAAATCGTCATTCTTCAGAGTTTCTACTATGGCGCGAGTGTTATTTCCACCTACTCCAAGCAGAATAGGTATTTTCCCATTCACGCGCTCGATAACCATTTTCTTGATTTTCTTTTTTTCTTCTTCAGTAAGATTTGCTATTCTATTTAAAGCACCTCTTACTTTGAAAGAACCTGTTTTTTGAAGGTTTTCCAATTTAAAATATACCTTTCCCCCTAATTCTTTCTCCAATGTTGGGCACTCAATTAATGGTGTTCTTTTAACTGAGTTCTCAATTGTTTTTTTAGCCTCTTTAATAGTTTCTAATGTTACTGTCATAATTTTCCCTCCTTAGAGAATACATCATTTAAAAAGTTGTTATTAACTTCTTATTTCGATATAATTATACTACTATATTATAATTTAGTCAAATTTAAAACATTAAAAAAGTTTTTTTAAATGTTTTTTATATCAAAAAAATTATATCAATAAATATTTTGTTGAAACTTTATTTATTTTATAAATATTATTGTTATTTCCTTACTTTTTTAGTAATTTTTTTGTCTTTAGTCTCTAATATTGCTGTTTTTAGTTTAAAGATTTTTCTATAAAAAATTTTGTTTTTATACTTTTTTAAATTTCTTTCTTTCTTTTTTTATATAGT
>ERZ773186.3248-NODE-3248-length-11010-cov-8.429393_pt1 | contig 11010 bp, 7 predicted proteins | sample MGYA00581000_ERZ773186 | MGnify/ENA primary metagenome ERZ773186 (study PRJEB29015, sample SAMEA2737752) | human gut metagenome | biome: human gut; feature: human-associated habitat; material: faeces | place: China | collected 2012 ... | reverse complement strand
AGCCTGCCAGCTCCCGGAAGATCTGCATGACCTGTTCCTGATAGACGATGCAGCCATTGGTCACATCCAGAATATGGGCCAGCTGCGGGGTCTTATAGCTGATTTTGTCCGGTTCATGGCGGTTGCGCAGGTAGGTCGGGATGGAATCCATCGGGCCGGGGCGGTACAGACTGATCAGAGCGATGACATCTTCCAAATTCTGCGGCTGCAGGCCCACCAGCACCTGCTTCATACCCGAGGATTCAAGCTGGAACACGCCTTCGGTCTCACCCCGGGAGAGCATTTTGTAGGTCTCGGGGTCGTCATAATCCAGTTTGGCGATGGAGAAATCCGGTTCTTTTTTCTGGATGGCCAGCTCCGCATCCCGGATGACCGTCAGGGTGCGCAGACCGAGGAAGTCCATCTTCAGCAGGCCAAGCTCCTCGATCTCCGTCATGTTGAACTGGGTCACGGGCAGGCCATCGTTGGTGGCAAGGGGCAGATAATAATCCGTTGGTTCCGGGGTAATCACAACACCGGCTGCATGGGTAGAAGCGTGGCGGGGCATTCCCTCCACCTTCATGGCAGTGTCGAGCAGTTCCGTCACCTTCGGGTCCGTTTCATACATCCGCCTGAGCTCCGGTGAGACCTCCAACGCATGTTTGATGGTCATTTTGAGCTCCGCCGGGACCTGCTTTGCCACTACATCCACTTCCTGATACGGCATTCCCATCACACGGCCCACATCGCGAATCGCATTGCGGGCAGCCATGGTGCCAAAGGTGACGATCTGAGCTACATGATCAGCGCCATACTTACGGTTGACGTAGTCGATCACTTCCTGGCGGCGCTCGTAGCAGAAGTCCACGTCGAAATCTGGCATACTGACACGTTCCGGGTTCAGAAAGCGCTCAAAGATCAGGTTATAGCGGATGGGGTCAATGTCAGTGATGCCCACGCTGTATGCTGCGATACTGCCCGCACCGGAGCCACGGCCCGGGCCCACCGGGATCCCCTGGCTCTTGGCATAGTTGACGTAATCCCAGACGATGAGGTAATAATTGGTATAGCCCATCGTCTTGATGACACTGATCTCGTAGTTCAGGCGGTCTCTGTTGGCCTGCGGCACATCGGAACCGTAGCGGCGCTCCAGACCCTCCCAGCAGAGCTTTTCAAAGAACGCCTGGTTGTCCATGCCGCCGGGGGCCTTATAATACGGAATTTTGGTGTTGCCAAATTCAAAATCAAAATTGCACTGGTCGGCAATGATCTGTGTGTTGGCACAGGCCTCCGGCACCATGGCAAACAGATCGTACATCTCATCCGTTGTTTTAACGTAGAATTCGTCGGTCTGGAATTCCATACGGTCGGCATCCTGCATGGTTTTTCCGGTCTGGATGCAGAGCAGGATCGCCTGCATCTTGGCATCCTCCTTGCGCAGGTAGTGGGAATCGTTGGTGGCGGCCATGGGGATGCCGGTCTCCCGTGCCAGCTTGATGAGCTGGGGCAGCACAATGTTATCCTCTTCCAGCCCGTGATCCTGCAATTCAATGTAGTAATTGCCCTCACCAAAGAGGTCGCGATACCACAAGGCAGATGCCTTAGCGCGCTCGTAATCGCCGGACAGGATCGCCTGCGGGATCTCACCCGCCAGGCAAGCAGACAGGCAGATGAGGCCTTCGTGGTATTGCTCCAGCAGCTGCTTATCCACACGCGGCTTGGAGTAGAAGCCCTCGATAAAGGCGGCAGAAACCAGCTTGGCAAGGTTTTTATAGCCCGTCTCGTTCTTGCACAGCAGGATCAGATGATTGTTTCCATCGATCTTGTTCACCTTATCAAAACGGGTGCGGGTGGCCACATAGACCTCACAGCCGATGATGGGCTTGATGCCCGCCTTTTTGGCCGCCTTGTAAAACTGCACACAGCCGTACATCACACCGTGGTCGGTGCAGGCAATGGCGGTCTGGCCGCACTCCTTCACCCGATCCATCAGCTGGTCGATGCGGCAGGCACCGTCCAGCAGGCTGTATTCTGTATGGATATGGAGGTGGACGAAGTCTCTTCCCTGCTTGTTGCCTTCACTGGGTTCGATCATTTCGTTTCCTCCTTTTCTACGTTTTCTTCCAATCTTCTGCGCAGATCCTCTGCCAGCGCTTCCAGCTTCTTCATCCGGTGCGAAAGCCCCGATTTGCTCACGGGCGGGTCAAAACAGGCACACAGAGCTGTCAGGGACAAGTCCGGATTTTCCATCCGAATGGCCGCCGCCTGCTGCAAGATCTCGGGCAGTGTTTCCAGCGCACCCTGCTCCTGCAAAAAACGGATCGCACGGGTGGTCTGGGCATTGGCCCGGGCCGTTTTGCCCAGGTTTGCGGTATCACAATTGGTCTGACGGTTGATCTGGTTGCGCAGCTGCTTGACTGCCTTCTGGGCATTCATCCGGGCTGAAGCTTCTGCCGCTCCCATAAACGCAAGGATGCGCTCCACGCTGGCGCTGCTTTTGACGTAAATCAGGTTTACGCCGTTGCGGCGGGTACGGTGGGGCGCAAATTCATGCTCAGCAAGCAGGGCCTCAAAATCCTTTGCAAGGTTGGTGCGTCCGGTCAGAAATTCCAGATTATACTCCTTCTGTGGGTCCGTCACAGTGCCGCCGCACAGGAACGCCGTGCTGATATAGGCACTCACGCAGGTCTGGCACCGGATGAGCCCCGGATCGATCTGCAAGCTTGTCTCGCTGCCCGTGGTGCCGAACAGCTCGTGCATCCGGCGTACCTGCTCCGGCTCCCGGATGCCGAACTCATATACCACACCGCTGGGGCGGGGCTTTTCCAGCACCGTACCCTGCACGCCGCAGCGGGCAAACAGCTGTTCGGCCACACGGGCAGTCAATTCCTGCTCAGTCTGCAGCACAAGGCCCCGTGCATCAAAATATTTGGCAAAGCAGGCGATGCCATAGGCTGCCGCCCGCACACAGCAATCCTTTTGCAGCTGTAAACTGCGCTGTGCGATCTCTTCCCGTGCCTGGGATGCAAAACTCATGTCATTCTCATTTCTGTTCTCACGGGCTCTGCCGGGTCAGCGCGCCGCATCACGGTGCTGAATGCCGGTCTGATAGCCCAGTTGTTTGCAATATTCCGCGATTTTCCGCGCAAAGGTGATCGAGCGGTGCTTGCCGCCCGTGCAGCCCACTGCAATGGTCAGCTGGCTTTTCCCCTCCTTGACATAGAGGGGCAGAGCATACTCCAGAAAACCTTCGTACCGGCGCAGCAGTTCCTTTGCCTCCGGGTGGCCCATGACAAAATCCACCACTTCCTCATCCAGCCCCGTTTTATGCTTGAGCTCCGGGATATAGAAAGGGTTGGGCAGGCAGCGGACATCCAGCACCAGGTTCGCGTCCTCCGGGATGCCGAACTTGAAGCCGAAGGACATCACGGTGAGCCGCATTGCTGCCTTTGCCCCGCCATCTGGCGCAAACAAATTACAAATGCGCTCCTTATTCTGGGCCGTGGAGAGAAACTCCGTGTTGATGGTGTAGTCTGCCCGTTCCCGGAAGGGCTGCAGGATCTGTCGTTCCTTTGCCAGCGCTTCCCGGGTGGAGATTCCCTCGGCAATGCTGATGGGATGGCGGCGGCGGGTCTCGCTGTAGCGGCGCATCAGCACATCATCCGGGGCATCGATGAATAAGATCTCGTACTCGATGCCCTGCTCATCCAGCTGGTGCAGCGCCTGTTCGATCTGCTCGCTGGTGTGGCAGCCGCGCACATCCATGGAGAGCGCCACCCGCTTGAGCTGGTTATCGCCCGCCTTGGAGAACGCCGTGATGCTGGGCAGAAGCTCTGCCGGAACATTGTCGATACAAAAAAAGCCGATATCCTCCAGTGCGTTCATCGCAACCGATTTTCCCGCACCGGAAAGCCCGCTGACGATCAGAAGATCCATACCATTTTCCCTCTTATGCCTTGACCACTCGAATTTCCTTTTCCAGGTCGTACCCGGTCTTTTCCTTTACGACTGCCCGCACCTCATCGCACAGGGCCAGCACATCGGCGCAGGTCGCGCCGCCCAGATTCACCACAAACCCGCAGTGCTTCTCGCTGACGACAGCACCGCCGTGGCGATAGCCCCGCAGGCCGCACTGGTCGATGAGGGCAGCCGCAAACGCTCCCACCGGCCGCTTGAAGGTGCTGCCGGCGCTGGGCTTATCCAGCGGCTGCTTATCGACGCGCTTCTGCATCAGCTCATCCATCCGGGCCTTGATGGCTGCCGAATCTCCACGCTTCAGGTGGAACTTTGCGCTCAGGATGCAGCCGCCGTTTTCCTCAAAGATGCTGTGCCGGTAGGAGAGGTCGAGGTTTGCGGCATCTTCTGTCACGATCTCGCCTTCTCTGGTCAGATACGTCACAGAGACCAGCACGTCTTTCATCTCTCCGCCGTAGGCACCGGCATTCATATAAACTGCACCGCCCACTGTGCCGGGGATGCCGTAGGCAAATTCCAGGCCGGTCAGGCTGCTGTCCAGCGCCGCCTTACACAGAGCAGAAAGCTTCAAGCCCGCGCCAGCGATGACTGCATCGTAGATTTCACCCGGCTCTGCACCCGGATGGCTGACGTTCTCTAAAAAACCGATTCCCATTTTCAGAGCCGTGGTATCCACGACCACGCCCCGGTAGCCTGCATCCTCAAACAAGATGTTGCTGCCGTTGCCCAGCAGGTAATATTTCACACCGCACGCTTTGCACAGTGCGATCACGCGGCAGAGCTGTTCTTCTGTCTCCGGCCGGGCAAAAACATCCGCCGGGCCGCCGATTTTAAAGGTGCAGTGGGCAGCAAGGGATTCGTTTTCGACAAAGCGGATCTCCTCCGCCTGCAGCTGTTGTTTCAATCGTTCCATAAAACAGGATTCCTTTATCTGTAATCTTCATTCAACGGTGCCGTCCAGACCCAGACGGATCAGCAGCTCCTTGGCGGCGTTATAGCCCATCCGCTTCTGGCGGTTGTTGATGGCGGCGGTTTCCAGCACAACGGCCAAGTTGCGTCCCGGGGAGACCGGGATGCTGGTGCTGGGGATATTTACACCTAAAATCTCGTAATATTCACTCTCCAGTCCGGTGCGCTGATAGTTCTTGGTGGGGTCCCATGCTTCCAGCTGGACCACAAGGTCCAGGCTCTCGCTCTCCTTGACCGCACCCACGCCGAACACACGGGCCACATTGACGATGCCGATGCCGCGCAGCTCGATAAAATGGCGGATGTTCTCCGGGGCTGTGCCCATGATCTGGCGATTGGAGACCTTGCGCAGCTCCACCGCGTCATCCGCCACCAGACGGTGGCCGCGCTTGACCAGCTCAATGGCCAGCTCACTCTTGCCGATGCCGCTGTCGCCCAGAATCAGGATTCCTTCACCATACACCTCCACCAGCACACCGTGGCGTGTGATGCGGGGTGCCAGCTCCAGATTCAGCACGCTGATCAGGCTGCCCATCAGGGTGCAGGTCATCTCATTGGAGCGGAGCAGGGCCACACCGTGCTTCTGAGCCAGTTCCAGCATCTCAGGAAATGGTTCCAGTTCCTCACTGCGGCAGACGATGACAGCCGGGGGCTGCTGGCTGAACAGCTGGTCCAGCCGCTCGTACCGCTTCTCGGCAGAAAGGCCGGAGAGGAAGTTCATCTCGGCCAGACCCAGGATCTGCAGCCGGAGCTTATCAAAGTAATCATAGTATCCGGCAAGAAACAGGCCCGGGCGGTTGACCTCCGCGATCTCGACATTGATCTCTTCCAGCCCTTTCGGGGTGTAGACCACATCCAGACTGACCTTTTCCGTCAGCTTCTTCAGCGAAACATTGAAATTCGCCATCGTTCTTCCTCCTGCACAAATGTTTCCTCTCCCTGCCCGGCAGCACACCGGCTGCGGGGCACGCTTTTTCTTTCCCTTATTATAAACGAGATGGTTTCGGATTACAATGATTCTGCCGGAAAATCTTCATTCCGGAGCCTGCATCCCGTTGCATCCTCCCTCATATCCATTTATAATAGAGATGGTACATCCCTGCACTGGGAAACAGTCATTCACTTTACACGCTTTTTACATTCTCTGGATTTCCGATTTTACATTCAGGCTCTATACTCATAAATAGGAGAACATTCCGTCAAATAAACGTGTCAAACAAAGCGAGGAACTTCAAATGACTGTTTTTAATGCATTTTCCCTGCTGGGCGGCCTGGCCTTGTTCCTGTTCGGTATGGACATCATGGGCAAGGCGCTGGAAAAGCAGGCCGGCGGCCAGCTGCAAAAGATCCTGAGCAAACTGACTGACAACCCGCTCAAGGGCTTTTTCCTGGGTCTGTGCGTCACTGCCGTGATCCAGAGCTCCAGCGCCACCACCGTTATGGTGGTCGGCTTTGTCAACAGCGGCATCATGGAGCTGCATCAGGCCATCGGCGTTATCATGGGCAGCAATGTGGGCACCACGGTCACCAGCTGGATCCTGAGCCTTTCCGGCCTGCAGGGCGACAGCTTCCTGATCAATATGCTCAAGCCCACCTCTTTCAGCCCGGTGCTGGCCTTTATCGGCATCCTTCTGTACATGGGTAAAAACGAGAAGCGCAAGGGCATCGGCACCATTCTGATCGGCTTTGCTGTTCTGATGACCGGTATGACCACCATGTCCAATGCTGTGCTTCCCCTGCAGAACGAGGCGTGGTTCACCAGCCTGTTTATCCGCTTCTCCAATCCTCTGCTGGGCGTTCTGGTGGGGGCCGTTGTCACCGGCATCATCCAGAGCTCCAGCGCCAGCGTTGGTATCCTGCAGGCACTGAGCGCCACCGGTGTCATCACCTACGGCAGTGCCATCCCCATCATCATGGGCCAGAATATCGGCACCTGCGTCACCGCGCTGATCTCCTCTGTGGGTGCCAACAAGAATGCACGCCGTGCTGCCATGGTCCATCTGTACTTCAACATCATCGGTGTGACCATCTTCCTTGTCGGCTTTTACGGCCTGAATACGGTCTGCCACTTTGCTTTTGTGAACACCACTATCGAGGCATGGGGCATCGCTGTGGTGCACTCGGTGTTCAATATCGTGGCAACGCTGGTGCTGCTGCCCTTTGCAAACCTGCTGGAAAAACTGGCCATCCTCACCATTCCGGATTCGCCGGAAAAGGAAAGCTTTGCGCTGCTGGATGACCGCCTGCTGAACACCCCTGCCGTGGCCGTGGAGCGTGCACGCTCTGCAACTGCTGAAATGGCAGAGCTTGCCCGTGTGGGCGTGATGCAGGCCATGAGCCTGACTCATGAGTGGAACGACACCCTTGCGCAGAAAATCCGCGAGGAAGAGACGCAGGTAGACCGTTACGAGGACGCTCTCGGCACCTATCTCGTCAAGCTTTCCAGCCGTGAGCTGAACCATGCTGACAGCCAGAGCGTAAACACCCTGCTGCACACCATCAGCGATTTTGAGCGCATCAGCGACCATTCCGTAAACCTGATGGAATCTGCCGAGGAGATGCACACCAAAGGAATCCAGTTCTCGCAGGATGCCCGCGACGAGCTGCAGGTGTTGGAGGATGCGGTGCAGGATATTCTGAACCGCACCACTGATGCTTTCCGCAAGGGTGATCTGCATCTTGCCAGCAAGGTGGAACCGCTGGAAGCCGTGGTCAACGAGCTGGTACGTGCCATCAAGGCCCACCACATTGCCCGCCTGCAGGCCGGCGCCTGCACCATTGAGTACGGTTTTGTGCTGGATGATCTGCTGACCAACTATGAGCGCATTGCGGACCACTGCTCCAACATTGCCGTTGCCATGATTGAAGTATCGGAGGACCGCTTTGATACCCATGAATACCTGAACCACATCAAAAACGGTGAAAGCCCCAGTTTTGAAAAGCGCTATGAGCGCTACCGCGGCCGCTATACCTTTGAGCCCGGCCCCAGCGGAACTGCCGCTGCACCGGAGCAGAAAAAATAATTATTGCAGGGCTTTCCCCTGTAAAATGGGCCGGGACCTGTGGCACATCGCAGGTTTCGGCCTGTTTGTTTGGAGGATCTTATGATCTATATTGTTGAAGATGACGCATCCATCCGTGAGCTGGAGCAGTATGCTCTGCAAACCAACCAGTACACCGTCCGCGGGTTTGAGGACGGGGCTTCCTTCTGGGCTGCCGTGCGGGAGACCGTGCCCGACCTGGTGATTCTGGACGTTATGCTGCCCGATGAGGACGGCTACCAGATTTTGGGCCGCCTGCGGGAGACCGCCGCGACCCGCACCGTACCAGTCATCATGGTCACAGCCAAAACCAGCGAGATTGATGTGGTAAAAGGGCTGGACCACGGTGCAGACGATTACCTCTGCAAGCCGTTCGGCATTATGGAGTTCATCAGCCGCGTCAAGGCGGTGCTGCGCCGCGCCAGCACCGCACCAGCCAGCACCACCACCCTGCGGTTTGGAGACATCACGCTGGATGACGTTGCCCGCACCGTTACGGTGGACGGTGAGCCGGTGGAGCTGACCTTTAAGGAATATTCGCTGCTGCATTTCTTTTTGGAGCATCCCGAAGAAGTTCTGGCCCGCGAGCGCATCATGAAAGCCGTGTGGGATACCGACGACCTGTTGGAAAGCCGCACCATTGACATGCACGTGCGGACCCTGCGCCAAAAGCTGGGCCACGCCGGGGACGCCATCTGCACCGTGCGCAAGGTGGGGTACAAACTGTCCGCCAAGGGCACGGAGGCCGGGGAAGATGCCTGATACCGCCGAAACCGCCCACATCACTGCGCCGCGCAGCATGGCTCACCTGTTGCGCACCACTTTGATGGCTGTGGGTATTTTGTCCCTCCTGCTCAGCGTGGTGGGGGCAGCGCTGCTGTTCCAGCACGCTTTTGCCGAGCAGTTTGACACCGACCTTTCCCGCACGGTGGAAGCTATTGCGATGGGGTATGAGCATTCTGCTAACCCACAGCCAGAGCAGCTGGCCCAGTATGCAGACGGCCTGCGTCTGACCCTTGTGGCCCAGGATGGCACCGTTTTGTACGATTCTGCCACTGCTGATCCCAGCACCTTACCCAACCATGCCAACCGCCCAGAGATCCAGCAGGCTATGGCAGAGGGCACTGGTGCCAGCGTGCGCCGCAGTGCAACCCTTGGGTACGACACCCATTATTATGCCGTGTGCCTGACGGACGGAAGCGTTTTGCGGCTGGCGGACGAAACCAGCAACATGTGGAGCAGCTACAACCGCGTGCTGCCCGTTCTGGTGGCCGGGTGCATCCTTATCATCATTCTGGCGCTGGTGCTGGCGCAGGTCATTACCAAGCATCTGGTGCAGCCCATCACCCGAATGGCGGAGCACCTGGACTGCATCGAGGCCAATGTGCCGTATGAGGAGCTGATCCCGCTGGCGCGGACGATCCAGACCGACCGCAAGCTGCGCGAGGACAACGAAACGATGCGCCGCGAGTTCACCGCCAATGTCAGCCACGAGCTAAAGACCCCGCTGACGAGCATCTCCGGCTATGCGGAGCTGATCGAGACCGGCATGGCCAAAGCCGAGGACATCCCAACCTTTGCCGCCCGCATCCACAAGGAGGCGCAGCGTATGATTGCGCTGGTCAGCGACATTCTGCAGCTGAGCGAGCTGGACAGCAATCAGGCCAGCCGCAGCCGCGAGGCAGCGGACGAGGCCGTGCCGGTGGATCTGGCCGCCCTTGTCAAGGAGACCGCCCAGAACATGACGGTCAACGCCCGCCGCGCCTATGTGACGCTGCAGTATGACGCCCGGCCCGCCACGGTGCAGGGCAGCCGCGACCAGCTGAGCGAACTGACCCAGAACCTGTGCGACAACGCCATACGCTACAACCGCCCGGGCGGCCATGTAGAGCTGCGCTGCGGCGTGGGCAGTGACGGCTGCCCCTACTTTGAGGTCGAGGACAACGGCATCGGCATCCCGCAGGACAGCCAGACTCGCGTGTTTGAGCGGTTCTACCGCGTGGACAAGAGCCGCTCCAAGGCGACCGGCGGAACAGGCCTGGGGCTCGCCATTGTCAAGCATATCGCTGTTCTGCACGGTGCGCGCATTGATCTGGAATCCACCGTCGGCACCGGCACCACCATCCGCATTATCTTCCCGAAGATGTGAGGTTTTATTTACGGGAGATTGGCGGCCTTTTTGAAAAAAGTCCTGGCGAAAAACTTTAATGGCGATAGAATAGAATTATAGAAATAGAAAAAGGCATGTGCTTACATCTTTGAGGGATGGGGCACATGCTTTTTTCTTTTCTTGTTCCTTGCGCCAGTTTTCACTTGCAACCAGGCAAAGTTCCGGCGGGGTCAGGTGGCCCCGCCCTACCCCTTTATTTTCCCGTCAACCGTCCCATGTCTCCCTCCCGCGCACAATATTTCCCGCAAAAGTTCCCCATTTCCCACCCTGCCACAGGGCAGTTTTCAACATTGACCACATTTTTTGCGGATAATTTCTCCTGTTTACGGTCAGTTTTCCACTATCTCTGCAAAATAATCACACGATACTTCGTCATCTATTCCTGCGTAATTTTGCAGCTCTGAGTTTTCAACGTTTTTCACAGATTTTCCTATCGTTTCCACTGTGGAAAAGTTGAAAACATTGTTCAAAGACATAAATCTTTTACATTTACAGTTGTAACATCTTGGTTACATGCCTCGTTTATATATTATAGATATTATAGAAGGTGAAATTTTCCGCCAAAGGAGGTTATCGTATGGGAATGCACAGCACTTATACCGCAACGCATTACAAGGATTTGAATATTGACTGGCAGGCACGCGCCGTTACGCGCCACGGGGAGGATATTTCCCTGACCCCGCAGGAGTTTGCCCTGCTGCAAGTGCTGTTTGACCACCGCGGCCAGGCTGTAAGCCGCGGCGACCTGCTGCATACCGCCTGGGGCTACCCCAGCATCGGCATTACCCGCACGGTGGATGTACATATCCAGCATTTGCGCCGCAAACTGGGGCTGAAACAGGAGATCCAGACCATTTACCGTGTGGGGTATACCCT
>ERZ773186.3246-NODE-3246-length-11013-cov-3.408104_pt1 | contig 11013 bp, 7 predicted proteins | sample MGYA00581000_ERZ773186 | MGnify/ENA primary metagenome ERZ773186 (study PRJEB29015, sample SAMEA2737752) | human gut metagenome | biome: human gut; feature: human-associated habitat; material: faeces | place: China | collected 2012 ... | reverse complement strand
CATCGCCGCACCCGCGATCATGGGCGAAAGCGAGGGGCCGCCGAAAATCTTGAGCACCCCGGCGGCAATGGGCAGGCAAAGGATGTTGTAGCCGAACGCCCAGCCGAGATTCTCCCGGATGTTCCGCAAGGCGGCCCGGCTCAGCTCCAGCGCCGTCACCACGCCCCGCAAGCCCTTGCCCGAACGGGTGTCGCTGCCGAGAAGGACGATGTCCCCGGCTTCCACGGCAACGTCGATGCCGTTGCCCATAGCCATGCCGACATCGGCACGGGCCAGCGCGGGGGCATCGTTGATGCCGTCGCCGATCATCCCGACCCGCAGACCGGCGGCCTGCAATTCGCTGATCACCTTTTCCTTACCGTCCGGCAACACATCGGCGATCACCTCATCGATGCCCGCGCTCTTGGCAATGGCCTCAGCCGTGCGGCGGTTGTCGCCGCTGAGCATGATCACCCGCAAACCAAGCTGGCGGAGCTCCTTCACCACGCCCGCCGTTTCCGGACGGATGGTGTCCGCTACCGCAAGCATCCCCACAAGGCGCCCGTTCACGGCAAGCAAGAGGGGCGTCGCGCCGGAATCCGACAGTTCCGCCAAACGGGCATCCAGATCTTTTACCGCGTAAAAAGAGACCTGCCGCTCTTCCATCAGTCGTTTGTTACCGAGCAACAACGGTATGGACTCGTTTTCCAGATCTACGTTGCCGGATACGCCGAGGCCGGAAACGCTGGCAAAGTCGCTGACCGGATACAGGTGGAGATTCCGCTCCTCGGCGGCGGACGTCACGGCCAGCGCGAGAGGATGCTCGGACACGCCCTCAAGCGAGGCGGCGTACCCTAAGATGCGCTCCTCATCGAACAGCGGATCGAAGGATTCGGCGGCAAGCAGGCGGGGTTTGCCTTCGGTCAACGTCCCGGTCTTGTCGAACACGAGCACATCCAGACGGCCCGCGAGTTCGAGGGCCGTACCGTTCTTGACGAGCACGCCCATCTGCGCGCCCCGGCCCGTGGCCACCATAATGGAAATGGGCGTGGCAAGGCCGAGCGCGCACGGGCAGCTGATGACGAGAAACGTCAGCGCGCGGTAGATCCATTCGCCCCAGTCGGCCGGGATGCCCATGATGAGCCGCACGACCGGCGGCAGGATCGCCAGCGCCAGCGCTGCGCCGCACACGGACGGCGTATAGACGCGGGCAAACTTCGTGATGAAGCGCTCGGTGTGCGCCTTTTTGAGCGAGGAATTCTCCACGAGCTCAAGAATGCGCGCGACCGTGGACTCGGCATACACCTTCTCCACACGCAGACGCAGCACGCCCGACAGGTTCACGCTGCCGCTCACGACGCCGCTCCCCTCCGCGACGTCCACGGGGGCACTCTCGCCGGTCAGCGCGCTCATATTCAGCGCCGACGTGCCGGTCAGCACCGTGCCGTCGAGCGGGACGCGCTCACCGGGCTTGACAACGATCGTGTCGCCGACGGCGACCTCCTCTGGCTTGACACGCACAATGCCGTCAGCAGTCTCTACGTACGCGAAATCCGGGCGGATGTCCATCAGGTCGCCGATGTTTTTCCGGCTGCGGCCGACAGCATAGCTCTCAAACAGCTCGCCAATCTGGTAAAACAGCATGACGGACACGGCCTCCGGATAATCGCCAAGCACCATCGCACCGACGGTGGCCACCGCCATGAGCAGGTTTTCATCAAACGGCTGGCGGTTATAAATCCCCTTGCAGGCATCGACGAGCGTCTCGCCGCCGACGAGCAGATACGGGATGAGATACAGCACGAGCTTGAGCCAGCCCGTGACCGGCACAAAGTGCAGCCCAATGAGCAGCACGGCCGCTGCTGCTATGAGCAGCAGCGACCTTTTCTGTTCGCGCGACATGAGATTCAGTCCTCAAAGCGGAAGTCCGGCTCGACCTTGCGCGCGGTCTTGAGGATCTCCGCTTTGGCCTCGGCTTCGTCCACGCCGGGGGTATATTCCACCAGCATCTTCTGCGCCATGTAGCTCACGGTCACTTCCCGGACGCACTTGAGCTTTGCCACGTTGCGCTCGATGATCGCCGCACAGTTGGCGCAATCCACTTCAATCTTATAAGTCTTTTCCATGATGATGTACGCTCCTTCATCTGTCATTGAATGTTATTTGAAAAGATGGCCGGGCCATCATTTTTCCAGCACATGCTCCATGCCGAGGGCCAGCACGGACCGGACGTGATCGTCGTCCAGAGAATAGAACACGGTCTTCCCCTCCCGACGGAAGCGGACAAGGTTCGACGCCTTCAAAATGCGCAGCTGGTGGCTGACCGCCGACTGCGTCAGATTCAGCAGGCGCGCAATATCGCACACGCACAGCTCGCTCTCAAAGAGCACATAGAGGATCTTGATGCGCGTCGAATCGCCAAAAACGCGAAACAGCTCCGACAGATCGTAGAGCGTCTCGTCGTCCGGCAGGGCAGCAAGCACTTGCGCCACCGCGTCCTCGTGCACGTTGAGGTATTCGCACGTCGGTGCACTGTCTTGTTTCGGTTCTGCCATGAGATCTCCTCGCTTTCGTTTGAACATATGAATGATTGTTCATGTGTTTATATAACCACTTCTCGCCTTGTTTGTCAATAGCATATTTGCGATTTCCCGAAAAAAATTCCCGGATGTGTGTACATCCGGGAATGGGTCTCAGTTTTCTTCGGTTTTCGGGCTGCGGAAGGCGAAAAAGCGCTGGCCGAGGTAGTTGAGGCCGGTGAAAAACACCATGCCGACAAGCATGGCCACGTTGTCGCGCGTGCTCACCGAGGCGTTGGCAAGCAGGCGCAGACACATCGGCTTGGCAGCGCCGTAAGCAATCAGGTAGCACACGGCGATGTTCGCCGCGAAGCGCACGACCTGTCCCACGCTGCGCTCGCGGCTGCGGAACGTGAAGTATTTGTTGAGGAAGAAGCTCAGAATACTTGTCAGCACGTAATTGGCCGCCGAGGCCACCCAGTACGAGCACCCGGCAATATTGTACAGGCCGAACATGATCGCCGTGCCGACGAGCGTGTTGATCACACCGACAAGCAGGAATTTCCACAGCTTTGCATCAAAGAGCGCGCGCAATCGCTTCAAAGCTCCGCCTCCCGATCATCGAGCTCCGTCTCGATCCGGTAGCGGGGACGCGCCTTTGTCTCGAGATAGATCTTGCCGATATACTCCCCCACCACGCCGATGGCCAGCAGCTGCAGCCCGCCGATGGCCCAGATGGACACGGCAAGGCTCGACCAGCCGGCGACGGTATGGCCGGTAAAATAGCGCACGAGAAAATAGATAAGCATGGCAATGCTGACAAGGAACATCAAAACCCCGATGCGCGTGATGAGCCGCAGCGGCGACACCGTCAGCGACGACACACCCTCCCACGCGAACGAGAGCATCTTGCGCAGCGGGTACTTGCTCTCGCCGGCAAAGCGCTTGCCGCGCTCGTAGTACACGACCGTGCTCGGGTAGCCGACGAGCGGCACGAGCCCGCGCAGGAACAGGTTCACTTCTTTGTACTCCGCGAGCGCGTCGAGCGCGCGGCGGCTCATGAGCCGGTAGTCTGCGTGGTTATACACCACGTCCGCGCCGAGTGCGCGCAGCAGGCGGTAATACCCCTGCGCGCTGGCGCGCTTGAACGCAGAGTCCTGCTTACGGCTGGCGCGCACGCCATAGACGATGTCATTCCCGTCCCGAAAGGCCGCGAGCATGGCGTCGATGGCATTGATATCGTCCTGCAGGTCGGCGTCCATGGAGATGACGCAGTCGGCGCGATCGCGCAGCGTCATCAGTCCGCACAGCAGCGCGTTCTGGTGGCCGCGGTTGCGCGAGAGCCGGATGCCGGAAAAGACCGGGTCCTGCGTGTGCAGGTCGGAGATGATCTGCCACGTCTCGTCCCTCGAGCCGTCGTCGATCATGCAGATGCGGCTCAGCGGGCCGATCGTCCCGGCGGTGCGCAGGGCGGTGAATTTTTCGCGCAGGCGGCGCGCCGTCTCCGGCAGCACCGCCGCCTCATTATAACAGGGGATCGCAAGATAGAGCGTCACGGACATGGCCGTGCCTCCCTTCGTCATAGCATTTCAGTCGATCGTGCCGCCGCCGAGCACCGTCTCCCCGTCGTAGAACACGACGGCCTGACCGCGCGTGATGGCGCGCTGCGGTGTCTCAAACGACACGTGCACCGTGTCCGCGCCCGTGGCCGTGACGGTGCAGGGCTGCTCCGGCTGCCGGTAGCGGATGCGCGCCGTCACGCGCAGCGGCTGCTGCGGCACGTCGCCGGAGATCCAGTTGCAGCCGCTCGCATCGAGCTCGGTCGAAAACAGGTCAGCATTGCGTCCGAGCACGACCTCATTGTTCGGCACGTCGATGCCGCAGACGTACAGCGGCGCTTCGGCCGCGATGCCGAGCCCGCGGCGCTGTCCGATCGTATAGTGGATGATGCCGCGGTGCGTGCCGAGCACGTTTCCGTGCGCGTCCACAAAGCGCCCGGGCTCGCTGCGCGCACCCGTCAGCCGCTCGACCGCGGCGGCATAATCGCCGTCCGGCACGAAGCAGATGTCCTGACTGTCGTGCTTGTGGGCGTTGCAGAAGCCGTGCGCCTCGGCGATGGCGCGCGCCTCGCTCTTGCGCAGGCCGCCGAGCGGGAAGCGCGTGTGCGCAAGCTGCTCCTGCGTGAGCCACGCGAGCACATAGCTCTGGTCCTTTTCGGGGTCTGCCGCCTTTTTGAGCGTCCAGCGCCCGTCGGGAAGCTGCTCGATGCGGGCATAATGTCCGGTCGCCAGCACGTCGCACCCGAGCGCGCGGGCGCGCGATTCCAGCAGACCGAATTTCAGGTAGCGGTTGCAGTCCAGACAGGGGTTCGGCGTCGCCCCGCGCTGATAGGCGGCGGCAAAGCGCGCCATGACCTGCTCACGAAACGCGTCTTTATAATTGAACACATAGTGCGGCATGCCCAGCGTGTAGGCCACGCGGCGGGCATCCTCCACATCGTCGAGCGCGCAGCAGGTGCTGCCGCGCGGCAGACCGGCATCCTCATTTTCATACAGGCGCATGGTCGCGCCCATGCAGGCATACCCCGCCTGCTGCATCAGGTATGCCGCAACGCTCGAATCCACGCCGCCGCTCATGGCGATCATCGCCTGCGGGCGGCCATTCAGCTCCGTCTGCATCCGTACACCTCGTTTCCTTTGGAATTCTATATAGTTTATACCGCAAGCCCCCGGCTTGTCAACGCAAAACACCCCGCCTGCACGCGGCAGACGGGGTGCGGAAAGGCGCAGGCATCAGCACTGCGGGTCGTTCGGGATGTCGGTGAACGAGCCCTCAATCACGTGTGCCCCGCCCCGCGCGGCGATCAGCCGGTTATAAAAACCGGCGTTGGTGATGGCACGGTACGGGTCGAGCCAGATCGACACGGGCGCGAACATCGCGCTCAGCATCGCCCAGCCGAGAAAGCTCAGATCGAGCACGAACAGCTCCCACTTATGCCCGCTCATGAGCGCGCTGCTCTCGCGCAGACACTGCCACGCGGATCTTTCCGGGTGATCGAGCAGCAGATACAGCGCCTGCCGGTAACGGTAGGCCGCCACAATGCCCGGCACGACCAGCAGCAGGCTCCACAGGAAGATCAGAAGCCCCTCCAGAATGCCGAGCCACAGCACGCGGAAAAAGAGGCCGAAGCCGTCAAAGAGGTTTCCGAACTCGGCCTTTTCGTCGCGGCTGATGTGCAGCGCGAAGATCACGAAGCCGACGCTGACCATATAGCTCATGATCCGCAGCGCGACGACGAGCGCGATCGCAAAGCCGGACACACTGTAGTGCTCAAGGAAGCTGAGGTACGCCTGCTCGACCGCCTCCGTGCCGAAGCGCGCAGCATCTGTCAGCGCCGTGGCCAGACGATCCATGCCCATCAGGTACGACGTGAGCGTCGAGATGAGCATACCGAGGGCAAAGAGGATCAGCCCCGCGAGGATCGGACTCGGCTGACAGCTGACGGTGCGGCGGCGCGCATCCGCCTTGAGCATAACGCGATTTGAATCCATGAATATCACAACTCCGTTCCCGGCACGGCCGGGTCTCTTTTTCTTTTTAGTATAGCAGATGCCGCCGGATTTGAACACCCGGGCCGGTAAAAATTCACGTTTTCGACACACGTTGAGATTTTTTCGGGAAGTTGCGGAAAATACGCTTGACAATCCCCGCGCGAAATGCTATATTAAACAAGCTTTGATTCACAAAGCCCATGCGCGAGTGGTGGAATTGGCAGACTCGCTAGATTCAGGTTCTAGTGTCCACTCCGGACGTGCGGGTTCAAGTCCCGCCTCGCGCACCAAAACCCCGAGAGCTTCGGCTCCCGGGGTTTTTTGCTGCCGTCCGCCTTCCACCGGCGCAAAAAAGCACCATGCGGATGCATGGGGCTTTATTCATCTGCCTTTTGCGATCGGCAGATCATCCCCTGATGGATTTGTAAAAGGCTTCCGCTCATAGTGTTTACAGTCAGTGATTTCATTTACAACATCATGCGGTATACCATTTGCATAAATCTCACACTTCAGTTCCGGAAACTTGCACTTCTTACACACGATGCACCTTGACATGCTCGCCATATATAGCCCTCAAGTCCTTTCTAATCATTGACATTTACAAGAAGCATTATATCCTCCGGCCGTGCCGGTTTCAAGTATTTTCCGGAAGCAGGCAAATACGCGCTGCATCCCCCGCAGCATCTGCGCGGTGTTCCCAAAACAAACAGCGGCGCCGGTCTCCGAACAGAGATCGGCGCCGGTTTTTTTACGCGCCGAAGCACGTGAACATGATGACGAGATACGCGATATAGAGCGCGCCGATGAAAAAGCCGACCCAGCGCTTGAATTTGCCCTGCACAAGCGCAGGGATGAGCGCACCTGCGCACACGACGAGGCACGCCGGAATATCCAGCAGCATGCCCTGCCGCTCGACCGGCAGCGGCTTGCCGAGGATGAGCGCGCACAGCGGCATAATGAGCGTGAGGTCCATGATGTTCGCGCCGATGATGTTGCCCACCGACAGCGAGGACTGCTTCTTGCGGATGGCCGTGATGGTCGTGACAAGCTCCGGCAGCGACGTACCGATGGCGATCATGGTCGCGCCGATGATGGCATCCGGCACACCAAGCATCTGCGCGAGTGCGGTTCCGTTGTCGATCAGCAGCTGCGCACCGAGCACAATGGCCGCAGCGCCGAGCACGAATTTGCCGATATTGAGCGCGACCGTCCGGCCGTCCGTCTTGGGGCGGGCATCCTGCTCCGGGGCCTCAAGCGACTGCTCACGCCGCGCAGAGACAAGGCTCTCGGCAATAAAGCACACAAAAATGACAAGGATCAAAACGCTCTCAAGGATGGACAGCTGCCCGTCACGCGTGAAGCCGAACAGAACCGCGATCGCCGCGAGCAGCAGCACCGCCTTGACCGCATACTGCCGCCGTGGCATGGTGCACTCCATGCAGATCAGCGACAGGCACATGATCAGGCCGGTATTGGCCGTCACCGAGCCGACGGCGTTGCCGATGGCGATGTCCGCATTGCCCTCCAGCGCGGAAAAGATGGACACAAGCATCTCCGGCATCGTCGTGGCAAAGCTCACGACGGTCGCGCCGATGATGAATTTGGGGATACCGGAAGCCTCAGCGATCCATGTGGCGGCATCGACAAACAGGTCGCCGCCCTTGATGATGCAGATCAGCCCCACCGCAAACAGCAGCAGGACAAGAAAGAGGGTACTGCCGGTAAAATCGAGGTTCATAACGCATTCTCCTTTGTGACCGCGCGCAAAAAAATGAGACTTCCCGCACGATCATAGTATATGATGTGCTAAAAGTCTCATTACCTATCATCATAGGCGCATGACCACCGGCTGCTGCCGGGAGATTGTTGACCATGCGTTCGCAACTACTCCCTTTTAACGAGAAAGCATCTTAGCACACCGCGCAGGGCTTGTCAAGACGCGATCGTTCAGCGCACGAGCTTCATGAGCAGGCGCTCAAACTCGCCGAGCATACCCACGGAGTCGGCAAAGAGGATGCTCTTTTCATACATCCGGCGGTAGGCGTCCACGTTCTCGTCCGTGCGCGCGGTGTAGATGATCGGGATCACAAGCAGTCCCCGGCGGCGCGCCGCCTGCACGGCCGTGCGCACGTCGTCGATCGCCTCCGCCTCGCTGAAATAGCCGGACGGCAGACCGTCGGAGAGCACCACGAGGATCTTGCGGCGCTCGGTGCGCTTGGCGAGATCGAGCGCGGCGGCACGGATGGAATAGCCGTCCTTATTGCCGTTTCCGGCGGCGATCTGGGTCATGGCGTCGATGCAGCGACTGCCGAGCTCCTTTTGCTCAAAATCCTTGATGACGCAGTGCTGCACGGCATTCGTGCCGCCGTCAAAGACGACGATCTTCGTATAGGCGATGCCCTTGAGCGCCTCCTCAAGGATCGCGGCCGTGGCCAGCGCCGTGAAGAGCTTGGACTGCCCGCCGCCGACGCCGGAGCCCATGCTGCCGCTGCGGTCGATGAGCAGGTAAAACGCCGTCTCGCGCTGCGACGGCGGCGCTTTGCGGCGGAACACGTCCTTGGCATCGAGCGGGATCTTCCACAGCTCGCGCTGTGAGAGCGCACCGGTGCGCTGACCGGCACTGCGCTCACGCTGCTGACGCAGGAGCTTGTCGAGCCGGTGATGCAGCGCCTTGGCACGCTCGGAAAACGCCGGCGGCAGCCGCCCGCCGGACGGCGTGATATACGTCTCGGTGAAGGTCAGACCGGTGTAGCGCGCGGCAAGCTCCTGCCGCTCGCCTGCGTCCAGGCGCGCGGCGTGCGGCGCGGCAACGCTCAGCTGCCGCTCGATCTCTCTCTCGCGTGTGAGCTCCTGCGCGGCGTTTGAGAGCATGGCGTCCAGCTCAGCCGTGCTGAGCGCAAAGCCGCGGTGCGCGCTCCAACCCGTGCCGAGCACCTCGCGCAGGCTCTCCGGCCCGCCGGAGGCGGCCTTCTGTGCGGCGGACACGCCGTCCGACGTGGTGGCGCTTGCTCCGCTCTGCCCGTGGTTTCCGCTGCGGCCGACGCTCGACGAGCGGCCGCGATCCTCCCTGCCGTTCGTACCGGCAGAGCCGCTCGATTTGACCTCCTGACTCGCAAGGCTGCCGCTCATGTCGCCGTGGCGCTCGGAATTATCCCCGCTGCCGCCGCCCGCGCTGTCGCCCTTGTCCAGCTCGGTGTCCTCTCCGTCGGCGGATGGGCCGCTGCGCGCCGCGTCCTGCGCCTCGCTGCGCAGGCGGAGGCTGCTGTCGCAGCCGTCGCCGAGGGCTTCCGCGCGCTCGGTCTCACTGAAGGCGTAATCCACACACTGCGATGCGATGCGCGCGCGGGCATCATCGTCCGCCTCGCGGCACAGGCGCGCAAGCTCCGGCGCGAGCGTTGTGAGTGTTTGGCGGCAATGCTGCGCGCACGCGGCGGCAGAGGGCGCAAGGATCGCCGCCTCCACCTGCGCACACACGGACTGCAGCGCCGGTGTCCGGCACGGGATGCCCGTGAGGGTAAACGCCTCCAGCTCGTCAAGCAGCGCCTCGAGCGCGCTGCCGGGCGCAGCGGCATCCAGCTGCGCATAGCACACGAAGCGCAGCAGCGGCAGATAGCCGGGAAAGCGGCGGCAGAGGATGTTATCCGTGCGCGCCTGCTCCAGAATGTTCAAAATACGCTGACCGAGCAGCGCACCGTGCTCCGGCGTGAGGGCATAGTGCTCGTGAAAATACGCACCGGAAAATGCACGCACCGCCGCGCACACGTCGCGGTCGGAGCTGCCGTCGTGCTGAAGCTCGCGCGCGAGCAGTACGCGCAGCGCAGCCGTCCAGTGGCGGGCATCAAAATCCGCGCGCAGCAGATATGCAGCCCCGCCGACGGTGACGGACGTTCCGTCCGTCGTGCAGCGCAGGCTGTCGTCCGGCGTGACCGTGTCGATGCGGATGTTGTCCGGCACAAGCAGCGCGAGGCTGCGCCGGAGCAGCGGCGCGATGGGTTCACTCGCCAGAAACGCCCGGTAGCGCGCCAGCGCAGCGTCAAACCCGTCCATCCTGCGGCACCATGCTCTCGATAAGCTCCGTCAGCTGCAGGCGGGTATAGGCGTCCTGCGGCTTGGAGGCCACGTTGTCCAGCAAGCCCCAGCGCAGACCGAGCAGCGGCTCTGCGCGCAGGGCGTCGATAAAGCCGCGGATCGTCATCGCGTCCGGCTCAAGGCCGCCGGCGCTGCGGATGCGGTCGCGGATGGCACAGTAGACATAGTCGCAGATGTTCAGGCTCGCGCCGCTCGCCTCGGGCACGACGCGGCGCAGCACGTCCACAATGGTCTCCGGCTCTGCGATGTGGATGGGCGTGAAGCGGTCGATCGTCGCCTCGTTCATAAAGTTCGTACCGGCGTAGTCCTCATTCATCGTGATCGTGAACGCCGAGTGCGGGTGCATCTGCACGAGACCGTAGCCGGGCACCTGGATCTGGCGCGCGGCGTCGGTCAGCGAGTGGAGCACGTCGGCGCATTCAGGCTTGATGGTGTTGCCCTCGTCGAGCACGACATCCGCGCCCGCGGCCAGATAGCGCAGCATATCGCTCAGGCGATAGCGCATGGTGCCGTTTTCGATCGTCGGCCCGCCGAGCAGGTCGAGCTTGTCGAGCTCGGCATTGCCCTGCATGCGGTACTGCGGCACGTTGAGCAGCCAGTCCACCGTCTGGATGAGCGTGTTTTTGCCGCAGCCCTTACTGCCGACCAGCCGCAGATGCAGCCCCGACAGGCGGTAGGCCAGCGCGCGCGTGAGCGCCCCGAAGCTGTCGGCCTGCACATAGCGCACCGGCGGGTCGGGCACCATCTCGGGGTACTCTGGCAGAGAGAACATTTCAGCGAACACGCGCAGGATGATCGCCTCCGGCACAGCCTGCTCGAGCAGGTACTCGGCGCGTGCGGTCAGTGCCTCCGCGCTCGCACATCCGCGCGCCGCC
>ERZ773186.3240-NODE-3240-length-11034-cov-3.834775_pt1 | contig 11034 bp, 7 predicted proteins | sample MGYA00581000_ERZ773186 | MGnify/ENA primary metagenome ERZ773186 (study PRJEB29015, sample SAMEA2737752) | human gut metagenome | biome: human gut; feature: human-associated habitat; material: faeces | place: China | collected 2012 ... | reverse complement strand
CTTCAATAAATCTACCATTTCTTGGAGATCTTGAATCTGCTACGATAATTCTATAGAAAGGAGACTTCTTCTCACCTAATCTCTTTAATCTGATCTTTACTGCCATTATTGTTTCACCTCCTGTAATTAATTATATCTATGTTAAAAAGGCAACTTAAAACGTCCCTTTTTAGCACCTTTCATCATACCAGGCATCTGTTTCATCATCTTCTTCATCTGCTCAAACTGTTTAACAAGCCTGTTTACTTCACTGATATTAACACCAGCTCCTCGTGCTATTCTGTTCTTTCTTGATGGATTAAGAATATCTGGATTCTTACGTTCCTTAGCAGTCATAGAATGTATGATTGCTTCTGTACGCTTAAGATTAGCTTCTGCCTCATCTTCATCTGGCATCTGGATATTCTTCATATTACCGCCAAGTCCCATACCTGGAAGCATACTCATAATAGAACCTATACCACCCATATTACGAATCTGTCCCATATATTCAAGGAAATCGTCAAAATCAAATTCAGCTTTTTTAATCTTAGCTTCCATCTCTTTGGCTTTATCTGCATCAATCTGTGCCTCAGCCTTCTCAATGAGTGTAAGAACATCACCCATTCCAAGAATTCTTGATGCCATACGATCAGGATAGAACTGTTCAAGGTCTGACAGTTTCTCTCCCATACCAACATAAAGAATAGGCTTACCTGTGACAGCCTTAATTGAAAGTGCTGCACCACCTCTTGTATCACCATCTAACTTAGTAAGGATAACTCCGTCAATTCCAACCTTTTCATTAAATGAAGATGCTACATTTACCGCATCCTGTCCAGTCATAGAATCAACAACAAGAATAGTCTGGTCAACATTAACCTCACTCTTTATATTAATAAGCTCATCCATCATATTCTCATCAATATGAAGTCGTCCGGCTGTATCAAGAATTACTATGTTGTAATTATTCTCCTTGGCGTGTGCTATCGAAGCCTTAGCAATATCTACAGGGTTATGTCCTGTTCCCATAGAAAATACTTCAACGCCCTGCTTATTACCATTGATAGTAAGCTGTTCTATAGCTGCTGGTCTGTATACATCACAAGCTACGAGCAAAGGCTTCTTGCCCTTGGCTTTGAACTTTCCTGCAAGCTTGGCTGTAGTAGTTGTCTTACCAGCACCCTGAAGACCCGCCATCATAATGACAGTAATTTCATTCCCCGGCTTAATAGCAATCTCTGTTGTCTCAGAGCCCATAAGGGAAATCATCTCTTCATTAACTATCTTAATAACCATCTGTCCCGGTGTAAGACTTGACATAACATCCTGACCAATCGCACGTTCTTCTACTGACTTAATAAAGTTCTTAACAACCTTAAAATTAACATCAGCTTCTAACAGTGCCATCTTAACCTCTTTAAGTGCTGCCTTTACGTCAGCTTCAGAAAGGCGTCCTTTGCCGCGAAGATTCTTAAATATGTTTTGAAGTTTATCTGAAAGACTGTCAAATGCCATTATGTATCCTCCTAAAATGTTTAATAATCTTCGATAATTTCGTTAGACAGGTCTTTGATCTCTAATATCAGCTTCATATCTGGTGAAGCAATATAAGAATCAACAAGCTCGTCTATCTTGGTTACTTTGGCTTTAGTATCCATAAATTTCTCAATAAGATGAAGCTTAGACTCATATCCTTCTAATGTATTGGATACCCTCTTGATAAGGTCGTGAACACCCTGTCTTGATATATTATATTCATCAGCAATCTCACTTAAAGATAAATCGTTAAATACGGCATCTTCATATACATTGCGCTGATGTTCATTAAGCAGTTCGCCATAAAAATCATATAATAATGTCTGTTCTACAATACGTTCCACAACACACCTTAACTTTCTGGTTCAAATGATTTATAAGCCTTGAGTATAATATCATAGCAAATAAAAAGTGTCAAGCTTTTTTACTTGACACTTTTTAATATTTTTTGATTTAATTTTTAAACCACAAAACACCTTGGTTATTCATGTTAAAACATATTTACTATTTATCTGGTTATTTACTATTTATCCGGATATTACATTCTGTTATTCATCTGTGGTGCACTGCCATTAGAGCTTCCATTATTCATATTAGGCATATTACCACCATTGTTAGATGAATTGCCGCCCATTGATGGCATATCACCAGAGCTGTTTCCATTCATATCAGGTGCTCCATTGCCTAACATATCTGGCATTGAGCCGTTGGAATTACCATTTCCCATTCCATTATCTGATGAACCATTATTAGGCATACCTGAGCCGCCATTACCATGCTTATTCATTCCACCAGCTCCGCCAAATCCGCTTGAAACATTACTTGTGACATCAGATGTAACTTCAATTGATAATGTAGTGCTTCCTGCTGTAATGTTATAAGTATTACCTGTTGTTATCTTATCTGAATATACAATTGCTGCGGCATAAGCCTTTGATGGTGTATATGATAATATTTCATTGCCATTCGAGTCGCTTAATGTATACTTGCTGCCTCCACTTACAGATGTAAATGCAGTAACTATACAGGCTCCATTACTTGCACCTTTTGGAATTTCAAGCATTCCGCTTGAGCCAAATGCCATAACTGTTCCACCATTAATTGTACAACTGTCATCATAGTCAATCGCTGTATCGCCGTCCGAGGTTGGACCAAGTACAACGATATATCCATCATTTATTATAATGGAACCATTGGCATCAAGTCCGTCACCACTTGCATTTATCAAAAGATTACCGCCATTAATTGTTATACTTCCGTCAGATGAATTAATGCCATCATCACTTGAAACAACGCTTATATCTCCATCATTAATAACTATGTCATCAGCTTCAAGACCTTCATAGCACTGTGTTATATTTATTGTTCCACCATTGACAGTAAGCAAGTCATCTGCATGTACTCCGTCATCACCTGTAGCTGCATTTATAGTACCACCATATATATATATTACTGAATTGCAATGTACAGAGTCATCATCAGAGTCTATTGTTATGTCTCCGTCATTGATTATAAGCATATTGCCAGCTTTAATACCTTTTCTGCTCTCAGATGTATCATCTGTGGTAGTTGTTGTCTTATTGTTATTAAAGCCAAAACCACCGCGGCCCATATCCATATTATCTATATGTGTCTGTGTTGTATCAGCCGCACCATTATTAGTCTTTATATTAATAGTACCATCATTAATAACAAGTATATTTTCAGCCTGTATGCCATCATTAGAAGCCTTAATAGTTATATTACCACCTTCAATGATAACATTTCCTTTAGTAGTGTCTGTATCATAAGTTGACTTAACCCCGTCTGAACCTGCATTAATATTAATATCACCCGCTACAATTCCGCATAGGTCTTTACCAATTATACCATCCTCAGTACTTGTTATGTTTAATGTACCAGATACGATAATGCAGTCATCTGTACTCTTAATACCATTGCGGTATCCAGCATTGACATTTAATGTACCATTTCCATTGATTATTAAATCCTCTTTAGAATATATAGCGGCTGAATAATCTTCTTCTGTAGATAAACGACTGCTGTCTGTAATTGTATTAGTTGTGTTATCGGCAAGTGTAAGTATAACTTTCTTGGCATCTAACACCTTAATTGGTGCTGTTGTTGTATTGCTTATAGAAGCATTATTAAGAATTAATCTTACAGTTCCCTTATCTGTCGTATTAACGATTATATTTCCTTCTGTTACATTTCCTGATATAACATATGTTCCTGCTTTAGTGATTGTAACTGTTGAACCTGATATTTCAACCGATGAACTATCAGAACTAATCTGGCTTCCAAGTGTAATATGTGAAGCTGTTGAATCATCCCATGATGATACCTTATCTTCATCATCTAATTCGATTGATAAATCTGAATCCGCACTTGAGGCAAGTTCCTCGAGTGACACAATGCTCTGGCTCTCTGTTGTTGTATTGTTATTATCAGTATTAGAACAGCCTGTAAATACAGCCCCCATTAACATAGCTGCTATTGTTGCATATAATAATTTATTCTTTACCATATGAGTCATCTCCTTTGTTGTTTATGCGATTATCATAATGGCAAATAGTGGTTTAAATATGTAAATTGTGTGTAAAAAATGTGAAACCAGCCACAAAACTGATTTCACATCTATACTTGTATATTATATACATTTTATGTAAGCCTGTTAAAATAAAACTTTTATGCATCAGCGTAACATATCAGTGTCACTTTGATAAATTAGATATTAACCTTAACAAGACGTGGTCTTAAACCGTTCTTTTCAAGCTCAGATACAATCTGGTCTTTGTGTTCATGTCCGAAAGCTTCAATAGTTATTCTCAATTCAACTGTAGCCTTTCTGTTAATGCTTACAAACTGGTTATGATCAAGCTTGATTACATTACCATTAGCGTTGGCAATTATCTGTGCAACTCTTACAAGTTCACCCGGCTTATCTGGAAGAAGTACAGATACAGTAAATATTCTGCTTCTCTGAACAAGACCCTGCTGAACAACAGATGACATTGTTATTACGTCCATATTACCACCTGAAAGAATTGAAACAACCTTCTTATCTTTAACCTTAAGCTGTTTAAGTGCTGCAACTGTAAGAAGACCTGAGTTCTCTACTATCATTTTATGATTTTCAACCATATCAAGGAAAGATACAATTAAGTCTTCATCAGGAACTGTTATTATATCATCAAGATTCTTCTGAAGATATGGGAATACCTTTGTACCTGGTGTCTTAACTGCTGTACCATCAGCTATTGTGCTGACAGTTGGAAGTGTTGTAACCTTTCCATTCTTTAAAGAAGCCTGCAGACAATTAGCACCGGCTGGTTCAACACCGATTACTTTAATATTAGGATTAAGAAGCTTGGCAAGTGTAGATACACCTGTTGCAAGTCCGCCGCCGCCAACTGGAACGAGGATATAATCAACTGTTGGGAGTTCTTTAATAATCTCCATAGCAATTGAGCCCTGTCCTGTAGCAACATCAAGGTCATCAAATGGATGAACAAATGTAAGTCCCTTTTCTTCTGCTAACTTAAGAGCATATTCACAGGCTTCATCATATACATCTCCGTAAAGTACAACTTCAGCACCATAACCCTTAGTTCTGTTAACCTTTATAAGTGGTGTTGTTGTTGGCATAACAACAGTAGCCTTTACGCCATACTTCTTTGCCGCAAATGCAACACCCTGTGCGTGGTTACCAGCAGATGCTGTTATAAGACCTTTCTTTCTTGCCTCTTCTGACATTGTGCTTATCTTGTAATATGCACCTCTTACCTTGTAAGCACCTGTATACTGCATATTCTCAGGCTTAAGATATACTTTATTGCCTGTCTGGTTGCTGAAATATTCGCTGAATATAAGGTTAGTTGGTAATGTAGCTTCCTTTACTTTCTCAGCAGCTTCTTCAAATTTCTTTAAAGTTAATTCTTCCATTGTAAATCTACTCTCCTTATAGTTACTTTATATTATTAAATTTATTATCAGTAATAATATACATCATTAATCTAATTATCAATATAAAATATCATTAATCGAATTAAAATATTACATTAATCATCATCTTCTTCATTATCTGATGTATCAAATAATGCGTTGACAAATGTATCTGAGTCAAACTTCTGTAAGTCCTTAACCTGCTCACCTACACCAATGTACTTAACAGGTATTCCAAATTCTGCCTGAATAGCAACGGCGATACCACCCTTAGCTGTTCCGTCCATCTTAGTAAGAATAATTCCTGTTATATTAGTTACATCATTGAATTCGCGTAACTGTGAAAGTGCGTTCTGACCAGTTGTCGCATCAAGGACTATAAGATTTTCCCTATACGCATCAGCATACTCTCTTTCAATAACTCTGTCAATCTTGCGTAATTCTTCCATAAGATTTTTCTTATTCTGAAGCCTTCCGGCTGTATCACATAAAAGAACATCTGCGTGCCTTGCTTTTGCCGCTGCTATAGAATCATATATTACAGCCGCTGGGTCAGAGCCCTCATTCTGTGCAATTATATCTGCACCTACCCTGTTAGCCCATTCTGTAAGCTGTTCAATGGCAGCAGCCCTGAATGTATCAGCCGCAGCAAGGACAACCTTTTTGTTCTGCTCTTTTAAATGGCCTGCAAGCTTTCCTACAGAGGTAGTCTTTCCAACACCATTAACACCAATAAGCATAACAATTGACTTAGTATTCTCAAATTCATATGCATTGGGCCCAAGGTTCATCTTCTCTTTGATTGTATCAATCAATAACTGCTTGCAATCTTTAGGGTCTTTTATTTTATTCTCTTTAACCTTAGCCTTAAGGTCTTCAATAATCTCATCAGTTGCCCTGACACCAATATCTCCCATAATAAGAGTTTCTTCAAGTTCTTCGTAGAAATCATCATCAATTGAAGAAAAGCCATTAAATATATTATCAATGCCCGACACGATATTATCTCTGGTCTTTGTAAGACCTTCTTTAAGTTTACTAAAAAGTCCCATATTAACTCTTCCTTTCTTTAGGCTCATTCAGATCATTGGCAATAAGGTCTACAGAAACAAGAGTTGATACACCCTTCTCCTGCATAGTAATACCATATAATCTGTCTGCCGCAGCCATAGTTCCACGTCTGTGGGTAATTACAATAAACTGTGTATGCTTTGTAAGCTTATGAAGATAATTAGCATATCTTCCAACATTAGAATCATCAAGTGCAGCTTCAATTTCATCAAGGAGACAGAATGGTGATGGCTTTAAGTTCTGTATGGCAAATAATAACGCAATTGCTGTAAGAGCCTTTTCTCCACCTGATAACTGCATCATATTCTGGAGCTTCTTTCCTGGTGGCTGGGATACAATTATAATGCCCGCTTCAAGTATATCTTCATCTTCCACAAGTTCAATTGTACCACGTCCACCGCCGAATAATTCCTTGAATACCTTATCAAATTCCACTTTTATCTCTTCAAATTTGGCAGTAAACTGTATTCTCATTCCATTATCAAGTTCTGTTATAACCTTCATAAGCGACTGTTCAGCCTCAATCATATCATCGTGCTGTGTCTTTAAGAAAGTATAACGCTCGCTTACTTCTTTATATTCTTCAATGGCATTAACATTTACATCGCCAAGTTTCTTAATAGAAGCTTTAAGTATATTAATCTGCTTTCTTAAATCATTAAGATTAGTTAATTCATCGCTCTTTAATTCCAGTGCATAGCTGTATGTAAGTTCGTATTCATTCCACATATAATCAACAAGTGAATCATTAGATTCATCAAGCTTATCGTGCTGGTTATGAAGACGCATGCTTTCTTTTTCAAGAAGGATAATCTGCTCATTAAGGGTTTCTCTTTTCTTAAAGAACTCCTTATGGCTTGCAGTAACCTTTTCTTTGTCAGCCTTTAGCTTGGACAGCTTATCGTTGTTAGCTTCAAGCCCTTTAACTGTCTTTTCAATATTATCCTTAACATCAGTTATTTCCTGCTGTTTAGTCTTTATTAATTCTGCTGTCTGTTTTATCTTATCGTTAATACTCTCTTTTTCATTATCAAGACTATTAATCTCATCAGAAAGTCTTTGAATATTTTCATTAATAAATGCAGCTTTCTGTTCAACTGATGAATGTGATATCTTTAAATTCTCAAGCTTAAGTGATACTGCCGCCTCATTCGCTTTCTTTTCTTCAAGCAGCTTATTAAGGTTCTCAATCTCTTTTCTTGAAGCCTCATTCTCGCTGTCAAGCACATTAAGGCTTCCACTTACCTGCTGTTTATCACTGTTGACCTTTGATATCTCAGCATCTATTCCAGCCTGTTCATTTACTGCATTTGAATATCCATCAATTATCTCTTTTAACTTGTTATCAGCCTGCTTAAGAGTTACATCTAAAGTATTCTTCTTAATGTGTGTCTCTCTTTGCTGTTTATTTAACTGGTCAAGATTATCCCTGTTCTTACCGACTTCACTTCTAAGCTCTGATATAGAAGCTTTGGTTTCTGTTATTGTCTTGCTTATGCTTGAAACTTCTGTCTTAAGTTCTTCAATCTCTCTTCTTCGTCCAAGAAGGTTGCTTGAATTCTTAAAAGCACCACCTGTCATTGAACCGCCTGGATTAAGCTGCTCACCTTCAAGTGTTACAATTCTTAATGAATATTTATACTTTCTTGCAATTACCAGAGCATTTTCTATATTATCAACTACAAGAATACGTCCAAGCAGATACTTTGCAAGTCCTTCATATTCAAAAGACACCCTTACAAGATTGCTCGCAACTCCAACAACACCCTTCTCATTAATGCAGTTATCGTTCTCTAATGTATTTCTTGAATGAATAGCATTGAGTGGCAAAAACGTTGCACGGCCAAGCTTATTTACTTTAAGGTAATTAATAAGCTCCTTAGCAGTATTCTCTTTGTCAGTAACTATGTTCTGGATTGTTCCGCCAAGTGCTGTTTCAATAGCAGTTTCATACTGCTTCTCCACTTTAATAATATCAGCGATAACACCAAGAATACCAGGGGTACTGTCCTTTAACTCCATTATCTTACGGATACTGTTGCCATATCCGTCATATCGTTCAGTTATATTAACTAAAGATTCAAGTCTTGACTTGCTTCTATGATAATTCTGGGTAAGTTTGTCAAGTTCCTGTGTCTTCTCAGTTATTACACCCTTAATAGATGTTACATTGGCATTGGCTTGTGCAATTGAAGCATTAATACTGCTTATATTAACATCACATTCTTTTAACTGTGAAGTAATAGAAGCTATTACCTGTCTTTGTGCTGTTTCATCACTTTTTCCAGTTATTATCCTGCTGTTTAACTGCGATTTACGGATTTCAAGCTGTTCAAGCATTGTAATGAACTTCTGGTTCTCTGCTTTGATAGATGACTGTTCTGTCAAATTATCATATATAAGTGTCTGACGGTTCTCTATCTGTCCTGATATTCCGTCTATCTCAGCCTTTACAGCCTCAGCTTCCTCATTAATGGCATTAAGCTTTGTGTTATATTCATTAATCTCTGTATTAATCGCCTCTGCCTGCTTCTTTAATTCATTAATCGAAGCTGTCTTGGCAGTCTTATCCTTCTCAATGTCATTAATTCTCTCAGAATGAAGCTGCTTGTTGGCGTTAAATGTCTTAACCTGTTCCTCAAACAGATTAATCTCACCCTTGAACTTCTGGTTATCAAGTTCTAATGCAGAAGATACCTGATTAGTCTGCTCGATTGTAAGATTAAGCTCATTAAGCTGGTTCTCAGCCTCTTCATATTCTGTCTTAGTAGCATCATATTCATTTCTTGAGCCAGCCAGATCATTATCAGCAATCTCTATTTTATTATCAAGCTCAGCAATTTCTTTTCTTATACGGTCAGTTTCTAATAAAAATGCGTTGACATCATATTTTTTCAAATCTGACTTTAAATTAAGATATTCCTTTGCTTTCTCAGACTGTACCTGTAATGGGCCAACCTGCTTTTCAAGTTCTGATAAAATATCATTAACACGGACAAGATTATTTCTTTCATTGTCAAGCTTCTTGATAGCCGCAGCTTTACGGCGTTTAAACTTAACAATACCTGCCGCCTCATCAAAAAGCTCCCTGCGTTCCTCAGGTTTACCACTAAGGATTTTATCAATCTGTCCCTGTCCGATAATTGAATAACCTTCTTTACCGATACCTGTATCATAGAACATCTCTGTTACATCTTTTAATCGGCAGGTATGTCCATTAATCTTGTATTCACTTTCCCCTGAACGGTATACTCTTCTTGATACCGTAACTTCATCATATTCAACAGGAAGTGCGTGGTCACTATTATCAAGTGTTATTGCAACATACGCAAAACCAACAGGTTTACGGTTCTGGGTTCCTGCAAATATGACATCTTCCATTTTCGCCCCACGAAGCTGCTTCGCACTTTGTTCACCAAGAACCCATCTTACAGCATCGGCGACATTACTTTTCCCAGAGCCATTAGGACCTACAATGCCTGTAATTCCGTTATGAAAGTCAAATACTATCTTATTGGCAAATGACTTAAAGCCCTGAACCTCTATACTCTTTAAATACATATATACAATTCCTTTGCTATTTTCTTATAGGAAATTCATATCCCTGCTTCTTTAATTCCACAAGTGCCTCATATGCCGCGTGCTGTTCAGCGTGCTTCTTGGTATGACCCTTGGCTGTAACGTGGAACATTCCATCGACCTTCGCCCTTGCAATAAAGTCTTTATCGTGCTCTGGTCCTGATTCTCCTATAATCTCGTATACAACTTCCTTATGTGCCGCCTGTACGACTTCCTGTAAAATAGTTTTGCTATCATAAAAGAGTTGCTTGCTTTCCAAATCATTAAGAATAAATGATTTAACGAATTCTTTTGCATTAGCAAAACCACCATCCAGATATATTGCTCCTATTACCGCTTCACAGGCATCTGATACTATAGAATCTCTCTTTCTTCCGCCTGTTAATTCCTCACCTTTACCTAACATTATGAAATTATCAATTCCAATAGCTCTTGCACATATAGCAAGTGTAGGTTCACATACAATACTTGCACGAAGTCTTGTCATCTGGCCCTCATTCATATTGCTGTAATTCTTATAAATGTAATCGCTTGATGTAAGTTCCAGAACCGCATCACCAAGGAACTCAAGTCTTTCATTATCCTTATACTTTTTAATCGTCTTCTCATTAGCATAAGAGCTGTGAGTAAGTGCATTTTTTAAAAGATTAATATCTTTAAACTGATAATTAATTTTATCCATTAACTCAGATAAATTCTTATTATACATTCAATCTCCAATCTGGTGTCAATCTTATAATTATGTCCAATTTATTCAAAAAAGAAAATACAGTCAGATAAAATCCTGCCAGATTACTTTATATGTAACAGGGAATTCTATCAAAATTTCCTGTTACATAAAAAAGCATTAATTTATCCGTGTAATATGCACACTTATAAATTAATGCTCTATTGACACATATTATAGACCCCTGCTATATC
>ERZ773186.3234-NODE-3234-length-11058-cov-4.435336_pt1 | contig 11058 bp, 10 predicted proteins | sample MGYA00581000_ERZ773186 | MGnify/ENA primary metagenome ERZ773186 (study PRJEB29015, sample SAMEA2737752) | human gut metagenome | biome: human gut; feature: human-associated habitat; material: faeces | place: China | collected 2012 ... | reverse complement strand
TCGGAACAGGCGCAAGAGAGATCGGCTTCATGTTCGGTCAGTACAAGAGAATCCGCGGCGTATACGAAGGCGTTCTGACTGGTAAAGGTTTAAGCTACGGCGGATCTTTAGCAAGAACAGAGGCTACCGGATACGGACTGCTGTACCTGACCCAGGAGCTGCTGAAACTGAACGGCATCGACATCGCAGGCAAGACCGCTTGTGTATCCGGTTCCGGAAACGTTGCAATCTATGCAATCGAGAAAGCTACTCAGCTTGGTGTGAAAGTTCTCACCTGCTCTGACTCCAACGGATGGGTTTACGATCCAGACGGAATCGATGTAGCTGCATTAAAAGAGATCAAAGAAGTAAATCGTGCCCGTCTGACCGAGTACAAGAAATATCGTCCAAACTCCGAGTACCACGAAGGACGCGGCGTATGGGTTGTAAAAGCAGACCTTGCTCTTCCTTGCGCAACTCAGAACGAGCTGCTGCTTGAGGATGCAAAAGCACTTGTTGAGAACGGATGCACTGCAGTATGCGAGGGCGCTAACATGCCTACTACATTAGAGGCAACAAAATACTTACAGGAGAACGGCGTATTATTTGTAGGTGGTAAAGCTGCCAATGCCGGTGGTGTTGCTACATCTGCACTTGAGATGAGCCAGAACTCCGAGAGACTTTCCTGGACATTCGAAGAAGTTGATGGAAAACTCAAAGGAATCATGGAGACGATCTACGCTAACATTTCTGACGCTGCAAAGAGATACAATGCAACTGTTGGTGGACAGACTGACTATGTTGCCGGTGCAAATATTGCCGGATTTGAGAAGGTTGTAGATGCTATGTTAGCTCAGGGTGTTTGCTAATTAAGAAATTCTAAGATAATATAAGATATGGTTAAGTCCTGTAAACCCAGTGTTTATGGGACTTTTCTTTATGTACTGAAGTGACAAAAGAATTGTCAGAATATTCATAAATAGAAGATAATTTACGTTGTTTTGAGGTCGTTATATACACGTGATACACAAGTGATATACACTCGTTTTTACTGATTTTGGATGATTTTTTGAAGCATTTCATCCGGTGTTTTTTAAGATGATTCAGGCTGAATATGAGTGTAATGTTTATCATCACAAACATCATAAGTGTATCCAGCAATCAGTCTCGATTTATTGTTTTATATCTTGTTCACTTCTGCAAGAAGTTCTTCTAAAGTCTTATGGGTGTACGTTCCCTTGGTGGTGTCGTTTTTCATACGGTGTCCCATAATCAGTTTGATACATACGTCATTTGCTCCGGCGCTGTCCATAAGTGAAGCAAAGGTGTGTCTGCCATCGTGGGGCAGGTGTTTCATTTTGAACTTTCCCATGCATGTATTAAAATTGCTATTCATGTAGGTTCCGTAGGTGTAATGATTGCATTCACAAAATCATTGGTGCATTTGCAATATTGCATTAAATCTCCATTTTCATTAGGAATAAACGCTTCTATGGAGGACGCAGAAGGCGATGCTGAAGAAGCAACCGTTGATACATAATGGGTAAACAGAGTTGCCAGTGCAGGATTGTGTGGGAAGTATTACTCTAAGCGGAGGAAAAGGTAGTGTTTGATTTATTTGATATTTTTGAAAGGAGTTGAGATAAAATATTGGTTTAATAGTTTAATTCGTTTTAAGAAAAAATGAGGAATCTTTTAATCATTTTAAGTGCATAACCCGTTATTATATATACACAGATATTCAATGGAAAGGAGTCTGATGCGTGTTGAGTGATGACGAATTAGTGGAACAGATTCTACTTGGAAATGAAAATGCAGCAGAAGAATTGATAAAACGCTATTATACATCTATTTTACGTTACTGTAGGTGGCATTGCTCTAATCTGGAAAAAGCAGAAGACCTGACTCAGGAAACATTTTTGAAGTTGTTTAAGAATTTATCCGGATATAAAGGGAAAAAGAAATTTAAGGCTTATCTATACACGATTGCAAATCATTTATGTATTGATGAAAGTAGGAAGGTTGAGTTTTATCCATTAGAAGATGAAGAAAATATAGTGCATGAGTATAACGACATAGTTCGGCTAGAGGATAGGGCAGAGATAAGCTATTTTTTGAATTTTTTATCATCAGAACAAAGGGAAGCAGTCATTCTACGCTTTGGAGAACAACTTAGTTTTGGAGAGATTGCAAAAGTGATGGGATGCAATATGCGAACAGCACAAAGCAGGGTTCGTAATGCTTTAAAAATTATGAGAAAGGAGCAGGAAAATGAAAGATAAAAATTTGAAGGGCTATTTACAGCAATCTCTAGGAGAGGAAGTACAACCTAAAAGATTAGAGGAAACGATTAAGCTTTGCACTGAAATTGTACGAGAACAGGAAGTGACTAGGGCAGAACCGAGGACAGGTTTCTTTCACTATCTTTCAGATGTATTTCGCTTTGAAGGTATTCCAATATTTGGTTTGCAGGCAGTAACGTTATTTATAGTTTGTTTAACAATTGCCAGCATTGCAGACGTGCCAAAGAATATACCAATTTTTATGCCGCTGTTTGTATTGGCTATCATGCCAGCAATTTTTAAAAGCCAGTATTATGGAATGAGCGAGATTGAAGCGGTAACAAGAGCTTCTGGTGCCCAAATCACGTTAGCAAAGCTGGTTTTGGCTGGGGCTGCTAATTTGGTGTGTATAACAATTCTTTTGTGTATGGAAGTTTATTTGCAAAATTCTTATAAAGAGATTGGACAGATGGTTCTATACTGCCTGGTTCCGTACTTAGTGTGTATGGTTGCGTTGCTACGTTTGATCCGTTTGCAAAAGAAACAGAGTTTACAGATATGTGCGATTGTAATGCTGGGTTCCTGCATTTGTTGGGGGATGTCAGCAAGAATATTGCCATGGTTATATGAAACATCAGCAGTGGGGGTGTGGATTGTTACATTTTTGATTTTTGCTATGTTCTTTATAAATGAAATTCATTATATTGCAGAGATGAGAAAGGAAGGAAAAATGTATGGAATTGTCGCTTGATCGTTTAACAAAACAGTATGGCAGGAAAATAGCGGTAGATTGTGTTAGTGCAACCTTAAAGCCGGGAGTATATGGTCTTTTGGGGGCTAACGGTGCAGGTAAAACAACATTGATGCGTATGCTATGTGCTGTTTTGGAGTCAACCTCAGGGGAGGTATTGCTGGATGGAAAAGAAGTAACTTCGATGGGGGCAGATTACCGGAATGTGTTGGGTTATTTACCACAGGATTTTGGATATTATCCAAATTATACTGCGGTGGAGTTCTTAATGTATATTGCAGCACTGAAAGGAATACCGAAGAATGTTGCAAAAAAACGTGTGACTGAATTGTTGGAAGTAGTTGATTTAAGCCATGTGGCAAACAAAAAAGTAAAAACTTTTTCCGGTGGTATGAAACAAAGAGTAGGAATTGCACAGGCGTTACTTAATAATCCGAAAATTTTGATTTTGGATGAGCCGACTGCGGGACTTGATCCGAAAGAGCGTGTCCGTTTTCGTAATCTGCTCTCAGAGTATGCAGGCGATAAAATTGTAATTCTTTCCACACATATTGTATCGGATATAGAAGCAATAGCAGATGAAGTGCTATTGATGAAAAAAGGAAAATTTGTATTGCAGGGTACGGTTCCTGAGTTGATTCACAAGGCAAATGGTAAGGTTTGGGAGCTTTCTGTTTCTCCACAAGAAGCTAGACAATGGCAGACAAAAGCAACGGTTGCTAATTTACGGCATGAAGGAAAAGAAATTATATTGCGTATTATTTCAGACAATATGCCCAGTGAGCGAGCGGTTCCTTGTGAAGCTACATTGGAAGATCTTTATTTGTTTTATTTTCCCACAGAGGAAGGAGTGAAATAGAATGGAACTATTTTGGTTAGAGCATAAAAAGTTATGGCGAAAGAAAATTGTTAAAATATGTGTGTTGTTGTGTTTTGTTTATTATGTAATTTTTGGAAGCATACTTTTGTTTCAATGGTTCGGTTTTGGCAGTTCAGATGACTATACAAGTGCTTTTGGCAATAATTTTGATGGATATACAGTAATAAAGGATAGTCAGGAATATGCACTTTCATTTGGTGGAGAATTGACTGATGAAATCTTGCAGCAAATAGTAAGTGATTATCAGCAAATGGAAGCTGACGGTATGGAGGAAGAACTGGAAAAGACAGACTGGCAGATAGTTAATAGTTGGCTCGGAACATTGTATCCGGAGCTTCGAGATACCAGTAATTATAAAACGATGATAAGCTATGTTGATCCGGATAAGTTAACAGGCTTCTATGAAAGAAGACAGCAGGTGCTTGATGAGTTTTTGGAGGTCAGTGGTCAGGTAGGAGCTGAAAAAGAGTTTTTACATCAGATAGAGAGAAAGGTAGAAAAACCATTTCATTATGAGTGGGTAGAAGGATGGTCAACGCTTCTTGGTAGTACGGTTGCGGATCTGGGAGTTGTGATGGCTTTGTTTCTCGGTATTGTTTTATCCTCTTTATTTGCTGGCGAATGGCATGATAATACAAGCGCATTAGTATTGACGACTCGAAATGGTTGGGGGAAAATCGCTCTTGCCAAAATTCTTACTGGTTTAGCGTTTACAGTGGAGTTATTTGCATTACTTGCTGTTTCAAGTGTTATATCACAGTTGTTTTTTATGGGAACTGCCGGATGGGATATGCCGATTCAGAATATCAAGCTGATTGCTGTTGCACCTATGAATATGCTGCAGGCAGAAATTTATGAATATGCTTTTGTACTGCTTGGAGCAATAGGTTTTGCCGGAATTGTTATGTTTATATCAGCGGCTGTAAAAAATAATGTACTTACCTTACTGCTTAGTCTGGCTGTTGTATATGGACCAATGATGATTGCAGAATATCTTCCTTATGGAATGCAAAAAGCATTGGATTTAATACCATTGGTAGGAAGTTCAACAGATATTTTCAGAACTAATACTTTTCGTATTTTTGGGAAGCTTATCTGGTCACCATATCTACTTATTACTATTCCTGTCTTGATTGGTATTCTATGTATGCCATTCGCTATAAAGAGTTGGTCAAGAAGGATGAAGGCATAAATAACAATATGGCAAAGAAAAGAGATAAAAAAAATAAGTTGCGAGGGAAATGGTTGAGAGGAATTATCGAATGGTCAAAAGGTGGATAGCAGGATATATCCGTATTTACAAGAAATGTTTGATGCAGCAAGGAAAGATGGAATATATCCGGTTGTTTGGGAAGGTTATCGAACTTATGAAGAACAGCAGAAAATATTAGATGATAAGATAAAGGCTTATATAAATGAAGGATATTCACAGTCAAGAGCAGAAAGAACTGCTAAGGGATGGGTAGCTTTGCCCGGAACAAGTGAACACCAATTAGGCATTGCAGTTGATATTAATGCTGATAAATCAAAGAGCTCAAATGATGAGGTATATACGTGGCTTGCCGCAAATGCACATAATTATGGTTTCATATTACGGTATCCACAAGGGAAACAGGAGATTACAGGGACAAGCTATGAGCCATGGCATTATCGATATGTAGGAGTAGATGCGGCACGGGAAATTTATAAAGAGGAATATGTCTTGAAGAATATTTTGAGCAATAGATTGGGGAGTGAGGATTATAGCTAAGTTACTGTTGCTTTTACTTGAGGAAGATGAAGAAGTAGTATTAAATGCAGTTATGTCTGCATTGGGAAGTTTTGAAAATAAAACACAGTTAAAAGAAGAAATAGCGTGTGAAAAATTAGCCTTTGAAGGAATGGAAATAGATGCATCAAAACGGTTAGTATATCGTGGTGAGAAAGAAGTAAATATTACGTTTACAGAATTTGAAATACTTTATCTGTTAGCAAGCAGTCCGGAAAGGGTGTTTAGTAAGGAGCAAATTTATGAGCTTGCCTGGGAAGAACTCTATTTCGGTGATTATAACATCGTCATGAGCCATATCCGGAATATTCGGGAGAAGATAGAGGATAATCCAAGCAAGCCAATCTACATACAGACGGTATGGGGAGTCGGCTATAAATTTAATAACAAACTAAAATGAGCAGGTATTGCAGGGCGTTTGTAATATCTGCTTTTTATATGGCTAGTAATAATGTTTTACAGGGTGTTTTACTCCGTTATAGTAGCAAAACCCATATAAAAATACATTAGAGTGAGAAAAAAACGAATTTGGATGTTGATTTTGCACAAAAACTGTATATACTAGAAAGTAGAAAAGAAGGTGAGGTAGCAATCATGTTAATTCAATTTAATTTTAAAAATTTCAAATCATTTAGAGATGAGGCTACTTTGGACTTGTCCGCATCAAAAATGACAGAGTTCTCGGATAGAGTAGTGACTGTTGGTAGTGAGAAGATTTTGCCGGTTGCTGCCATTTATGGAGCAAACGCAAGCGGAAAGTCTAATATATATAATGCTTTTGAATATATGTCTGGTTATGTTGCAGATTCTTTCAAGTATGGTGATGAAGAGGAAAAGTTTGAGGAATTCAGGCCTACTCCGTTCTTGTTCGATTCTACATCTGCCAGTGCAGAATCCAGTTTTGAAGTTTATTTCACCTTGCCGGGCGATAAGGCAGAGAGAACATATAATTATGGTTTTTGCATTGACAAGGAAGGAGTAACGGAAGAATGGCTCAACTCGAAGGCAAAGACCGCCAGAAAGTACAGTACCGTATTCTACCGTGGAACTTCCGATGATGAGTTGGATTTATCCGGATTCCCTAAGAGCAGTAGGGATAATATTCAGGTTGCTCTTGAAAAGCAGGTACTCATTATCTCTTTGGGAGCGAAGTTGAAAGTCGGTAAGTGTAAGGCAATCAGAGATTGGTTCCTGGCAAATGAATTTGCTGATTTTGGCGATCCTTTCACAAACTTCTTTATGTCGCGTAGATTGCCAAAGGGATTTGTAGAAAACAAGGATGTTCAGCAGAAGGTGGTAGAATATTTTGCATCTTTTGACGAGCATATCAAGGACTTTAGGATTGAAAAGGTTCCTCACGATGGAGAAACAAAAGAGGATACCTACAAAATTAATGCCCTCCATAAAATGATTGATTCGGATGGTATGGCAGAAATCCCTTTGGGAATGGAGTCTGCCGGAACATTGAAAATGTTTGCATTATATCCGGAATTACAGGAAGTATTGGAAAAGGGAAGCGTATTTTTTATTGATGAATTAAATGCCCGCCTTCATCCGTTACTTGTAAGAAATTTTTTGCTTACATTCTTAAATCCGGAAATCAATACTAATCATGCACAACTTGTATTTACAACTCATGACACATGGCAGTTGTCTAATCAGTTGTTACGTCGTGATGAAATATGGTTTGTGGAAAAGGATGAGAGAGGCGTTTCTACACTGTATTCATTGGCTGATTTTGTGGATGAGGCTGGTTCCCGTATCCGTAAGGACGAAAGCTATGAGAAGAATTATTTGATAGGAAAGTATGGTGCAATCCCTACCTTAAAGAGTATTGATATATTTAAGGAGGATTGAGTATGGCGAAAAAGGATAGAACAGGTAACCGAAAATCGCGAGAGCAGAGAAAACAATTCAAAGTGCCGGAATTAGGTTACTATCTGATTGTTACCGATACAGAAGCTACAGAGCGTTGTTACTTTACAGGACTCCATCAGGCTTTGCCAGAGGATGTTAGAAATAAGCTGGTTATTAAGGTTGTGGAGACAAAGACACGTACCATGATTGATAAATGTCTGGAACTCACAGCTTATGATGCACAGTATCGTATCCCGTGGATTGTATTTGACAGAGATCAGGTGCAAGGGTTTGACGAAATTATTGCAGAAGCAGTGAGTAAAGGAATACAGGTGGGCTGGTCTAATCCATGCTTTGAAATATGGATGTATGCCTACTTCGGTGCCATGCCGGCAATCCAAGATTCTTGGACTTGCTGCTCAGATTTTGGACGAGTATATGAGACCAAAACCGGGCAGAAGTATTCCAAAGCCGATGAGCAGATGTATGGAAAACTCTGTAAATTCGGTGATGAAGAAAAGGCAATTCAGATAGCACAGCAGAAGTTGGAGCAATGTAAACGAGAAGGTAAAACAAAGCCATCAGAGATGTACCCGTGTACGACAGTGCATGAACTGGTGGGAGAAATTAAAAATAAACAAATGAGTTTTTAATTGGGATAGAAAAACGAAAACTTTATAATGGAATAGTCCTATGATGAATTACGGACTAAGGCTAAAACTAGGAAGGAAAGGTTTATGCTAGTTACATATATAGGATTGAGAGAATATTTTCAAAGATGTATCCCGAAAGCAAAAGAGAAAGGGTATACTTTAATCATATCATTAATTGCGAGATATTCTGATGCACAAGAGATTTATGAAAAACTAGAAGAAGATTGGGCATCGTTGAATGATTTGACAGGTAATAAAATTTTATTTGTATTTTCAACACCTAGAGTTAGAAAAAGAGCATCTTTTTTTCATATACCAGGGAAAGAGTCATATGAAGGAGTAATGTGTCCATTTGTCGAGTTACTGCATGGCAGAGGTGTGGAGGAAAATAATGGACCATTTGAATATCTATATGATAGTTATAATAAGATTAACTGGAAACAAAAACACTCACAGACAATTACGGAATTTGCTATGAATTATAATATATCAGAGGAAGAAATTCCGTGTTTGTTTTTGTATGATCTGATTGGAAATAGATATAAGGCAATACCTGTAGGACAAAGTACGGATATTTATGCAATGATAAAGGCTATGGTTGAGGAGATAGCACAATATAGAAAAAAGAGAGAAAATATTGAGGAGCAATTAGAAAAGTATAGAAATATTGAGAAATATTATTGTTTATATGAAAAAATGGAAAGTGAGGCAGAAAAAGGAAATTCAAAACAATGTGTAGCTATTCGGATGGTACTTCGAGAGGTACAATCGTATAAGGAAGTTAAAGATGATATTTTCGATTCTGAAATAAAAAAGGATTTGAAGAGAATCGGACAATGGAAAAGGCAGTATTTTAGTTCCTTTGAAAAGGATGGTGCTAATAAAAATCATTATCTGGAGTTAAAAAAGAAAGAAAAGGATTTTGAAAATGAATTTAATTCAATATGGGATAATTTAGGAAGTGAAATAAAGGAAAATGGAATAGAAAGAAGAAAGAATAGTAAAGTAACAATATTACATGATTTATTGTCAGCATGTGTCAAATTGCAGTCAAATTCTACGTATTTTGAAATATCAGAAAATCAAAGAAATGACTTTGTAAGAGATTTATTAAAAATGGCGAAGTATGATGTAATAGATCAAACTAGAAGAGGAATATCTCCTATTGGGAAATGCGCTGGAGAAGTTGATATTTTAATTGAAGAAGATGGTTTGCCTGTAACTATAATTGAAGCATTAAATATGGATAGTCTTAATACCCATTACTTGGATAGTCATATAGACAAAATTTACAAATATGATACTATTGGAAATATGTTTAATATAATATTGTTATATGTTAGTGTATCCGATTTTAGTAAGTTTTGTGAGAAATATTTCAAGCACATAAAAGAATATCAGTATATTTATCCCTTAATTTTAGCTGATGATAGATTTGAAGTTGAGGATTTTCCTTACTCAGATATTCGAGTGATGAAAACGATGCATAATAGAAATGGTTGTGAAACTATTTTGTATCATGTCTGTGTGTTAATCAGATAATAATGAGTAGGATGAGGATGAAACAATGTTTAGGGAAAATCTTCATTAATTCGAGATTCTTCGACAATCATTCTATACACGTGATATACAGCCGACCTCGCCCCCTGGTAAAGCTACGGACACTATAGCTGTTGCTATGTTGGCTCAGGGCGTTTGCTAATCTGCGATTAACAGTTAATCAGTAATTGATATAAAAGTCCAACAAACAAATCAGATTATCGATTTGTTTGTTGGACTTTTTTCTTGCTAAATAAGAAAAATATGGATAATATTTGAGGAGAGCAATGCAAAGGAGGAACGGTCAGAATGTTGCACATTGCAATTGTCGAGGATAACTTCGCAGATGCAGAAAAATTAGAGGAATATATCGGTCACTTTTGTGGTAACAATCATATCAACTATCAGACAGAGATTTTTGATAGCGGAGATAAGTTCCTGAAAAATTATACAAAAATATGGAATCTGATTTTACTGGACATTGAAATGCCGGGGATTGACGGAATGGAGACTGCAAAGAAAATCCGTGAACTGGATGAGGAAACCTTTCTTGTTTTCGTAACTAATATGGCACAGTATGCCATTCATGGCTATGAGGTGGATGCATTTGATTTTGTGGTAAAACCGGTACAATATGCACCATTTTGTATGAAAATGCAGAAGCTTTTGAATATGATGAAAATGCGGGAGAAAAAATATCTGACAGTAAATCAGGCGAACGGAGTGAGCCGTGTTTTCCTACAGGAGATCATTTATGTCGAGGTATGCAATCATAAATTATTTTTTCATACAGAGCGTGGAGACATAGAGGGGAGAGGCAGTCTCGGACAGTTAGAGAAAGATTTGGCAGAATCTACATTTGCGCGGTGTAACAGTGGCTATATTGTAAATCTCAGAAATATCAAATCGATAGAAAAGGATATGGTTTTAATGTCAAATGGTGACAGGCTGCCGGTCAGCAGAGCAAGAAAAAAAGAATTCCTGCATCGATTTGCAATGTATCTGGGAGGTAGTTTTCAATGAGAAATATCATAAATATTTTTGGCTGGTACAGTCTGCCAATTGAATTACTGTTTGCTATATTGGTTTACATAAAACAACTCGACTATCAGAAAAGAAAACCACAGATTCGTATTACAATAGTAGGTCTGATTGCTGCGATTATTATTTTAAGTCCACTGTTTTTTTCGGGATCAGCGGAGAAAATAGAAAACTGGAATATGCTTGCGCTTTCCATTGTGTACAGCATTGCATGTTATGTAATACTTGTAGTAGTCATTTATGCAATAGCGGATATTTCTATACAGGATATCTTATATATTGCAAACAGCAGTTATCTGACACAGCAT
>ERZ773186.3233-NODE-3233-length-11064-cov-8.176855_pt1 | contig 11064 bp, 10 predicted proteins | sample MGYA00581000_ERZ773186 | MGnify/ENA primary metagenome ERZ773186 (study PRJEB29015, sample SAMEA2737752) | human gut metagenome | biome: human gut; feature: human-associated habitat; material: faeces | place: China | collected 2012 ... | reverse complement strand
TGCTGCGGCCCACCAAGGTGCGCAGCCTGTACAGCCAGATGGTGGGGCGCGGCACACGTCTGGCCGAGGGCAAGACCGACCTGCTGCTCCTCGACTTTTTGTGGATGACCGACAAGCATGAGCTCTGCCGCCCGGCAGACCTTGTGTGCGAGGACAGGGCCGTGGCCCGTCAGATGACCGAAAACCTTGCCGGGACCGGCTGTCCTGAGGACATCGAGGAAGCCGCCGCCCAGGCCAGCGAGGACGTGGTGGCCCAGAGAGAGGAAGCCCTTGCAAAGCAGCTGGCTGAACAGCGCCGGAAGAAGGCAAAGCTGGTGGACCCGCTCCAATACGAAATGAGCATTCAGGCCGAGGACCTGTCCGGCTATGTACCGGCTTTTGGATGGGAAGCCGGACCGCCCACCGAACAGCAGACCGCAGCCCTCGAAAAGCTGGGCATTCTGCCGGATGCGGTGGAGTCGGCAGGCAAGGCCAGCCTTTTGCTGGACCGGCTGCACAAGCGCCGGGATGAAGGCCTCACCACACCTAAACAGATCCGCTGTCTGGAGAAATACGGCTTCCAGCATGTGGGTACATGGAGTTTTGAGCAGGCCAAACACATGATCGACCGCATTGCGGCCCAGGGCTGGCGGAGCGTGCCCAAGGGTGTTACCCCAAGCACCTATACGCCGCCCACCCCACCTGAAACGCCCGCATGGGATGTATGGTAACGCAGATGAATGATGAGATCGAACTCAAAGAAGCATTGGCCTTCATTTCCCCGGCCTCCCTGACTTATGAGGAATGGACGATGGTGGGCATGGGCCTCAAGGAAGCGGGCCTGCCCGTCACCGTCTGGGAAGCATGGAGCGCCCGGGACGGGGGCCGCTACCACAAGGGTGAGTGTGCCCGGAAGTGGGAGAGCTTTCACGGCAGCACAAAGCCTGTCACCGAGAGCAGCATTTTCCAGCTGGCCTACAGCCACGGATGGAGCGGCCCCGCAGGACACGCGCTGGACTGGGGCGACGAGCTCACCACCGGCTCCTCCAGAACGGAGGGGCAGCTGGTGGACCCCCGGTGGGTGGAATCCCACGATCTGGCTCTGCCTGAGCAGTGGGACCCAGTTGACCAGCTCAGGCGCTACCTGCAGGCCCTCTTTGAGCAGGACGAGCACGTGGCCTATGTGACCGAGAGCTTCATGGCCGACGACCGCCGCCGCCCCACCAGAGGCTGCTGGGACCGCACCGCAGGCCAGCTCATCGCAGAGCTGGACACCTGCGGCGGGGACATCGGCAAGGTGGTGGGCGACTGCGACCCCGAGGTGGGCGCGTGGATCTGCTTCAACCCGGTGGACGGAACGGGCCGCAAGGATGCCAATATCACCGCCTACCGCTACGCTCTGGTGGAATGCGACAACATGGATCTGGGCAGGCAGCAGGCCATCATCAAACAGCTGGAGCTGCCCTGTGCCGCCCTGGTCTACTCCGGCGGCAAGAGCGTCCACGCCATCGTCAAGGTGGATGCCCCGGATTACACCGAATACCGCAAGCGGGTGGATTACCTCTATGCCGCCTGCCAGAAGAATGGTCTGACCCTCGACCAGCAGAACCGCAACCCCAGCCGCCTTTCCCGGATGCCCGGCATCCTGCGCGGCAGTCAGCGGCAGACCCTGCTGGAGACCAACATCGGCAAAAGCTGCTGGGACGAGTGGCGGGACTGGCTGGAAGCCGAGACCGATGAGCTGCCTGAAACCGAAAGTCTGGCTGACGACTGGGACGACCTGCCGCCGCTGGCCGATGCCCTCATCACCGGGGTACTGCGCAAGGGTCACAAGATGCTGCTGGCAGGCCCCAGCAAGGCGGGCAAGAGCTTCGCCCTCATTGAGCTGTGCATTGCCATTGCCGAGGGCACGCCCTGGCTGGGCCGCTTTTCCTGTGCCCAGGGCAAAGTGCTGTACATCAACCTCGAGCTGGACCGGGCCTCCTGCCTGCACCGCTTCAAGGATGTGTATACTGCCCTCGGCCTGCCCCCGCAGAACCTGCGGAACATTGACATCTGGAACCTGCGCGGTGCTTCCGTCCCCATGGACAAGCTGGCCCCCAAGCTCATCCGCCGGGCGGGTAAGAAAGGCTACACCGCCGTCATCCTCGACCCCATCTACAAGGTCATCACCGGCGACGAGAACAGCGCCGACCAGATGGCAAAGTTCTGCAACCAGTTCGACCTTGTCTGCCGTGCGCTGGACTGTGCCGTGATCTACTGCCACCACCACTCCAAGGGTGCCCAGGGCGGCAAGCGCAGCATGGACCGCGCCAGCGGCTCCGGCGTGTTTGCCCGTGACCCGGATGCCATGCTGGATATGACAGAGCTCACCCCCACCGATGCCATCTTGGAACAGCTCCACAACAAGGCCGCCTGCCGGGTGCTCAAGGCCATGCTGGACAAGCGCAGCCATGCCGATGCCTACGGCCCGGACGATGCCCTGAGCAAAAGCCGGATGCTGGCCATAGCCAAAGAACACCTTGGCATGGCCGACTTGCGGGCCATCGATGCCCAGATCGCAGCCGCCCAGAAAAAAGCCGACAGCATGACCGCCTGGCGCATTGAGGGCACCCTGCGCGAGTTTGCACGCTTCGACCCGGTGAACCTCTGGTTCGACTACCCTGTCCACAAGCCGGACACCGGCCTGCTGGAGGATCTGCAGCCGGACAGCGATTACAAGTCACTGGGTACCCGGGGCGCATCCAAGCGCTGGGGCAATAAGGACAAAGTCAGCAAGGACAAAAAGGCCGAGCTGGACACTGCCTTTGAAGCCTGCATGATGGACGGAAAGGTAACGGTCTACTCCATGGCCGAATATATGGGGCTGAAACCGGATACCGTACGCCGTCGTTTGAAAGCGGACGGCGGCTTCTGGATCGACGGCGCAGACATCGGCCGCAAAGAACCCGGCAGCGCAGGATAAATTACAGTCTGCAATATTTCGCTTTACGCATAGTACAAAAACGGTAAAATAGCGGCTATCACAAATCCGCATCCGCTTACGGATTTCGGAAAATAGCGGCTATTTTTCCGAATCCGGGACGGAAAATAGCCTATATATAATATACAAAATCCGTCCGTGTGTGATGGGGTCTCCCAGAGGATGGGGCGAACACAGCCCCCATCCCTCCGGGGAACCCTCCCCATCACGTTGGCCGAACAAAAAAGAAAGAACGAGGTGAAACGAACGTGCAATTTTTGCCCATTGCTCAATTCTTCCTGCCCATGAAGCCGCCCACCACCACCCACAACGCCAAGGAGCTGCACGCCTACATGAAGGGCGGCAAGCCCTGTGCCGTGCTCCACGACAGCGCCGAACTGAAAGCCGCCCGCTCCAAGCTCCACGCCTACCTGGCACCCCATGCGCCGGATCAGCCCGTGCCCGCCGGGAAGCCAGTGCGGCTGGTGGTCAAGTGGTGCTTTGCCCCCGAGGGCCGCCCGGACGGCAGCTGGCGCACCTCCAAACCTGACACCGACAATCTGGAAAAGGCCCTCAAGGACGAGATGACCCGCCTGCACTTCTGGCACGATGATGCCCAGGTGTGCAGCGAGATCGTGGAGAAGTTCTGGTCGGACCCCTGCGGTGTGTTCGTGCGTGTGGAGGTGTGGGGATGACCTACGAAGAGAAGAAGGCCTGGTTGAGAAGGTATCAGCAAGCGAAGCGGCTCGAACAGCTGCGGCTGGATGAGCTGGACACGCTGAAGACAGACGCTTCCAACATGACCCAGTGCCTTTCCGCTGTGCCGGGCGGCGGAGGAGACGGCCAAACATTGCCCCGTGCAGTAGAACGCATCGACGAAGCCCGGGGCGCTTACAAAGCCCAGTGTGAGGAAAGCACCCGCATTCGCAAAGAAATCATCTTTGCGCTACAGCAGCTGGATGATGAGCTTGACTTCACGATTCTGTACCGGAGATATATCTGTGGGCACAAGTGGGAGCTGATCGCTGACCGGCTCTCCCTCGATGTCAGTTGGGTCCTCCGACGACACAAAAAAGCGGTGCAACTTCTGGACACAGACCCATGACGCACTAAAAAGCACTAGTTCAAGTGTGCTATACTCTATGCTGCAAAGCCCAGCAGGAAAGGCATCCTTACTCCCTTCGTGCTGGCGGCCCGACCGGAGGTTTGTTTTCCTCCTCTTGATACGGTTTTCTCCTTTTGCTGCTTAACAGCTTTTTTGCACCGGCCGGGCTTTTCCTGATTACAACTGCCGTTCTGAGCATCCGCTCAGGGCGGCTTTTTTGTACCCTGACGACGAGAGAGGTGGTGACGTGTCGAATGAAAAGAATCTCATTCCGTTCAATGAACGAACGGAGAGCGAACAGAGAGAGATCGCCCAGAAGGGCGGCATTGCATCCGGTGCGGCCCGCCGCCGCAAGCGCAGCATGAAAGAAGCGGCGGACTACTATCTCAGCCTGCCGGAGACCGACCGCCGCCGGGTGAACGCCCTGCTGCGGGATGAGGTGGACAATGAGGACATCGACAATCAGATGTCGGTGGTCATGGGCATTACTGAAGCCGCCAAGCGCGGTGATGCCCGTGCCGCCGGGGTGCTGCTGAAGATGCTGGGCGAGGAAGCCCCGCAGGAGGACCCCGGTGCAGATGCACTGGAAAATGCCCGCAAACTGCTGGGAGGAATCGACAGTGCCATTGACTGAGTATCAGCAGGCGTTTCTCCGCAACTGCTCCCACCGCTGGAACATCAAGACCGGGGCCACCCGAAGCGGCAAGACCTATCTGGACTGTGCCGTCACCATCCCGCAGCGCATCCTTGCGGCCCGGGACGAGGGGCTGCTGGTCATGCTGGGCAACACCCTGGGCACGCTGGAACGCAACGTGCTGGAGCCCATGCGGGCGCTCTGGGGGGCAGATCTGGTGGGCATCGTGCGCACCTCGGCGTCCGGCAACATCGTGCAGCTGTTCGGCCGCAAGGTGTATGTCCTCGGTGCCGACAACAAAAAGCACATTGCCCGCATCCAGGGCGCGGCCTTTGAGTATGCCTACGGCGACGAGATCACCACCTGGGACGAGGGCGTGTTCCAGATGCTGAAAAGCCGTCTGTCCTGCCCGCACTCCCATTTTGACGGCACCTGCAACCCGGAAAACCCGCAGCACTGGTTCAAACGCTTTCTGGACAGCGACGCCGACATCTACTGTCAGGCCTACACCATCGACGACAACCCCACCCTGCCGCCGGAGTTCGTGGCCCAGCTGAAAAAGGAGTACACCGGCACGGTGTACTATAACCGGTTCATCCTGGGGCAGTGGGCTGCGGCAGGCGGCATCATCTACCAGCCCTTCGCCGACAGCCTTGCCGAGGGCGGCGACCGCCGGTTCCTCTGGCCCGCCGGGACGCCCTGCAAGCCGTGGCGCGTCCACATCGGGGTGGACTTCGGCGGCAACGGCTCCCAGCACGCCTTCGTGGCCACCGGCATCCTGCCGTACTACGCGGGCGTCGTGGGGCTGGCTTCCGCCCGCATCGACCCGAAACATCAGGATGCCGATTACCTCGCTTCGCAGCTCATCACCTTCTGCACGGCGGTGTTTGCAAGGTACGGCGAGATCCACTACCTGTTCTGCGACAGCGCCGAACAGACCCTCATCAACCACATCCGTGCCCGGCTGCGGGCCAGCAACCTGTTCTGGCTGGCCGACCGGGTGAACAACTCCGCTAAGATCCAGATCATCGACCGCATCCGCCTGACGTCCATCCTCATGGGCGGCGGGCGGTTCTGGTATCTGCCCGAAGCCGCCACCCTGCGGGATGCACTGGCCACCGCCCTGTGGAGCCAGAAGCACCCCGGCATCGACGAGCGTCTGGACGATGGCACCACCGACATTGACACACTGGATGCGTTCGAGTACACCATTGAGCGCGACTACAGGAGACTGACTGCACGATGAACGTCATTGCTTTTATCGAATACCTGAACAAAACGAACAAAACGAAGAATCTGCAGCTGGATCCGTCCTACTATAGCCGCATTGAGACGTGGCGGCAGTGGTGGCAGGGCAACGTGCCCGGCGTGCACAACATCCGCATCCGGCGCGAGGACGGCGACCACACCCGCCGCCGGGCTTCGCTGCGGATGCCCAAGCACGTCTGTGAGGACTGGGCGAACCTGCTGCTCAACGATCAGACCACCTTCCAGATCGGGGACGCGGCCACCGCGGCCTATCTGCTGGGCAGCGACGAGCAGCAGACCGGCGGGCTTTTGCGGCAGCTGCATTTCTGGCCAAACGCCAACCAGCTGGTGGAAAAGGCCTACTGGTCCGGCACCGGCGCGTTCGTGCTGAGCGTGGAGGGCGTCCGGGGCAAAAACGGCACGCTGGAAGCGGACCCGGATGCCCGCATCCGGCTGGACTACGACCCGGCGTCCTGCATCCTTCCGCTGCGGGTGGAGCGGGGCGTGGTCACCGAAGCGGCGTTTATTTCCGAGTGCCTCATGGACGGCAGGCCCTGCGCCTACCTGCAGACCCACACGGTCAGCGGCACGCAGCGCACCGTCCGCAACGAGTGGTTTGCCATTTCCGAGGGGCCGGACGGCACGCCGGTGTTCACTCCGCACAAGGCCCCGCCGGGCATGGTGGAGAGCCTGACCGTGGACGGCTCCCCGGCGTGGTTTGCGCTATTCAGCCCGGCGGCGCTCAAGAACATTGACACCGGCCTGGGGCTGGGCATGAGCGTCTTTGCCGAGGCGCTGGACGCCGCCCAGGGCGTGGACCTGGCCTTTGACAACTACCGGCAGGACCTGTACCTCGGCGGCAAGAAAATCTTCTACGACCGCAGCCTGTGCAAGGTGGTGATCGGCGATGACGGCAAGCCCCGGTACATCCCGCCCGACGACCTGAGCAATCAGCAGTTCTACTCCCTACCGGGGCGGGACGGCAGTCTGGATGCCTCCCCGGAGTGGCACGAGTACAACCCCGACCTGCGCACCGAGCAGAACCATCAGGCGGTGCAGGACATGCTGAACCTGATGAGCTTCAAGTGCGGGCTGGGCTGCCACCGCTACAGCTTCGAGAACGGCACCGTGGCCACCGCCACCGAGTACACCGGCAGCCGACAGGATCTGGTGCAGAACGCCAACAAGAACCAGATCCCCATCGAGAACGCGCTGATCGGCATCCTGCGGGCCATCCTGTGGGCGGCAAAGAACCTGCTGGGCGCGGACGTGGACCCGGACACCAGCATTTCCGTCAACTGGGACGACAGCTATATCATCAGCCAGCAGGAGCGCACCGCGCAGCTGCGGGAGGATGCACTGGCTGGTCTTGTGCCCCGCTGCCGCTACCTCGCCGTCCGCTATGGCCTGAGCGAGGACGAGGCCCACCGGTGGACCGAGGAAGCCAAGGCCGACAGCCAGACGGACGAAACCCTCACCTTTGGCGGGGGTGCCTGATGCTGCCGCCGTCTACCCTCGACCGCATGCCGGACGCCTTTGTAGCGCTGTGGCAGGGCGTCGAGGATGAGATTTTAAAGGACATCGCCCGGCGCATCGCCAAGACCGGCACCATCACCGAGACGGCCAACTGGCAGCTGTGGCGCTACCAGCAGACCGAAGCCCTGCGCAGCGACGTGGTCAAGCTGCTGGCGAAGTACAGCGGCAAGAGCGACACCGCCATCCGGCAGTTGCTTTTGCAGGCGGCCACCGAGGCCATGGAGCGGGAGGACGCCATCTATTACCACTATGGGCTGGAGCCGACGCCCTTTGAAGAGAGCGCCGCACTGAACAATCTGCTGGACGCCGGAGCACGCCAGACGGCGGGCACCTGGAAGAATCTGACCGCCACCACGGCCAACACCGTCACAGGCCAGTTTGAACGCACCCTGGACGCCGCATGGGCCAAGGTGAGCACCGGTGCCTTCGACTACAAAACCGCCGTCAAACAGGCTGTGGACAGCCTTGCAGACGGCATGAAGTTCGTCACCTACCCAACCGGCCACAAGGACAGCATCGAGGTGGCCGCACGGCGGGCCATCCTGACCGGCGTCAACCAGACCGCAGGCAAGCTGCAGGTGGCCCGCGCCGACGAGATGGGGGTTGAGTTCTTCGAGACCACCGCCCACGGCGGTGCACGCCCCAGCCACGCCGAGTGGCAGGGCAGGCAGTTCCACCGGGGCGGTGCGGTGGACTACATGGGAAAGCATTACCCGGATTTCGAGGCCGCCACCGGCTACGGCACCGGGGCCGGGCTGTGCGGCTGGAACTGCCGACACACCTTTTTCGCCGTGTTTCCGGAGCTGGGCGACCCGCCCGCATGGACCCGCGACCAGCTGGAAGAGCTGAACGCCCGGAACATCGAGTATAACGGCAAACTGTACACCCGGTACGAGATCAACCAGATGCAGCGTGCCCGGGAGCGCAATGTGCGCCGCTGGAAGAAACGGTATCTCGCCGAGACGGCTGCCGGGGTGGACACCATCGACAGTGCTGTGCGCCTGAAAGCCGCCCGCCAGAGCCTTGCGGAGTTTGCCAAGGCCACCGGCGGACGGGTGGACAGTGCACGGGTAAGCGTGCCGAAGTTCGGCAGGAGCGAGGGCAGCAGGGCAAGCGCACAGGTGCGGAAAGCATCCTCTACATACAGCAGCTTGAACACAAAGGCGAAACCTGTTACAATGCAGTCAATCGCAAATGTTAAGGCGTTCAGCTGTGACACACTGGATGCCGCCGGGCAGCAACAGCTGAAAAACGCCCACAAGCGCCTTCTCATGGTCGCTTCAAAGCAGCCGGAAAATGTTGAAGTGGGCAGGGTGTTCGACATCAAGATGAAGCCGCTGACGAAAGATATCATCGGCTTGCCGGATGGTCATTCTGTTCAGCTACCAAACCCGGATGTACCCTATATTGCGATTCATACCCATCCTGCATGCGGTAGCTTTTCAAATGGTGATCTGCGGCAATTTACGCGAAACGCAAATTTGAAGTTGCTTACTGCTCTTGGGCATGATGGGCATATTTACGCAATCGAAAAGACTTCTACTTTTCAAGAAAGCTCCGCGAAACAGGCCATTCGGAAAATGGATTGCGCAATTGATGAATTGCTCAAGTCCACGCTGACGGATGAACAGGTTCTTGAAAAGGCAGAAGGGGTTATTTCGGACTGCATAAAGGAGTTGCAGAAAAATGGTGCCAAATTCTACGAATAAACCTTCTTACACAGAACAGGAAGTCAGGGAAATGCAGCGGGTTCTTCTGGAAACTCCTGTAGATCCGGCATATGATGATATTTGCAACTCATTTTACGATGGGTGGGACAGAACTGTACACCGTCAGATGTATGCTCGTGACTGCTACAGTATTTTGAAAGAACTTGGAAAGCTCCCGCCCGGCATCGAATAACCTTAACCACCATCCACCCGGACGGTGGTTTTCTTTTGCCCATTTTTACAGAAAGGAACGAACCATGAAAAAGATTCTTCTCGCCCTTGCGCTGGCCGCATCCATTCTGCTGTGTGGCTGTTCCAGCGAAGCCGAAAAGGCCAACTACAACATCTCCAAGCAGGCTGATTACTTCGAGAGTGAGCGCAAGATCACCGTCTACAACGCCCGCACCGACAAGGTGATCATGGAAGCCGAGGGCTACATGTCCATCTCTAACAACTCGAGCAACGAGCTGGTCTGTACAGTAAAGATCGGCCCCGATACCTACCGCAAAAACTACATCTATCTCAATGACTACACGATGTATGTGGTGGAGGACATCACCGGCACGCATACGGACCCGTACCACTACAAGCTCTATTTCCACACGGACGTACTGCCGAGCGTAGAGGTCAAGCCGTAACCCCCCAAGCCATTCAAAGCACTGTGCAAAAAATGCACGGTGCTTTTTTCATGCCGTCTTAGCTCAGCAGGAAGAGCGGCTGCCCCGTAAGCAGCGGGCCGATGGTTCAAGCCCATCAGGCGGCACCACGCAGTGGGCGGTGCGTACCCCGTCCAAGACCGAATACTGACAGCGAACAGTGTATAAAAACTGTGGTCACACCCAACGAAAGGAGTTTCCACCATGAAACGCGAAGATGTGAAGAACAAGATCCCCGGCATTACCGACGAGCAGCTGAACTGGCTCATGCAGGAGAACGGCGCTGACATCAACCGGGAGAAGTCTGCCGCCACCGCCCTGCAGACCCAGCTGAACAACGTGAATGCCCAGCTCAAGACCGCGCAGGACGGCCTTGCCGCCTTTGACGGCAAGAAGAAGCCGGAAGAGTACGAGGCCGAGCTGGCCAAGCTTCAGGCCGATCTGAAGGCACAGGCCGACGGCTTTGCCTTTGACAACGCCCTCGACACCGCCATCCTCGGCAAGAAGGGCCGCAGCGTCAAGGCCGTGCGTGCCCTGCTGGACGTGGACAGCCTGAAAGGCTCTGCCGACCGCACTGCCGACATCGCCAAGGCACTGGACGAGGCCGCAAAGGCAAACCCCTGGGCGTTCGGCGAGGACGCAGGCCAGACCGGCGCGGGCCGGTACTCCACCGGTGCTGCTCACGGCGACCCCATGCACGGCGAGGATGATACCGACCCGGTGGAAGCTGCCTTTAAAACCCTGAATCCCACCATCAAACTGTAAGAAAGGACAAGAAACTATGCCTCATACCGCAAGAGAACGTTATTCTGAACTGGTAGACGCCAAGCTGCGCGCGACCATCGTTAAGCGCGTGGGCGTCATCTGCAACAACCGCTACGAGGGCACCCCCAAGGCGGGCGCGGTCAAGGTGCCCGTGCGTGACACCGAGGTGGCCGTTGCTGACTACAACAAAAAGACCGGTTCCACCATGACCCACGGCGACACCAGCTACTTGACCGTGACCATCGACAAGGACAAGGCCGTGAACGAGCTGATCGACGGCTTTGACGCCGAGAGCGTGCCCGGCAATCTGGTGGCCGACCGTCTGGACAGTGCCGGTTACTCGCTGGCGCTGCAGATGGAAAAGGACGCCTCTGAAGAGCTGACCACCGGCGGCACCGCGCTGGCCGACACCGCTGCCCTGACCAAGGCCACCGTTTACGAGAAGATCGTGGACGCCCGCACCCAGCTGT
>ERZ773186.3228-NODE-3228-length-11093-cov-3.573564_pt1 | contig 11093 bp, 7 predicted proteins | sample MGYA00581000_ERZ773186 | MGnify/ENA primary metagenome ERZ773186 (study PRJEB29015, sample SAMEA2737752) | human gut metagenome | biome: human gut; feature: human-associated habitat; material: faeces | place: China | collected 2012 ... | reverse complement strand
GGCGCAGGCTCTTGATGGCAAAGGCCACGCCGGAGATCAGGCCGCCGCCGCCCACCGGCACGATGACTGCATCCAGATCCGGCAGCTGATCCAAAATCTCCAGACCGATGGTGCCCTGGCCTGCAATGACCTGCTCGTCATCATAGGGGTGGATAAAGGTCATGCCGGTCTCTTCCTGCAGCTCCACGGCCTTGTCGTGGGCGTCGTCGTAGGTGCCGGGCACCAGGCAGACCTCTGCACCCAGGTTCTTGGTATTTTCCACCTTCATGATGGGGGCACCGTCCGGCATGCAAACGATGCTCTTGATGCCGCGGCGGGTGGCGGCCAGCGCCACACCCTGCGCATGGTTGCCGGCCGAGCAAGCAATGACGCCCTTGGCGCTTTCCTCGGGCGAAAGCTGGCTGATCTTATAGTAAGCACCGCGCACCTTGAAGCTGCCGGTGGCCTGCAGATTCTCGGTTTTCAGGTAGAGCTGGCAGTCCTTGGACAGCTTGGGGGCCTCGATGAGGTCGGTCTTGCGGGCAACGTCCTTGAGCACAAAGGCAGCGTGGTAGATTTTATCCAGAGTCAACATGACGATTCCTTCCCTTTTTCGTTTCCGTGATGGCATCCAGTATATGTTACCAAAATTGTTTTGTCAAATGAATTTCGTTCACGATAGAAGCACATAAAAAGAGAACTGCCACAGACGTTTCGTCCACAGCAGTTCTCTGCCTTGTTTTTTATGCGGTTATGTTGTTGGCATCAACGGCCGCGTCCGCCGCCGCCGCCATGGAAGCTGCCGCCGCCCATGCCCCCGAAGGAGCCGCCACCGCCAAAACTGCCGCCGCCAAAGGAACCACCACCGAAGCCGCCGCTGCGGGGCGGTTTCGGCTTTTCCCGGGTACCGTGGGAGCCGGGCCGGGGCCGTCCGTCGGGCCCTGCCGGATACCACAGGCCGCTGACGAACACATAGTGGGTGCCGAAGCCGCCCCGATATCCGTCGGAGGCCGCCGCCACCCTGACGATAAGGAACACCACCACCAGCAGGATCACCAGCCCCACCAGACCCAGGCCGCCGTCGTCCTGGTAATCCGGGTCATATCCCGGGTCGTTGTCCTGGGGCAGGTTGTCCCGGCTGCCCTCCTGGGCCAGCTGGGCGGGCCAGCTGTCGTACCGGACGGTAAAGTCCAGCTGCTGGCCGTGGTCCAGGTCCGTCAGGACCGCCGCATGGTCCCCGCCGGTATTTCCCAGGGAGTCCACGCCGTCCACCCCCGCCGGATCGTGCCAGGTCAGGGTCATCTGCCCCACCCGGGCCTCGTTGAACCAGCCGGGGGTATAGACATACTCCACGGAGCCGTCGGCCCCCAGGGTGTACATATACTCCTGGATCCAGCTGTAGGAGAACCGGAAGGTCTCCCCGTCGTCATAGTCCCGGTTGAAGTACACATACATATAGCTGTTGTCGAAGCTCAGGCGGTCGATGTTGTCCGTCAGGGCCTGCTCCTGGCGGATGCTGCCGTTGGGCACGCCGATCTTCACCCAGCTCACCGGCCCCTCCGCCAGCACCGTCCACTCCAGGGTCACCTGGATCCGCAGGCTGCCGTCCTCGGTGTTGGGGGTCACGTCCACAGAGTAGGACTCGATGCGGTCCAGGTCCTGGGCGAAGGCCGTATGTACCGGCCCCAGGGCCAGCACCAGACACAGGCACAGCAGCGCCCGGCACAGAATTTTACGCATGGTCAGCAGCCCCCTTCCTGCCGCAGCTGGCAGATGTGCTCCATTTTGGCGCTTTCCGCCCGGATGCGGCGGCATGGCTCGCCGTCCCAGATGCCGCTCCAGTCGTCGGTCAGCAGGTTCCCCAGGCCCGGCCCCTCCAGCCAGCTCTGGCAAGGCAGCACCGTGCCGTCCGGGGCCAGGGCCATGTTGGACAGGCACGCCCCGCAGCTGGGGATCAGGTGCAGGCCCATGTCCCGGAGGGCCTCCTCCGGCAGCCAGCCGGGGCTGGTGAAGTCCAGCTCCATGCCCAGGCCGTGGGCCGTTTCCGCCGCCCGGCGGAGGATGTCCGTCAGCTCCTCTTGGCTCAGCCGGGTGGCCCGGCTCTCCTCCCCGGCGGCGGAGCCGGTGGGGATCAGCCCCGAACAGGTGACGTACCGCACCCCCAGGCCGTGGATGAACCGCAGGGTCTCGGCATAGTCCCGGTTCAGGCTGCACAGGGGCGTGTTCACCGACACGATCAGCCCCGCCGCCGCGGCATTGCGGATGCCCTGCACCGTGTCGTCGAAGCCCTCCGCCCCCACCAGGGCGTTGTGGACCTCCCGCCGGGCGGCGTACAGCGTCACCTGCACGCTGTCCAGGCTGGCCTCAAACAGCCTGCGGCACAGCTCCGGCGTCAGCAGGCGTCCGTTGGTGTTCAGCCGGGTAACGAACCACTGGGCCGCCTCCACCAGCTCCGGCAGGTCCGGCCGCAGGGTGGGCTCCCCGCCGGTGAAGGTCACCTGGGGGATGTTGGCCCGGCGCAGCTTCTCTAAAAGCTCCCGCCACTGGTCCGTGGTCAGCTCCGGCGTCTCCCCCAGGGTCTGCCCGGCGGCGTAGCAGTGCAGGCACTTCTGGTTGCAGTGCCACCGGCCCTCCCGGGTCATGGCGCTGATCATCAGGTCCATCCGGTGGGGGGCGGACATCCGCCCGGCGTATTCGCCCAGGGAGAGGGCTCCCACCTCCGCCGGAGGCTCCTGCCCCCGGGCGATGGCCACGATGCTGCGGAGCATCAGCTCCAGGTCCCCCAGCAGAACGGCTTTCCCGGTGCCGGGATAGGTGCGGCGGGTGGCCTTCACCGCCGCCGAAAGCATGGACTGCCAGTCCTGCTCTCCGATCTCCCGGCCGCTCCAGGGCTCCAGCTGGTCCATGAAATTGGCCAGCAGGATGGCCCAGCTCAGGTTCAGGGGCACCAGCTGCGCCCCGTTCAGCAGCAGAAGAAACGGGTCGGCGGGGTCCTCCGTCCGGGGCGGGATCATGTGGATGCGCACCACGCCGGGGCCCCGAGGGTCGATGGTGATGTGGCGCACATAGTCCAGGCGGCTGCGGCGATACCGCCGTTCCAGCCAGGTCATTTTTGCCATATTGCGTCTCCTTTTATGGGTAATGGGTTCGGGGGGGTTCTGGGAACCATCCCGTTCCTACGCGGCAGGGCACATGGGCCCTGCCCTAAAAGACATTCTATCGTTAAACACTCCGTAGGGCGGGGCCCATGTCTGCCCACCATCGTGCCAGCCGACTCTCGGCCGCTGTCGCGGCCGACAGCCGGGGCACTTCCTCGAAATCGCCTCGCTTCATCCGCCACCGGCGGCGCTTCGGCGATTCTCTGCCGACAAACGCGGCGGCGCGGGAAAACCCCGCGCCGCCGGAATGGTCTGTTTTTTTACTTGGCCACGGCGTCCTTCAGGGCCTTGCCGGCCTTGAAAACGGGGGTCTGGGAAGCGGGGATCTCGATGGTCTCCTTGCTTCTGGGGTTGCGGCCGGTGCGGGCAGCGCGCTTCTTCACCTCGAAGGAGCCGAAGCCCATGAGCTGCACCTTCTCCTCCTCGTGCAGGGCGGCGGTGATGGTGCCCAGGGTGGCGGCGATGACAGCCTCGGTGTCCTTCTTGGACATGCCGGTCTTTTCCGCCACGGCGGCGATCAGTTCGGTCTTATTCATGATAGTCCTCCTAAAAATTTTCCTTGGTCAAAATCTATCCCAAAGCGATGAATATCGCATCAGAAACCTGGGTCAGATGGGGGCCGCCTTACTTGGCGGCGTTCCACAGGCCGGTCATTTCCTCCAGGGTCAGGTCCGACACGCTGACGCCCCGGTCCCGGGCCCCCTGCTCCACCGCCCCATAGCGGCGGATGAACTTTTCACAGGCGGCGTTCAGGGCGTCCTCCGGGTCCACTCCGGCAAAGCGGGCGGCCTTCACGGCGGCAAACAGCACGTCCCCCAGCTCCTCGGCCACGTTGGCGCCGTCCTGCACCGCCTGGTGCAGCTCGCCCACCTCCTCGTCCAGCTTGGACAGGGCCCCCTGGATATCCGGCCAGTCGAAGCCATCGTCTGCGGCCTTTTTCTGGAGCTTTTCCGCCCGCCACAGGGCAGGCAGGGACCGGGCCACGCTGTCCATGGCCTGGGTGGTGGTGCGCTGGTGCTTCTCCCGGCGCTTGATGGCGTCCCAGCTGACCAGCACCGACTGGGCGTCCTTTTCCGGCTCCGCGCCGCCGAACACATGGGGGTGGCGGAAGATCAGCTTCTTCACCACGCCGTCCACCACGTCCTCCATGGTGAACCGGCCCCGCTGGCGCTCGATGTCCGCGTGGAACACCACCTGCATCAGCACGTCCCCCAGCTCCTCCCGCAGCAGGTCCGCGTCGTCCCGGTCGATGCCCTCGGCGGCCTCATAGGCCTCCTCCAGCAGTCCCCGGCGGATGGATTGGTGGGTCTGCACCTGGTCCCAGGGGCAGCCCTCCGGCGAGCGGAGCACCCGGATGATCTCCAGCAGGTCGTCGTAGTCGTATCGCGCTTTCTCCTTAAAATGTACCATATTCCCGCTCCTATTGCAAGTCCTCTTATCGGCAAAATAGCCTGATGAGGCTGTTTTTCGTGAAAAATGTACGGAATTTTCGTCTATTTCAGCCGCAGCCAGCGGACAAGACGCTCCCCGCTGGGCAGGGCCATGGCCTCCTCCCGGCCCACGGCTCCCAGCAGCAGCGCCGCCCCAGCATAGATCGCCGCCGCCAGAGCCACCGCCAGCAGGGTGGCCAACCCCCCGGGCAGCAGGTCTGCCAGCAGCCGGTGGAGCCACCATGCCGCCGCTCCCATCCCCAGGGCCGCCAGCCCCGGCCGGGAAAATACCCGGAAATAATCGGGCCTTTCCGGCACATACCGGGCGATGGCCCCCAGGTTCAGCACCGTGATCAGGGCATAGCAGCACAGGGTGCTCACCGGCAGGCCCCGGATGCCGTAATCGGGGTTGGAGATCATCAGATAGTTCAGGGCGATCTTCAGCCCGCCTCCGGCCAGCAGAGTCCAAAGGGGGACTTTTTCCCGGCCATAGGCCTGCAAAATCCCGTTGGACAGGGCCATCAGGCACACAAAAATGCTGCCGACGCCCAGAATTTCCAGGTGATACGCCGCGGCCTCCAGGGTGGCCGCCCCCTTGGCGGGGTACAGCAGCTCCAGAATGGGCCGGGCCAGAACGCTGAGTCCCACCCCCGCCGGCAGGGCCAGCAGGGCCGTCAGCCGGAAGGCGGCGGCGGTGTGCCGCCCGGCGGCGGACCGGTCCCCCCGGGCCAGGGCCGCCCCGATGGCGGGGATCAGGCTGATGGTCAGGGGATAGATAAACGCCGCCGGAAGGGCGAACAGGTTCCCGGCGTAGCTGTACACCCCATAAAGGCTCCCGGCCTCGGCCTCCGTCAGGCCCCAGGAGGTCTGCAGGATGCCCATGGTGATGGACTGGTCCAGCAGGTTGATCACCGACAGGCTCACGGAGCCCACGGTGATGGGCACCCCGATGGCCAGCAGCTGGCGCAGGATATCCCGGCTCTGTCCCGGGTCGTCCCGGCCCTTGTCCCGGGACAAATGGGTCGCTGTCCACACGGTCAGGGCCAGCAGGGACAGAATCACCCCCGCCGTGACCCCGGCGATGGCACCGGCGGCGGCTATGTGGGAGGGGTACCCCTGCCGCAGCAGCCACCAGGCAAGACCCAGGCCCACCATCAGCTTGCTGGCGGATTCGATGACCTCGCTGGCGGCGGTGGGCCGCATATCGCCCATGCCCTGGGTATAGCCCCGGATCACCGACACCAGACACACGCACAGCACCGCCGGAGACAGCACCCGGATGGCGTCCTCCGCCCGGGTGTTGTGCATCCACCCGGCCAGGTCACCGGCCAGGAAGAACATCAGGCCGCTGCTGAGAAGCCCCAGCAGCAGAAACAGCCAGAAGGCCACGGAGACGATGCGCCGCCGCCGGTTTACCCAGCCCAGAGCCTCCGCCTGGGACACCAGCCGGGAAAGGGCCAGAGGAAGCCCGGCGGTGGACACCATCAGCAGCAGGTTATAGATGTTATAGGCGGCGTAGAAATAGTTCATGCCCTGCTCGTCCAGCAGGTTCCCCAGAGGGATCTTGTACAGGGCGCCGATGGCCTTGGTAACAAGCATGGTGACCGTCAGCAGGGCGGCGCCCCCTAAAAATGACTGCTTCCCCCTGGTCATGGACCCTCCTCATTTCACTTCTTCATATTTTCATGGAATGCCCGGAAGGCCGACAGGTTCTCGGCGATCTTTTCGGGCCGCTGGATATACTCCGTGGGGTATTTGGCGTGGAACACCCGCTGGATGCGGCCTCGGACCGGGTCCACCATCTTGGTGGAGCCGCCTGCCCCCAGGGAGAGGATGCTGTGCAGCTCCTCCATGATGTAAATATTATACAGCCCCTGGGCTCCGGATATGCACCAGCCCACGTTTTCAAAGCTGCCGGACATATACTTCTGGCGATAGAGATAGTACGGGGAGAATCCGGCGGCGCGGAGGGTGGGGTCGGCATAGTCCAGCATCCGGGCCACGTCCGCCGCCGTGGGGATGGGCAGCCCCTCCAGCAGGATGCGGCTGCCCTTTTTCAGGCTCAGGGTATGGACGGTGATGTTGTCGGCCCCGAAGGTCAGGCACTTGTCCAGGGTCCGGCGGAAGCCCTCCGGCGTGTCGGCAGGCAGCCCGGCGATCAGGTCCATGTTCACATGGGGAAAGCCCATGGAGGCGGCCAGGGCCATGGTGTCCTCAATGTCCCGGGCGGTGTGGCGGCGGCCGATGGCCCGGAGCACTTCATCCTCCAGGGACTGGGGATTGACGCTGATGCGGTCGGCCCCGTGGTCCAGCAGCACCTGGAGCTTTTCCCGGGTGATGGTGTCGGGCCGTCCGGCCTCGATGCAGTATTCCACGCAGCCGGACAGGTCAAAGCTGCGGTTCAGGTGGGTCAGCAGCCGGTCCATCTGCCGGGCGGACAGGGTGGTGGGGGTGCCGCCGCCCATATAGAAGGACTTGATGCGCAGGCCCGTCTCCCGCACCATTTGGGCGGCGTCGGTGATCTCCCGGCACAGCACCTCTAAATACGGCTCCATCAGCCCCAGGGACTTTTCCACCGACTGGGACACGAAGCTGCAATAGGCGCAGCGGGTGGGGCAGAAGGGGATGCCAACATACAGGGAGATATCCTCCGGGCGCAGGTCCGCCTTGGCTCTGCGGGAGGCCTCCGCCGTCTCGATACACAGGCGCCGGCGCTCCGGCGAGACGAAGTAGGTGTCCCGCAGGACCCGGTCCACCTGCCGCTCCGTCATGCCCTCCTCCAGCATCCGGGAGGCCAGCTTGCCGGGGCGGATGCCCGTCAGCGCCCCCCAGCTGGGGGTGATGCCGGTGATGTCCCGTGCCGCCTTGAAGAAGCTCAGCTTCACCGCCTTCTGGCGAAGGCGCTCCGCCTCATATTCCGTCAGCTGCGGGTCCACGGCGGTCCGGGAGATGCCACGGGCCGTCCGGCCGTGGTAGGTGATGGTGGTGACGGCGGTGTTATAGCGGGGGGAGCGGCTCAGCGTCACCAGCGCATGATCCTCCCCATCCTCCACCGGCTCATAGACCGGCCGTTCCTCCGGGAAAAAAGCCAGCAGACTCTGCTCCACGGCGTACCGGTCGTCGTGACCACGAAAGATCAGCTTCATGGCGTCCCTCCGTCACAGGGAGAGCCGCCGGGTCATAAAGGGGTTCACCCGGCGCTCGTAGTCCAGCTCCGTGGCCCCCTCATGGCCGGGATAGACCTTGTAGTTGCCGGGCAGCGCCGCCAGCCGGTCCAGCGAGGCCAGCATGGCCTTGGGGTCGCCGCCGGCGAAGTCTGTGCGGCCGCAGGAGCCACGGAACAGGGTGTCGCCGGAGAACATCACGTCCCCTACCAGCAGACATACGGAGCCCTGGGTGTGGCCCGGCGTCTCCATGACACGGATGGTGAGGCTGCCCAGCGTCAGGGTGTCCCCCTCCTTGTAGTAGCGCTGGTTGTGCTCCGGCAGGCGGGAAAACATCATATCCATGTGCTTGGGCGGCTGGTCGGTGACGTCCTTCTCGTGGATGTACACCGGCACATCGGGGTACTTCTCCAGCAGAGGCCGGACGGCGGTGGTGTGGTCAAAGTGACCGTGGGTCAGCAGAATGTACTCCAGACGGCAGCCGGAGCGGCTGACCATGTCGGCGACCTGCTCCGGCTTGTCACCGGGATCGATGAGGGCGCAGACCCCGGTCTCCTCGTCGCACAGCAGATAGCAGTTGGTGGCAATAAAGCCCACCCGGATGGAATCAATTTTCATGGGATATTCTCCTTTATCAAGCATCGCTGGGATGTGAATGGTCGTGTAGAAGATAGCGTGGGGATCGCATAGAGAAAAAAGCAGCCAAGCAGAGCCGGGATATACTCCGCCGATGGAGCATATTGGTCAGCTGGAGAGCTGGTCGGTGTCTACGATCAGGGTCAGGGGGCCGTCGTTGACGGATTGGACCAGCATATCGGCACCGAATTCGCCGGTCTCGGTGTGGAAGCCCTTTTCCCGGCACAAGGCCACGAATTTTTCATACAGGGGGATGGCTACCTCCGGCCGGGCGGCGGCCAGAAAGTCCGGACGGCGGCCCTTGCGGCAGTTGCCGTAAAGAGTGAACTGGGATACCACCAGAATTTCGCCGCCCACCGTCTCCAGACCACGGTTCATCTTGCCGTCCTCGTCCTCAAAAATACGCAGGCCCACCAGCTTGTCCGCCAGCTTCACGGCTTGGGCCTCGGTGTCCTCATGGGTGATGCCCAGCAGGATCAGAAAGCCCTGTCCGATCTGGCCGATGGTCTTGCCGTCCACGGTAACGGAGGCACTTTTTACCCGTGTCAGTACAGCTCTCATGGAATATAGTCTCCTTTTTCGACAATATATGCGATGATTTTGATGAGTTGGAGCGATTTCGAGGGAGTGTCAACCGATTTTCACGTCGCAATGTGGCTGGAGATCGGTAGACACGACCATATGCGCTTTTGCACACTTTGCCAGCTATCGGAAAAGTGTGGCGCCGGAGGCGCATTTATCACCCGGCGGGGCGGGTAACACGCATGACACCGGAGATCTGCTCCAGCCGGCGCATGACAGCCTGCAGCTGCTGGCTGTCGGATACATCCACGGCCAGAGAGATCAGAGCGAAGCCGTCGGCGGTGGAGCGGGCGTTGAGAGAGGATACGTGGACCTTGGCGGCGGAGAGGATGGTGGAGATATCCACCAGCAGATTGGGCCGATCCTTGGACACTACCTGCAAATTGGTGCGGTAGGATTCCCGTGTTTTGCCGCCCCAGGAGACCTTGATCCAGCGGCCCGCCTCCTCCGGCGGACGGCGGGCGGGGTCGGCGTTGGGGCAGTCCTTCCGGTGGACAGAGACGCCGTAGCCACGGGTGATAAAGCCCACGATCTCGTCGCCGGGGACAGGAGAGCAGCACTTGGAGAACTTCACCAGACAGTTGCTGAGACCCTGCACCACGATGCCCTGCTCGCTGTGCTCCCGGACGGGGACAGCGGGGCGGGTCACCTCCGGCTGGCCCTCCACCGGCACCTCCGCCTGACGCTCTGCCTGATGCTGGTGCAGGATGCGCTGGATGTCCTCCCGCAGACGGCCGATGAGCTTCAAGCTGGTGACGCCGCCGTAGCCAATGGCGGCGTACATATCGTCCAGACTCTTGAAGGAGAGCTTTTTCAGGATGACGGGGAGGTTTTCCTCCGCCGTCAGCTCCTTCAGAGTGACGCCGCAGCGCTTCAGCTCCGACTCAAAGGAGGAGCGGCCGTTGACGATGTTCTCGTCCCGGCGCTCCCGCTTGAACCACTGGCGTATCTTGGAGCGGGCGTTGCTGGAACGGGCGATCTTCACCCAGTCCCGGCTGGGACCGTGGGCCGACTGGGAGGTGACCACCTCCACGATGTCGCCGTTTTTCAGGCGGGTATCAAAGGGGACCAGACGGCCGTTGACCTTGGCCCCCACCATGTGGTTGCCCACGGCGGAATGGATGTTGTAGGCAAAATCGATGGGAGTGGCCCCGGCGGGGAGATTGATGACGTCGCCACGGGGGGTGAACACGAACACCTCGTCGGCAAACATATCCACCTTCAGGGAGTGGATGAAGTCCTCGGCGTCGGCGCCCTCCTGGTTCTCCAGCAGACGGCGGACCCACTCATAGCGGCCCTCGTCCCCGGCCCCCTGACCGTTCTGCTTATACTTCCAGTGGGCGGCGATGCCGTATTCGGCCACCTCGTGCATCTCACGGGTACGGATCTGCACCTCAAAGGGGATGCCGTTCTGGCCCACCACGGTGGTGTGGAGACTCTGGTACATATTGGGCTTGGGGGTACCGATATAGTCCTTGAAGCGGCCCAGAATGGGCTTGTAGAGATCATGGATGACCCCCAAAACGTTGTAGCAGTCCCCCACCGTGTTCACGATCACCCGGAAGGCGAACAGGTCGAAGATCTCGTCCAGGCTCTTGTTCTGGTTGAACATCTTCCGGTAGATGGAGTAGGGATGCTTCATCCGGCCGTAGACGATGTGATCGATGTCCAGCTCCTTCAGCCGGTCGTCGATCTGGATCTGGATGCGGCGCATGAAGTCCTCGTACTCCTGGTGCTTGGCCTCCAGCTTGGAGACGATTTCCTCATAGCCAATGGGGTCCAGATATTTTAAGGACAGGTCCTCCAGCTCCCACTTCATCCGCTGCATACCCAGCCGGTGGGCGATGGGGGCGTAGATCTCCATAGTCTCCAGAGACTTCTGCTTCTGCTTGGCGGGAGACTGGTACTCCATGGTCCGCATGTTGTGGAGCCGGTCGGAGATCTTGATGAGGATCACCCGGATGTCCTTGCTCATGGCGATGAGCATCTTCCGCAGGTTCTCCATCTGCTCGTCTTCCTTGGTGGCGTACTGGATGCGGGTCAGCTTGCTGACGCCTTCCACCAGATCGGCGATGGTGGGTGAAAAGAGTTTGGATACCTGTTCGTGGGTGGCGGCGGTGTCCTCGATGACGTCGTGGAGCAGG
>ERZ773186.3225-NODE-3225-length-11098-cov-2.554922_pt1 | contig 11098 bp, 10 predicted proteins | sample MGYA00581000_ERZ773186 | MGnify/ENA primary metagenome ERZ773186 (study PRJEB29015, sample SAMEA2737752) | human gut metagenome | biome: human gut; feature: human-associated habitat; material: faeces | place: China | collected 2012 ... | reverse complement strand
CGGAAATCCGGCACGACATAGCGAAACTCCGGCCGCGCCAGCTCCCGCCGCAGATCGTTGAAGTCTGTCAGCACCTTTGTGGTTGAGGAGACAAGATACAGCGATGGATAGTTCTTTTTCAGGTACTGCGTCAGCAGCTCGGCATGAACAATGGCGCCGTTTTGCGGGTCACTTTGTTCCTGAAACAGTCGGCAGAGCGCATTGCAGTCCGGGTCTGTGAGATGCTCCGGGCGCAGTAATGAATTGCTGAGTGTCAGCCGCGCCGAGATGCCATATTCATGCGTCAGCGCCAGTACCTCGCGCGGGGTGCGGTCACTGTACTCGACCCGGCCGCCCGCCCATAAGCAGTCAGACGGTGCGCCGTAGATCGAGCCGATGGCGCACCAGTCGTAAAAATATTCCCTATGCGCACGGTAAAGCGGCAAAAACGCCGCATACAGGTCATAAAATTCAAACAGACCGGGCAGATGAAACAGGGCCGTGCCCTGGTGAGGTGTTTCCATAGCGGAGACCTTTCTTTAGCCGTACAGGCGGCCCGATGGGATATATTTATTATACCAGCAATCCCGCCGGAATGCAAAGCAAAGCGCCGCGTCAGCCAAAAGCGGCTGCGTTTTTTAAAGGTTTGGTTTAAATATAATGGGCAGAGCTGGGAGTCCAATGCGTTCAGCATCTATACCAGAGAGACGGCAGATACTCGATCCGTTCACAGCTGAGGTCGTAGCCCCGGTGACTGCCACCACCAGCGGGCTGGTATTCTTCGCCATTGATAAGCCGCTTGTGCTGGAACATGAAGTGGCATTTAAACTGATCCGCAGGCTGCACGCTTGAGGAGAGAGAAAAATTTCTTTGCAGACAGTCTGAAAACAAAAAGCTCCATTCCCTTAGATTTGCACTGCAAATAAGGGAATGGAGCTTTTTGTACGGGCAAAACGATCCGCGCGGAGGAGTCTTGCAAAGCTGGGCTGCAAATTTTGGCGGAAAGTTCACCAAGCTGTAACATTTTGTTGTACAATGGAGGTATAAGGGAGGTTCGCAGTATGAATCCGATTTTGATTGTGGACGATGAAGCCGCCATTGCCATGCTGGTGCGGCGCATCCTGACGGAGGCGGGCTACCGCTGCCAGGCCGTGACCGACAGCCGCGAGGCGGCGGATTTGCTGGAAAAGAACCGCTATGATCTTGTGCTGCTCGATGTGATGATGCCCCATCTGGACGGGTACGATTTGTTGGCGTACCTGCGGCCCACGGGCACGCCCTGCATCTTCATCACGGCGAAGGACGCTGTGGCTGAGCGGGTGCGCGGGTTGAACAGTGGCGCGGATGATTACATCGTAAAGCCGTTTGCCCCTACCGAGCTTGTGGCTCGGGTGGAAAGCGTGCTGCGGCGCGCCGGGCGCAGCACCGCCGTCTACACGATGTGGGAGTATACGGTGGACGCTGCGGCCTGCCGTGTGCTGCGCGGTGAGGAGGAAATGCACCTGACCCGCAAGGAATATGACTTACTTCTCTTGTTTTTGCGCAACCGGGGCCGGGCGCTGTACCGGGATTACCTGTACGAAACCGTCTGGGGCGATGACGGCACGGGCTGTGACACCCGCACGCTTGACACCCACATTGCCCGCCTGCGCCGCAAGCTGAACCTTGGCGACCGCCTGCACAGCGTGCGGCAGATCGGTTATATGCTGGAAAAGGAATAAAATGTAACCCGCCCGTGACGAAGCTGTAACCAGCCGGAAACAATCCTGCGGTATGCTGGGGGTACAACAAACAAAGGGGGATAACCACGATGAAACACACCGCAAGGCTGACCGCCTGTCTGCTGGCGCTGGCACTGACGGCCTGCACGGCAGCGCCGCAGGATGTGCCTGCAGGCACGACCACTGAGACAGCCGCCGCGCCCGTGCAGACTGCAGAGCCCACCACAGAAACACCCGCCGTGCAGGGCACGCTTACGCCCATTTACACGGCATGGGGCACGGCGGTGGGCCAAGATGCCGTCTATAGCGCGATGAACATTGACGATGCTGGACAATACTTCGCAACAACGATTGATTTTTCCACGGGCGAGCAGCGTATTCTCTGCAAAAAGCCCGGCTGCAGCCATGCGGATGAAAGCTGCCCGGCCTACATGACGGCCATCCGTAACGGCTGCGTGCCGCAAGCCATGCTGCTGCCCGTGGGCGACCGGCTCTATTGGCTTGTGGATGGCCGCCACAATGAGAGTGACAGCGCCTATCTGGATGTGAGCAATCCGGACGGCAGTGACCGCCGCCGTGTGGCCGAGGGTGATGACCTGCCCGATTTGACCAGTGCCTATATCTGGTACACGGATGGCACAGCACTGTATACATTTGTACGCGGCTATGACAAATGTTCCGTATTGCGTCTGGATGAGGGCGGTGCGGCGTGCCTCTTTACCCGCAGCATACCGGACGGCGAGGACTATTTCGCCGTAGGCTGCTGGCAGGACAAAATCGTTTTGCAGCACAGTGGAGGCTATCTGCAGCAGCCCTTGAACCCGGCCGGAGCGGCCGCCACGGATGAGGAGCTGCGCGCATGGCTGGCCGCCGACGAAGAGGCGCAGAAAGAGCAGACGAAAAACCTCTGCCTGCTGGATACGGCGGGCAGCATGACCGACACCGACATGACATGGGGCGGTGATGCGGGCAATGTCCAGCTTGTCCACAACGGTGCAGCCTATGTGCTGAACGAATCCGGGCTGGTGACAAAATTCGACCTGACTGCGGGCACAGCCCAGACTCGACAGCTTGACCTGCAGGGAACACAGATATTATACGGTGTCGTAGAAGGCGCAAGGCTGGGCGGCTGGATCCCTGTAACGGTGCGCAATGACAGCGAGGGGCTGCTGAACCCTGAGACCGGCGTCTACACCCCGCTGCCGACCACATGGCTCAAGGATCAGGCGGTGGAGCGCAGCCCGTTTATTGTGGCGGCCAGCGACACGATGCTGCTTGTGAAATACGGCGAGGTTTACTACACGACAAATGACATCGGCACGGACGGCGCACCCTACAGCTTTACCACCTGCCGCGGGGAGTATGGGATCATTTCGGCAGCAGACTATCTGGCGGGCAGTCAGGATTGGGTGCAGGTGACGCTGCAGGGCCGCGATCTGGTATGAGGAAACAGCAATGAAATTTGCAACCAAGCTATCTCTGGGCTGCATTGCGCTGCTGTCCTGCGCGCTGGGCGCGGCAGGGCTGCTGCTGACCGGGCAGAGCTTTTCCGGCAGTCTGGCCAGCACCCGCACGGCCCTGCAGGCCCAGCAGGAAAAGGAAAAGTACGCGCTGGAACGCATCATCTTTCAAGCCACGGACAGCGCGCAGTTTGAAAATTACATTTTGGCGTCCGCTGCCCAGCAGTATGCCGAGCAGACAGCCGATGCGGGCAGCAGCATGGCACTCTGGCTGGACGGTGCGTATGCACTTTACTCCGGCCTGCCTGCGGCTCTGCCGCGCACCGCACTGAAGCAGGCCCTGACGAACGGCGAAAACGCCTGGCAGCTGACCCGGGCGGCCGGGCGGTGGTATCTGCTGCTGACCCAGCCGCTGGACCTGCCCGGCGTGCAGGCCGATATGCTCTGCGCCTATGATGTGAGCGCGGTGTTCGACACCCGTGACGCCCAGCTGCGGGCGTGGCTGGCGGCATCGGCAGCGCTGCTGGTATTGGGCGGCGGGGCCGCTGTGCTGTTCAGCCGCCGTGTGACCCGCCCGCTGACTGCGCTGCAGACGGCCAGCGAGAAAATTGCCGATGGGGAGTACACCCAGCGCACGCAGGTCAAGACCGATGATGAAATCGGCGCGCTGAGCCGCAGCTTTGATGCAATGGCCGCAGCGGTGGAAGGCAAGATCAACGAATTATCGAAAACAACGCAGAGCCAGCAGGACTTTATTGCGGCATTTACGCACGAGGTCAAGACCCCGATGACCGCGATGCTCGGCTATGCCGACCTCATGCGTGCCCGGCCCGATGACGCCGAGACCCAGCGGGAGGCAGCGGGCTACATTTACCACGAGACCCAGCGGCTGGAAAACCTGAGCCGCAGTCTGCTGGCTCTGATGGGGCTGGATCAGGCCGGGGCGCTGGAGCTGGTGCTCTGTCAGGATGCCGGGCTTTTGCTGCAGACCGTGCGCAGCCTGCCGCAGGGCAGCACGCCTGTGCCGCGGGTCATCAGCGCGGGGTGCGTGGTGCGGGTAGACCGCAGCCTGTGGGTGGATATGCTGCGCAACCTGACCCTCAACGCCCAGCGCGCCTGTCAGGGCATCGAGGGCGCGGCCATCACCCTGCGGTGTGAGCGCCGCGCCGGGCAGGCAGTTTTCACCGTTACCGACACGGGCTGCGGCATACCCGCCGCTGACCTGCCCCGCGTGACCGAGGCATTTTACATGGTGGACAAGTCCCGCAGCCGGGCCGACGGCGGCAGCGGCATCGGGCTGGCGCTCTGTGCCCGCATTGCCGGGGCACACGGGGCAAAGCTGGAAATCACCAGCACCGAGCATGTCGGCACGACCGTGACCATCGCCGTGCCGGAGGTGCTGCCGAGCGAAAGGGAGGCTGACAATGACACGCAAAGCTGATACGCTGCGCCCCTTCCTGCGGTGTGCCGCTGTGGTTCTGTGCAGTCTGGCGCTGCCGCTGGCGGTGTTCTCCCTGTGGGACCATGCACTGCTGGCAGCGCCCCACACCCGCACGGACGGGGAGCGCTTTTCGGCAACCGGACGGGCCAACGCCACGGCCTGCACCCTCTACGCCGCCGAGCATGTGACGAAGGTGCCGCTCGGCAGCAACAGCGTCTGGGACGGTGGCTGGACGGCGGGCACGATGGACGGCAGTGCGCTGGCCCGCGCCCGCCGGACGCTGCGCGCCCTGCACGAAGCCGGGCTGCTGTGCGATGACAGCTATGCCGCTGCACTCTCGGTCTGCCGCCTGGACTACGGCAGCTGGGAGCTGTACACTGCGCCCTGCGGCCTGACGCAGTTGGTGCGCCGCCCGGAAGAGATCTACACAGGCACCGACACCGAGCATGTGTATATCCAGCTGATTCTTTCCGATGACGATGCACCGCTGTATTTTAACTATCAGAACGATTTAGGGCAGGGTGATACGCTGGCCAATGACGCTGTGGCGCAGTATTGCGCCCTGCTGGGGCTGGACGAGTTTACCGACTGGCAGTGCCCGGACTGGGGCACAGCCGTGCGGGATTTCGGCGCAGCAGGCTACAGTGAGACCGCGCAGGTCTACGCCGTGGCGAACGCCAGCGGGTATAGCGTGGTTCTCTCCGCCGCCAGCATGACGCCGCAGACCTTTGCAGCACTGAACACGCAATACGGGGAGGAAATATCATGAAGAAATATCTTGCTATCACTGCCGCGCTGGCGCTGGCCCTGACAGCCTGCGGACAAGCCGCAGCGGACAGCACGCCGACACCGACTGCGGCCACGGAAGCCACAGCGGCCCCCGCCGAGCAGCCGCAAAGCATCTGCAGCGGCGCCCTGCGGCTGCTGACTGCCGCTGCGGACGGCGTGTATTATCAGGTGTTCAACGACTGGGAAATCAACTACACCGACACGATGGGGCGTGCGCTGATCTATGCCATCGACGAGCAGACCGGTGATGCGCGCCCTGTCTGCAATCTGCCCGGCTGCGCCCATGACAGCGCAGCCTGCCCCGCGTGGAGCGACGGCAACGTGACGCTCTGCTACGGCGACGGGGACGAAGTCTACCTGCTTTTGTTCTATTATAACGACGAGACCAGCTATTACCGCTGGGAGCGCATCAGCGCCGACCACACCCAGCGCACCGTGCTGGCAACCATTGAGCCGGGCCAGTCCGTCGTGGGCCGCGGCGTGGCTGTGGACGATGTGAACCTCTATTACAGCCTGCTGGACGAGGATAACCGCCATCAGACGCTGTGGGCTGTGGATACAGCAGGCGGCCAGATGCAAAGAATCTACACATGGGACGACCTGGCAGACGGAACAGGGGAGTACTGCCCCGAAATGTATACGCTTTTGGAGGTCAGCGGTCGGCAAATGACCTTTGCCAAGACGATACAGTCAACAGACGCCCGAACCAAGGCAATACAGATTTGCACAGTGGATCTGACCGATGGAAGTTGTACACCGCAGCAGCGCTATGAGCGCGATGCGGGCACGGTGTTTGTGACAGGGGACGGTATGGAGAAGCGCGACCTGATCAGCTACCGAAACGACTACCATATCCTGACCGAGGGCAGCCGCAGCGGCCTTGCCAACTGTAACTACCAAAGCGGGGAGGTTGGTTATCTGGATGCGGCAGCAGACAGCTTTACCCCCGTGGCTGATGGCTTTCCCACAACCCGCGCAGGATGGGAGTGCTACTACTCCCTGACCGGCTTTGCCGATGGCTGGCTGGTATGGGTGGACGAATGCGGCTGCGATGAAAACGGCAACGGCACAGGCGACAATGTGACCCGCCAGTATTTCTGCCGCAGCGGCGTCAAGACAGAGCTGACACAGCAGCGCTATGTGCCTGGCAAGGACGTGCGGAATATTCGCATCCTGGACGCTCAGCAGGGCCGCGTGCTGGCCGCCTACGACACCAAAACCGGCACGGTACATGACGTGGACAAGGACGGCACGACCTACACCCGGCCGATGAACTGGGACGTCTACGGCGTCATAGCGCTGGAGGATCTGCTGGCAGGCAGCACAGACTTTACGCCGCTGGCGTTCTCGGATTGACCCCCTGAAATCCTGCGCGGGCGTATCTGTCCATTGCCGGATTCCCGGCAGACCAAGGCAAAAGTTGACTTTTGTGCTGATTTCGAATACGATATAGGCACAAAAGTATGGTGGTACCAGTGGTGAATATAAGTCGCTCGGCACAGGTGCAGGAGATTCTGACCCGCGCAGCTTGCGGAGCATTCGCCAATGGTGGGGAGGCGGCAGAATGAATTCTTTTTCGGTAGAGCAAAAAAGAGTAGATGTATTCGAAAGTGCCGCGCCAAACAAGCCGGTGATTTATCTGAATACCTATGGGCGCGAGGGAGCGCAGATCTTTCAGTATTTGACAGACATCGGCTGTCAGGATTTTTCGCTGGTTGCAGTCAGTAAGCTGGAATGGAATCATGATATGGTGCCATGGGATATTCCGCCCATATTCAAAAATGGTGCATCATATACCAGCGGAGCCGATGAGTACCTGCACCTTCTGATAAACCAAATTATACCGAAAGCAGAAAGTCTGTTGCAGGGGACCCCCGCCTGGCGGGGAATTGCGGGATATTCACTGGCCGGACTGTTTGCACTGTATTCTATTTATCAGACGGACGCCTTTTCGCGAGTTGCGAGTGTCTCCGGCTCGCTGTGGTTTCCGGGAATTAAAGAGTATGTCGTTTCCCGTACACCCGTGAAAAAACCTGCCGATATCTTCTTTTCGCTGGGCGACCGGGAGTGCCGCACCCAGAATTCGCTTCTAAGATGTGTTCAGCAGAATACTGAATCCATCGAAAGATATTACCACGAGCAGGGAATAGATACGACCTTCCAATTAAATCCCGGCAATCACTTTAAAGATGTGGTACAGCGAACAGCGACAGGACTTCAGTGGCTATTGAGCAGAGAATATGCCCCATGAAATATGCGGCATAATGGAATATAAAGTTTTGTGGGCGCGGCATACTACATGACATATGTATCGCAAGAGACATCGTAGAAAATTTGCGGAGTTTAGTGCACTGATTCGTTAGCCCAAACAGCTATTCCGTAATCCCAATTGCTTATAAAAGAATCACCACACAATTCTAAGAGCCGCTGCGGCTGTGTTTAGAATTGTGCGGTGATGTTTTTACCCGGCCAACGCCCACGCGCCCATAAGAACCGTCAGAAACAGGATGTTGGAAGCTGTGAACAACGCAAAATACCGGCCTTTTTGTAACGGCAACTCCCTTGCAATTTCACGATACGAGATCAGGCTGGCCATTGAGGCAATCAGCGTGCCAAGGCCGCCAAGATTTGTGCCGATGATCAGGGAGCGGATATTCTCTGTAAATCCCGAAAGCAGGATCGCCGCAGGCACATTGCTGGTTACCTGTGAGGCAAGCACAGAAACCCATACCTCGTGGCCGGTAAGAATATGCTGCAGCCATCCGGAAAAGGCGGCAAAACGCCCCAGATTGCCAATAAAGATAAAGAGCGCAACAAAGGTGAGGATCAGCGAATAGTCCACACGGCATAATGTGTTCCGGTCTGCCAAAAGCACACAGGCCAGAACCGCAACAAACGCGATACCATAGGGCAGAACACGCAGTACCACCAACAGACAGAGCACGAATAAAATACTGTACAGCGATAATAGTGCCTTGTTCGGGCTTGCAGCAGCCGCAGAATGAGCCATGGAGATCTTTGCGCCACGGCGGCACAGCCCCACCGCCCATAGCGCAAGAAGTGCCAGCGACAGGATGGAGTAGGGGAGCATCAGCAAAACAAAAGAACCCATATCCATTCCGCTTTTCCCATACAGGTACAGGTTTTGCGGATTACCAAGAGGTGTTAGCATACTGCCGAGGTTTGCGGCTATCGTCTGCATGCAGACGATGGGAAGCAGCAGCTTATCCCGAACGGCAGCATCCAAGCTGTTTACAACGACAAATGTGAACGGAACAAAGGTAAGCAGCGATACATCATTGGTGATCACCATGCTTGAGAAAAAGCACAGCCCCACCAGAACAGCAGTCAGTTGAAGCGTTGTGCGGGTATGGGACAGCAGCGCGCGCCCAAGCCGATCGAAAACGCCCTGCCCCCGCAGCCCGGCCATGACGGTCATGAGTGAGAACAGGATCGCAAGCGTGCGAAAATCAATATAACCAAGATATTCTGCATCCGGAAGAACGAAGCAGGAGGAAACCAAAGCCAGACAGGCAGCAATGCTTAGAACAGGCTCTTTTTGAAAAACGCGTTTTATCGCCATGGCAGGAAGCTCTTTTCCGTAAATTTCAATTTCAAATGCTGTGCCGCAGACGACAGCAAACCAATGCTTGAAATTGGTCACATTATTATACAATAAAAGCCAATCCGGCACAAGAGCAGTCAACACTTTAAATATTCAAGTAGGGAGGATTTCGATCGTCAGACGGTACAGATGACATGCCGCCTGACTTTAGCTGATATTGATACTGCTACCGAGAGTCCTGATGGCGTAGGAACACTGACCTTTAATGCCTCTATCAACCTGCCGTTTGATAATGCCTATATTGGTGGACCTACTGTTGGGAAAAAACGTGGCTGTGGCACGGATAAAGAAAAAGTATTCTGCGCACTTTCGTTGAATTCAGAAAACAAGCCGTTGCTTTTGAAACTGAAAACAACAAAGGATATGTGCCAAAAGAGTGTTGCCGAATTTGCAAAGTCCGCCATTAAGCAAGGTTCTACCATCCACACAGACGGATACCGCAGTTATAAAAAAGGCCTCCTTTGTTTGCTACCACTATACCGCCGCGGCGGCAAAAAAGCAAGCACCCCTTGACAACCCTGCGCCAAAGGTGTACCATACCTGGTAAAGAACAGGGGAGCCGGATACCCGGCTGAGAGGAAGCGCCGCGCTTCGACCCTTTGACCTGATGTGGATCATGCCACCGTAGGAAGGACTTAGTATCGTCTTTTTTTGCAGGGCTGCCCATCGGTACCCTGCTTTTATTTTTGCTTTTGGGAAAGGAAGGATCTGACCGTTCCAGAAACGCGGGTCGAGGGGGAGCGCCCTGGGCCGTGAGCAGCGTCAGCGATGGGAAGCCGTGTTCCGGCGTGAGAGGAAGCCAGCAAGCTTCGACCGAACGATAAGCCCTTTTTGTATGGGGCTTATTGTGCCCGTGCGGGCGGCTGGCGTATTTCTGGCGGCAGTCCTTCCGCTTTTTTTCGTTATGGTACAAAAGAAAAAAGGAGCTCCAAAATGAAATCCAACACCAAAAAACTTGCCCTGGCTGGCGTACTGTGCGCCGTGGCCGTTGTCGGCAGCATGTTCTCGTTCCCCGTATTCGGCAGCAAATGCGCGCCGGTGCAGCACATGGTCAATGTGCTGTGCGCCGTTCTGCTGGGGCCCTGGTACGGCGTTGGTGCCGCATTTGTGGCCAGCCTGCTGCGCAACCTGCTGGGCCTTGGCAGCCTGATGGCGTTCCCCGGCAGCATGTGCGGCGCGCTGCTGTGCGGCATTGTGTACCATAAGACGAAGAATCTGCTGGCTACCCTCGCGGGCGAGGTCTTTGGCACCGGCATCATCGGCGGTCTGCTGGCTTGGCCGGTGGCTGTGTTCCTGATGGGCAAGGCCGCGGGCGACATTGCGTTTTACGCTTACGTTGTGCCGTTCCTGGTGTCCACGGTGGGCGGCTCCATCATTGCCGGTGTGGTGCTCATCGCACTGGAAAAGAACGGTGCACTGAAAAAAATGCAGGCAAGTCTTGCCCGCTGAAGGAGAATGTCATGACCTGTGAGGAGGCACGCGCTGCCATCCGCAGCCGCCAGCCGCTGCTGCACTGTATTTCCAACGTAGTTACGGCAAATGACTGCGCCAATCTGGCGCTGGCGGTGGGGGCAAGCCCCATCATGGCCCAGGCCCCGCAGGAGATGGCCGAGATTGCCGCCCTGGCCGCCGCCGTGGTGCTGAACACCGGCACCCCCGATGAAACCAAGTTCACCGCCGCCCGACTTGCGGGCGAAACGGCCAACCGCCGTGGCGTGCCCGTGGTGCTGGACCCGGTGGGTGTAGGAGCCAGCCATTGGCGGCTGGAGCAGATCCGCGGCCTTTTGCAGTGCGTGCACCCCGACATTGTGCGGGTCAACTACGGTGAGGCCGCCGCGCTGCTGGGGCTTTCCGCCGCAGAGCACGGCGTGGACAGCCTGACTGTGCCCACGGATGCCGCCGCCTGCGCGAACGCGCTGGCCGAACGGCTGGGCGCGGTGGTGCTGCTTTCCGGCGAGGAGGACTTAGTGACCGATGGCCGCACGCTGCACACCGTGCGCGGCGGCAGTCCGCTGATGCGCCGCGTCACCGGCGCGGGCTGTATGCTGTCCGTGCTGTGCGGTGCGTTTGCCGCCGTGGAGCC
>ERZ773186.3224-NODE-3224-length-11100-cov-16.110276_pt1 | contig 11100 bp, 6 predicted proteins | sample MGYA00581000_ERZ773186 | MGnify/ENA primary metagenome ERZ773186 (study PRJEB29015, sample SAMEA2737752) | human gut metagenome | biome: human gut; feature: human-associated habitat; material: faeces | place: China | collected 2012 ... | reverse complement strand
TTTCGCCCATTCCGGGCATCAAGGTGGACAAGCACTCCACCGGCGGCGTGGGCGACAAGACCACGCTGGTGATCGCCCCCATCGTGGCAGCCTGCGGGGTCAAGATCGCCAAGATGAGCGGCCGCGGTCTGGGCCATACCGGCGGCACCATCGACAAGATGGAGAGCGTGCCTGGCACCAGGACGGCCCTGACGCAGGAAGAGTTCTTTGCACAGGTCAACCGCATCGGTCTGTCGGTCATCGGCCAGAGCGAGGGCATTGCCGTGGCAGACAAAAAGATGTACGCCCTGCGGGATGTGACCGCCACCGTGAGCTGCATCCCGCTCATCGCGTCCAGCATCATGTCCAAAAAGCTGGCCTCCGGTTCGGATGCCATTCTGCTGGACGTGACCACCGGCACCGGTGCCTTTATGAAAACCGTGGACCAGAGCATTGAGCTGGCAAAGCTCATGGTGTCCATCGGCACCCACCATGGCCGCCGGGTGGCCGCCATGATCACCGACATGGACACCCCGCTGGGCCACAACATCGGCAACAGCCTGGAGGTCATGGAGAGCATGGATGTGCTCAAGGGCCACGGCCCCGCCGACCTGACCGAGGTGTGCCTGCAGCTGGCCGCCAATATGCTGGTGCTGGCAGGGAAGGGCACCCCCGCCGAATGCCGCGCCATGGCACAGGCGGTGATCGCGGACGGCTCTGCCTTTGCCAAGTGCAAGGAGATGTTTGCCGCCCAAGGCGGTGATACCCGCGTGCTGGATGACTACAGCTTGTTTGAGCAGCCTGCTGCCCGCTATGAGCTGCTGGCCGAGCAGGATGGGTACATCGTGGCCAATGATGCCGAAAAGATCGGCTCGGCCAGTGTGCTGCTGGGTGCCGGCCGCCAGAAAAAGGGCGACCCGCTGGACTTTGCCGCCGGCATCACCCTGCACAAAAAGCGCGGCGACTACGTCCACAAGGGCGAGAGCCTGGCGACCTTCTACGGTGCAGCGGACAAGTTTGAAGCCGCTGCCGCCGAGTACCGCAGCGGCCTTGTGTACGGCGCGGAAAAGCCGGAGGAAGCCCCGCTGGTATACGCTCTTGTCACCAAGGACGGCATAGAGCGGTACTGAGACCTGACAGCAGGGGAGACCTTGCTCTTATAACGATACTTTTCCGCTGATGACGCCCAAAGCGCACGCGGAGGGCATTTTGAATCATTTTGACCCAAGGAGGCTGCTGCACAAAAGCTGTGCGGCAGCCCGTTTTTTGCGCTTTCACGCTGAAAACAGGTAATCCTGCACAAAAGAACCGTCGCTTTTCAAGCAATTCGATGTATTTGTGGGGCAAACAGTGGAACTTTGCGGCTGGATATGATATACTAAGCTGTATTTGTATACCCCGGGAAAGGGGCTGCCAAAGGAGAAAGGACTTGTTATGAAGATCATTCTGGTGGGCAGCGGCAAGGTCGGTACCGCCCTTGCGCGGCAGCTCAGCGAGGAGGGCCACAACGTGACCGTTGTGGACACGAACAAGGCGCGGGTGGAACACCTGATCGAGACGTACGACGTGCTGGGCATCGTGGGCAACGGCTCCTCCATCACCACCCTGTCCGAAGCCGGCATTGAGGATGCGGACGTGTTCATTGCCGTGACCGGTTCGGACGAGCTGAACCTGCTGTGCTGTATGTTTGCCAAAAAGGCGGGCCACTGCCACGCCATTGCCCGCGTGCGCAACCCGTCCTACAGCCACGAGCTGGACTTTATCAAAAAACAGATCGGCATTTCGGCCATCATCAACCCGGAAATGGCGGCAGCCAAGGAGATCTCCCATCTGCTGCGGTTCCCGGGGGCCAGCAAGATCGACACCTTTGCGGGCGGCCGCGTGCGGCTGATTAAGTTTGCGCTCACCGAGGCACAGGGGCTGGACGGCGTAGCCATCCGCGAGATCCCCAGTCGGCTCAAGAGCGACATTCTGGTGTGTGCCGTGGAGCGTGACGGCGGGGTGATCATCCCCAACGGCAACCTTGTGCTGCAGAACGGCGATCAGGTCACCTTCCTGGCCACCCAGGAAAACGCGCATGCCTTCTTCCGGCAGATCCACATGCCGGTGCGGCCGGTGCGCAACGCCCTGATCGTGGGCGGCGGCGCCATCGCGTTCTACCTGAGCCAGGAGCTGCTGGAGAACCATGTCCGGGTGCGCATCGTGGAGCGGGATGCCGCCCGCGCCCAGGAGCTGGCTGAGCAGCTGCCCGGTGCCCAGGTCCTGAACGAGGACGGCTCCAACCGCGAGTTCCTGCTGTCGGAGGGCCTGGAGTCCGCAGAGTCCTTTGTGGCTCTGACCAACATCGACGAAGAAAACGTGCTGCTGACCCTGTTTGCCAAAAAACATTCCCACGGCAAGCTGGTGACCAAGGTGAACCGTCTGGAGTTCGATGACATTCTGGCCGGGCTGGACCTGGGCAGCGTGGTGTACCCCAAGTACATGACCTGCGATTACATTGTGCAGTATGTGCGTGCCCTGCAGAATGAGGCGGGCAGCAACATCAAGACTCTGTACCGCATCCTGGACGACCGCGTGGAAGCGTTGGAATTCACGGTGCACGAGGAGAGCCGGGCCACCGGTGTGCCCCTGAGCCAGCTGCATCTGAAAAAGAACCTGCTGCTGTGCTGCATCACCCGCGGCGACCGCATCCTGATCCCCCGCGGCGGCGACCAGATCCAGGTGGGCGACAACGTGATCGTGGTCACGCTGGAGCATGGCCTGCATGACCTGCGGGACATCGTGGAGAGCTGACGGAGGCGGGCTATGAATTATGCGATCGTTTTCCGTCTGCTGGGCTATATCCTGATGATCGAGGGCGCCCTGCTGCTTCTGCCCGCCGCTGCCAGCCTGATCTACGGCGAGTGGATGGTACTGGCAGTGTTCCTGTTCACGGCTGCCGTGAGCGCAGGCATCGGCTTTGCGCTGCGGGCCATCAAGCCCCGCAGCAAGGTATTCTATATGCGGGAGGGCTTTACTGCCACCGCACTGAGCTGGATCGTCATCTCGGTGGTGGGCGCCGCGCCTTTCGTGCTCACCGGCTGCATCCCCAACCCCGTGGATGCGCTGTTTGAGACGGTATCCGGCTTTACCACCACCGGTGCCAGCATCCTGCCGGAGGTGGAGAGCCTGCCCAAGGGCATTTTGTTCTGGCGCAGCTTCACCCACTGGATCGGCGGCATGGGCGTGCTGGTGTTCCTGCTTTCGCTGCTGCCGCTGACCGGCGGCTCCCATGTGAACCTGATGAAGGCAGAGAGCCCCGGCCCCCAGGTGGACAAGCTGGTGCCCAAGGTGCAGTCTACCGCCAAGATCCTGTATGGCATCTATCTGGCCTTGACCGTGCTGGAACTGCTGTTCCTGCTGGCGGGGCACATGCCCCTGTTCGAGGCCATGCTTACGTCCTTTGGCACCGCAGGCACCGGCGGCTTCGGCTTCCGCAACGACAGCTTTGGCAGCTTTTCCCCCTACATCCAGTGGGTCGTGACCGTGTTCATGATCCTGTTCGGTGTCAACTTCAACGCCTACTTCCTGCTGCTGATGCGCCGGTTCCGCCGTGCTGCAGCCAGCGAAGAGGTGCGCGGCTACTTTGTGATCATTGCAGCCGCCATTGCCATCATCACGGCCAACATCTACAGCATCTACAACAGCTTTGGCGAGGCGCTGCGGCAAGCGGCGTTCCAGGTGGGTTCCATCATCACCACCACGGGCTTTTCCAGCTGCGATTTTGACCTGTGGCCCACCCTGTCCAAGGAAGTGCTGGTGGTGCTTATGTTCATTGGTGCCTGTGCCGGAAGCACCGGCGGCGGCATCAAGGTGAGCCGCATCCTCATTTTGGGCAAGACGCTGAGCAAGGAGCTCAAGCAGGCTCTGCACCCGCAGGTGGTGGCTCCGGCGCGTATGGACGGCAAGCTGCTGAACCATGAGACCATCCGTACCACCAACGTGTTCATGGCGGCCTACAGCTTCATCTTTGTGGGGTCCTTCCTGCTCATCAGTCTGAACGGCTTTGACATGGTGACAAACTTTACCGCTGTGGCGGCTACCCTGAACAACATCGGCCCGGGCCTGGAGCTGGTGGGCCCCATGCAGAACTTTAGCGGTTTTGCAGACCCGGCCAAGCTGGTGCTGATCTTTGACATGCTGGCAGGCCGGTTGGAGATCTTCCCCATGCTGGTGCTGTTCCTGCCCGACACCTGGCGCAAATTCTGATCGTACAACGAAATCTAAAAGGGGCCACCCGCTGCGGGCGGCCCCTTTGCCATGCTTGCGTTCTGCAGGCAAAAAGGGTACAATACAACTGCTGGAAAACCAACGCTTTTGGAAGAAAGGACTGCTATGGAATACGATTTTTATACGCTGGGCGTCCTTTACCTGGTCTACTCGTTTGCGGGCTGGGTAGGGGAGACGGTAGTAGCTACGGTGCGGGGCAAGCATTTTGCCAACCGCGGCGCAGCAGCCGGGCCCTTCTGCTTTGTGTACGGCTCCACGGCGGTACTGCTGGCCGTGGGCTTCACGGACCTGCGCAGCGACCCGGTGTACCTCTTCTTTGCCTGTACGCTGGCCTCCACGGTCATGGAGTGGCTGACGGCTAAGCTGCTGGAACGGCTGCACCGCCGCAAATGGTGGGACTACTCCGGTAAGCGCTTCAACCTGAACGGCTATGTCTGCCTGCAGTATTCGCTGCTGTGGGGCGTGCTGGGCACTGCCAGCGTGCTGTGGCTCAATGGCCTGCTGCTGCGGCTGTGCCAGGTCATCCCGAGCTGGCTGCTGCACCCGCTGGTGTGGGCGGCGGTCATCGTGGCAGCGCTGGACCAGATCGGTTCGGCCGTGCTGGTGGGGCGCTATGCGGCCAAACACCCGGTGCTGGAACAGCTGAACCAGCGGCTGGGTGAAAGCTCCGACGGCCTGCGCCGCCGCATTGCCCTGTATGTGGAAAAGCGCATCCAGCGGGCCTACCCGGCGGCGGCCCGGCAGGAACCGACCATTGCCCAGAACGGCGAAACGCCCCTGAGCGCCGCCGACCTGCTGTGGCTGTTCGTGGTGGGCGCGTTTCTGGGGGACCTGGTGGAAACAGTGTTCTGCCGCCTGACGGCAGGCGTCTGGATGAGCCGTTCCAGTCTGGTGTGGGGGCCGTTCAGCGTGGTGTGGGGCCTGGCTCTGGCCCTGACCACCGTGCTGCTGCGCCAGAATCAGGACAAGAGCGACCGCTACCTGTTTGTGTTCGGCACGGTGATGGGCGGCGTGTACGAGTATGTATGCAGCGCCGTGACCGAGCTGTTGTTCGGCACGGTGTTCTGGGATTACAGCAAATTCAAATTCAATCTGGGCGGGCGCATCAACCTGCTGTACTGTTTCTTCTGGGGCATGGCGGCCGTGGTGTGGATGCGCTACGGCTACCCGGTGGTCATGAAGTGCATGACCCGTCTGCGCAGCCGGGTGCGGCCGTGGATGACCGTGCTGCTGGCGGTGTTCATGGCGGTGAACATGGTCACCAGCTCGCTGGCGCTGGCCCGTTACGACGCCCGCACCAGCGGGGTGCCAGCTGCCAATGCCGTGGAGACCTATCTGGACGCCCATTTCGACAATGCCCGCATGGAACGCATCTATCCCAACGCGAAAAAAGTGGAAAAGGCAGGGTGAAATTTGCAGGTTTCCCCTTGCGCTTTGCCGTTGAAACAGGTATAATATGCAAAGATAAAAGGGAGTAAAGGGCGTATATCCCGCAAGAGATGATACGCTGTGCTGCAGCGACAACCCGGCAGAAATGCCCGATGCAGTACCGGATGCTTGAGACTTTTATTACAAGGACGTAGTATGCGTACCCTGTAATAGGAGTCTTTTCTTTTTTGCCCGGCTGAGAGACTCCCGTTCCCGGAGCCGGGCCAAGGAACGATCAAAAAGGAGAAAAAACATGCTTATACCTGTTTTGCTGTTCATCGTGGGCCTGTTGTGCCTGATCAAGGGCGGTGACTGGTTTGTGGACGGTGCCACCGGCATTGCCCGCCGCTTCCATGTGCCGGAGCTGCTCATCGGTGCTACGGTGGTGTCCATCGGCACCACCCTGCCGGAGGTGATGGTGTCTACCACCTCGGCTCTCACCGGTCACGGCGAGATCGCCTACGGCAACGCCATTGGTTCGGTCATCTGCAATTCCGCCCTCATTGCGGCCATTCCCATTGTGGCCAAGCCGGGCAAGGTGGACCCCAAGAGCCTGCGCACCCCGGTGCTGTTCTTCTTTGTGGCGGCAGCCTTCTACGCCGGTGTGGCCTACACCACCGGCTCCTTCACCCGGCCGGTGGGCATCATCCTGCTGGCCATGTTCGTGGCCTACATCGTCTGCAACGTGATGGCTATGAAGAATGCCCCCGCCCCGGAAGAAGAGGAAGAGCCGGAAGAAAACGCTTCCTTTGCCAAGGAACTGGGTCTGCTGGCGGTGGGCGCGGTGCTCATCGCGGTGGGCGCGGACCTGCTGGTGGACAACGGCACCCTCATTGCACAGGCACTGGGCGTGCCGGAGTCGGTCATTGCGCTGACCTTTGTGGCACTGGGCACCTCGCTGCCGGAGCTGGTCACCGCCATCACCTCGCTGGCCAAGGGTCACGGTGCGCTGTCGCTGGGCAATGTCATCGGTGCAAACGTGTTTAATCTGGTGCTGGTCAGCGGCGTGTCCGTCACGCTGGCACCCTTCAGCATCCCGCAGAACTCCACCATCGCAGGCATGAACGCCTCGCTGGTGATGGATATCCCGGTCATGTTTGCCGTGATGCTGCTGCTCACCCTGCCCGCTCTGATCAAGGGCAAGCTGAGCCGCCCGCAGGGCATTGCACTGCTGTGCATCTATGCCGCCTTCTGCGCCGTGCAGTTCAGCATCTGATCTGTTGTAAACGTAAAATATTTAAGGCTGCTGCACAGGGTTTTGTGCAGCAGCCTTTTTATGTGGGACGATTCTGAATGCGCTCCGCGTTCGCTTTGCGCATATTCAGCGGAAAGATTATTTATAATTTCGCGTTTGTCGCACTCTGCGGAGTGCGACAAACGCTATTTTCATAGGAGGGGTTTGGAACGAACTCCCTCAGTCAAAGCCTGACGGCTTTGCCAGCTCCCTCCTAGAGGGAGCCTCTGGCGCGCCCGGGCACTTTGCATTTTAGCCAGAAACTATACCGCCATGCCAAAGGCCCTATCTCAGAGGACGACTTCCCCCGGCCGGGGGAAGATGTCGCCGCAGGTGACAAAAAGGGGAATCTGTCGCCATAGGCGACTGGGGGAGTTCAGCGGCGTGCGCCCTCTCCGTCATCGCTGCGCGATGCCACCTCTCCCAAAGGGAGAGGCAAGAGCACCACCGGAAGCTTTCTCATTGCGCCTAATACTTTAGCAACGGACTTTAAACCTTGGCTCTCCCTTTGAGGAGAGACTTCCCCCGCTCCGGGGAAAGATGTCACCGTAGGTGACAAAAGGGGGAATCTGGCGCGTTAGCGCCTGAGAGGGCGAGGCAAAACCCTGACTGGCTTTGCCTGAGAGGGTAAAAAAAGTGGGTCAGAAGCGCCCACAGGCGTTTCTGACCCACAAATAGAACGATATTTTTGTTTTACAGCTGGCAGGCGGTATCGTAGCCGGTGCGGATGGCGTTGGAGATATCCGCAGCCTTACCGGCGGCATCGCCGATGGAATACACCGGGATACCGGCAGCTTCCAGCGCAGCAGCGTCAAATGCGTTGGAGCGTGCGCCCATGGCCAGCACGATGTAATCGCAGGGGATGGTCACCTCTGCGCCGTCCTTGTTCTCGCAGACGACGGCGTCCATGCGGAACTCCTTGACCTTGTGGCTGGGGTACTGCTCCACGCCGTAGGTCTTGTAGTTTTCCAGCAGGGTGGGCAGAATGGTGGTGCTCTCGCCTGCGGCGATCTTGTCCATCATCTCGATAACGGACACCTTGCAGCCGCGGGCAGCCAGATACTCTGCGGTCTCGCAGCCTACCATGCCGCCGCCGATGACAGCCACCGTGCCGTACACCTGCTGCTCACCGGCCAGCACCTTCCACGCGTCGGCAACGTTCACGCTGTCAATGCCGGGGATGCGGGGTGCGGCGCTGTGTGCGCCCACAGCGTTGATGACGGCCTCGAAACCGGCGTCCTTCAGCTGCTCTGCGGTGCGGGTCTGACCCATGCACAGGTGCACACCGGCGTTGCAGACAGCGTGGATCAGGTCCTGTGTGGCACGGCGCATCTCCTCCTTGCGGGGAGGTACGCAGGCAATGTTCAGCTGGCCGCCCAGAGTGGTGGTCTTTTCAAACAGGGTCACGTCATGGCCGCGCAGCGCTGCCACGCGGGCGGCTTCCAGACCGGCAGGGCCGCCGCCGAGGACGGCAATCTTCTTTTTCTGTGCTGCGGGCTGGATGCTGCGGGTGTTCTCGTAGCCATTTTCCGCGTTCAGCACGCAGGAGAGGAACTGACGGTTCTGGATGGCATCGGTGCAGCCCTTGTTGCAGCTGATGCAGCGGCGGATATCGCAGGCCTTCCCGGCAGCGATCTTGGTGCCCCAGTCGGGGTCTGCCAGCAGCGGGCGACCCATGGCAACTATGTCGGCCATGCCGCTCTCGATGACACGCGCAGCCATGTCGGCGTCCACGATACGACCCACGGCGCTGACCGGCACATTGACGGCTTTTTTGATGTCCCCGGCGATCTTGACAAAGAAGCCGTAGGGCTGTACGCCCATGGGAGGAATGGTGTCGGCCATGTTGCCGGTGTGGTTGGCCTGTGCAACGTGGAACATATCTACGCCGTCCTCTACCAGCCACTGGGCAAACTGCACGGCGTCGGCTTCGTCAATGCCGCCCTTGCCGCGCTGCGGGGTGACGATGGACAGCTTGTAGTCGATGACCATATCCGGCACAGCCTTGCGGATGGCGCGGGTCAGCATACGAGCAAAGCGGACGCGGTTCTCCAGACTGCCGCCGAACTTATCGGTGCGGTGGTTCATGCGGGTGGAGCACAGGCAGCCGTTCAGGCGGTCGCCGTGGATCTGGATGACGTCCACACCGGCCTTCTGGGCACGCACTGCGCAGGCGCACATCTTATCGATGATGGACATCAGCATCTCCTCGCTGGCCTCATCGGTAAAGAACATCATGTCGTGGTGCAGGCGCTGACGCATCTCGTCAAACTTCTTCTGCATAAACAGGCTGTTGATGGCGTCCACATCGTACTCCGGGTGGAAGATCTGGATGCCCAGCTTGGTGCCGTAGGCGTGCACGCTGTCGGCCAGTGCCTTGAAGGCAGGAATCTGGCTGTCGTCAAACAGCTTGGGGGTGGGAGAAAAGCTGTTGATGGGTGCCACATCGCCCATAACGATGTAGCCCACGCCGCCCTTTGCCAGACGGGTGTAGAAGCCCATGTCCTGCTCGCTGATCATGCCGTTTTTCTCGTAGCCGGTGGTCAGCGGGGGGAACATGATGCGGTTTTTAAAGGTCTGTCCGCCCACCTCGATGGGCTGCAGAATTACGTTTTCCATACAAAAGCCTCCTTGCAGATACGCTTTGCTTTACAGATTTGCTTTGATGAATGCTGCGGTCTTTTTCTCCACGGTGGCACGGGCTGCCAGCGTAGCAAAGTTGTGGCCACCGCCCGCAATGGTGTCCACCTCGGGTGCGGTGTACACCTGTGCGTAACGGCTGCAGGTGCCCTCGTCCACCAGACGGTCATCGTCGGCGCGCAGCAGCAGCACCGGGCCGTTGTAGCCCTTGGCCTCGGTAAAGGGATCGGGGTGCTTTGCCATCTCGTAGTTAAAGGCCATCTTGTAGCACAGACCCTCCATGTCGGTGTAGTCCTTGCCGGTCTGCACAACACCGTCGGCACGCTGTGCGCAGCCGAACCACATCCCGGCGCCCGGGCACAGCAGGATCAGGCCGTGGGGCTGGATGACCGGTGCGCAGGAAGCGGCAATGTAGCCGCCCATGCTCTGGCCGGAGAGGAACAGCTTTTCGCTGTCCACATAGGGCTGCTCAGCTGCCCATGCAAAGATATCCTGTGCATCGGTGTGCAGGCCGTCGAAGCTCATATCCTCGAACTCGCCGTCGCTCTCGCCGTTGCCGTAGAAATCGAACCGGGCGCTGCCGATGCCCTGCGCTGCCAGAGCGCGGGACAGGTGGGTGTACATGGACTTGTAGCCGCTGCAGCTGCCGGCAAAGCCGTGCAGGTGCACCACAAAGGGTACCTTGCCCTCGGTGTCGGGCAGGGTCACGATGCCGCGCAGGGTGTGGCCATTGCGGTTTTTAAACTGGACCTGTAAAATCTTCATGGTTTACTTGCTCTCCTTTGCGGCGCGGCGAGCCTTCAGCTCGGTCAGCATCTCGGCAGTCTTCTGCTTGGTCAGGGGATAGACGAAGAACAGGATGGCAACTGCAATGCCGTAGCCCAAGAAGTAGACGCCGGTGTAGCTCTTCCAGATGGCGTTCACAACGCCTGCGGTCTGCACAGCGCCTGCGGTCACGTTGTAGCCGATGGCACCCAGCACAAAGCTGGACAGGCTGCCGGAAATGGCGCTTGCAAGCTTGCGGAAGAAGGAGTAGGTGGAGTAAACGATGCCCTCGTTGCGCTCGCCGGTCTGCAGCTCATGGTAGTCGATGGCGTCGTTGACCATAGCCCAGATCAGCACCTGCATACCGGAAGCGCCCAGATAGCAGATACCGTTGATGACGATAAAGACCACGGGATTATGGACGGGGAAGAAGAACAGGATGCCGAACACGATGGCGGCAAAGCCTGCGCCCATGCAGCACCACTCCTTCTTGCCGAACTTGTTGGCAAGAGGCTGGGTGATGGCAAAGGACAGCACAGCGTACAGAACGCTCAGCATACCGGAGACAGCCTGAATTTTAACGTTGCCGAAGAAGTCCTTATACAGGTAGGTGTTCAGGCCGTTGACCACGGAAGCACCGATCATGCCGGTGAGGCTGAAGAACATAACGCCCAGCAGAGCCTTATTGTGAGAGATCTCCTTGAGCACGTGCAGGTAGTTCAGCTTTTCACCCTGCGGACGCTCGGGCACTTCCACGCGCTCCTTGCACCACACGCAGGTGATCT
>ERZ773186.3216-NODE-3216-length-11123-cov-13.099566_pt1 | contig 11123 bp, 8 predicted proteins | sample MGYA00581000_ERZ773186 | MGnify/ENA primary metagenome ERZ773186 (study PRJEB29015, sample SAMEA2737752) | human gut metagenome | biome: human gut; feature: human-associated habitat; material: faeces | place: China | collected 2012 ... | reverse complement strand
AGCAAATTCAGGAAGAAGTTCTGGACAACGCCGTGGTGGAGGTTATCATCAAACTGGTCAGCAATCCAAAGTTTGCCGCCATGATGCAGGAAAAGATCAACAGCAAAGTAGACACCACTGCCATTGAACAGGAAATCGCAGCCGCCGAAAAGCAACTGCGCCAGTATTACTCCGTCAAATCCAAACTCATGGATGAAATCGACACCCTTGACCCGGATGACCGGCACTACATCATGCGCAAATCCGACCTTGACGAACGGCTCTACAAGATGTACGATAAAATCGAGGGTACCGAGAATCAGCTTGTGACGGCTCGTGCCAAGAAACAGGCCATCGAAGCAGACAAAATCACCGGCGACAACATTTACAAGGTTCTCGTCTGCTTTGAAAAGCTCTACAATGTGATGAATCCTGTCGAACGCAAAAAGCTGATGGAGCACCTGATTTCCGAAATTCAGATCTACCCGGAGCGTCAGCCCAACGGCCAGTGGCTCAAGTCCATCAAATTCCGACTGCCTATCATCGAAAATGGCGCGGATTTGTGTTTGGACAATGGAAGTCACGTGGAGGTTGTGAGTTGTTATACCAAAACGATGTAACAAACGCAACCCTCAAGCCATTGCGAATGTATCACGGCATTAACCCGCATAAATCCTTGATTTCTAGTACTTTCAAGGTTTGAGGAGCAGTAATTTTCCACCTTTGAACCGGCTCCAGATCTGCCAGAATAATCTTCACCGTCTCATAGAACTGCAAACAAGAAAACCGCCCTGCCGTATTGCTGCGACAGAGCGGTTTTCTGCTGTATGGACTCGAAGGGAGTCGAACCCTCGACCTTTCGGATGCGAACCGAACGCTCATCCCAACTGAGCTACGAGCCCTCAACTGTCCTCTGACCACTAGAGCCAGAGGACATCGTTCATTTTGACTTTATTATTTTACTGCTTCTGGAATCATTTGTCAAGAGTTTCTACCTTCCGGCGAAGCAGACTCATGGGGGGCAGCTCCGGGGTGGGGATGGTGTACTTTTCCATGGCGTGGGGGGTGGATTCCACGCTCTCCCCTGCCTCGTTTCTGATCCACTCCGGGTGCAGCGGGATGCTGCGCCCATCCGGGCAGAGCACCTCCAGCGTGTCCCCAAGGCTCCATTTGCCACGCTGCTGGCAGGAGGCAACACCATTCTCCCAGCTTTCCACAGTGCCCACAAACTCCCACTCACGGATATAAGTAGCGCTGTCGGTTGCCTGACGGGCCTGCTCACGGCCAAAGTAGAAGCCCGGGGAGTAGTGCCGGTGGCTGGTACGGGTCAGCTCGGCCAGAACGTCATCGCTCAGCTCAAAGTTATCGTTGAGCGGGTCGGCCAGATACTGATCCAGAGCCTTGCGGTAGGCGGCGGTGACGCTGGCGACATAGTAGAACGTCTTGGCGCGGCCCTCGATCTTCAGGCTGTCCACACCTGCCTTGCAGATGAGGTCGATGAAGGGAGCGGTGCACAGATCGTTTGCATTGAGGATATAGCTGCCGTTCTCATTTTCGCCGATTTCATACAGCTGGCCCGGGCGGGTCTCCTCGCTCAGGTAATACTTCCAGCGGCAGGGCTGGGCGCACTGGCCCCGGTTTGCATCCCGGCCTGCCATGTAATTGGAGAGCAGGCACCGGCCCGAAATGCTCATGCACATGGCTCCGTGGACAAACGCCTCGATCTCCAGCTCCGGCGGGGTCTTATCGCGCAGGGTGGCGATATCCTGCAGGCTCATCTCACGAGCAAGCACCACACGCTTTGCACCCATGTTGTAAGCGGCACGCGCAGCGGCCCAGTTGGTGATGCCGGTCTGGGTGGACATGTGGACATCGATCTCCGGGGCGAACTGCTTACAGGCTTCCAGCACGCCCAGATCGGCCACGATAAAGGCATCCACACCGGCGGCAGCAGCAGCCTTGATGGCTTCGGGCAGGCGGTCAGCTTCCTCATTGGTGGGCAGCGTGTTCATGGTCAGATAGACCTTGCGGCCGCGGGCATGGGCATAGATCACACCCTCGGCCAGCTGCTCCGGCGTAAAATTGGCAGGAGCCGACCGCATACCGAACTCCGGCAGGCTGCAATAAACAGCGTCTGCTCCATAGTTGATGGCATAACGCAGGCGCTCCAAGTCGCCTGCCGGGGCCAGCAGTTCCGGGATCTGTAACATAAAATCGTCCTCTCTTTTTAACACCCTCTCTGTCATCGCTGACGCGATACTGCCTCACCGGATCGGTTTCTGCAAACCTGACCCCGGAGCCGCAGTTGGCTCGCCCCTTGGGAGAGCTGTCAGCGAAGCCGACTGAGAGAGACTTACTTCTTCAAACTCTGATTGACTTCAGCCGCTTTCCGGCAGTTGGCCTGATGTTCGGCATAGGTCTTGGCGTAATAGTAGTGACCGGAAAGGTCCGTAACAAAGAAATAGCAGTCCCTGACTTCCTCATCACACTGAGGTGCCAGAGCAGCCTGGATCGCGGCAAGCCCCGGGTTCGAGATGGGCCCGGCGGGCAGGCCGATGCAGGTGTAGGTATCGTAGGCATTCCGGATGTTCTCGGGGATATCCTCCCAGCCTCCATAATACGGAGCCACCCAGTTCCAGAGGTAGTTGTTGTCCTCGTCGCTCTGCACATAGCTGGAGGTGTTGCTCTGGAGCTTGGGGTAAGGCGAACCCTCGGCCAGACGGTTGCGGAACACCTGCGCCACATTGGAATCCTGATCGTTACCTGCTTCCTCTTGCACAAAAGAGGCCAGTGTAATGACCTCGGGCAGGGTCAGCTCCTGCTTTTCCAGTTCCCTGTACATCTCGTCCGTAAACTGCTTATCGAAGTGTGCATAGAACGTTGCAACATAATGATGCACGGTATCGTCCGCCAAAAACTCATAGGTATCCGGAAAGAGGTAGCCCTCACACTTCATAAAGCGATTGGGGGCATCGGCATCGTCCGGGACATACTGCCAGAAGGTGTACTCACTGAAATCTCCGGTGTTGGCTTCATCCAGAAACTCCTCGGCAGTACACAGACCGGCTTCCTCCATTTTCCGGGCAATAGCAATGGCAGTGGTTCCCTCCGGGAAGGTCAGCCGCACCGAATCCGCCTTGGCATACGCAGACAGCTCTGTGATCAGGCCATCGTAGGAATATCCGCCGGTTTGCAGCGTAAAATCACCGTACTGCAGTTTTCCGGCGGCACCCTTGTGCCCCACATACCAGCGGAACAGATAGGCCGAACGGATCACTCCAGCCTCCTTCAGCTCCTTTGCGATGGCAGCAACGCCGCTGCCCTGGGGGATGCTGACGGTCACCTCTGCACCGGGCTTTCCTCCATTGCCGTTGATCTCGTTATACGCAAACACACCTGCTGCACCGACTGTCAGTACCAGCAGCAACAGCACGACCAACAGGATCTTCAGCGCACTGCCTTTTTTCTTTTTCTGGTGTTTCTCTGCCATATCCACGTTCCTTTCAATCCATCATCAGGCGCATGTAGCTCTCCGAAACATCAAAAGGTTCTCCTTCAAAACGGATGAGGCCATACTCCTGCCGGGTTCCCTCGCCCAGGAACAGATTCTGGGCAGCCCCCACCGTGATGACAGCCTTTTCCACAATGACCTCTTTCTCCCGGGCGGCTTCCATCAGCACCTCGGCAGCACGGTCATTTTCCGCCATCATCTCCACAAAGTAAAGGGTATCCTCCCTGCGGAAATAGATGCCGTAGCCCTGCTCACTGGATACGATGGTCGCGCCACGGGAATACAGGTCCCGCAGAACTTCCCCCATCTGCTCCGGCGGCAGCTGAACGGTGTCGGGCCAGTATTTTGCCCGCAGCTCGCAGAGTTTTTTTGCCGTCACGGAATCGAATTCCGCCTGGCTCCACAGGTTGCGCTCCACCTCCCGGGGCAGGCAGCGCAGGGCAAAGGCTTTCTGGAAGCCTTTATCCTGCAGCAGCGTTGATTGTTCCAGGCTGGCGGGCACTGCCACCACAAAGCCTGCGCCCCGCAGTTTCTGCTGGGCGCACAGGGTATCCACCAGGCCCGCAAGGAGCAGGCTGCCCTGCCCGCACAAACCGAACAGATAGCTGCCCGGGCGGCCCTGCAGGGTCACCGGCACAGCCAGTGCCACAGCCTCAATGTGGTCGTTTTCCTCCGCGACGTAGACATTCTGCACCCCGGCAAAGCGCTCCACAGCGCCACGGACAAACTCCTCCGTGTCGCCGCGCTGGGCCTGCCACAGGGCCAGCACCTCCGCCCAATCGGACGGCTGCATCAAACGGTACATGATATAGGATGCCTCCTTTTGTTTCAAATAACAGCGAGAGCAAGAGTTCTGACCTCTCCCTGAATATCCTCAATGCTCCGCATCTTCTCCCCTGCCGTGCAGTGGACGGTATCCCAGCCGAGGTGAGCGGCGCAGTATTCTGCCGCCCGGCGGCTGCGGGCCAGATATTCAGTGTCCTTTTCATGGACATCCTTCCTGGTCTCGTCGCCATGGTAGCGGGCAGTCATCAGCCGCTGGCTCACCGCCGGGTCAACCTGCAGATAGATCACCTTATCCGGTGCAGGCAGGCCCAGCAGGTGGTATTCATAGTCAAAGAGCCACTGCAGGAATGTGTCCCACTGCTCCGGCGGAAGCTTCGAGCACTGATGCACAGCATTGGAGGTGGTGTAGCGGTCAGCGATCAGGATGCCGCCTTCCTCGTAGAACCTGCCCCAGTCCGACTTATACCCCGCATAGCGGTCCACAGCATAAAAGCTGGATGCCGCGTAGGCGTTGACATCGTCAGGCTTGTCGCCGAACTTCCCGGCCAGATACATCTTGACCAGCGCACTGGAATCACTGTCATAATCCGGGAAGGTGATCTCTCTTACCAGATGATCCGTCACCGTCAGGTGCTTTGCCAGCAGCTTAGCCTGCGTGCCCTTGCCGCTGCCGTCCAGCCCTTCCAGAACGATCAGCTTGCCTTTGCTCATACACCAGCCTCCTGCTTGATGGCCTCATACTTTGCGCGGACTTCGGCAGTTCTGCCGCAGCACATCTTGCCCTCGGGGCAGGGGCCGCTGACACAGGCCGGGCCGGCCTTGGCAAAGATATGGGGTGCCACCGGGTAAACCAGCCGGAACATTTCCTCAGCCAGCTGACGGATCTCCCACTGAGCGCGGGAGCAGCAGCGCAGATGGAAGAAATTCTGCAGGCTGCGGGCGTTCATGGTCACGACCATCTTCGTCTCGCAGGCGTTGGGCAGCACAAAACGGGCATCCTCATTGGCCTGTTTGGAGGCCTTGGCGCGGGCCTGCTTTTCGGGCATCCCCTCCGCCATCAGGCGGGCAGTGTGGCCGTCCTCCAGCTTTTTTGCAAGGTCCAGGTAGCGCTTCGCATCCTCATCCATGCTCTCAAGAAAGGCTGCCTTTGCCTCAGGGATGGCCTCAATCTCCGGCGGGATGACATAGTGGAAGTCGTCCAGCCGGACATACCGCTGGCTCTGGACACTGAAGGATGCGATGCGGTGCCGGGTGATCTGGGTCAGCAGGGTGCGGCTCACACCCTCAATGCCAAAGGTGAAGCTGGCATGTTCAATGGGGCTGGCATGGCCCAGGTCGCTGAGCATGGTCAGGAACTTGGCCGTTTTCTCCTCGGTCAGGCCGTCCAGCAGGTCGGTGATATGGGCATCGGAGTAGCAGAGCTTGGCCGCTGCCGCCACCACCTTTTCCGGTTCCGGGGTATGTGCGATCAATCGAACGGTCATCATAGTTTTCTCATTCCTCCGTAATTTTCGTCAGCGGCGCAAAATTTGCCATGGTTTTCTTCACGCCGACCTTTTCAAAGTTGATCTCCACGATCTGGTCTCCGGCAGCGGCCTTGACCGCCAGCACCCTGCCCCGGCCAAAGACCTTGTGCTCCACAATGTCGCCAACCTCGTAATGCTTTGGGCCGGTGGATGCCGGGCGGGAAGCTGCCGGGCTCCCCGGAAAGCTCACGGGTTTGGACGCTGCCTTGGGGGCCGCGGGGCGGCCATAGCCCGCGCCAAAACCGGAGGAGCCGGACGTGCGCGGGGCGCTGCTTCCGCTGCCAAACCCGGAAGCACTGCTGCCACGGCCTGCATAACCGGAGCCGAAACCGCCGCGCTCAGAGGCATTGTATTCACGGTTGAGGTAGCTGCCGCCGGTGCGGCCGCCGAAGCTGCTGGAATTGCGGCCCCAGCCGGACGCGCCGGAGTAGCCCGAGGCCCCGCCGGGAACGGTATCACTGTAACTGGAACCCCAGCCCATGGAAGAACGGCGTTCCAACGCCGGGCTGCGGGTCTCTTCTATATACTCCGGCTCGATCTCGCGCAGAAAGCGGCTGGGTTCGTTGCGCTGGGTGCGGCCGTAGAGCATCCGGGAGACGCTGTTGGAGATATACAGCTCCTTCTTGGCGCGGGTGATGCCGACATAGGCCAGACGGCGCTCTTCCTCCAGATCTGCCTCGGAGTATTTGCTCATCTCGCTGGGGAACACCCCCTCCTCCATGCCAATGAGGAACACATAGGGGAATTCCAGACCCTTTGCAGAGTGGATGGTCATCAGGACCACCTGGTCAGCGCTCTCGTTGTAGCTGTCAATGTCGCTGATGAGGGCGATATCCTCCAGGTAGCCTTCCAGTGAAGCATCCTCGCCGTGCTGGTCGCAGTAGTTTTTGACGTTGTTGACCAGCTGGCCCAGGTTCTGCAGGCGGTCTGCCGCATCCTCGTGGCCCTTGGCCGCATCGGCTTCCAGCATGGCCTTGTAGCCGGTCACCTCAATGACATCCTGGGCAAATTCGTCCAGTGTCCTGGTTTCCAGCGATTCCTGCAGTTTTTCGTAGATCTGCCAGAATTTCAGCAGCGGCATGATGGCACGGCTGAGTTTGGCGTATGCATCCGCGTGGGAGATGACTTCCAGCATACTGATTCCCTGCTGGGCGGCAAGGTCAGCGATCACGTCAACAGTGGTATTGCCGATCTTCCGGGCAGGCTCGTTGATGATGCGGCGCAGGCGCACATCATCCCGGGCGTTCGCCACAATGGACATATAGGAGTGGATGTCCTTGACCTCTTTGCGGTCATTGAAGCGCTGGCCGCCCACGATCTTATGGGGAATGCCCGCGCGGGTAAAGTAGCTTTCGATGGGGGCCGACTGGGCATTCATACGGTAGAGCACCGCATGGTCCGCCAGATGCCCGCCCTCTTTCAGGTGCTCACCGATGACATCCGCAATGTGCATGGCTTCGTCCTGCTCATTCTCGGCAGTGTAGACCTGCACCTTGTCGCCCTCGTCGTTCCGGGTCCACAGGGTCTTGCCCTTGCGCTCGGTGTTGTGCTGGATGACGCAGTTGGCAGCATTCAGGATGTTGGAGGTGGAGCGGTAATTCTGCTCCAGACGGATGGTCTTGGTACCGGGGAAGATGCGCTCAAAGTTCAGAATGTTCTCAATGGTGGCACCGCGGAAACGGTAGATGCTCTGGTCATCGTCACCGACAACGCAGATATTCTTTTCCGGGCCGGTGAGCAGGCTGACCAGCCGGAACTGGGCCACGCTGGTATCCTGATACTCGTCCACCAGCAGGTAGCGGTACTTGTTCTGGTAGAACTCCCGCACATCCTCGTGCTCCGCCAGCAGCTGCACGGTCTGGTAGATCAGGTCGTCGAAGTCGAAGGCTCCTGCCTCCCTGAGCTTTTTCTCGTAGGCGGCATAGACTTTGGCGGCAATGGCTCCCTTGGTGTCCCGGGCCGGGGTGCGCAGCGCCTCCTCCGGGCTGACCAGCTGATCCTTCCAGCGGCTCATCTGGTTGATGGCGCTCTTGATCGGGAAGAACTTATCGTCGATGCTCAGTTCCTTATAAACCGCCTTCATCACGCGCTGGGAGTCATCGGTATCATAGATGGTAAAGCTGCGGGGATAGCCGATGGATTCTGCCCAGCGGCGCAGGATACGCACACAGGCCGAGTGGAAGGTGGAGGCAAACACCTCGTCCCCCTCTTCGCCGCCCAGCATATTGCGCAGGCGCTCCTTGAGCTCCCCTGCCGCCTTGTTGGTAAAGGTGATGGCCATCACGTTCCAGCTGCGAACAGCGTTCTGCCGCAGCATCCCGTCCAGCCAGGCGGGCGCATCGGTGCCGGTCATAATTGCCGTTTTCAGGGCCTTGACGTCCTCTTCGGTCACCTCACGGGGGGTCCAGCTGGAACCGTGGGCCGAGCCAAACCGGATCAGGTTTGCGATGCGGTTGACCAGAACAGTGGTCTTGCCGCTGCCTGCACCGGCCAGAATGAGCAGCGGGCCGTCGGTGGTAAACACCGCCTGCCGCTGCATATCGTTCAGGCGGCCAAACTGCTTTTCAATATAGGTATCGCGCAGAGCGCAGAATTCCTGTTGGAGACTTGCTGCCATTGTTTCACCTGTTCTTCTATAAAATCACTTACTTTATAAGTATATCACAATTCAAGAGGGTTGTACATAAAAAACCGCCCTTCCTGTACAGCACAGGAGGGGCGGCAGTATTCAGATAAAACTTAGCCGAAGATGTTGATCAGGATACCGGCAGCAACAGCGGAGCCGATAACGCCAGCGACGTTGGGGCCCATGGCGTGCATCAGCAGGAAGTTGGAGGGGTTCTCGCTCTGGCCGACCTTCTGAGAAACACGGGCGGCCATAGGAACAGCGGAAACACCAGCAGAGCCGATCAGGGGGTTGACCTGACCGCCGGTCAGGGCGTACATCACCTTGCCGCACAGAACGCCTGCAGCGGTACCAAAGGAGAAGGCGATCAGACCCAGCACGATGATGAACAGGGTGCGGCTGTTCAGGAAGGTGTTTGCAGAGGTGGTGCAGCCAACAGACAGAGCCAGGAAAATGGTGATGATGTTCATCAGCTCATTGCCGGCAGTCTTCTGGATACGATCCACAACACCGGACTCTTTCATCAGGTTGCCCAGCATCAGCATACCGACCAGAACGGCAGCATCAGGAACGATCAGAGAAACAATGATGGTGACCATGATGGGGAAGATGATCCTCTCGGTCTTGGACACGGTGCGCAGCTGCTTCATTACGACCGTGCGCTCTTTCTTGGTGGTGAGCGCCTTCATAATGGGCGGCTGGATCACGGGCACCAGAGCCATGTAGCTGTACGCCGCAACAGCGATGCTGCCCAGCAGCTCAGGTGCCAGACGGGAGGTAACAAAGATGGCAGTAGGGCCGTCTGCACCGCCGATGATGGAGATTGCAGCGGACTGCTTCTGGGTGAAATCCACAATGCCGGTAGCGGCCAGCAGACGAGCGCCCATGTAAGTGCCAAAGATACCGAACTGAGCGGCAGCGCCCAGCAGCAGGCTCTTGGGGTTGGAGATCAGGGGGGCAAAGTCGGTCATGGTGCCAATGCCCAGGAAGATCAGCGGGGGGTAAATGCCCAGCTTGACGCCCATATAAAGCATATCGGCCAGACCACCGTTGTTCAGGATCTCGATCCACATCGGGTGCTCGAGACCATCACCAACGAAGTACTGCATGTGGATAATGCCGCTGCCGGGCAGGTTGGCAAGGATCATGCCAAATGCCATGGGCAGCAGGATCAGGGGCTCAAATTCCTTCACGATGGCCAGGTACAGCAGGAAGCAGCCCACGCAGATCATGATCGCGTAGAGGTAGCCGCCCGGCTCACCGAACCGTGCAAAGCCGGAACTCTGGAAAATACCGACCAGAGTATCGATAAACTGTGTCATGTTTTTCCTCCTGTGTTAAAAAGGTGCGGTGGTGTCGTTGACACCAGCCTTGCTCCAGCCATTTGCAGCACGGCGCACGGCCTTCAGGGTGTACTTGCCATTGCCCATGGCATGGATGGCAGCCATAATTGCGGCAACCACATCGCCGGGAATGCCTTCCTCCACCACAGGGGCAGGAGCAGCCTGCTGTACGGGGGCAGCGGGCTTTGCGGCAGCCTTGGGAGCTGCAGGCTCCTTGGCTGCCTTCTTCTTGGCGGCCATACCGTCGAAGATCTTGCCTTCCAGCATGATGATGAGCATCAGCAGGACGAGGATGGCAAACACCAGCACGATACCGGTAATGGTGATAACCACATCAGAACCCAGATTCATGGTCTTCCTCCTAATAATAATTTACTCCGCACTCCGGAGCAGGCCCCGGCGCGCAAAAAGCGATTTGAAAACATTATACAATATTTCCCGACCTGATTCAACAAGTATGAACAAAATTTTGTTGCAACTTTTCCAATTTCTTAACGAGCCGGGTCAGGGCCCCGGTTAACGGCGGCCCATGCGGGGGGTCGCATCCAGGAAGCCGGTCTCCAGCTTATCGTTCAGGCCCAGGCTCATGGCGGTGCCCAATGCCACGCAGTTCACGGGATCGGGCGAGACAGTCACATCCACCTTGAGCTCCTGGCTCAGGTATTCGGGCAGGCCGTGCAGCTGTGCGCCGCCGCCGGTCAGCACCACACCATTGCGGAAGATATCGCCTGCCAGTTCGGGCGGGGTCTTTTCCAGCACCTGATGGGCAGCAGTGCCGATCTGTTCACTCAGCATCATCACAGGCTCGTAGAGGTCGCTGGTGGAAACATTCACCTTGATGGGCAGGCCGGTCAGCAGGCTGCGGCCCTTGACCTCCATCGTCTCGTCAAAATCAGCCTTCTGGGGGCAGCAGGCGACGTTCTTTTTCAGCTGCTCTGCGGTACGCTGGCCGATGGCAATGCTGAACTTGTTGCGGACATGTTTCAGGATCTCGTCATCATAGTGGTTGCCCGCCACACGGACACTGGTGGCCTTGACCTTGCCGCCCAGAGACAGGACAGCGATATCGGTAGTGCCGCCGCCGATATCAATGATCATCCGGCCATCGGGCTGGGTGATGTCGATGCCGGAACCCAGTGCGGCGGCAATGGGCTCATCGATCAGGTAGACCTGACGGGCACCGGCGGCCATCACGGCCTCCACCACGGCATCGCTCTCAATGCCGGTGATGGCAGCGGGCACACAGACAGCCACCCGGGGCTTGACCATGTGGGAGCTGTACACCTGATTCACAAACCGGCAGATCAGCTCCCGGGTCATGGTGTGGTCGCTGATGACGCCGTCCTTCAGCG
>ERZ773186.3203-NODE-3203-length-11155-cov-3.832252_pt1 | contig 11155 bp, 8 predicted proteins | sample MGYA00581000_ERZ773186 | MGnify/ENA primary metagenome ERZ773186 (study PRJEB29015, sample SAMEA2737752) | human gut metagenome | biome: human gut; feature: human-associated habitat; material: faeces | place: China | collected 2012 ... | reverse complement strand
GGACGCCCCGGCCCCACACGACACAAGAGTGGGCGAGACGCGCAGCACTCAGGCTGCGAGCAACTGATAATTGTTGTTGTCAGTTAATTGTTTGGAGGAGTTATAGAGCAGTTCCCCCGCTGCTACCCGCTGCCCAGACCTCGCTCCCCCCGTCGAAACCTTTACGCCCCCATAAAAGTGCACCTTGCGATGCACGAAAAACAGGAGAAGTTCCGCTTCAGGGAAACCGTCTGAAACGATCAATAGTATTTGCCGTTGGATTTCATGGCGCGGTCGATGGAACGCTTGGCGTCGCGCTGGGCGGCGTCGGCACGCTTGTCGTAGAGCTTTTTGCCCTTGCAAAGGCCCAGTTCCATTTTTACGCGGCCATGTTTGAAATAGAGCGAAAGCGGCACCAGCGTGTATCCCTGCAGCTTGCACTGCTGGTGCAGCCGCCGGATCTCGTTTTTGTGTGCCAGAAGCCGCCGGACACGCAGAGGGTCCTGGTTGAAGATGTTGCCGTGGTCGTAGGGCGTGATGTGCATGCCCTTGACCAGCAGTTCACCGTCCTCAATGTCCACCCAGCTGTCCTTCAGGTTGACCCCGCCGGCCCGCAGGCTTTTGACCTCGGTGCCCTTGAGCTCAACGCCGGTCTCCAGCGCTTCCAGAACGAAATACTCGTGGCGCGCTTCGCGGTTGGTGGCGATGGTTTTGGTCGCCGGGCGCTCCTTAGTGGGTGCCATGCTGCGCGCCTCCTTTCTCCGTTCAGTTCGTTGTATTAGTATACCATTTTTTTGTACTTTTGCAAGGGGCATCTTTGAAGAAACTGTAAATTATTGCACTCTGACCGGCCACGGACCGGTCCCCCTTGACCTTCCCCCTTGTGGAAGGTATATTCTAAGGGCAGAGGGGCGCACTGCCCCGGACAAAGGAGGGCACTTTATGCTCAACATCGAACATCTGACCAAGACCTACGGCGGCAAGGCGGCCGTGCAGGACCTCAGCCTGCACATCCGCCCCGGCGAGATCTGCGCATTCATCGGCCACAACGGCGCGGGCAAGACCACCACACTCAAGTGCTGCTGCGGCATCCAGCAGTTCGACAGCGGCCGCATTACGGTGGACGGCATCTCGGTGCAGGATGACCCGCTGGAATGCAAGCGGCGGCTGGCCTATCTGCCGGACAACCCGGACCTGTACGAATACATGACCGGCATCCAGTACCTGAACTTCATCGCGGATATCTTTGCCGTGGGGGCACGGGAGCGTGCCGAGCGCATCCGGTCCTACGGCGACCAGTTCGACCTCACGCAGGACCTGGCCCAGCCCATCAGCGCATACTCCCACGGCATGAAGCAGAAGCTGGCCATCATCTCGGCCCTGCTCCATGAGCCGAAGCTCATCCTCATGGACGAGCCCTTCGTGGGGTTGGACCCGTTGGCGGCACACCAGCTCAAGACCCTGATGCGCCGCTTCTGCGACGGCGGCGGGGCCATCTTCTTCTCGACTCATGTGCTGGAGGTGGCCGAAAAGCTCTGCGACCGGGTGGCCATCATCCGGGCCGGGCGGCTGGTGCGGACCGGTTCCATGGACGAGGTGCGCGGCGATGACAGTCTGGAAGAGGTCTTTCTGGAACTGGAAGGCACGGAGGCGCAGGCATGATGATCCGTGCATTGCTCCGCAAGCAGCTGCGGGAGCTGGGCGCGGCCTTTCTCCGCAGCAGCAAGACCGGCAAAGCGCGGTCCCGGGCATCGGCCGTGGGGTATGCGCTGCTGTTTGCCGTGCTGGTGGTGGTGCTCATGCTCTGCTTTGCGGGCATGGCCCTGCCGCTGGCTTCGGTGCTGCTCCCGGCCGAGCTGGACTGGCTGTATTTTGCCTCCATGGGGCTCACGGCGCTGCTGGTGAGCGTGCTGGCCAGCGCCTTTACCAGCTATTCCGGCCTGTTCCAGAGCCGGGACAACGAACTGCTGCTCTCGCTGCCCATCCCGCCGGCGGTCATTTTCGGGGTGCGGGTGAGCACCGTTTATCTGGCCTGCCTGATCTACCTGCTCATGGCGTGGGTCCCGGCGGTGGTGTGTTACGGCCTGCTGGCAGCCCGTCCGCTGGCCGGGGTGCTGTGCAGCATCCCTATGGCGTTGGTGCTGGCCGGAGCGGCCTGCATTCTGGCGGTATTGCTGGGCTGGGCCGTGGCGCTGGCCAATGACCGCGCCCGGCACAAAAGTCTGGTCACCGTGGTGTGCTCGCTGGTGTTTTTTGCGCTGTATTATGCGGGTTTTCTGCGGGTACAGGAGATGCTGGACGATCTGCTGGCCGATGCCGCACAGTCGGGTGCGGCGCTTGCCCGTGCAGCCTGGCCACTGCGGCTGCTGGGCGGCGCGGCGGCAGGGGAGCTCCCGGCGCTGGTCGGCCTCGTGCTGGGCACAGTGCTGTGCTTTGCAGTCTTTTGCAAGCTGCTGGAAAAGCCCTACCTGCGCCGCATGACGGCCCGGAAGGGTACGGCCCGCACGGCATACCATGCGCGAAAAGCACGCCCCGTCAGCCTGCGGCAGGCTCTGCTGCGCCGGGAACTGCTGCATCTGGGATCCAGCCCGGCCTATATGCTCAACAGCGCCATGGGCACGCTGGGCCTGCTGGTGCTGGGCGGCGTGTCCCTGTGGAAGGCAGACCTCTTTGCCCGGTTTGCGCAGGCCGTGCCGGAAGGGATCCCGGTGCTGGTGTGCTGTGCCGTGTGTGCGGCGTCGGCAGCCAACTTCCTGACCACGCCCTCCGTCTCGCTGGAAGGCCGGACGGTCTGGCTCCTGCAAAGCCTGCCCATCCCGTCCTGGCAGGCCCTGTGTGCTAAGCTGGAACTGCATCTACTGCTGACCGGCGTCCCGGCGGCATTGTGCCTTGTGTGCATGCAGGCGGCGGTGCAGATGCCGCCGGTGTATTTCTGCCTGACTCTGCTGGAAGCGGAACTGTTCGTGCTGCTCAGTGCGGAAATGGGCCTTGCACTGGGGCTTGTGCTGCCCAACCTGCATTGGACGAGTGAAGCGGCGGTGATCAAAATGAGTGGCTGTACCTTGCTGTCCATGGCGGCCAATCTCGTTGCTGTGCTGGTGCTGACCCTTGCGCAGACCAATCTGCTGAAGATCCTTCCGCTTCCGGCGGTCATGGCGGCGGCCCTTGTGCTGCTGGCGGGTGCGGACGGGCTGCTGGGGCACTGGCTGAAAACCAGAGGAGCCAGACGCCTTGCAGAACTTTCCTGAAAAACCATAAAACAAAGCAGCGGCCTGCTCTCCCAAAACGGGGGAACAGGCCGCTGCTGTTTGTGCGGGAGGGGCTTACTGGATGCCGGTGACCTTGTAGTCCTGATCCTCGACGGTCTTCTTCAGCACATCGTCGGAAACTTCGGCGCTCAGGGTGACAACGGCGGTGCCGGCCTCGTGGCTCACCACAGCCTCGGTCACTTCGGGCAGGGCCTCCAGCGCCTTCTTCACACGGGCCTCACAGTGGCCGCACATCATGCCTTCTACATGCAGAGTCTTTTTCATGGTCGTATCCTCCTTGATGGTACTCTCTTTATCCTCAACCGCTGCGGGCTGCGTGAGGGCAGCGGGCAGGGCAGAAGCATTTTTCAGCGGGTGGTCGTGTTTGGTGCTGTGCAGATCGAACAGATTCAGCCGCAGGGCGTTGCTCACCACGCAGAAGCTGGACAGGCTCATGGCCGCTGCGCCGAACATGGGGTTCAGCGTCAGGCCGAAGGGAATGAACGCACCGGCTGCCAGCGGAATGCCGATGGTGTTGTAGAGGAAGGCCCAGAACAGGTTCTCGTGGATGTTGCGCAGGGTGGCGCGGCTCAAGCGGATGGCGGCGGGCACATCCGAGAGCCTGGAATTCATCAACACCACATCGGCGGCGTCGATGGCCACATCGGTACCGGCGCCAATGGCGATGCCGGTGTCGGCGCGGGTCAGGGCGGGGGCGTCGTTGATGCCGTCGCCCACCATGGCTACCTTACCGGCGGCCTGCAGCTGGCGGATCACGGCCTCCTTGCCGTCCGGCAGCACCCCGGCGATCACGGCGTCCACACCGGCCTGCTTGCCGATGGCGTCAGCCGTGCGCTGGTTGTCGCCGGTGAGCATGACCACTTTGATGCCCATGGCCTGCAGCTCCCGGATGGCCCGGGGGCTGTCCTCCTTGATGGTGTCGGCCACCGCGATAACACCCAGCAGACGGCCTGCGCCGCCAAAGAACAACGGGGTCTTACCCTGCGCCGAGAGCTCGGCTGCTGCCTGTGCCAGCTCGGCCGGGACGGTGACCTTGGTGCCGGTAAAGGCTGCATTGCCGCCAAAGATCTCCTTGCCGTCCAGCTTGGCGCTCAGGCCGTTGCCGGGCAGAGCTGCAAAGTCAGTCACCTCCGGGGCGTCCAGCTGCTGGGCCTCGGCATAGGCCAGCACAGCGCGGGCCAGCGGATGCTCGCTCTTGCATTCCAGCGCGGCGGCCAGGGTCAGCAGTTCGGTCTCGGTCACGCCGTCGGCGGGCAGGATGTCGGTGACCTTCGGCTCACCGCTGGTGATGGTGCCGGTCTTGTCCAGCGCCACGATCTGGGTGCGGCCTGCAGCTTCCAGCGAAGCGGCAGTCTTGAACAGGATGCCATTTTTGGCGCCCATGCCGTTGCCCACCATGATGGCCACCGGCGTGGCAAGGCCCAGGGCACAGGGGCAGCTGATGACCAGCACCGAGATGCCGCGGGCCAGCGCATAGCCCAGCTCACGGCCCAGCAGCAGCCAGACCACGGTGGTGACCACTGCAATGCTGATGACCGCCGGCACAAAAAAGCCGGACACGGTGTCGGCTACCTTGGCGATGGGAGCCTTGGTAGCGGCGGCATCGCTCACCATCCGGATGATCTGGGCCAGGGTGGTGTCCTCGCCCACGCGGGTAGCTTCGCACCGCAGGAAGCCGGACTGGTTGGCCGTGGCGGCACTCACCTTGTCCCCGGCGGCCTTGTCCACCGGGATGCTCTCGCCGGTCAGGGCGCTCTCGTTGACTGCACTGGTGCCTTCCAGCACCACGCCGTCCACCGGGATATTCTCGCCGGGGCGGACCACAAAGACGTCGCCCTTCTGCACGTCGGCGATGGCCACGGTCACTTCCGCGCCGTCCCGCACCAGCGTGGCGGTCTTGGGGGCCAGCTTCATCAGACTCTTGAGGGCGTCGGTGGTCTTGCCCTTGGAGCGGGCTTCCAGCATCTTGCCCACCGTGATGAGGGTCAGGATCATGGCGGCAGACTCGAAGTAGAACTCCATCATATAGTGCATGACGAGCTCGTCGTTGCCGTCCACCTGAGCGCGGGTCATGGCGAAGAGGGCATAAGTGCTCCACACGAAGCTTGCCATGGAGCCGAGGGCCACCAGCGTATCCATGTTGGGTGCGCCGTGGATAAGGCCCTTGAAGCCGTTGATGAAGAACTTCTGGTTGATGACCATGACGATGCCCGCCAGAAGCAGCTGGACAAGGCCCATGGCGACGTGGTTGCCGTCGAACCAGTGGGGCAGGGGCCAGCCCCACATCATGTGGCCCATGGAGAAGTACATCAGCACCAGCAGAAAGCCCAGCGAGGCGATGAGGCGGCGCTTGAGCTTCGGTGTCTCGTGGTCAGCCAGCGCATCGAGGTCGGTGCTGGCGTCCGAAGTCTTACTGGCAGAGGCATTCTTCGGGCTTGCGCCGTAGCCAGCCTCCTGCACCGCCGAGAGGATGGCGGCGGGGGAGGCTGTGCCTTCCACGCCCATGGAGTTTGTCAGAAGGCTCACCGAGCAGCTCGTGACGCCCGGCACCTTCTTCACGGCCTTTTCCACCCGGGCAGAGCAGGCCGCGCAGCTCATGCCCGTGACATTGTATTGTTCCATTGCGGATTCCTTTCCCTCTTATAGGATGCCCGGAACGGGGTCATTTCATGAGCCGGGGCAGCAGCTGCAGCAGTTCGTCCAGCTTCTGCGTCCCGCCGGCTCTCAAATCGTCGGCTACGCAGGTGCGGACGTGCTGGCTCAGCAGCTCTTTGGAAAAGCCGTTCAGTGCAGCGTTCACCGCAGCCACCTGCACCAGAATATCGGCGCAGTAGACGTCCTTGTCCAGCATCGTGTGGATGCCGCGCACCTGGCCCTCGATGCGGCTCAGCCGGTTGGCAAGGGCGCGGTACTCCTCAGGGGTACGGTCCTTGTGGCGGCAGCAGGAGGGAGCAGTGTCCTTTTCGGCAGGCTCAGTGGCGCAGCAGGGCTTTTTTTCAGCATCAGTCATAGCAGATGACTCCTTTCCGGGTGTATCAGTGTGAAGAGGAGATGTACCCTGTGGGGGTAAATCTTCCGGCACTCTGATTTTACCACTTAGGGGTATCTGTTTCAAGCGGGTAGGATGCGCTAACCGTGAAAAATTTGTGAAAATGAAAGCGGCGAAATGCAGAAACGGGAACCTCCCGGTAAAGGAAAGCTCCCGTTTCTGTTTAGGATAGGAAAGAGAATGTCATAAATAGGAGGGAGGGGGGTCACAGATTGGTGTAACCCATCAGATAGCGGTCCACCTCGGCGGCGCATTCCGCAGAGTCCCTCTTAATGCCGGTAAAAAGAAAAGGCGTCCCAGATGGGTCGGCGAAGACTCATCTGGAACGCCCTTGTTCCGGATAACAAGAATATTATACAAAGGTGTTGAAAAAGATTCAAGTGACAGCTGCACCAAATGTGGGTACACCGGCCCTCTTTTTTCTTGTTCAAAACAGACACGCCCGGTGGGAAAAAGTATGGCTTATCAAGGCCGCGCTTTCCGATGGGTCGATGGACAAATCGCTCATGCTGCTGCACGGAAGATGTGGCGCAGCGGCCTTTTTATGAGAAATGACAAATATTCGTCCGAAAGATTGTTGACAAAATCTATTGAAAAACCTATAGGGGGGGGGGGTAGAATAAAAAAAGGGAAAAACCACGAAACAGGAGGTAAAAATTATGCGGTTACGGAAAACAATGAAGCGCACGGCGGCAGCTGTGCTGGCGCTCAGCATGGCGGTGTCAGCTGCGGCGCTACCGGCATCGGCCGGTTTCAACATCGATATGTCTAAGGTGGATGGCGATGTTGAGATCACGCAGGTAGACGATAACGGCAGCGCAAAAGTGACCATCAAGGTTGGCGGCGTTGAGAAGACGAACGATTTCAGCGACGGAAAAGAGGGTAATGATGTCACCATCACCGGCGACAACACCGGCGACAATACCAAGCCCACCGAAAGCCTGAACGCAGAGGAAGAGAACACTTCCGAGGCCGAAAAGTCCGGCGAAAACACCTCCGAGGTTGAAAAGTCCGGCGAAAACGCCTCTGAGGTTGAAAAGTCCGGCGAGACCGAGGAGCAGGCCCAGGAGCCCGGCTCTCTGGAGCTGCTGGCCCCGGAGGACGAGGAAAAGCAGGCCCAGGAGAAGGAGACTGAGGAGAAGCCCGCCGACTCTCAGAAGCCGGAACAGACCGAACAGACCTCCGATCAGGTGATCGAGTACGACCAGTATGACCCCGAAGCCCAGCAGGAGGCCGCCAAGCCTGCCGCAAAGCCTGCTGCGGAGCAGGAGACCGGGGAGAAAAAGCCCGCTGAGGAGAAGACCTACGAGGCTACCAACGCCCCCACCACCCTTACCGAAAAGGCTCAGGAAGCCGCCCGCAATGTGGTGAAGATTATCAATAATTATTCTGCCAAGGCCCTGACGGTCATCTTTAGTAACCTGAAGGTGGATGCAGGGGATACGGGCAAAGATGCTGTGAAGATCGAGGGCACCGGCGATGTGACGCTGGAGCTGGAGGGCAAGAATGAGCTGACCGGCGGCAACAGCGGCGATTTTGGGACGAGAGGAATAACATCTGGTAAAGGCAAGCTGACGATCCAGGGCAAGGAGGGCTCCGCTCTGTCTACCACCGGCGGCTCGGGCACTAAGGGCGGATCCTTTGGCATATGTACTACTAGTGGAAAGCTGGATCTGGTGAATGCAACGGTTACGGCCACCAGCGGTTTCGGCGGCGGCTCAGGCATATCTGCCGACGATGTCGTTAACATCAAAAATTCGAAGCTCACTGCAAAGGGCGGCGGCCAGCTGCACCCTGGAGAGGATACAAGTACAGGTGGCGGCACAGGCATTAGCCTCTTCGGGAAGGGAAAGGTCGTTGTTGGAGAGGGCAGCGAGGTCATTGCCATTGGCGGCGATGATAAGACTGTGAAGAGAAGTGCCTGGGGTGGTGCTGCTCTCCGCTTCTATGGGACAGGTGTTGGCTGCGGCTATGAGGTCCAGAAGGGCGGTAAGCTGACGGCGATCGGCGGCAATGCAGAGTCGGAAAGCGGCGTTGTTACCGGAGGCGATGCTCTCAATGGAACGTGTGGAATAAGTGGAATAAGTGGCGGTATCGTGTCCTCTGGTGAGACTACGCTCATCGGTGGCAATGCCAAGTCGGGCTCGGGCAAGGCCACCGGCGGCAATGCGAGTGTCTATGGTGGTGATAGTAACCAAGTTACTGTGAAGGGAGGCACGACAACTGCGCTGGGCGGCAAGGCAGAGGGCGCCGACGGCAAAGCCACCAATGGCAGCAGCATCAAGACTATCTTGAATGGCAAGATTGGCCTGAATGTTGAAACGGGCGGTACCCTTGTCACCGCCATGCCGGGCGAGCGGGATGGAAAGGGAAACGGTATCATCGGAAATGTCGAGATCAACACCGATGGCGGCAAGATCGAAGAGGTGGAGAACGCCAAGGTAGTCAAGAAGGAGGACGGCAGCATTACCGTCACAGGTGACCTGGTCGGCATTAAGCAGGACGGCCACAGCTACGAGCTGACGGCTACGGTAGAGCCCACCTGCACCACCCCGGGCAAGCGGGTCTACACCTGCACTACCGAGGGCCACGAGGGCGAGACCTACGAGGAGACCATCGATGCGCTGGGCCACCACTTTACCGCAGTTGAGGTAGTGGCACCCACCTACACCTCCGAGGGCTACACCATCTACAAGTGCGAGACTTGTGGCGAGACGAAGCGGGACGTTGTGCCTATGCTGGTACCCGAGAGCAACGGCGGCTCCTCCGCTGTCACCCTGACCGTTACCGGGGCAGGGGCCTACGAGACCTCCGTTGCCGATGGCCGGTACATCATCGCAGTGCCTGCTGAGACTGCCGTCCTTTCCGGCTGTCTGGGCAACCTGAAGGAGCTGAAGGCGCAGGGCGTGAACACCCTCGTGTTCCGCACCCAGCTCCGTGAGACCGCTCTGAACATCGACAGCATGCTGTCTCTGGGCGTGGATAACACCCTCTTTACCCTCACCCACTCCGGTGAGAGCGCAGAGCTGACGGTGGGCGGTTTTGCTCACAACGAGCTGCTCCGCTAAACTTAGTTTCCCCAGCAAGCGGAGTTTACCGCAAAGCTCCGCTTTCCTATAAGAAGGCCCCCGGCACTTCCGCATGGTGCCGGGGGCTTTTTGTACCTATCTTATTGTAAGTCGCCGAGGATCCCCGGCCAGAGCGCCTCCTCCTGCCGCATGGCGACGAAGCAGCAGTCGAGGTACATCTTGTTTACGGCGGCGACGATGGTGCCGCGCAGCAGACGCTTTTCGTCGGCGGCATCCGGGTCGAGGTCGCGGATGGTGCGGCTGGCACCGAAAATGTAGGGCAGGCAGTTCTCCACCTCGTCGCAGAAGTAGTCGTAGGCTTCGGCGGCGGTGCAGTGAGCCCGCTGCATCTGGAACAGGGCGTCGATGTTTTCCAGTGAGAGGACATTTTTGGACAATACGATATAGATGAGAGAAGCCAGCTGTTCGCGGGAATACTTCTTTTTGACGGGGTGGGAGATGACTCCTTTCTTGACGTAGTTGCTCACCATGGAGGGGGTGAGCTCCACCCCGGGGAAGCTCCGGAAGCAGCTGTTGACGAGCTGCACGGTCTGGTCGAGATACAGCCCCACGGAGGGAAGCTCCCGGTAGCGCGGCAGAGAAAACCCGGCGGCGCAGGCCGTGACACGGCGTTTCATTTCCTGATTCATGGTGGTAGTATAGCGCATTTTTGAGTCAGGGTCAACCGTTTATGAAAACGATATTAAGAATTTTACAAATCGCTTGACAGGTTTTTGAAAAACTGATATAGTGGACTCGCAGAACGTAAAAAATGCGGCGGACACCCGCCGGAATGGAGATAGATGAGATGAAACGAATCGTTGTGGACTCTTCTGCCAGCCTGTATCAGATGGACGGCATTGATTTTGCCGCTGTGCCTCTGAAGATTGTGACCGACGAGAGGGAATACCTCGACGACGGCACGCTGGACGCTGTGGAGATGGCGACTACCCTGCGCACCTATAAGGGCAAGACCAGCACCTCCTGCCCCAACATCGGCGACTGGCTGGAGGCTTATGAGGGCGCAGATGAAATTTATGCCATCACCATCACCGGCACCCTGTCGGGCAGCTGCAACGCCGCCCAGCTGGCCGCAGAAGAGTATCAGGCAGAGCACCCGGGTGCTCAGGTCTTTGTGCTGGACAGCCTGTCTGCCGGCCCGGAGCTGGTGCTGCTGGCAGAGCATATCCGTGCGCTCATCCAAGAGGGCAGGGAGTTTGACGACGTCTGCGAAGAGATGCTGCGCTACCGTCACCACACCCATCTGCTGTTCTCGCTGGAATCGCTGGCGAATCTGGCCCGGAATGGCCGGGTGAAGCCCGCCGTGGCCGCTGTGGCGCGGATGCTCAACATCCGGGTCATCGGCAAGGCCAGCGATGTGGGCGAACTGGACGTCCTCTGCAAGACCCGCGGCGAGCACGGCGCTCTCGAGCGCATCGTGCTGGAGCTCAAAGGCCACGGCTACACGAACGGCAAGGTCATCATTGCTCACTGCGGCAACCCCGCCGCCGCCGAGCGCCTGATGCACATGGTGCGGGCTGTCTTCGAGGGCGCACAGGTGCGGGTGACCGAGTGCGGCGGCCTGTGCAGCTACTACGCTGAGCAGGGCGGCCTGATGGTGGGCTATGAGGACGGAAAAACAGAGTAAAAGAGTTTTTGATATTGCAAGCAAGCCGGGCCTGCGGGTCTGGCTTGCTTTTTTTTGAACAACGCAAAACTTGAAAAAGTTGTAAAACCGCGCTATACTTACACATAATTATAAATGGGAAAGGAGGGCAGGCCCATGCTTT
>ERZ773186.3202-NODE-3202-length-11155-cov-21.649820_pt1 | contig 11155 bp, 10 predicted proteins | sample MGYA00581000_ERZ773186 | MGnify/ENA primary metagenome ERZ773186 (study PRJEB29015, sample SAMEA2737752) | human gut metagenome | biome: human gut; feature: human-associated habitat; material: faeces | place: China | collected 2012 ... | reverse complement strand
AGCGCCACCTTGCCAAGGTGGAGGTAGCGAGTTCGAGCCTCGTCGGCCGCTCCAATACGAAGCCATCGTTGATGCAGAAATGCAAAAGCGATGGCTTTTTTGTTTTGTGTGGCAATGGTCGAGAATGCTCTCCGATTGCCAAAGCAAAGAGCCGCCGTACAACACGATGCACGGCGGCTCTTCTTACAATATAAATATAGCATAATATAGCGGCACCGCCGCAGGACGTCTTACATCACCATGGTGATGATCAGCGCACAAAGCGGCAGGGTAACGATGCTGAGCAGGGTAGTCAGCACCACGCTGCCGGCGGCAAAGTGCTCATCGTGGCCGAACTGCACCGCAAATACCGAGGTGATGGCGGCAGCCGGGCAGCATTCCAGCAGCGTGACCACCTGTGCAGCAGTGCCGTGGAAGCCCAGCACCCCGAATAGCGCCAGCGTGGCCGCCGGGATCAGCAGCATACGCACACAGGCAAGCTTCCAGATGTGCTTGTCGGTCACGATGCTGCGCACGTCACCAGCGGCGATCAGCATCCCGGTGATGAGCATGGACAGCGGGGTGTTCACCCCGGCCAGCAGTTCCAGCGGCTGGGTGATCAGGGCAGGCAGCGGGATCTGCAGCAGATAGATGCCCAGACCCACCACAATGGCGTACAACACCGGGGTGCGCACCAGACTGTGGGCAACCTCTTTTACGCTGGAGCCGCCGCTGACAAGACCGTAGCCCAGCGTCCACAGCAGAATATTGAACACGGTAACGTAGGCGCTGGCATACAAAAGACCCTCGGAGCCGAACAGCGCCGAAATAAGCGGGAAGCCCATGTATGCCGCGTTGGAAAAAATGCAGGCAAACCGGAAAATGGGCATCCGGCTGCCGGTCTTGCGTGCCGTGAGCAGCAGGGTGATCACGGTGCCCAGCAGCACGGACAGGACGCTCATGCCAAAAGCCGCCAGCAGATTACGCAGGATATGGGCGCTGAACTCCATGCGGTAAGAGTTTACCACCATGGCCGGCACGATGATGTACACCAGCAGATTGGAAAGCGCCTGTTTGTTTTCTAACTTGAGCACGCCGGTCTTGACCGCCACCATGCCTGTGCCGATCAGCAGGAACAAGACCGCGACCTGCTGCGCGGTGATGAGAGCCAGTTCCATAAAATTTCCTCCTCTAAGTCGTAACACGTATACCACGAAAGATACAACACAGGTATAGCACAAAACCCTGCGGATAGCAAGGCTAAACGCAGGGTTTTGCAAGATTTTGCTGTTACAGCTTACAAAATGACATTTTTGATCAGCAGGGAGATGCTGCCGTCATCAGCGTGCAGGAATTCTACCTCCGATTCGGCGTTCAATAACTCCGTGGGGATCTTTACCTCAATGCCGTTGGCGGTGCGCAGGCTGCGGCTCTCCATCCGGCGGATGCGGGCGGGGGTCACGGTCACTGGCTGGGCGGCGCTGTCAATGACATCGCTCTTTTCCACATAGTCGTCAAAGGGCACGGCGGCGAGAGGATATTCCTCTTCCAGCTGCTGGCGCACCTGCTGGATGGACACCTGATTGTCGTTGTCGGCGGCCTGATTGGCGATCATCATGGCCACCTGTGCCTCCACATGGGGCGTTTCGGCGTAGTTTTCCTGCACAGCCTGCACGGCGGCTTCCTGAATGGCCTGCAACTTTTTCTTTTCCGGCTGGGCGGTAGTGTACTGGAACACCACGGTGGAAAGGTAAAACTCCTTGTGGCCGTCAATATCGTACTTCTTTTCCAGCAGCCGCATGGAGTAATCGGTCAGGTCTACCAGCGCGCCCTCCTCCACCTTGCCGCTCTGGGTAGGCAGGCAGGCGCGCTGCTGGATGATGGAGTTCACCGGTGCGCCCTCCACAGTCTCGGTGTAGTGGGTGTAACCGTTTTTGTAGTTCAGCTTCAGAATGCCCAGCCACGGCGCACCGTCCCGGGTGAAATCCACCACGGCAAGGTCTGCCCCGGGGATGGTGGTGTGGGCGTGCATATAGTCGAACAGCACCCCGGCAATGCGGCAGGAAAGATCCACAAAGTCCTGATTGTGCTCCAGCTCATTTTTAAAGGCTGAATCCGGCAGCGGGCGGCACTGGCGGATGTCGTCGCTGGCCAGCAGCTTTTCAATGTGATTTTGCAGGTAGGCGTTTTTTTCGGCGGTCAGCTCCATGGGCCCGCCGCTGAGCACCGGCGCATCCATGGTGGTATCCAGAACGTGCAGAATGGCCTGATGAATGATGATCTCCATTGTTGCTCCTCATTTCGTGACGTAGTGTTTGCGCCCAGTATAGCACAACCGCCGGAAAAAGGCGAGAGCTGCCCGGGGATTTTGCGGATTCTACAATTTACAAATCCCGCCAAAAGGGCTATACTTATAATATCTGTGCAAAAGGAGGTGGAGCTGGTGGACGAGCAGCTGGAACAGATTGAAGGCGTCGTGGAGGATATCATCTACGAGAACGAGGATAACGGCTATGTGGTGTTCGAAATCTCCGGCGGCGGGGTGCTCACGGTGGTCTGCGGCATCGTAGGCGAGCTGCACGCAGGCGAAAGCGTCATCTGCCGCGGCCGGTACGAAAACCACGCCACCTATGGCCGCCAGTTCCACGCACAGGAATGCGAAACCGATATGCCCAAGGATCTGGAAGCGGTATATGCCTTTCTGGCAAGCCGCTCCCTGCCGTATATCGGGGCAAAAACTGCGGATAAGATCATTGATATGTTTGGTGCCGAGGCGCTGGAGGTCATCGCCAACGACCCCGCCCGGCTGACCAAGATCCCGGGTATCTCGCCGGATAAAGCCGATCGCATCCAGCAGGAGTTCAAGCGGATGTTCGGCATGCGGGAGCTCATCGCCTATCTGGCACAGTTCGAGATCAGTCCCCGCAAGGCCATGGAGGTGTTCAAGGCCTTTGGCGTGGGAGCAATGCAGGCCATCGCGTCCAACCCCTATCTGTTGTGCGGCGAGCCGCTGCAGCTGGACTTCCGCCACGCGGACAGCATCGCCCAGTATTACCACATGGAAGGGGACTGTGCCCAGCGGCTGGAAGCGGCCTTGTTGCGAACCTTACGCCACAACGCGGGCAACGGCCACACCTGTCTGCCCCGGGCACAGCTGCTGACGACGGCGTCCAACTTCATCCATCAGCCGCCGGAAAAGCTGGCCCGTGCACTGGATCGGTGCATCGAGACGGAAGAACTGGCCGTGAAAATGTTCGACGCGGTACCTTATATTTATCTGCCGGATCTGTTGTCTGCGGAGCAGGACATTGCCGATCGGCTGAATCTGCTGGCAAAGCGCGGCAAGAATACCGTACGGGAGCTGGATAAAAACATTCAGATCTTAGAGCTGACCCAAGGGTTTGCTTACGCCCCCCTGCAAAGGGAAGCCATCCGCAAGGCTATGACGGAGAACTGCCTTGTGCTCACCGGCGGCCCCGGCACCGGCAAGACCACCACCGTCAACGCCATTTTGCAGCTGCTGGAAAATCAGGCCGAGCGGGTGGCGCTGTGTGCCCCCACCGGCCGCGCCGCCAAGCGGCTCAGCGAGCTGACCGGGCGCAAGGCCAGCACCATCCACCGTCTGTTGGAGGTGGACTACACCGGCGGCGTGGTCAGCTTTATCCACAACGACAAAAACCTGCTCAAGTGTGACGTGGTCATTCTGGACGAGATGAGCATGGTGGACGTCAAGCTGTTTCAGGCGCTCATTGCGGCGCTGCGCTACACCTGCCGTATTATTATGGTAGGCGATGCCGACCAGCTGCCCAGCGTAGGCGCGGGCAACATCCTCAGCGAGGTCATCCGCTCCGGCTGCGTGCCAACTGTCTGCCTGAACGAGATTTTCCGGCAGGCAAAACGCAGTCTCATCGTGGAAAACGCGCACCATATCATCTCCGGCGAGCCATTGCAAAAGGGCAGCAAAACCGACGACTTCTTCTTTCTGGAAGCGGACGGCGAGGCTGCGCAGCGTCTGGTGTGTGACCTTGTCACCACCCGGCTGCCCCGGAGCTACGGCTTTGACCCCATCCGGGATATTCAGGTGCTGTGTCCCACAAAGCTTGGCCCCACCGGCACGCAGGCGCTGAACGTGGAGCTGCAAAACCTGCTCAACCCGCCCCAGAAAGGCAAGCCCCAGCTGCAAAGCGCCGCCCGAGTGTTCCGAGTGGGGGACAAGGTGATGCAGGTGCGCAACAACTACGAGATCGTCTGGAACCGCATCGGCGGCGAGCAGGGCGTAGGTGCCTACAACGGCGATATCGGCATCGTGGAAAGCATCAACCTGCGGGAGCGCTCCATGGTGGTGCGTATGGACGACCGGCGGCTGCTCTACCCGGCGGAAAACCTGAACGAGCTGGAGATCGCCTACGCCATCACGGTGCACAAAAGTCAGGGCAGCGAGTTCCCGGCGGTGATCCTGCCGGTGGCACAGGTGCCGCCAAGGCTGTGCTACCGCAACCTGTTTTATACCGGTGTCACCCGCGCGCGCAGGCTGTGCGTTGTGGCGGGCCGCAGGGATGTGGTGAACAGCATGATGAGCAACATCCGGCAGAATCTGCGTTACAGCGGCCTGTGCGCTCTGCTGCAGGCCGGACAGCCGTCGGAGCAGCTCAGCACAGAAGGGGAAAGCCCCTGATAAAACCGTGCAGAACAGCGGCAAAGCTTGTATACTTTTTGCCGCAACTATGTTATACTAAAGCAGTCTTTGTTTTTTGCCCGCCGCTGCGGGCGTTACATACATGATAGAGGAACGCAGAGAAAGGATTCAGGCAATTATGGCACAGAATGATATCGGCATCGACCTTGGTACTACTACCATCATCATCGCGCAGGAGGGCAAGGGCGTAGTGCTCAACCAGCCCAGCGTTGTGGCAATGGATACCCGCAAGAACACCGTGTTGGAAGCCGGCGATAAAGCACTGGCCATGGTGGGACGCACGCCCAACTATATCTCCGCCATCTTCCCGCTGAAGGATGGCGTCATCAGTGACCACACCATGACCCGGGAGCTGATCTGCCGCTTTGTTAAGCAGGTGTACAGCTCCCACATGGTCAAGCCCCGGGTGGCAGTGTGCGTGCCCGCCGCCATTACCGGCATTGAGAGCGATGCCGTGGTGGAGGCTGTGGTGGCAGCCGGTGCCCGTCAGGTGTACCTGATCGATGAGCCCATTGCCGCTGCTCTCGGCTCCGGCATCGACATCACCCTGCCGGACGGCCGTATGATCATTGATATCGGCGGCGGCACCACGGATATCGCCGTGCTGAGCCTTGGCGGCAAGGTCAAGGCCACCAGTGTGCGCGTGGCCGGTAACCACTATGATGAGGAGATTCTCAAGCACGTCCGCAACAAATACAGCATCGCCATCGGCCAGCGCACCGCCGAGGAACTGAAAAAGCACGTTGCCTGCTGCCCCCAAAAGACCGATTTCCACGAGAGCATGGAGATCAAGGGCCGCAGCCTGCTTACCGGTCTGCCGGTGCGCGTGACCGTTTCCACCGATGATCTGTACGAGCCGGTGATGATGCTCAGCGAGCAGATCGGCACCGCAGCCCATCAGGTGCTGGAAAAGACTCCGCCGGAGCTGGCAGGCGATATCTACCGCAACGGCGTTATGCTGACCGGCGGCGGTGCTCAGCTGCACGGCCTGACCGAATATCTGAGCCAGGAACTGAAGGTGGAGGTCACCGTCTCGCCAGACCCTGTAAACTGCGTTGCACTGGGCACGGCACAGAGCCTTTCCATCGGTGATAAGCTGGAAACCGGCTTTACGGATGCCACTCCGCGCATCGGCCGCCGCTAAGATTGGTTCGTTTTGTCCATGTCATATCACAAAGCAGCAAAAATAAAATTTGTTAATTTTTGTTGAAATGAATGGCAAAATACGGTATACTATACCCAAATTGATTTTCTGCTAACGATGTTGTATCGCTTGCAGTATCCAACAAACAGGAGGAAAAACCATGGACTTAGGTTTCGATGTGGTCGTTACCATTACTGGTATCGTGCTGGTGTTCCTGATCCTCGTGCTGCTGATGGCTATCATCACGCTGGAGGGCAAGATCTTCGACTCGATGAATGCCAAGAAGAAGGCCGCCAAGACTGCTGCACAGGCACCTGCCGCAAAGCCCGCTGCCGCTCCGGTACAGCAGGCTGCGCCTGCTCCTCAGGTAGAGGAGGGCATCCCCGGTGATGTGGTGGCCGCCATTATGGCTGCTATCCATGCAATGGGCAACGGCAAGTACACCCTTAAGGCAGTGCGTCGTGGCAAAAACGGCTGGGGCAAGGCCGGCGTGAACGACACCACGGCTCCGTTTTAACACAGGAGGAAGAGCATGACACAGTTTATTGATACTCTGGTCGGTATTTTCCAAAGTTCCGGCTTTGCACAGTTTGGCCAGCCCGGCGGCTGGCTGTACGCCGTGATGATCTGCGTGGGCTGCTTTCTGCTGTACCTCGCCATCGTCAAGGAATTCGAACCCCTGATCCTGCTGCCCATGGCCTTTGGCATGATCCTTGCCAACCTCCCCGGCAGCGGCATCATCCACATGCAGTACTTCGTTGGTGACGGTCTGGAGCACCCCATGTGGGTCGAGATCCTGAACAACGGCGGTCTGGCCGATATGCTCTACATGGGTGTTAAGCTGGGCATCTACCCGCCGCTGATCTTCCTCGGTATCGGCACCATGACCGACTTTGCACCCCTGATCTCCAACCCCAAGAGCCTGCTGCTGGGCGCTGCCGCACAGTTCGGTATCTTTGGTACTTACATGGGCGCCCGTCTGCTGGCCGCTACCGGTCTGGTGGACTTCACCCAGAAGCAGTCCGCTGCCATCTCCATCATCGGCGGTGCCGACGGCCCGACCGCTATCTTCGTTACCTCCCGTCTGGCACCTGAGCTGCTGGGCAGCATCGCTGTGGCAGCGTACAGCTACATGGCACTGGTGCCCGTTATCCAGCCGCCCATCATGAAGGCAATGACCACCTCCAAGGAGCGCTCTGTGGTCATGAAGCAGCTGCGCACCGTCTCCAAGACCGAGAGGATCATCTTCCCCATCATGGTCGCTATCATTGTTTCCCTCATCGTGCCGGATGCCGCCGTTCTGGTCGGTATGCTGATGCTGGGCAACCTGATGAAGGAGTGCGGCGTTGTGGATCGTATCCAGAAGACCGCCGGTAATGAGCTGATGAACATCATCACCATCTTCCTGGCTCTGTCTGTTGGCTGCACCACCAGTGCAAACACCTTCCTGAACACCCGCACCCTGTTCATCATCGTGCTGGGTCTGATCGCCTTCTCCTTCGGCACCGCAGCCGGTGTGCTGTGCGGCAAGGTTATGTACAAGCTGACCGGCGGTCAGGTGAACCCCCTGATCGGTTCCGCCGGCGTTTCCGCCGTGCCTATGGCCGCTCGTGTCTCCCAGAAGGTCGGCCAGAGTGAGAACCCCTCCAACTTCCTGCTGATGCACGCCATGGGCCCCAACGTGGCCGGCGTTATCGGTTCTGCCGTTGCTGCTGGTATCCTGATCAACATCTTCGGCTAAGCAAAACCTGAAGCACTATCTCAAGAGCCATCGCACAGCCTTGTGCGGTGGCTCTTTTTGTGCAGAACGATTTCAAATGGCCCCCGCTGCGCTTTGGCCATATTCAGCGGAATTATGATTTATTATTTCGGGATAACGAAGCGTCTGCGGACGCTCCGTTATCCCATTTTCACGGGAGAGGACGTAAGAGGTAACAGCAGCCGTTTCCAGTTACGACCCCTTCTGTGAAAAGAGGTTCTGAAACGCCCGCAGGCGTTTCAGAACCTCAAATATTAAAATATACTTTCCTTGAACAATGGCCAGAGCGGCAGCGGAGGACATTCAAAATCGTGTTAGCATTAGTTTTTTTCTGTTTGTGTTTGGCTGTTGCTTGTGCTATCATAGGGAAAACAGGGCGCAATGCGCCCCAAAACAGGAGGGAGCCGTTATGGAAAAAATCAAGCTTGAGATCGCAGGCATCCCGGCTGTCCTGTACGGCAAGCGCAGCCGCCGGGTCTATCTCTACGTCCACGGCAAAAACGGCAGCGCAGCCGAGGCTGCCCGCTTTGCCCGCACAGCTTGCCTGGCAGGCTGGCAGGTACTGGCTGTCGATCTGCCGGAGCACGGCACCCGGAAAAACAGCCCGGAAAAGCTGGTGCCGTGGGTGGTCACCCGGGAGCTGCAGGCGGTTTACGCCCGGATGCATCCGGTATGGAAGCATATCCGGGTGTATGGGGTCAGCATCGGGGCGTGGTTTGCTATGCAGGCGTTGCAGACGCAAACGCCGGAGAAGGCGCTGCTGGTGTCCCCGATGGTGGATATGGAAAAGCTGATCCTTGCCCTGATGCAGCAGGCAGGGGTAACGGAGGAGCAGCTGCACGCGGCAGGGGAGATCCCCACAGACTTTGGGGAGACGCTTTCGTGGCCGTATCTGTGCTGGGTGCGGGAGCACCCGCTGCACTGGAAAGTACCCACACAGGTGCTCTATGCTGATACAGATCCCCTTACCGGGCACACCGCTATGGAGCGGTTCCGGCAGCAGACCGGGGCGCACCTGACCATTCTGGAGGGCGGGGAGCACTGGTTCCACACCGAGACCCAGCTGGCCGCTCTGCAAGGCTGGGAAAGCTGTCATTTATAATAAGCAGTTTCTCTTTTCCTCAGTCTGTGAAAATGTAAGCCCGGAAAATCCGCGGATTTTCCGGGCTTACATATAAAATACGCTTCCACAACAAAACGCCGCTGACGGCTTTGTGCATCGTCAGCGGCGTTTTGTTTATTGAAAACAGGATTGTGAATGGCAGAATCAGACGTTTGCTTCGCTGTTGTGCTCAGCCTTCTTGTAAGCGGAGAAGGAGTGGAACACGATGTTCAGGCCCAGCACGATCAGCAGCACGGCAAGGATCAGCTGCAGGCCGTTTGCGATGAACACAGCGCTCCAAGTGGTCTCACCGGCAGGGATGGTAACAGAAGCGGCGGTGCTGATGGCCACGGCACCCAAATCCAATTCTGCCCATAATGCCATCATTGCCGCCATGCAGGACATCGACCACGGCAAGGTGGGGCCGGTGCCACGGCACTTGCAGAATGTCCACGCCGACAGCGCCGGAACGGGGAAGGTCCCGACCTACAAATATCCCCACGTTTACCCCAATCACTATGTAAAGCAGCAATACTTGCCAGACCTTGTAAAGGACGCTGTTTACTACGAATACGGCCCCAACAAAACAGAGCAGGCCGCCAAGCGCTACTGGGACGAGATCAAGGGCGATAGCGCCAGCCGCTGACGCTGCCGCCGGTGATTTGATAGTGCAGCGGCGTGGGGAAGTCAGGCTGCCCCAGTTCCTGCACCATCTGCAGCTTGATCTTGCCGGTCTGAGGCTGGATGGAGCGGATGTAGACCGACACCAGCCGTCCCTCCGGGATATCCTCCCGGCTGTCCGCCAAGCCCGACAGGTTGGGCGTCAGCTCCACGAAGCAGCCATAGGGCTTGCAGCTGCGGACAATGCCCGGTACCGTCTCGCCCACCCGGAAGCGGGCGGCGTTCTCCAGCCACGTCCCCAACAACTCCTTGTGACTGAGGACGATGCGCTTTTGCTGTGGGTCGATGCTCTGCACCACGGCACGGATGCGCTGGTGCAGGGCGAAGCGCTCCGCCGGATGGCGGATGCGTGCCACGGAGATATTCGCCAGCGGCAGCAGGGCCACAAGGCCACAGCCTACATCCACGAAGGCCCCGAAGGGTGCCAGATGCGTCACCTGCCCCCGAATCACCATGCCGGGCGTCCCGTGGCGCAGGATGTGCTCCATGGTCTCCTCCTGCGCCAGGCGGCGGGAGAGAAGAAATTCCGTGCTGCCGTCGGCTGCTATGCGCTGACCCGTTACCTGAAAACAGACGCTGCGCCCCACGCAGGACAGCGCAGCGATATCCCGCTGAGCGCCGGAGAGAAACGGTGCCGCCACCTGATCCTGTGGGATGATGCCGCCGCAGCCTCCCGGCCGAAGGTACAGGTTGCGCTGAGCATCGCACCGCAGGACGGGAGAGGCGAGTGTTTCGTGGGACGCCAGTGCATCCTGCAGCTGCCGGAGCGTACAGGGCTTCCAGAATCCCTCCGGCAGCGGCCATTTATATTCTTCCATCATGACACACCCTTACATTCAGATATCCCATACTATGCGCCGGTACAGGCGTGCTTGAACGAAAGGAGCGCCTATGGATCTGAAGCTGCACGATATCGTAGAGATGAAAAAAGAACACCCTTGCGGCAGCCGCCGCTGGGAGGTGCTGCGGGTAGGGATGGACCTGAAACTCCGCTGCTGCGGCTGCGGACACGAGGTCATGGCCCCCCGCCGAAAGCTGGAGAAAAGTATCAAACGCATGATCACAGAGGAGGAATCGATATGAGACCCAAATGGACCCGTTATCTGGCCATGGGCGTGGCTCTGCTGCTGGCTGTCTTGATGCTGGCAACGCTCATTGTGCCATACCTGAGCCTGTGAACCCACGGCCGGGGATCGGCGTATGCGGTACATGGGGAGAGGACCGATGGGGTCCTCTCTTTTTTTGACGCTTTTTTCCGGCGGCGGACGGTATAATGTGTCCAGCGGAAGGGGGGAAACGGCGTGACGGTGGTGTATCTGGACCGGGTGCTCCTGCTGAATCTGTTGGTAGACTATCTGCTGCTCCTGACCACGGCCCAGCTGGCGGGTATCCCCCTGCGGAGGGGAAGGCTGGCTTTGTGCGCCGCCGTCGGGGCGCTGTACGCCGGTGCGGTGTTCCTGCCGGGACTTGGCTGGCTGGCGCATCCCCTGTGTCGGGCGGCTATGGGAGTTGCCATGGCGCTGGCGGCGTTAGGGATCCCTTACCGCTTCGTGGCGGCGCGCCCGATGTTCTACCCCGCGCGGCGGCCGAAAACCCACATGGCGATCGTTGCTGAGGTAGATAGCCGACAGTGGCTTTGCGACCTCGGGTTCGGCAGCTACGGCATTCGTGCGCCGATGGCGCTGGACACGCTTGATGTGGATATCACGCAGGATTTCGACACGTTTCGGCTAAGCCTCGGCGCGGAGGGTGAGTATCTGCTTGAGGCGAAGGTTGAGGGAGAGTGGGCCCGGC
>ERZ773186.3199-NODE-3199-length-11168-cov-16.836948_pt1 | contig 11168 bp, 10 predicted proteins | sample MGYA00581000_ERZ773186 | MGnify/ENA primary metagenome ERZ773186 (study PRJEB29015, sample SAMEA2737752) | human gut metagenome | biome: human gut; feature: human-associated habitat; material: faeces | place: China | collected 2012 ... | reverse complement strand
TAATATAAGTTATTGATTTACAGACGATTAAATATTAATTTAACGCAGTATTACTTCAAAAACCACTTCACTTATTTGGGCAAATGATTTTGACCTTACACTTCATACAAGTCATAAGGGAAAGCATTCTCTTGTCCTCGTCTCAATTCATCCAAGTTTGTCGGCAAATGTAAAGGTTCGGTTGCCATTCCTTCTTCTATGGAAGTAACTACAGGATATTCATATCTTTTTGTACTATAATACCAATCATCATATTTCAAGAAATCGACTTTTGGCTTTAGCAACACAGCTTGTACCCCATACGATTCTGCTAAAATAATTCCATGAAGAGACGAAGAAATGATTTTTTCACAACTCAACAGTTTATGTACAAAATCCCTGTAATCTGCAGTACAGATATCAATTACTATTAGATCATCTCTATCTGCTACAGGTATCACTTGATCTTTATGCATAACAACACCATACTTATACTTCTTTTCAACCTTGTCAGAAGGTGTATATATTTCTGGCATAAATATAGCAGGATCACCATATACGGCTGGAGCTTCAAAGCCATAATCGGCAAGATATGTTCTCGTAAAAGGACCACGAACAGAACGTATATCCAATTTACGACCTTTCAAACGGTATCCTAAACGGGCATTTAAAATGCCACTTCCCCAAACAGTACCATCTTGAATGCCGGCTGTTATCACACTACCAACGGCAAAGAGATGTTTGATTCCATGCACTTTCTTATCTAGGTCTATTTTTTTCTTTGATAACAAATGATTCACAATAAGAGGAGTTAATGTGTCACCAAGATTATCAGACTCCAACCAATAATCCAAATTTACTCTATCTTTCTTAGCAAAATTGGTAACATTGAATAGCATGAATCTATTACGAAAAGGAAATAATCCCTTCATAAGAATCTTCTTAGGGCCTTCCCCTAAGATTTCCTTTATTTTCAGATTTAATTTATTTGTGTTCATTTCTCTTCTGTATTACATTGCAAAAATCAGCATAAATACCATCTTGTATTTTCTGAATCTGGTGATTTCTAAGACCACATCTCCAAGCTTTTTCCGCATATTCTTTTACTAAACTCGGTTGAGTAAGCAAACGATTGATTTGATCTTTTATCTTATGTATATCGGTCTCAACAATGGCTGCATCGTTATCTTTAAGATATCTGATAGACCCTGTATCACCGCCAAGTGCAAATATACAACGAGCATTATAGAAATAATCAACAAGTTTCGTTGAAAAAGAAAGTCTAAAAAACAATCTATCCTTCAAAGATGCCGGCTCTACATGAACCAAGACATCAGCCGATTTCATTGTTGGGAGCACATCTTTATTATCAACAGGAGGCATCAAATGAGAATCACCAGAATTTAGAGCCTTTACCATAGCATCAGTTTTAGGGGACATTGAATAAACAAACATCTCTGCCTTTTTCCCAACCTGGTTCAGTTCATTAATAGCTTCTGCAATTTTACCTAATACTTGCCATCTACCAGAACCCAAGTTACCCATATAGACAAATTTCAAAGGAACAGTTGCATCCTTAATTTCAGGCATTTGACCAAATTCATATCCTTTATAAAGCACTTTGAATTCTTTGTTGAAATAACCGGCATACTCATCACACATAGTTTGCGTTATTCCATAAAGAAAACTACTCTGCTTAGCACATTTTCTAATAGCATGGCGCTCTACAAATGTTTTAATCCAAAAGAAAGGAGAAAAAGAAACCTTCTTTAAAGAATAATGGTCGTCCCAAGGGTATGTAACAAGAGGTATATTGAACTTTTGGCTAACATACCTCATTAAATTATTTGAAACAGGTACTCTACCTAAAGGACCAAAAATCAAATCTGGCTGAAAATCCGAAACAAATTTATCCAAAGCTTCAGATTTCCACTTACCCAATATTCCTATCATATCCTGAGCAAGAAGCATTGAATCCCATCGCATACTTCTAGCCTTATTATACCTTTTAGAAAAATCTTTTTTCTGACCTTTCACAGGAATAACTTCACATCCTATAACATTGCGCGCAAAAATGCCCTTAGCCAATTGCTTTTCTGATATATTGAAAAAACGTTCAACAATATCATTATCTGGAACATCCTCTCTGAAATAGATATTAGCAAACTCCATTCTATCCTCCATACCTTTAAAAATATTAGAAAGAGTATTACCCACACTAATATCATTACTCCAAGGTAGATATGTAACCACTAAAACTTTTATCTTTCTTTCCATTAGCTTTATACTAATTCGTTTTTACACCTATTATATAATTTCACCAAATGTTCAGCCGACATATCTATAAGCGGTTCATACATAAAGCTATTCAGATGAATGCCTTCAGGGGTCATCATATTCACTTCTTCTATCAAATCTACATGGTTTGAAACTTGCCCCTTATAGAGTTCTAACAGCTTACTTGCCTGGTTGCTTGTAATGCTATTAATCTGTTGTACCAAGTTTGTATCATGAGCCATCCTACTTATCATATAGTCCTCTACTTTTAAACGGCAAGCTATAGACAAGCAAATTTTATTTTCTATCTTAATTGGGTCAAGATTAGGTTCTGCAACGATACTTTCAGCTACGCTATAAATAAAATCCTTGATATTCTTATTTGGATTTACGGATTTCAAAGTTTGGCATCGCTGAGGGAACTTTCCCTTTATCAAACTGATGATATCATTAATGGTTAAAACATCAGTTTGTCCCTGTTTTACATGCAGGCAGGAAGTTAACTTGATATAGTCCATAGATTGACCTTCCATATATTCAATCAAATTACGAGCAAAAGGTATAATGCTAATCAATTGCCTGTTATCATGATTTCCATCAATCAAGTAAGAAAATAAATCTTTACGATACTGTCCACGCTTCAGTTCTATAGTTCCATCATTGGCGACATTTGTCATGAATACAGAATTCCCTAATCCCAACCTGCTACTCAAAGTACGATAAAAATCAAAGTTATGAGTCAATACAATAGTTTTGAAGATTCCTGCATCATTCATATCCTTGATATATTCAATGATGGCAAACTTGTTTTGATAGTCAAAAGAATCTGCTATATCATCAAATACCACCAGAGTGTCATTTCCTTCACGTTTTCTTGCCTCTACTTCAAAGATTATTTGCATGATATGAAATGCCCTGCGTTCACCTCGACTCAAGATATTCATTAATTCCTTTTTCTGAGTATCAGTATCCGTACCATCCTTATCTTTATAGGTAAATCTCAGTTTTGCTGTATCTTGCTTTAGGATTATGTCCTTAGTATTTTCTATTGATACCGTGAAAGGTACATGAAAACGCTCATTGTAAATTCTGACAATCTTATTCCATGCATCCAATTTGGCATTGGCTTCCGCCAAAATCTGTTGCAACTCTTGACGCTTTGCCTCATAAACTGCAACTAGCGCCTTGGCTTCATCTTTCTTAGCAACTAAACAACCTAACCAAAAGTCTTTCTGGAATTTCTCATAATCAATGAGATGAGCAACTAAAGCAGGATTACGCTCCAACTCTACTTTACAGAGACGCGTCTGCTCATTAGCATCAAGAGCCTTAGTTATCTTGGCAAGATTTTTCTTGAGTTCCTCATCTTCTGCTATCTTCCCCAGCTCATCATTTACCAAGGTTTTAAGTTGGGCTACGTTTTTTATCTCAGTACCATCGCTCAACGTCAAATGGTGGCTTGCCTTAAAGAATGTATCATCCTTAGTTGCTTTAATAAGTTCATTAGCCTGATAAGAACCAAACGACTTTCCATCAACAGAGGAAGAGAATAGGGAAGAGTCTGCAAGCAACTCTGAATAGCGATTAAAATAATCAACTAAAGTATCCTTATACTTGTCAACTACGTCCTTTACCTTGCCCCCAGCATCGAAGATGTTATTATATTTAAAGTCAAATACCTCATGTTCTGTATCAAGTTCATCTTTCAACCGATAGAGGCATTGCAAAAAACTATCAGAAACATCCTTATTTAAGGAAAATACTTCCACAAACTCATCCTTGCAATTATCACTTTTCGACTGTTGCTTTAAACTAGTGATGAACACACACTCGACCTGAGTCAATTCTGCATAAATGGCATCATATCTTGCCTTCAATGCTGCGTCAGCCAAGAAAGAACTAAAGCGTTCCTCGCTATTCACATCCTCATCAGCATTAGCGACATAGATATCCTTTGGAGCTATACAAGCACCATTTTCATCCTTAACGTCACAAATAGTCGTTTTTTCAGGATGAATTCTATCAATTATTGCTTTCGCTTTGCCCTGGCAAAGAAGTTGCATAGATTTTGAAAACGAAGTCTTCATCGTACCATTCGGAGCATAAATCAAGATACTCCGATGTTGAGTAAAGTCTAAGTCTTTCGAGAATTTCTTTATTCCAAAACAATTCTCGAAGTTTATCTTCACATGTTTCATAAGCTTTATATTATTCCGTAAACCAATCCGGCTTTAATACCTCAGGAAAATTCCTCTCTCTATATTCTTTCAATAGTTTCAAGTAAAATTCGTAAAAATCCCAATAGGTATCAAAAGGACCTGCTTTCATATCGTCTATAATTGCATAATCCCCATAAACAAGTAACCACATTCTGATAGCACATCCCACATATCCCCACAACATATCCTCATGCGAAAGTTTCAACTTATTCATTATATTTGCGATTCTCACATCCATGTGTGGGTGAGCACCATCACTGCTTATTGTATCTTGTCCCATAAGCAACAAAGCACATAACACATTAGTAATGCCTACCTTGTATGTAAATCCGAAGTTACCACTAAATTTTGTAGAGATAAAAGACAATGCCGACTCATCTGCATTCATTTCATCCTCTTGTCACTTCTTGATTTTCTGGGTAATGTGTATGCCCCAAAAAATTATGAGAGAACTCGTGAGCCATAATAAAGCACATACCACCGATATATATAGCATTCGCATAACCAATTTCGTTCTTAAAAGCGTAACTACTCAGCACCCCTATAGAAAACTTCTCGTGCCCATAGGGGTGTCGAGTAGTTACCGCTACCTTTTGTACTAACAAAGCATATCAAGAAAAAAGCTTTGCCGCCTTCTTAATAACAACTCTGGGACTATATTGAATACTTTTACCTGCAAAATCTTTTATCCTCCACCATATATTAGGCAGATTATATGGAAACGCAGGCTCATCACGCATTTCGAAAGAAATAGTATCCAAATCAAAAGATAGTGATTTTAGTTTTTTATCAGAAATTTTACGTCCCATAATCCAGCCACCTCGACGAAATGTATTTAACTGACGTACAGAATATCTGTCTGGATAGTATTCCATAACAAATGTTCCATACGTTTCAAATTCTGAGAACGCTGGAAGCGGATGCTTATGATTACCCGCTCTAATAATTTTCTCATACCATATTTCACCTGGAACGTCAGCATCCTCAATCTTTGCCAAAAGTTTTTTAACGATATCTGGCGAAAACAACATGTGTTCTGCAATAAAAGAATATGGCACTTTTTTATCCAACCCCAACAACTTTTTTATTGTGGCAAAGTAATTGGCATTATACTCATATTTCTTTGTAAAAACGGGACGATTGTTTTCATAAAAAGACAACTTTGACACAGGTATTGTATCTGCATCCCAAGACAAATAATCCTTACTTACAAAATCAGAAAGAGAAAAACCATATTTTAAGAACTGTTGAAAATACCAGCCTGCAGCAGTGCATTCTGTATACTTCTTTAGAAGAGTTCGTACTCTATCAATAGTTAAACCTTTAAAAATGCAGTCTTCATCAAGGACGATAACATCATTTTGTTTCTTTATCGTTTTCTCAATCTTTTTTATATACCTCTTATTGGTAATAATGTAAATTTTGTCAGCCTCAAGAAAATTTGCACGAACATATTCCGTAACCCTATGGACAAAACTAGCTTCCTTACCAGCTGTAGGAATAATTACATCAAATTTATTTGCTGTCATTTCAATATATCTTTTAAAGCCTCTAAATATCCCATACCAAATTGAGTATCAGGCTCCAAATATGCACCTTCACCCCATTCATTCCATGCAGTCAAGAATATATAAGACTTATTATGTGAGCACATAAGATTATAGAAATCATTAAAATAGGACTTGAACTTATCAGGAGTAGCTCCAAGTAATACCTTAGAACCATTTTTTCCTCTTCTTGGAGAATCATCATAATTTACAAATGATCCTTGGATAACGTTGCCTTTATCATTATGAGAAACATAACTGATGAGTCTTCGCCAAACGCTATCATAATCCAAATAAACGACACCTTTTTTCACATTTAAAGATAAGATGCTACATAATTTATTGATAATTCGTCTTGGGTATGTCTTGAATTTCGCTGACAACGAAGGATGAAACCAACCGACATAATGTGGCTCATAATTATACTGGAAATAATTATCTGGTTGGAACCATGATGGAGTATTCTGGAATATAAAATAAATACCATCAAAACCATCTTCCTTAGCCCATTCTTCCCATTTACGACACATATCTAAAATTTCTTTAGAAAAAACAATGATACTGAAAAGAGGCTTATTATCTTTCTTCTCATAATTAGGAGAAAGGAAATGAGTACGCACATAATTATAGTGGTTTCTCCAATCATCTTCTTGTCCTAAAATATATGGTATAAGAATCTGAGGACCAGTATGTTTCTTCTGAGGATCATCTGCTATTGGAGCCCAATCATTTCCTTTGACATTGCTCCAGCTACGTTTCCAGTTAGCATTATCCCAAGAAAGGAAGTACTTAACATAGCCATTTTTGCTGTCACGAAGAATCTCTGCAGGTTTGGTTAAGATATTTTTATCATTATTAAACCAGTAATGATAAACTCCAAATCCTGTTAATCCATGTTCACTTGCCAGTTTTGCCTGCCACTCTACATTTTCTTCTCGTGATAGATCATAATAGTTATCATTCATAGGGATTCGAGGCTGGTAATGCCCTGCAAATAAAGGCTTTGCCTTCTTTACAGTCACCCAATCAGTAAAACCTTTTCCCCAAAACTCATCATTCTCAGGAATGCAATGATATTGAGGAAGGTACATAGCAAATACTTTCGTCTTTTTCATTTCTATTCAATTTATATGATTTTTTTTTATTACTTTTGCAGGATTCCCCACAACAACACTAAAAGGTGGAACATCTTTTGAAACAACACTATTTGCTCCAATAACAGCTCCTTCTCCAATTGTTACTCCAGACAATATGGTTGCCTTATCACCAATAAAAACATTTTTTCCTATTGTGACTTTACCTTTGGAAATTATGCAACGCTCTTGTGGTCTAACCAAAAGTTCTTTATAAGATGTACCACCATGATCATTATCAGTAATAGTGACCCATTTGCCTGTAAGAACACCATCACCAATTTCTATTTCATTGATACAAGTAATATGATTGAATGCGCCAAAATCGCATTTTGTTCCAATCTTTATTTTCGGAGAAAATTTCTTATCACGGTATCTATCCCAAGCCGTCAAATACAAACACTTTTGAAATGTCGTAAAACTTCCTATGGAAATATACTTACCGCCAACAATATTATTCATACCCCCGAAATAAACATGGTCTCCACAGCTACCTAAAAAAGATCTATAATACAAACTATAGATTTGCTTATAAAGCTTACGACTGAGCTTTCTCAGTTGACAAATTACCATCATTACTTTTATTGATTATTGTAAGATAACAGTTTGATAAATCCCTATAAATTTCATTGACATCATGACGTTTCCTTGCTCTTTTACAAGTAGCCAAAGACATCTTTTGCTGACGCTCATAATCTTTAGACAGTGAAATGATTTCATAAGCTAAAGTAAAAGGATCATTCGCAGGAACTAAAATGCCTTCAACACCATTTTCTAATAACGATGGGATACCACCAACATAAGTCGCAATGATTGGCATCCCTAAATACTGAGCTTCACAGATTGTATTTGGACTATTGTCAATATAAGCAGTATGAATATACATGTCAGAAGAAAGCAAAATCGTCAAGAGCTCATCTGCATTTCTAAATCCAAGAAAATCTACATCGTTATCTGAAAAATTTGCCTTTTCCTTAAATTCAATTTCTCTTTTTAATGTTGGTGTGATTCTCCCGACAATCTTCCATTTAAAATTCACACCATAGCGCTTTAACAACTTAGCTGTTTTCAACACAACATCCATTCCTTTCCAATGGGTACTACAGCCAACCGTTACAAGAGTCAATGTATTCGATTTATGAATGCTCCATTTTTTATCTATTGATACAAAGGAAGGACGCAAAGCTTCACTGCAATAATAATAATTACAGTTTGGGTGATATATCTCACATACGCCCTTATCCCACGAAGTGCGTCCCATATAATTAGAAACAGCTTCAAAATTTCTTTGTTCCATTTTCTTCCACCTCTTATTATAAAACACTCCTCTAAATGTTCGAAACAAACTTACAGGATGAAATAAAGAAGTCAAAATCTTATCCCATGCGCTATAATTAGGTGGAAGTAATGCATTCAAGTAGGGGCCAACTGCACCCATCATGTGGACAACAACTGGTATATTTGTAAAATTTTGTATTTGGCAAGCTCCCCATTCTGTACCAAAAACCTGAATTATATCAGGTTCTTCTTTTTTTATATGTATAGCTAATTGTGGTAAGATTTTATCTATAACTAATTGCGGATTGAAAAATCTCAACACTTTTTGTTCAAAAACAGACATGTCAGGTATAATTGGTATATATGTAACATTGTCAATACATTTTACACTCATACCTTTTCTGCCCTCAAAGGCTATGTACAATTCTATATCACTATGTTTCATTACAATTTCTTGTAAGGAATCTTGCCATCCTGCAATAGGTGCCTTGTCATCGTTATACCTACCAGGAATTGATATTTCATACCAAAATACTTTCATATTAAAATTTTGTTATAGACGGATGTGTGTGATAATCTTCCCAGAAAAAATAATAAGGATGCATTCTACTTGAATCGTCTAATTTATATCCAATCTGAGATCGAATAAAAGCCTGAAGAAAGAAAACGATTACTAATGGCCCTACATATTTCAAAAAAAATATTTTTTTGATATTCTGTTTATATCTTTCACCAAATCCCCATGTAAATGTAATTACTGAGAATAAATTAAAAGCTAAATTTATACGGGCAATCATATCAACATTAAAGAACATATTTGAGAATACAACAGACAACAAATAATTTTTTGAAAACCAATGATTAATTTTTTCGTCATCCATGAAATAAAAAATAAACAGCCCTAAAATAGAGAATCTTAAATTCCATATAATATTTACCGTACTACCAGCATCATTTAATTGATCTTCTTGAATAAAAGTATTTAATCTTTCCGTTGTTAAGCCTAAATTTAAATTAAGGTATATATTAAATAAGTCACTCAATTTTAAACTCTGAAAAACGATGCCCACTAATGCTGTTGCTACTATTATCATAATAGCAATTTTCCTATTACTTAGCTTTAAGAAATACAGCAAACAGAACAGTATTGCATTTATCAAAGTAGAGTTATGTATACAATATGCCAAACAAGCACATACGCCATATAAATACCATTTATTACTTTTATCCTTCATCACTATTATTATACCAACAAGCAACATTGCTATTGCCAATATTTGTCTTAAAGCTACAAAATAAGGCAAATATATTTGGAATATAAAAAACGCGAAAACAGACAAAACCGCATTAAACGATTCTTTTTTAACAATATAATAGATAGGGAACAAAGATAAAAATGAGTTCATCGATATGAAGAAAACTTCATTTTTCCATATATTCCTAATCGCTTTTACATAAACCTTATACAAAGGTTCAATTTCGTCGCCTGTGTAATAATCCGCTTTTTGCAAGAAACCCAAAGTATAGTTGTAAGTATCGGCACCAACGACACAGGCTCTAAATGCGAAGAATAAAAAGGTTATAATAACAGTCCATTTAAAATAATAGCTTCTATTATTCAACTTCCAAGAACGGATTGTTAAATAAGAAAGTAATAATATAAGAATTATATAAGGATAGTCCATAATATCACCAACGAAACATTGTTTATTTAAACATTATTTTGATTCCATACATTCTCATCTTCAACTCTGCAAGAAATCTAAATATCACCTTGTTTTCTGCGACATTCTGATACTCATGCCAATAAAAGAAAGACAAATCTTTTCGTATTTCATCATTCTTTTTAGAGAACATATCTCCTTTATCTATTTTTCTTACATATTCACTCAAGGATTTACTCCAATAATGATTTATCTGGATAGTTCCATGCTTAGGACATTTCTCCTTCCCATGATTATAAACGAATCTACGATTCTCATTGATACTTGGAACCTTTATCTTTATACCTAATACTTTTATCCAGCACCAAATAATATGATGATAAATCTTAACTGGAGTATAATACGTATTTAATACTTGTTTAGATTCATTTCTAACCGAACCCCATGAGTTCGTATACTGCTCTATTACCAGTTTTTCAGGATTATCCTTGACAATACCATTAGTTCCAAACATCAACCAATACATCAAGACTGAAGGATACTTTTCGTAAGGCTTCATCCAACCTCTAATGTTCGTTTTGTAAATCGGACAGATAAACTCATCCAAGTCCAAAAACATTAGCCAGAATGTATCATCCTTGAAATGCTCATAACAATGCTGATAAGCTGGAATCTGAGACAATTCGTAAGGCCAATCTGTCAAAGTTACATATCCCTCATCAATATACGGCTTCAACACAGTTGCATAATCATCAGTAGAGAAGTTGTTATAAAGATATATATGATCAACTCCCAACATTCGATGGTACTCTATCCATTCCTTAAAATATCTACCCTCATTTTTGAATATGGCACACAAAGAGAAATAATATTTAGTATTTCTAACAGGTTTTTTAACAAATAGAAAGAATGAAGGAATGATAGAATTTAATAGATGATTCTTTGAACACCCATATATTGTATGTAATAATTCGTTTAATTGCATAATCAATAGTTCGTTAATAATTCAATAATGCGCTAAGCAGCTATACGCTGTAAGCACGAGAGATCTTTGAAAATCTTGCTAATTAA
>ERZ773186.3194-NODE-3194-length-11187-cov-11.056234_pt1 | contig 11187 bp, 14 predicted proteins | sample MGYA00581000_ERZ773186 | MGnify/ENA primary metagenome ERZ773186 (study PRJEB29015, sample SAMEA2737752) | human gut metagenome | biome: human gut; feature: human-associated habitat; material: faeces | place: China | collected 2012 ... | reverse complement strand
GTTCGCTCCAAGCTGGACTGTATGCACGAACCCCCCGTTCAGTCCGACCGCTGCGACTTTTCCGGTAACTTTCGACTTGAGTCCAATCCGGAAAGACACGACAAAGCGCCACTGGCAGCAGCCACTGGTAACAACATGAGCAAGAGATATGTTGAGAGTACTTGAAGTGATGACCTGACTACGGCTACACTGAAAGGACAAATTTGGTGACATGTCTCTTGCTAAGACTGTTACCTGGTTCAGAAACTTGCCGGTTTACTGAACCTTCGAAAAACCACCTTGCCGGGTGGTTTTTTCGTTTACAGACCAAAAGATTACGACTCATTGCAAAGGATCTCAAGAAGATCCTTTGATTTACCGTACAAGTGCCCGGTTTGGATGTAAAAAAACATTGTAGAACATGCTTTTTTTTTGAACAGGCTAATCCATAGCAGTATGGGCATACACCAGCGCGATACGCCGCCTACAGTGGATTTTGCCCAATCTGATAACCAAGAATGCGATACCTCTATTTACAAGTTATGTCATTTTCTGTGCAGAAACGGACGAACAGTGGGGCTACTTCGGGGCTAAATCCCGTCAGCGCTGGTTGTTTTACGCCTATGACAGGATACGCAGAACTGTGGTGGCACACGTCTTTGGTGAGCGCACCATGGCCACACTGGAACGTCTTCTGAGCCTGCTGTCAGCTTTTGAGGTGGTGGTATGGATGACGGACGGATGGCCGCTGTATGAGTCACGGTTTCCTGGTACTGTTTTCGCCAGGCGAAGATCTGGTTTGCATTCACCCCATGAAGCCGTGCGACATGGGATACCGTCATGCCAGGCTGAAGCGTCTCCTGAACGATGGCAATCTTTTCCTGTGGAGAACGGCGCCGGCGGCGCTCTGGCCCGATTAACTCTTCGATCATGCTTATCTCCCAACTAGTCACTAATTTAAGGTGGGTCGAAGTGCCTGGTGATTCGTAGGGCCAGTCTAATCATCACAGGGTCGTTTTTTATTATCGCATTAAAGGTTTTCGCTCAGGCGGCAACCTTTAATGCGATGGCAGTTACACTGAATTAATGAAAGACTATGTCAAGGCCAACAGATAAATCAGAGTAGCTTCGGTGGTTAGAACTTACGCATCCAGATATATTTCTTGGGGATTAACTTTGAGAATTTCAATCCAAAAGAGATTACTATCATCGCTATGACGGCTACAATAATTCCGCCATTGAAACTATCAGCCGCAGAACCAGTAACATAACCTATGGCAATGCTAGCTACGATGACTAATAACGCCAGTAGCTTTGATTCTTTAAGTACCTGATAAGCGCCACAACCTTTACAGACCGATGCCTCACCTACGTTAGTATGACAAAAAGGACAAGTAGCCATTAGATCATCCTTTAATTATTATTCAGGTTAATTTTCTTGAAATTAAGTTATCAATCCCCTAAGGCTTTCATAACAATTATCTAAGCCAATGGTGATTTTTTTCCTTGCATTCCTCAATCTTTCATGGTCATCAGCAATAATGCCTTCATCACTATTGTAGATGTTATTTATTATCGTTATTTCGGCGATGATGGCAACTTTTTGATAAGGGCTTTACTTCATCGCGCTTCATGCCTTTACTCACGGTCCTTTGTTGCTCTAATCGATGATGCAAATCAACAGATTGGTATCATCGATTAGCAATCATAATGTAACCAACTATTTTATATTAATTAATTTTTTATTGGCGTTTTTTTAAGACATTAACATTTACCATAACGTCTCATTACGCGCACCGCTGAAACGGCCTGTGCGCGTTTCTGACGGCAGAACGGTAAAACCAGTAACAAACCACCCGGAAAACCGCCAGAAACGCACAGGAAGTATTTTAGCGCTATGCATGGCTATGCACACAACTGCATGGCATGCAGTTTCAGGCAGAATCGAAGGTATAAACTCTGTTTTTATCTTTGACTAGTAGGCATGACACCGGCCACCAAACCGTTTAATATCATTAGTGTCACCATTGATATTAGAAGGAGTAAAAATGATGGCAGACACAGCAAGAATGACGACCACTCTGCGAATAGATCAGGATATAAAAGACCGACTGAAAACGCTGGCCGATGATCGCCACCGTTCAGCCCATGCGCTGATGCTGGAAGCGATCACCGAATACGTTGACCGGGAAGAAAAACGTAGCCAGTACCTCCGGGACGGACAGATCGCATGGCAGCACTACCAGGAAACAGGCCTGCATCTGACAGCTGAAGAAGTCGAAGCCTGGATAGATACCTGGGGAACAGAAAACGAGCAGGACGCTCCGCCATGCCACAGGTAATAGTATCCACGCTGGCACAGCGGGATTTACAGCGCCTGCAAAACTTCCTCAAAAACAAAAACCGACTGGCCGCCAGAAAAGCCGGTGAAGTGATTGTACGGGCCATTCAGCAACTGAAAACACAGCCGGAAATGGGGCGCCCGGTTCCGTTCCTTTCGCTGAAGTATCAGGAGCTGGTGATCGGGTTTGGCGACAGTGGCTATGTGATGCTCTACCGCCACGACCGGGAAACGGATCGGATAGTCATCGTTTCCGTACGCCATCAGAAAGAAGCCGGATATACCGGCGCAGAATCCTCCAGGTAACGCCTCACGGTCGCGCGATTGATTGCGTGGCCGTGAGGCGTTGGACAAGCGCAGCGCGTCAGAAACCACGAAAAACGGTAGTCATTCACTCTATAATCCACATGAGAAATTACACACTTTTCCCACCCGGATAAATCAGGGGTATACAGTGCCAAAAACATTGCTCAACCTTTCACAGGCAGCGCAAGCTGCAGGCATTACTAGAAGAACGCTGTACAACCATGCAAAACAAGGGAAAGTTACCGTGTCACGCGATGGGAAAAACAACCCTGTTGTGGACATTTCCGAACTGATCAGGGCGTACGGAAATGTGAAACTGCCCGAGAAACAAATTCCCGGCATTTCACACCGTGAAAATACACAACAAAATTTCTCAAAAGAACAGTTTAAGACAATACAAAAAGAACTGGCAGACCTCCGACAGGCTGTTACGCTGATGCTGGAGGACAAAATAGCTAGGGAAAAAGAACGCTGCCAGCACGACGATGAGCGTAGGAAACTACAGGCAGAAGTAGACAGACTGGCGGCAGAACTGACGCAGAAGAAAAAACGATTCTGGTCTGACTGGTTCAGTTGATTTGACATGACAGGAAAATAACGCGATGACGAAGCAGGAAAAAACCACCCTCAACATGGCGAAGTTCATCAAGGCTCAGTCATTGTTACTACTAGAAAAAATCGACGAGCTTGATCTCGATACAGAAGCAACAGTGTGCGAGCACCTCCACGAACACGCTGAAGCGTTGTTTAAGGCGCTGGAGACACGATTTGAGTTTAACGACATCATGAAAACGCACGGGGCGGCATATAGCGAGCTTTCAAAGCGCTGACCCCATAACAAAATGCCGCTTAAATCGCGAAAGGTCGTCACTTTCCCGGTTAAAGGTGTACGCGTTCACTGCAAGAAAATAGCGTTAAACGGCAGTTTGTTATTGCCATATTTTTTTGCCAGAAAGATCCTCACACCTAAGGAGAACGGTGTCTTCTCTCATTTCAGGGAATTTGCACAGATCTTTATTTTCATGCACTTGCTGTATGCCGCATCCGCTTTTTGAGACCAGAACTCATAGGAGTTTTGTTGTTCTGTCACTTTTGAAGAGTAATACCATGTTAAAGACGCAATTAACCCGCCACTGATAATCAAGAATACAGCGGTCAAAATAGTAACGGTCTTTCCAACCTCTTTGGCCAGAGTGCCTCTGATTGAGTCATAGATATATTTGGATGTTTCTTTTGCTGCGGCGAGATCTTTGGCGACATCTTTAGCGATTTTTAGCGACTGGGAACCGCTCGCCATCATTTCATTGTTAAAGGATTTTTGAGCCGCCCCAAGTTCCAGAATGACGTCTTTAGCCACACTGTTGCTAACAGCTGATGATATGGAATCAACGGTATTTGATAGCTCACTCTTCTGCTTTCTGAGTTCTTCCGTAACCTTCTTAAATTCTGCCATTGATGTGCTTAAAACCTTCTGTTGCTCCTCAATAACAGCCATCATCCCGTACAATTTTTCTTCAGCGTTCATAACCATCACCCCCTCTATCTAATCCCCTGCCTCCACGAGAAAAACTTCTTTGTCTGCTTTTTTGGGCCTCTTTCTCGCGAGCAATGTCCTTTTCCTTTTTGAATGCCTCAAAGCCGCTCATAAACGCCTTCTTGGCTTCAAAAGCATTTTTGAACGCATCAATACCGGCACGCATTTCCTGTTCGATATTTGTCGTTTTATTTTTTTCCGCTATCGCGGCGCTAACATCCGTCGATAAATCAATAATGCTGTCTCTTGCTTTGTTTTCTCGCAGTAACTCCCGCTCTATAACCCTGCGCTCCAGGATTGCGTTGGCCTGCTCGACAGTCATCGAGCTGACAAATTTTGGTCCTAAATGCTTTTCAGGCTCCCGCTCGATGCCTTGCTCTTTTAATGAACGATGATCAACACGGTCAGCGTATCCATGTTTTTCAAGATGCTTGTTTTGCATTGCCGCCCAACGTTCACGCAACGCCATAAGCGCCTCTTTTCTCTGCGTGTGCGTTTGTGGTGCGCTCGCTTTTTTAGCTCCGCCCCTTTCTGGATTCTTACTGCTTGCACGTTTGAAAAATTGCTCAGGGTCGCGATCTATTCCGTCGTTAATTCGCTCACAAAACATGATGTGAGCATGTGGCTGCTCTTTCCCCTCTATCCCCGCATTAGGGCAGTGAATAGCGAACTGGTAAGCATGGCGATCGCCTATCTCTTGTTTTATAAAATCGTTCACCAAATCAAGACGCTGTTCGGGTGTCAATTCTCTGGGTAATGCAATCTCAAATTCACGGTAGCTTGTCCCGTTCGAGCGTTCGAAATTGTCAGCCGCCTGCCATAGCAAAATCGGATTATCCTTCGCCCACGAAGGCATATTCCCGTGCTGCTTATTTTCCAGGTCTTCGTACTTTTCTTTTTTGGCATATTTATCTTCGCGTGAAATGTAGGAAGCATGGGAAGCACCTCTTCCCTTTGCGCCTGATTTCACTGTCAGATGATAAGATGCCATGATGTTAACTTTTAGCCCTCGGCAGGAGCGCACAGTTTCTCGAACATAGTGAGAAACTACTAAGTGCGCATTCCTAAATATGTAAGGAATGATTGTAGTGGCTTTTCGATGTTGGTTCCAGCTGATAACATCATAAAAGCGATAGACATATGAACATGGATAAAGAACATGGCTAATGTAAAAAATGATGACTGGCTGATGAAACGGCTGAGCTATATTCAGGATCTGAAATCACCGAGTGAACAACAGAGCCTGATTGTTGCTCTTTCCGGGAAAGACACATTAACTCCAGCAGAAGAAAAAAAACTGAATGTGCTTATCCGAGCAGAGAAAGCACAACAACGAGCCATAGAGGCACGTTCAAAGGCAACGGCGTTGCTTAACGCTGAAAAAAAAGCAGAAGCAAGGGCAGAACGTAAAGCAAGAGATCACGAGCTTTATCAGTCCGCAGGACTTATGAGCTTGGTTGGATTGGTAGACAAAGAGACAGGAAAACCTGTGGTGGATGTGGCTTCGCTTGTTGGTGCGCTGGCGAGCCTGAGTGAGATACCACGAGACGACACAAAATGGCAGGAGTGGAAACAGAAGGGAACGGAAATACTTAAGAGCGAGAAATGAATCAAAACGGGGAAACACTGAATCAATAACTTAACGGTATTCCATAGAGGGAATGCCGTTAAGCTTTTATAGTTAACAGCATTAATATAGATTTTTTCTAAAATTATATTAACCACTACTAGAATAATTAAGCATCAAGGACGCGCCCTTGATGCTTAAAAAAGCTACATTTCAGAAATCTAGTTTAGTTACAGTCAATTTCCTGTTGAATATTTAAATTCATTTCCCGAGGAGTCTCTAATCAATAACATTATATCTGTTACGTATGAATTTAAGTTATTTCCATCAACACCATCAATATATAAATTGACAACTACAGCACTATCATTATCTTTTTCATTATTCAACATACTATATACATTTTCAGCTTCTGCTCTATCTTTGAATTTTATAACGCATGATGTTAATTTATTTTTATTGGCTATATAAAAATCAGGGGCGTATGAATTTGTATACCTAGTTCCTCCATTATATGTATCTTTATCGCAGAAATCAGAGAAATATGTCTTAGATAAATCAAGGGTGTTTTCAGAAGGATTAAAACCCTTCATTATATATGACGATGGGTTTGAATTGTTATATATGTACCCCCTCATCTCATCATCAGTCTTACCGAAAAAATTAACTGTTCTAGGGTATTGTTGAGATGTCATAGGAACAGAAACAGCTATATAACCATGTGATTTCATTTTATCAATATCACTATTTATTCTAGAAATCTCTGCTTTTTTAATATCCTCTTTTTTGAAAATATCTTTTTCTTCTTTATACGCAGGACTGAATGCTTCCAGCAATTTACTCTCATCTGAAATATTGTTCATGGCAGCAAAATAAATATTGCTATCATAGCTACTTATTAACTTGTAATCATCGGCTGGAATTGATTTTATTTTTGATATTTTTGCATCCAGTGCTTCCTTTTCCTTTTGTTGCTCCTCTTTAATTTTTTGCTGTTCTTTTTTGTGTTTTTCTATTAATTCAGACTGCTGGGACGATGGCTTCACATTTTCATCAGCATTTATTGTCCCATTTTTCATCATGCTTCTAAATTCATTGGATAAACTCCTTTCGGAATACTCCAATTTATCATTATTTTTCCTAACCTCCACTGAAAGTGGAGCTGTATTTGAAAATACAACAGGTGTTTCTACTGGAGGGTAAACTTTAAACTTAAAATTACATACCTGAACACCCTCATCGTTTATGTCACCTGATTTTGTTCCAGTTAATTCGAAATCTGTATGTTCACTAAAATTAACCCATGCCGGTGGGTTTTCAGAAGAAAATAATGAAACGATATTTGCTTTTATTTTTTCAATAATGGATGTATCATTGCAGTCTATAGAATCACTACATCCAGAGATAAGTAGAGCAATAGGGATTAATAATTTTTTCTTCAGCACTTGAATACCTCCATTGTATTTACTTCCAGTTATTTGACTTTTTTGAATCGCCGAATACATTTTTCATGTCATCCATCAAACCAGACATAATTGCCTCCTGTAAATTCTGACAATTTTTTACGACGGTATCTGATGGGTTAGATTCGTTTTGACACTTCATTAACCACTTATCTCTGAGATCCTTGTCTTTTTTAAAATCACTAGCACTATATGACGAATCACATGCACTCATTAAAAATACGGTAGCCAGCAACAAAATTTTTTTCATAGAACCCTCACAGTTAAAAAATTCACATTACCAATTGTAAACTGAAACCTATTATATTATAAAGTTTTTTTTTAACCTTGATCATGATATGGATTTAATGGGGATGTGACTCATCGACTGGATGAGAAAAAAGATAATACAGATGCATACATAACAGCACTTTTCCAAAACACAACACACCTTCAGAAGCAGTGCTGGATGGACGGCATACGGAGATGGAAGCCACAGAAGTACATCAAAAAACCATCCACTAAATCAATCATTTGGTAGAATGACATACAAATCCTGTTGTTGTATGATAATCGAGTAAATCTATATTATTATGTTATGAATTAAAAATAAGGCAATCGATGAAAATGAAAAAACATGTAGCATTTATATTTTTACTCTCAGGATGCACTTTAATGCCTGGTGAAAAAAAAGAAACGTTTAAATTGGAAGACTATCAAAACTTTTGTCCATCCGAAGCAAGGCTTAAAGAAAAATCATTAAAAGAGTATATCGTTTACGAAAGTGAAACAAGAGATTTTTATATACTTCCTGGCGATTACATACTGTCCAAGAATGAACTTAACCGCATGCCACAGAATAGTCGTGTACGCAGTAGTAACGGAACAGTAAAAATAAAATCTATTCAAGACCTAAGCGATTACTTTAAAACACAAGCGGAAGAACTAAGCCAATTGGCTAATAATATAGGCAATGGAGTATTCCCAACGGAAATAAAAAATGACTACCCGGATAGAAAACTAGCAAAAGAACTTGTTGTTGAAAAATATATTAGCACGGACAATCCTCAAATTGTATTTTGTGGTTTGACATTGAAATCAGAATTTATACATAAAAAAGTCAAATATAAAAAGTACATAGCAAAAGAACACAAAGATGAAAACCGAAACGATAATATTTATTCGGGTGATGCGGGTAAAAATTACTTCACACTAACCTCATACCAAAAATGATTATAGTTGGTATGAGGTTACGTAGCATATAAGACAGAAGTAAAAAACTACTACCTTCATTAGTACCTAACCACCAAGAATGACTGAGCTCGAAGTGGATTGAGCACGACACAATGGCAGCGGGCATGGCCCCTTGGTCTATGCCCGGCAAAAGTAACAAGGCGCTGTCGGTTTTCCATAGGCTCCGCCCCCCTGACAAGCATCACAGAAACGGACGCTCAAATCAGTGGTGGCGAAACCCGACAGGACTTTAAAGATACCAGGCGTTTCCCCCTGATGGCTCCCTCGTGCGCTCTCCTGTTCCTGCCTTTCGGTTTACCGGTGTCATTCCGCTGTTATGGCCGCGTTTATCTCATTCCACGCCTGACACTCAGTTCCGGGTAGGCAGTTCGCTCCAAGCTGGACTGTATGCACGAACCCCCCGTTCAGTCCGACCGCTGCGCCTTATCCGGTAACTATCGTCTTGAGTCCAACCCGGAGAGGCACGACAAAACGCCACTGGCAGCAGCCACTGGTAACAGGATTCACGGAGCAGAGTAGTAGAGTGCTTCTACAGAGTTCTTGAAGTGGTGGCCTGACTGCGGCTACACTGGAAGGACTGTTTTGGTATCTGCGCTCCGTGAAAGCCAGTTACCTTCGGAAAAAAGAGTTGGTAGCTCTTGATTCCGGCAAACGAACCACCGTTGGTAGCGGTGGTTTTTTTGTTTACAGGACATGAGATTACGACGAGAGTAAAAGGATCACAAGAAGATCCGGCTGTTTACCAGTGATTTGGCTTCAGTATTGGTTTCCGCCTAGCGGGGCCTTATACGTAAAAATTCCACACCTGACTTATCACACAGGGGAGCTCCGCAAGTACCAGAGAGCACTGAATAGCAGGCCACGGAAATGTCTTGGATTCCGGCAACCTTCAGTGGTCTTTGCTGAGCTAAGACAGGCGGCTTAGCGTTGCACTTCGAACTTGAATCCGCCCAGAAGCATTCAGCAGAAGTCGCTAACGGTTTGCTTGCAAATGCTATCAATAATGCTTTGCCTAAAGCAGGAATAAAAAAGCCACCTACACGGTGGCTTTTTTTCTGTCCGGGAACTAGCTGAATTGAACCTAAAATCCCGGCCACGAACTGGTAGACACCTTTATCCCTGAAGATGTTTGAAGAGAAAACGGCCTATTTCATAGGTCGTAAAGTCAGGGTTTAGCTCTTTATCATCCATCCCTACAGCGCTCCCTGCCTCGATCAATACCTTCTTCATGTTGCTAACTTTAAGCCCGTCTTTGGTAACCAAGATCTTTCCTTTTGGAAGCTTATGAATCACGTAATCCTTGAAGGAATGTGTGTCCTTATCTCCACCAGGCAAAGAAAAGCCCTGACCTAATAACGATTTTAATGAATTATTCTCTTCAATTAAGTTCAGGACAACATCATCAACCGTCATGCCAAAGTCATTCACGTACTCTTTTAGGCTCTCAATAGTTGATTTCTTTAGTCTTACGTCAGACATACCATTCATATTATTATTACCCCACCGCTCTAATTTGAAGAAATAATACAACAAAATACAAATTATACAAATAAATATTGTTCTGAATACAACAAGCGGTCTGTAGGTGCGATGATAACTATGCTGCACCGCCAGATTGAACATAACATCCGTTGCGTGCACCGCCTGAGAGGCGCTGAGGGCGTTTCTACGACCTCACCTGCAAAAGAACACATCTTACCCCCTGAAAACCGCTCAGAAACGCGCTGATGATTTCTGCGTACCTGCATGGCTATGCACTCAAGTGAATGAAGTAAGATTTCAGTCTGCGATCACCATAAAACCGGGAAAAAGCCGTATGACAAAACAGGAATCAGCCGCACTGAACATGGCAAAATTTATCCGGGCGCAGTCGCTGCTGCTGCTCGAAAAACTCGACGTGCTCGATCTTGATGACGAGGCAGCCGACTGTGAGCGAATGCACGAACAGGCAGAAGCGCTTTATCAGAAGCTGAGCGCACGCTTCGGTATACAGGACGGCGAATAAAGAGACGAAAAGAACGCTCACTTAGACGAAAAGCGTATCCAGGGCAACTATGTATATCCACCGTGTACATAGTCATGCCTGACGCTTTCGAGCAGGTCGAGCATGTAGGAACGACGAGCTTGATTGGTATCGGACACAATATGGCGATACGCCTCAAACATAACAGCACCCGCATCACCGCCCGAACGGCGAAGCATAGCGGAAATCATCCGCACAAAGAGCAGACGTTCATCGGGGCAAAGGTTCATAAGTTCTCCTGGTGAAAAACCAAACATGAAAGCACCCATCTATTAACGTCAGCTGTGAACGCTTCATTAGAAGAAAATAGGTAAACCCGGGAAAAAGATCCAAACGTTAACATCACAGGTAAACAGAAACGTCGGGTCGATCGGGAAATTCTTTCCCGGACGGCGCGGGGTTGGGCAAGCCGCAGGCGCGTCAGTGCTTTTAGCGGGTGTCGGGGCGCAGCCCTGAACCAGTCACGTAGCGCTAGCGGAGTGTATACTGGCTTAAAATGTAACATCGCAGAAACATAATGCATAGCTGCCACATAAAGCAGGTGTAATGCCATGACGGGCGCGTAAGCAGAAAATGCAGGACCGGTGATATTCCGCTTCCTCGCTCACTGACTCGCTACGCTCGGTCGTTCGGCTGCGGCGAGCGGTATCAGCTCACTCAAAGACGGTAATGCGGTTATCCACAGAATCAGGGGATAACGCCAAAGGAAACATGTGAGCAAAAAACAAGAACCCGGAAAAG
>ERZ773186.3192-NODE-3192-length-11192-cov-5.667325_pt1 | contig 11192 bp, 9 predicted proteins | sample MGYA00581000_ERZ773186 | MGnify/ENA primary metagenome ERZ773186 (study PRJEB29015, sample SAMEA2737752) | human gut metagenome | biome: human gut; feature: human-associated habitat; material: faeces | place: China | collected 2012 ... | reverse complement strand
TCGGCCAGCCGGTCAACGACCTCCTGCATGGTAAAACCGGCGCGGACGATCTGCGATTTGATCTCATTTCTGATGCTCATAAAAACCTCCCAAATTCTTGTGATGAAAACAGCGAAGCGGGTTTCTGTTTCCGAAAACCTGCTTCGCTGTTTGGTGTAATATTCTGTTTTCCCAAAATCCGCTGGAAACGCGGCGGTCGATGCCCACTTCATAAGCGAGGGGTATCGACTTTTCGAAGCCGCGTGACTTCGCTCTAAACCGTGCAGCCCCACGCGCATCCGTGAAGCCGGTACGCGGTTCTGAGCAACGCGATTTCGTGAAACCATTTCTGCCATCAGGCAAATAATTTACGGATTTCACTTAGGGTGTATCTGAAAACTCCCAACGCACCCGGACAGCGGGTCTTTTCACGCTGTGCCGCACCATTTTTCCTTGAAATACGTCAGTATTCCTGCGGAAAAATGTCTTGCGCAACGTAAAAATCCCTCGCTGCCGGTCACATCATGAGTTTTCAGATACACCCTAGCTTGATTTCGTGCCCAAAATATAGGCTCTGCTGGTCAGCGCTTTTCCTATATAGCGGTATTTGGGGCGAAACGCTGCGTACATACGTACACGGCGCAGTCGCAGAAAATTCATCGCCAGTCCTCCGGTACGTACGTATGCTCTGAAATCTCGGAAAACCCATTTATATTGGGTTTTGCAATCGCTTCAATACCAAAGAAGCCCCATACACGCCGTCCGGCAGCATTGGTGATCTTGTTGCAATATTCTAGATTGTACTTACTTTGGTTCGCAATCACATTCTCGCTGAAACTGCGGCGCTTTAGCGGTGTCAGATTGTTTTCCTCACACCACATCCGGTAAATCTCGTACAAATCTTTAGAGCTGATAGTGCAGTCCGCCTTCAGCCGGATATAACCCTCGGATTCCAAAAAATCAAAGACATTGTTGTTATCCCGCTTCACTGCCTCCCGATTGTCCCGCGTACGCTGGCTCTCTGTGAATTTGAAGTTGTTGGCAACCAGCCGCTGCAAGCCCTCAAACGCCCACAGGAAGATGCCCTCGGCTTCAGCTTTCATTTTCTCCGCAAGGTCGGGATCATCTATCCGTCCCACAGGCTTTTCCCTGGTGGTCAGTACAAGCTGGCGGCGGTAAAATCCGTCGCTTCGGTCATATAGCGCTTGCAGATCGCCATTGGAGAACGCCAGCAGCCGGGCAAACATCCAGCCCTGATAGCTCTGCTTACCCTTGCGCTCCAAATCCATTTTTCCTTGGGCGGTCACGATGGACTTGACATAGTTGGTCTGCCGCAGTGCTTCCATTCGCATATCGTCATCCACACACAACAGAATGTGTTCCAGATCCGCGCGGGCAAAACGGTTTTCGGAAATCTTCCCGATGCTGCCGTCCTTCATATTGCTGCCGAGAAGCGCACCCAGCACAGCGCCGATCTGTGATGTTCCTTCGCCGCCGTTTCCTTTAATCACCATCATGCGCTGTCCTTTATTGCTGGGAATCAGGCGATAACCGATGAACTCCTGCAAGGTGGGAATGTCCTCCGCGTAAAGAAGTCCATCCAGAAAGGAAAGCCACCGAACGGGAGTCGGTGCGTCAGGGCGGTATGCCACCGGCAGTCTGCTCCGTACAATGCTCGGTCTGCCCTCGGTAAAGCTGCCGTCCAGCGCCAAAGTACCGTTTACCAGATGGATTCTATCTGCTTCCGGTGTAAAGTCCTCCACATGAGCTGCCAGCTTCATCACTTTCAGAATGTTGGTGATTTTGCGGGGGATGTTGTTCACGGCGCAGCATTTCAGTTCCTCATAGATTTCGCCCCGGAGCGGCAGATCGTCGGTCACCCTGCCGTCCGGCGTAAAGAAAGCACCGTTGGCAAAGATGATTTTCCGGCTGTTCAGAAATTCATCACAGAACAGTGCCTCGTTAATATTCGTGCCATCAAACCAGATAGGCGCGTCTAAATTAGCCGATTTCCGTTTCGTCACGGGCGTCCACCTCCTTTGCCGCTCGTTTCAGGCGTTCTTCCAGTCGGTCGATCATGCCGTCCTTTTGAAGCATATCCACGGTTTTCACACGAACCTCCAACTCCGCAAAGGTTAAAATATCTGCCAGATCCTCGATATAATCGAGCATCTGGCAGGCTTCCACAAAGCGGTCGTCAATGGTATCATCTGGTGCTTTGGGTGCGCACTGCACCTTCCAGCGCTCCAAAAGATGCAGATAATCGCACAATACCCGCTGACAATGCAGTTCCTCTCTCTGGAACGCCTTTGCCAGCGGATATTTCGGTTTCCGCAGCGCTGCCGCAGCCGGGGGCTTGTCCGGGTCGATCCCAAAGTCATACGCCAGCTTTTTCGCTGCGTCATAGCTGCTCAGGTTGAACAGCTTTGCCACAAGGTCGATCACATCGCCGCTTGTCCCGCAGCCGAAGCAGTAGAAGTAATCCTCATTCAGCTTCATACTGGGTGTACGGTCATTGTGGAAGGGACAGCAGACCATGTTGCCACGATTTACTCCCAATCCGTAGTATTCGGCAGCCTCTTTCACGGAAACTGCCATCTTGATTTGTGTAAATAAACCCATACCTGTTTCCTCCTGTAAAATAATTGAACTTTGCCGTTCTACCCGATGCCGTTCCTGCCCGAGTCCTTACCCCGGCGTTGCCTCCTCCTTGGTACGCGGAATGCGGTACTTCTCCGGAAGCATATCCTCATCGGACGGTCATGAAATTTTCAAGGTGCTGCGTGGTTTACGTCAAAATTTTAGTAAGAAAACAGGCTCTTTCCCGTATATCCAAGAGGTAGGAAAAGTCGGATGAAAGTAGGATTTTTCCACGCTTTGAGACACAAAACGGAAAAGCATGATATAATACAGAAAAAGGTGAAAAGGAGGCTGCTGTATGCAAGTCAAGCTGACAATCGGAGAGCGGTTGAAGGATTTACGAGTAGAACAAAAGCTGACCTTGGAGCAGCTTGCCGCCGAGGTGGGTATCTCGAAATCCGCACTTGGCAAATATGAATCAGATAACGGCAAGGACATCAGCCCGTACAGCATTCTGTTGCTGGCTGACTATTACGGTGTTTCCTGCGACTACCTGATGGGACGAACGGAAACAAAAAATCACCCAAACACAGCTCTGCATGAGCTGCATTTGAGTGATGCTTCGATTGATGTATTAAGAACAGGCAAGTTCAACCACCGGCTGCTGTCGGAGCTGATCTGCCATAAAGATTTCCAGCGGTTCATGCTGGACGCTGAGATTTACGTTGACCGGATTGCGGATATGCGGGTCAACGATATGAACGCCGTGCTGGAAGCCGTCCGGCAGATGGCGTTGATGAAAAATGGCGGCGAAGAAAATGACCTGCATCTGCGGACATTAGAAGTGGCGCAGATTCGGGAAGATGAATATTTCGGAAGTCTGATTGCAGATGACCTAAAAGGCATCCTTCGTGATATTCGGAGTGAACACCGCCCTGATACCATGACGGCAGATGAAACATCCCTCGCCGCAACCATGCAGGGTCAGTTGCAGGATGCAATGAACTTTGAGGGAAGCTCGGAAGAAAAGAAAGCAAAAGCATTACTTGCCACATTAGGGATCGATTATGATGCCATTACAATGGAACAGTTTGTCAACTTGATCGAGGTGCTGAAGCTGTCCAAACACCTGAAAACTCCCATCAGCCAGCGTGGGAAAACGACCATGACCCACGGCAAAGGGAAGCGGAAGAAACACTGAAACAAAGGCGGCGCTGCGGCGGGACGGGGGCTTTATATACCTCTGCCTCCTTTTCCGGCCAGTCGGATTTTGCTTCTCAAAAATCCTGCGTTTGTGCTGTAGCTCACATCACAAAATCCGCCTGTCCTACTGCCGCGAAAAAGCGTTTGTTGCCACACTCTGCCGCACCGCAGAGTACGCCGCCAACCCCTTTCCCGCGTCAGCCGGAAGCAAAGGTATAACACACTAGACTTTCCGAGGGAAAGTCGTGTGCCAAGGAAGGCACTGCCCTCCTTTGGAAACCTCCCGCCAAGGGGAACGCTGTTCCCCTCTAGACTCCCTTTGCCAACATGGATGCTACTCGCTCCTATTGGATGGACCCAGAGCCAAAGGGGCTTTGCCCCTCTGGACACCTCGCCTGTCCGTGCAGTGGCTATCTATCCTGCTCTTGCACAATGGTGCCCCCATACCCGAACAGAAAAGACCAGGCACGAAAATCCACCCAGAATAAGGGTGAATTTCCGTGCCTGGTTCATTGTTTATGACGCTGTAATTTGAACCGCGTTTTCTCGAACCTGATTGATAGTCTCCATCAAAGCGGTTCTGGTTTTTGCATCAAACAATTTGATAAAACTGATTGGCTTGTCAAACGGTGGCTTGGTCAGCTCTGCGACATTTTCCATATATCCGTTCAACTCAATATGATTGATGATTTTGTTTACAAAAGCAATCTGCTTTTGATTCAGAGATTGGTCATTGATAAAAGCGGAAAACGCCTGCATAGCCGCTTCATGATCTAGCTTAGCGATCTTGCGAATGAGCAAGCCAAAGGGTGTGTCGCCAAACTCTCGGGCATAATCTTCTTTGCTGCCCAATTCGCTAGTTAGCACCCGCTCCAGTTCCTGATAATCGCCCATAGCCAGCGGAATATTATGGGTCAGCTTATATATGGCCAGCGTATTCCCATGCTCGTTCACATAGCGATTGACCTTGGCACGGTAGTCTTCAAAGTCATAGGCAGCTTCCAGTTGGACGCCCTCCTGACTGTCAATAATCGGGTCAGTCAGCTTGGTGACAATCTGCCTCTGTGCTCCGCCACCTTCATCTAAAAATCGAATCAGCTCCCGCAGCTCCTTCCGAACCTTCTCAAACAGCAAAATATCATTCGCGTCCCAAAATGCATCGGTGTGAATCTCCTGAAGCATGGGCAACTTTGCCTTGATCTGCGGAATGCTGGCCTTACGCTCCAGTAGGGAAGCGGTGTCGCACAGTTGCTTTTTTGCATACTGGAAAGCGGGCATCTGCTCGATGTGTGCCAGAATTAGGCCATACATGAAATTATCAAACCGCTTTGCAAACTCGTCAGCCTCGTCTGAGCGTACCAGAGGTGCAATCTGTGTGAGCAACTCGCCCTTGTCACCTTCGCTTATGGACACGAAGGCTTCCGGCTTTTTATATTTCTCCACATACTGCATCCGCAATTTTACGGCAATCAGGTCTGAGTTGAGCGCTATCACCTGCTTGTGACAGGTGTTGACAATCTCCTTGCGCCATGCCTGATAATCCTCACCGGCAAAGGTGCTTTCCTGCAGCGCCATGGCGACTTTGATTTGTTTGCCGAAGATGTTTTCCGACAGCGTTTTGGTTTCTCTGGTTTCGTAGCCTTCTTTGTGCTGCCGGAAGTATTCGAAGTTGCCGCAGTAGTCAAAAATCAGAAAGCGCCGCTTGTCGGTATAGGTTCCGTCAATCTGGTCCACGCAGGCCAGCCCTTTGCATAGCCGGGTGCCGCGGCCAATCATCTGCCAGAACTTTGCCTTTGACCGAACCTTTTTGAAAAACACCAGATTGACGCATTCCGGCACGTCGATGCCGGTGTCCATCATGTCCACCGATACGGCAATGTGCGGTTCTTTTTCCGGCTGCTTGAAATCATCAATGATGGTCTGGGCATAGGCGTCGTCGCAAATGACCCGCTGGGCGAAGCTGCCCCGGTACTGGGGGTACAGCTTATTGAACCGCTCCAGAATAAACTCCGCGTGGCGTTTGTTCTGTGCAAACAGGATGGTTTTCCCCAGACGGTCGCCGCCCGCCACCTTGATACCCCGGTCCATCAGGTCTTGCAGTACGATGTCCACGGTGGTTTCGTTGAACACAAATTTATTGAGGGCAGCAGAGGGGATAAAGTCTGGCAACTGACCGTCTTCGATGAAATCATCCTCATATCGCTCTTTGTCCTCTTCGGACAAATCATCATAGGAGATGCCTTCTTCCAGAAAACGGGTCTTGACCTCGTAGTTGTAATAGGGAACCAGCACATGGTCCCGTTGCACCGCCGTTTCATAATCATAGGCATAGGTGGGCACGCCGTGTTCCATCTCGAAAAAGTCGTAGGTGTTCCGATCCACATCGGTCTTCGGCGTGGCGGTCAGACCCACCATGAAGGCGTCAAAATATTCAAAGATGGCCCGGTACTTTTTGAAGATGCTCCGGTGGCTTTCGTCAATGATAATCAGGTCGAAGTGCGCCGGAGTAAACAGCTGCCGCCCGTCCTTGGACTTGGTGTCATCAATGGCGTTGAGGATGGTCGGATAGGTGGAGAACACAATGCGGGCATTCCGGTCGTCCTTGTTGGAGCAGAGGTTGCACAGGGACATATCCGGCAGATAGTTCTTGAAATCGTCCTTTGCCTGCTTCACCAGCGCGGTGCGGTCGGCCAGAAACAGAATGTTGGTCACCCATTTGCCTCGGCTGAGCACATCGGTCAGGCTGGACGCGGTTCTGGTTTTGCCGGTGCCGGTGGCCATCACCAGCAGATGCTTGCGGAACCCCTGCGTAATCTGTTCGCACACCGCCCGGATGGCTTCCTTCTGGTAATACCGGTCAGTGATTTTGTCATCAATGGAAACGCCCATCAAATCCATCCGCTCGGTGCGCCGGTTCATCAGCTTTTGCAGGTCATCCTTGCTGAAAATGCCACTGACCTTCCGTTGCGGGGCGGTCTGGTCATCCCAGAAGTAGGTTTCAAAGCCATTGGTGGTGAACATCATGGGGCGGCGGCCAAATTTCCGTTCCAGACAATCCGCATACAAAACCGCTTGTTTGCGTCCAATGTTTGGGTCCTTGCTGGTGCGCTTGGCTTCCACCACCGCCAAGGGCAGGCCGTCCTTTCCAAACAGCACATAGTCGCAGAAGCCAGGCTGACCTGGCATCCCGGCCATATCCTCCACACGATACTCCTCCTGTACATCAGCATCTGGGCCGGTGAACTTCCAGCCCATCAGTTTGAGGTCCACGTCGATGTAGATTTTGCGGGTCTTGAATTCCGAGAGGTCCTCCGGCTGGAAGGTGCGTTCCTTCTGATGCTGCTCCTTTTCGGCGGTGTATCGGGTGGACATCTGCTCGATTTGCTTGCGCAGCGCCTCGATCTCGGCATCTTTCTGGTCCAGCAGACTTTCCTGTTTCTTGATTTTCTGGGTGTCCACCGCCACCTTTCCGGTGGGGACAAGATTCTCGTCGAAGGTGCGCTCCTGATAGTCCGCGCCATAGCAATAGTCGATCCACTGCACAAACTCAAACAGACCGCGCAGAGAAGCAAGCGCATCACTTGGCTGAACGCTGCGCTCGGTATGTACCGCCAGATTGCCCAACTTGATGATAAAAGGCATCTTGCCCCAAGTGTCGGAGTCCACAGCGAAGCGGAAAGTTGGCTCGTGAATGAGGGATTGCAGATTGTCTTTGTAGGGCATTTTCATGGACTTGTCCGCTGCATATACCCATTTTACTGCCAGCTCCAATGCCTTACGGCAGCCTACTGCACACATGGCAGGAGCAGAAACATAAATTTTCTCAGCTTCCATGCAGGCGGGGGCGAAGAGGGCATATTCAGTTTTGGCTTTGAGAAAGGAGAAGTTAGTCATCACATCATCTCCAGTATTTTATTTCTTTTGAACTCATCATGTCCTCATATTGTTTCAACGCGGTTTCCTTATCTGTATGAAGTAGTTGGTAAACCTGTTCATCATCTTCTTTTTCGGCATCTATTGAAAAATCAATATACGATAATAAGTCTATACGGTTAGAAATTAACAGATCTTTATTTATCTGCTTGCTGTTCATGCGCTTTACACTGTTGTCATCAATTATGATTATTCTGGGAACGCGCTGAACAGTATCGACAAACGCTAAAAATAATTCTGGCGTAATTGGCATACCAAGCAAGTCATATTCTATACCATCTTTTTCACCGTAAATATTGACTACCGGCATATCGCTTGTAACAAATACGGAACCTTTGGCTTTAAAAATACACAGTTGCGATTCCTTCATTGTCTCAGCCAAAGCCCGAGGAAACAAGCCAACATCCGGAGCAATGTTCATCTTCAAAAACTCGTTTGCCAGCATGGACAGGTAAACATTTTGCGGTACATCAGGAAAAATGTCCTTTACATGTTTAATATGCTGCGGATCGTTTTTGTATTGTGTATCAATAGTATAATTTGACAGATGTACAAAAACAGGGTTTCTAAACAGTAGTGATGACATAAATTGCCTTAGTTTATCAATTTCCACCCGCACCAACTCAAATTCATCTGAATCTCGTAAAGCATTTTTTATCTTTGAGATAATTGTTGCGTATTCGCCTTCCAGTTCGATAAAACTGTTCTCGATCTCATTTGGTGCTGCAAAAATATGAGTTTTGCTATCTGGATCAATTGCAATTTGATCATATAGGTAAGAACGACAGCAAATATTGTCGATTGAAACTATTTTTGCATTTTCATCATTAGCAAAAACAACATAAACTTGTTCTGATTTTTGATTACTCACAGAAAAGTTTTTTAAGTAAGCCTTGGGGACATAATGTTGTTTTCTCGTGATTTGCTTGTCTAAAACCTCTGTATATTCCATGACAATGTTGCTCCCACCAATATTTCCTATATTCAAATCTTCTCAGCGCTAAAATCGATCAAGAAATCATCATTTTATCTAGCCCTAATTCTGCAAGCTTTGTATTAGCCTCGAAAAATTCTGCATTATTGGAAAATGGTTATCTAGTACATAGAACTGCCGATCTTGCCCATCTTTCAAGAAGAATACTTGTTTATCCCGTGCTGAGCTAGTTAGGCTCTCTCTATGTAAGCATACAAAATAGTCTAATGTCTTTTCTTCTGGAAGCCGTTCCTGGATATATCCTTTTGTACTTCTGTCATATTTATAACCGAACTCTTTATACAATCGTTGTTTTCCAATACGAGTTTTAAAAGCAAACATCGCTAATTTTATATGTTTTGTTTCATCATGCAATTGGAAAAATTTATTTTTTTCAATCGTTTCTGTTAAATCATCCAAGGTCGCATTTCCTTTGACTTCTATAACCATTATGCAATCATTTGATTCAACCAGGAAAATGTCTCCGGCTAGTTGACGTCTATAAAAATTTTTCCTACATACGATGATGTCACATTGTGGACTTTGATGATTGGCCCAAGCAATAAAGCCGGTAACAAATTCTAGCATTTGAAACCGTTTCTGGAGACATTTTTTGAGAATGTTTTCTCCACATCTACCCATCTCAGCATGATGTTTTAACTTTTCAGCTATAAAATATTTGCAAAACAGAAGTTCCTCCGAATATTCCTCATATATCTTTGTAACATCTTCTTCCATAATAGACCTCTCACTTGCTTAAAACTTTTGTTTAGAAGTCTTTTTGAGCATTTGATAGCCTTCTGTTCCGCTAATTTCAAGCATCGAATATTTCTTTAGCATTTTCTCTAAACTTATACGAATTTGGACAGGGGTATAAGAAGTTAATGCCCCTTGGTTAATGATAGACTTCGTCCAATTTCTTTGCTGATTATAGAGGCTCCAAAAACGATTCATATCAAAATTGGGATTCTGTGCCGCTATTTGTTGCACCATTGCGTTAAGCGTATTTCGATCTGCTTCCGAAACGCCTTGCGGAATCATATTTCCCATAGCAGAAGTGATATTTTGCGCTGTAACTCCGGTACAAGCATTATTAAGATCGGCCACAATAAACTGCGATTCTATATTTGCCAAAACATTTTGTGTTATCTGAAAGGAATTCTTTTGGAATGACTTCATGAGCATCTGCTGTTCCTGAATCTCTGACACATACTCATATAGCTGATTCAGTGCTGTATAGCTGGTCGCGTCCATTTTTCGGACAAAGTAATGTTTGTACTTGTTCCAATAATCCGTATCCATCAGTGGTAGTGATTCATAGAACGCCGTTTCGTTTAATTGTCCGTCAACAATGAACGTAGAGATTTCCCTTAACCGCTCCTGAAATTCATCAATTTGAAGGACGATAAGAGAAGCTGCATCAATCTTTTTCTTCCGTTCCTGCAATATGTAAGTTGCAAGGGCAAAGCTACCTACGATAATAAGCAAAATGTTTGCCCAGTTATCTTTTATAAACTCTAACATACTTTATATTCACCTCAGATACTGGCGTAGTATTTGACTCAAAACCATAACATTTGCTGCTCCAAATAACTCCTCTGCCAACATTTGCTGCTGTTGAGGGGATAATTTTTGAATTGATCTCATTGCCTGAATCAAATCCTGCTTTGCTTTTTTATAATCGTCTGTGGGCTCCATCCCCAGTGTTAATTTATATTCTTCCATTTTATTACCTCACCCAAAGTATTCCTGCATCAGTGCCTTTTTCAACGTTTCCAGCTTTTCGAGGCTGCGGTTAATGTTGGCTTTTGTTTTTTCGGTTTTCTTTACAAACACGGAAAATTGATTCTGTAGTTCTAGTGGTGGGAAGGGAAAGGCCATTTCTGATAGTTGTCCCTTGCTTAGTATCCCTTTAAGTGCCATATTTATGGTGCTATGTATTGCAGGCTTTGATAGTAGCATAAGCCAATATAAATACAGCACATCATCTTGCTTTGGAACAATAGCATTAATTTGCTGATTAAATGCCACCCGACGATCAGTTACTGCTACATTGCCTATACAGTTAATGCTTCCAGCGATACAAGTCATAAGCAAGCTGCCCGCCTCTACAAATCTACACTTATGAAAACCTGTCTCCGATAAGTATTCCTGTGCCTCTGTGAGCAATACAGCAGGGGTATTGATATTATCTGATTTAATCCATTCAATAAAATTCCCATAATTCTCGGGATCAGCACGCGAGGGCGTGTTTCCGGTAACTATATCACATCGTTTTCCCAGTGCAATTTTCTCCCACCCCATAGGGTTTCCCACCGGGTCTCCAAACATCTCCACAAACTTTGCCTTGACTATCTCATCCAGCTTGTCCAGCTGCTGGCGGCGTTTGGCAATCAGGCCGCTGACCTTGTCCAGCACCGCTGCAATTTTGCGCTGTTCGTCAATGGGTGGAAGGGGAATTTCTGTTTCAGAAAGAGTTTTTTTATTGATGGCCTTGAATGTACTTCCAGTACCCTTGGAATTT
>ERZ773186.3191-NODE-3191-length-11194-cov-4.169674_pt1 | contig 11194 bp, 8 predicted proteins | sample MGYA00581000_ERZ773186 | MGnify/ENA primary metagenome ERZ773186 (study PRJEB29015, sample SAMEA2737752) | human gut metagenome | biome: human gut; feature: human-associated habitat; material: faeces | place: China | collected 2012 ... | reverse complement strand
ATACTTTTGTGCCAGCGAGTCAACAGAAAATCAAACAAAGCTGAATGAGGCAATAGATAAAGCCACTGCCGCAAAAGTTTTGTTTGAATAATGTCCGCCAGCTTAACACTGGCGGTGAATTTTACTCTGAAATCTCTTTTTTTAGTGCCGTTTCTGCATCCTCAAAAATTGTTGCAAGGTCAGTAAATTCGAAAGAATAGTAGAGCTGGCCTGTAGCCTCCAGCCCCTCAGCCTGCGTATCAAAAAGCACCGTTGCAGTAGTCCCGTTGATACTGTCGACCCCTTTGGCGGTATATGTCACAGCTACAGGCGAGGCACTAAGCGGCTCAACGAGATTAAGGTATGGGATGGTACGAAACGACTTCAAATTTTGCGTGAGGGTAAATGACATTTTAGACTCCTGCTACCCGTGAAACTTCAACCCAGCCCTGACGGAACGATGTGTTCATCGCCATCAGGGTTATCGTACATGCAGCCGTTACCGCACCACCCGGAAGGAAAATATTACCGCCGGCAATCAGGCAATTTGATGTGTCTGCACATCTGACAACCATTCGCTTCCCTGTATGGCAGTATCCGATGTTGGCTACATTTCCCGAGGCATTCCACGTCCAGGATTCATCATAACCAAGAGGGTCTGTACCCTCAGAGAGCGTCAGTGCTGAAGACTGAATTGATTTACCCCTCACACTGATTATTGACTGCCGGCGCGATGCGGTGGTCATTGCCGTATTGGTGTAAACGGTTCCTGCCACGCTTCCGTTATATTTATCAACGTTTACGTCTGCCTTTACCGATGAGGCAGCAACATTAAACAGTGAGGTCTGATAATCGCTGGTAACAGCACCTAACAGCGTCAGATTTTCAATATCAATTTTGCAGTTCCAGTTGATGTACATGAAGGCATTTGGCCGCGCCAGGCGAATAGCCTTAGCACGGAAAACAACCTCACCCTCAAAATCAAACGGTGAGAGCTGATTCGCCCCGTTATATCCGTACCCGTCCACATGCATCATGTCAATATCAGCGACCAGCTGAACGCACGCAGTCGCACTCGCCCAGTTTGTACGGTGGATGCGGAACCACCTCAGACCGGTATACCCCCCCACTTCCGACGGGCTCATAAATGAACCTCCGCGAATTGACACATGTCGGCCATTGCTGTCCAGCCAGTAAACTGTGATATGGGCCGGGTGGCTTACGAAGATATTTTCAAATTTGACACTATCTGAGGTGGACCCGTAAATCTGGTTAACAGGAACAAGGTTGTTTCTGCTGTTATTTTCAAATTTACACATTCCGCCAAAGAGAATGTTGTTTGACCCACCACGAATATAAGAGACGCCTGAATAGTTGTTTTCAAAATGGCAGCTCATGTATCTTATTGCATTACAGTTATCATACTGATTCAGCATGTTAATCTGATGCGTTACTTCTGAGCTTGCAGTGAGGAACCGGCCTCCGGAGTTGATCCTCACCTGATTAAATACCCCGTCCATGACATCCGTCATATCGAATGACGAAAGTGGAGGCGACCAGACCTGCACGTTCTCTATCGCAAAATCCCAGCCGACGCCGTAGAATTTAAAGATTCTTTTACGAATCCAGCTCGCAGTTTCCCCAAGCACTGAGAAGTTACTCAGATAAAGTTCGGATATTCTGACCCTTCCTGTTGAATCCCAGCCGGCTGAGCTGAAGTCAAACAGATAATCGTCATCTGACTCTGCGCTGGGATGTATGGCAAAGACAGTCTGGAATATTCCCTCACCACATAATGCAAAAGGGCCGAAAGAAAGTTCAACTTTTGTTTTGATGTGCAGCAACCCGGCGGGGACATTAATCCTGCGTCTGGGAATATGCTCTACGCTGGTTGAACCTAAAAAACTCATAGCGGCAATGGCGCGGTTAAGCCCAAGACCATAATCAACAAAACCATCTACAACGTCCGTGGCGTATACAAAATCCAGAAGGTTAATATTGTCCCAGTTTTTGTCGTGCTGAGTCCTGGCTACAGCCCCTGTGTATGGTTGTTTGACAGCAAGTAACGCATCCCCCACCCCCTCTTCGCCTGAACCCAGGTTTGAGCGAAGAGCCGCGTCACCGATGTTCGACCATTTCCCTGTGGGGTTTGCAGCCGACCACACACCGCCATCGTTCTCAGGAGAATCTCCGGCAATGACGTGTTCAAGCTCACCAAGGTATTTATACCAGGAGCCATTGTAGTAGACGATTTGCTGGCGATTATCTACAGCCAGACCAACAGCCCAGTTGCCAAGCTCCTGCCAGCCGATAGCTGCAACTGCCTGCTCGCCGCGACCAGTGATGTAGTCTATAAAGCGGCTGAAGATCATCTCCATGCCGTGCCAGGTTTTGCGCAGTACACCAAAGCGATCAGGTAATGATTCCGATTCCCGGCCATTGACTAACTTATCAAGGTTAGTTGCATTCTTAAGCAATACCTCTGGTGATGACGAGCCAAGTTTTTCGATGTTGGCCATACATTGTGCTCCAAAAATGAAAAAACCCGCCGAAGCGGGTGAATTGATTTTTTTGAAATTGCTAAGCTACGTCGCCAGGGTATGTAGCGTCGTCGTAGGCATAGAACGATTCGAGGTATTCTTTAGTGGTAACCTGGCATGTTCCGTCAGACTGCGGGGCGATCTCCTCTACAATGGCGTCGTAGACGTGGCGCGTTGAGCCGCAGAACACCAGGCGGATCGGCTCGATGGTTGCCGACGACAGGTCAACCTTCATCGGGTCATCAAACTCGCTCAGGTGCGGGACTGACAGCTGAAAATCACCCACCCTGCTCGCCACCATCAGCCCGGATGCAGAGCCATCCTGATAGCGGATCAGCGCGCGGGGGTTTTCGAAAGACCAGTCCAGCGGCTCCGTAACGGTGAACGTTGTCACGCCACCAGCCGTTGTCATCGCCTCCACCAGACAGGAAATCGTGTTGTTACCCGGAATATCATCCGTGAGCACAATGCGATCGCCCGTGTTGTAGCACAGCGCGTCCAGCTCGGTAGTGGTCTGGAACGTCACCCGCTGCAGCAGGTATTTCATCAGGCGACGCATGCCGATCTGATAGGCGTGGTCCTGATTGAGTACCCCATCGAGTTTATAATTCTCGATTTTCACTGGCGTCGGATTGTCCGGCGTCCGGCATTTAACGGTCTCCTCTGCCCAGGTAGTCCCGTTGATGTACGTCACGTCGACGCCATCAAAATCATCGTCGGACGGTACGGTAAATCCGCTCTGCAGCTCCTCCACCATCTCATGCGGAGTGATCACGCCAGTCCAGGGCTTAATCCCCTCACGGTTGACCGTCGCCAGGCCATCACTCAGCAGAAAACGTGACTTCCCGGCATTGGCTATCTTCTGCAGCATTTCCAGCGCTGAGATACTGTCGCCCGTGGCGAAATCGAAATACTCGCCCCGTGGCGTCCAGTACGCGTACTCCAGCGCGTTGATGGTGTCGGTATCCATCTCCAGGCCCAGTGAGTTCCCTACATGCAGCAGCGCTCCCGAAATGGTTCTGGCCGTTCCTGAGTCGTAGGCCCGCGTGGCCACAACGTTTACGCGGCGGTCCGACTGAGCCGCCAATTTGCCCCCCGTCTCAACGGTCACCGCCATCAGCGACACGCCGGGATAGGATGAAGGGCGCGTCAGCAGTCGCCCGCGCAGTGCCTGCCAGTACATCGAATCCCTGGCGTTGTTTGAGCCCTGCTCATTGCGCCGGCGACAGCGAACCTCTACCAGTCCCGGAGAACTGAGGGTGATCCGCTCAGTGAAACCTAACCCGTTGATGTTTTTAAGCGCGTACTCTCCCTGGTGACTCACCCACCCCGATCCGGAACCGTAGACGCGATACTGAATCTCCCACTCAACGTGGCGAATCCGTTTTTTGCCCTTACTGTCAAAGCCACAGATGCCGTTCGGGAAGGAGAAATTCACCTCGAATGCATCCACCACTTCATTCTCAGGGCAAACCAGGAACGGCCCCAGCCAGCTCAGCGTGTCGTTAAGACCAGTGGCCTCATAGTCGATCATCGTCCGGGCGGTGAATCCCGGCCATGACTCATCAACGGCACCATTAACCAGGCGCGCCACCGTCGCCGTCGTGCCGTCAGCTGACACAATCCGGTACTCATTCCCGCGGTGAGCAAGTGAAAGCCGTTGCACCCCCTCCGGCATCCCGGAGAATGCGGTGCCCGTGGCAGAGTTATAGGCGAGTGTCACATTCGCCGTTACCGCCGGGCTGCCGCCGGTTGATGCCGTGCCGGAGGTGTAAACCGGGGCATCACCGAAAACAGCTGCAGGCAGTGAAGAGGACGTGATCGCCCCACCCGCGAACGGACTGGCCGACTCGGTTATCAGTACAGTTCCGCCGTTGTCCTGCGCAACCAGGCCGGAGCCAGTGAGTCCCTCGGTGATGGCCGCCAGCAGTCCCGACATCGAGACGTAGTTAGCCACCAGCGACACCGGGTAGGTAACCCCCTGCCAGGTGATCGTGAACGTGCTGGAGCTGGTCGAAAAATCGTAGGTGGTCGGGGCCGCACTGGCCTGGACTTTTGCCGCACTCCCCCCGGTGCCGGGCACTGCAGCCTGACCGGGGGTATATGACGCGATAAACAGATCGTAATCGACAGAGTTAAACCCCAGCGTCACCGGCATACCTACTACCGGCGCGATCTCCGTCAGCAGCGGGCTTGCGATAACGCTGTATCCGGCCGCCGTGGTGATCTGGTAGTTCGCCGGGGCTTTCAGTTCGACCACGGCGCCAGCGACCCAGCTGGGCGGCAGTGCGTTATCGTTCTCGTCATTATCGTCATCATCATCCGTATCCAGCCCGGTAAACGTTACGCTCGAACCGGATACGGTCATGCTGTCTGCGATAATGTCGTCTGCGTCCGGCGACGTCTGGGCCATATCCAGCCCGGTGCCGGATGACGTCCCGCCCACTTCGGTGGAGTTGACCCAGTTTTCGCTGCGCTCATCACCGGAAACGTCCGCGCCTGGCGGGTAATGGGTGCTGCTGAATCCCGGTAGCGTTGAAGCTGGCGTACTGCCAACCCGGATATCGCCATTGGTATAAATCAGATCACCGACACCGAGACACAGCAGCATCTGGACGCGCATTTTCGTAGGATCGGCGGCATCAAACCGGGTAACGGGCTGCACGACATAATCCGGATAAATACGCACGCGCCCAAAAACTTCACGAATCGCATCACCCAGTTTCGCGCTGTTTGCTTTAGCGGGGTTCAGGTCGAGGCTCCGACCTGTGGATGACGTATAGCCACCGGCATCAATGTTACTCATCATGAACAATGAATAAGCCGCAGATGCGACGGCAATGCCCACTCCTATCCAGGCAATTGTCGCGGCCTCAAGCCCGAAAGGCACCGGATAAAGCCTGACATCACTATCAGGGCGAATCACACACTTAGCCCACTCGCCTGGCGGAATTAACAGCCCCTCAACCTCAACGGTCAGCGGTGGGACATCCCGATCCTCGTAGCCTTCAACATTTGCCACCAGCCAGCTGCGAATACTGGTTACACCATGCTCATGCGTTTCGAGTGGTTCACCGGGAAGCCGGGACGGGTAAAAACGAATGGTCATTGCCAGAACTCCACTTTGACAAATCGGCGCTTAAACCGCGGCAACGGCAGAAAGGTGACGTTCGTTCCCGGATTGCATTCCGCCACGTGCAGCAGGCCACCGATACTGACCACGATCCCTACGTGGGTGACAGTCGACCCGGAATAACAGGCCACCCCGGCCCCTTCGCAGGGTTCGCAGCGCTCAAGGGTAAGCATCATCCGGCGCGCTTCCCGGTCGAGGCCGCCGTCGTCTTTGGTTACCCCGGCAAAATCGGGCCAGACGGGTAAATTCAGGTCGCGGCGTATCTCGTTCACAATGCCGAAACAGTCGAGTTGCGGGTATACGCGCCCGCCCTTCAGCCAGGTGACTGAACGGTATTTATCAGGGTTAAACATTGGGATTCCTTAGCTGATATAACGCAGTCCGGGGAATACAGGTAGCGTGTAGCGGTAACGTGGCCAGGCTGTATCAAGGATATTCATATAACCCGCGGTAATCTGCGCCTCTGTCGCCGTCCAGTAACCAGACTTGATTTTCAGCGTATACGGCACTTCCGCAGGGGCCGCTAAATCCGTGGAGATATAACGCCGGTACGTCAGCAATGCAGACAGACGGTTAGCCAGCGCATTGCGGATCGCCGTGGACACAACACCATCGATATTGCACAGGGCAAATTTGAGGTCCTGCGTGCCGTCCGCATTGCGCGCCGGCAGAGCAATGTCTATCGCACAGGCGGTAAACGTTACGGTATCGCCGTTCTCCGTCGTTGCCGTAATACCCTCGTAGCCCTGGCACAGATAATGGACGTCAGAACCAATGGTGATCTGCAGCGTCTCAATGATCACCTCCGGCCCGCTGCTGGCGTAGAGGCGTTTAATCTGCGTCATGCTTCGGCCACTCCTTATTCAGCGCAATATCCAGCAGTGAGCTGCCGACGATCCATTCCGGGTAATTACCCCATGGGGCAGGAGCAAGGGGGCGTTCCCATAATTCAAGCGTCGCCGTGTACTTCCAGTAAATCGGGGCCACCAGCACCGGTCCCTGATAAATATCTGTGAAGCGGCATTTGTAAAACTTAATGCCTGCCGGCGTCTGCAGCTTCATCATGAACCATGCAGCCCCGTCAGATAACGCATCACGGAACCAGGACTCAAACGCCAGTCCCTGCGCATCGGTTTCCATAAACCAGGTGATGCTGGCCTGCGTCGGCGTGGACGTATAAGCTCGCCTTTGCCGCGCGCGGCCGGTGATTAACTGGGTACGTTTTAACGGGCTTACAGGCTGGAATCCGTATCCTTCCTGTAATGGCATAGGGAGGCTGTCATGTGGGTAGTTGATATCAGTCATGCAGTCTCCCGGTAAAGTATCTCGAATAAAATTTCACCATTAACCTCAGGAGGATATTCATTTCAGAATAAAGCACGATGGAATCGAAGAAATCTCTGATTTTTTGGTTAAAATTAACGAAGATAAAAATCTTATTAAATCGACACAAACACACAAGGCGATATATTTATCAACTCATCTTAAGAGCTAAAAGAAATCAGAAAAAACAGCATTATCAATATATTAATTTTATTGACTTTAATGTGAGCTTACATTGTTTCGGCACAGCCCCATATCAAAATAAAAAAGGGCGATGTGCCGACAGGAAATATACGTCAATGTGACTGCTTGTTTAAAAGCAACTCCTGAAGAAGAAGCGCAATAGAAACAAAGATCAAAACCCCACAAAAAACAATTTTTGCAAAATCATAGTTAAAAACGGTTGTAAGCGTATCATTATTATATAAGTGATTATGCCTATAGGAATAAGTTGTGTAAATCTCATCACATATTTCAAGAATTCCACCAACTATCAAAACAAACCAAAGAAATGAAAACTTCACTCGAACCTCCTTACGTTTACGTCTCCTATTGAAGATAAGTCCGCCAATAAAAAGTGGAATCATAAAAGCTATAAAGTCTTTAAATGTAAATGTTAACAACGCTTCCATTAATAAGATCCTTGTGTTTTCTTGCACCTACTCAGATTGTTAGACTTACCTACCTAATCAAGTCTCAGCTAATGCAGTTTAGCTTACCTAGGACCGTGTCGTGTATAGTTTCCTTTTAGAGCGTTGCCAAAAGCCCCTTGTGGCATGGTAACCTCCTTTGTGAGTTCACCTTTTAACTGCCTGGAAAGCTGTCGATTATTCTGATTGAGTGTAGCGCTCAACTGCTCCGGAGTAATACCCTGGAGATGAAACTCCTGATTAATCGGCGCGTGTACAGTTGTTTGCCTACGGTTATCGCTGTTAACGTTCTGAACACCAGTACCAAACCCTGTACGCCCCAGAGTTGCATCAAGCGGTTGGCCATTTCGAAGTGCCTCAAGCTGAGACACGCCGATCCGGTTCGTTGACGCCTGGTCGAAGACGTACTCTCCTTTGTGAACAATACCCGCTGGCTGATACTTACCACCGGGGCCGGTGTAACCGCCGGAGGCGAAGCCAACTCCTGAAACAGCCTGGATATTTGAGACGATACTGGCGGTCTGCGCAGCGATTGAGGCCATAGCGATGATGTTGGCCGGATAAGGCGCGCTTACTGCACCGCTTGCTATAGCCTGCTGGATTTTCACCATCGAGTCCGCGATAGCGAATGCCTTGCTCGCAGCAAAAGCGACCTTGTAGATTGCCGATTGCTCACCAAACCCCGTTCGCATGATGTCGGCGGTACTGTCAAACAAGGACTGCGTGGCCGCAGATATGATGGTGTTTTTCTGAGCCTCTATGACCTGATTTGCATCCGCCGCACGTTGACGAATAGAGGTCATTCTGGCCTCACCCTCGGCAGTTATTTCACCGGCCTTCGCATAAGCTTCCTCCTGAGCTGCCAGCCAGCGCTGGAGCTCTTGCTGAGCCTGGTCATATTCGTTGATTTGCCCCTGCATCCCCTCAAAAGTTCCAGAGAGTCGCCCTCCTGTGGGTGTCAGGTTTCCTACAACATTACGAACCGTCGAGGGCAGTTGCATATCGGTGTTTTGATAAATATCTGCCCGTGTTTTTTCATATTCACCGGGTTTTAGTTGCCCGGTTGCTTTGGCTTTCTCCAGCAGTTCAAGACGGGTTTTAAGCAGATCGTTGGTCCGCTCATCCTTCGTCTTTACCTGTTCCTGCATCTTCCGGTAATCGTCCAGGGTTTTTACGGAGTTTTGCAGTGCCTCCTGCTGCTTATACGCCTGGAGGATTTCATCTGAACGGGAAAGGATCGATTTCTGGTCAGCGGTGAGCTGCGTTTTAGACTTGAGGTCAGCAATTTGCTGTTCGAACTTTACCCGCGCCTGGGTTGCGCTGTTAAGCTTGTCACTGGCATCCAGCTGGGACTGCATGGCAGCAGTCTGCTGGTTTATCTGATCAAGCAGCCGGGTTGCTGCGTCCTCGGTATATGCTTTACCCTTTGGCGTCTTGGGTGGTTTCGGATCTTTGTACATCTCGTTAATACGAGAAACATTTTTTGAATATTGCTCTGCAGTAATTGCACCAGCCTTCAGGAATTCGCTTTGCTGCTTAATAGCTTTATTGCGCTTATCCGCATTGCTCAGATATTGCTGGTTAACGCGATCTGCTTCCTGCTGCGTTTTAATTCTTTGCTGTTCGGCTTCCTTAGCCTTCGCCTGTCCTTTGGTTACATCCCCCTGAAGATTGGCAACTGATTCGAGCAAATCTCTCTGTTTTATCATCTCCGGGAGGTTGGTAAACCTCGCGCTAAAACTGTTCCAGAACCCACCATCTTTTTGCCCTTTTTGGGCTTCAGCAATATTTTCGTTTAAGGTGGCAAGTTTATCCGTTAGTGTTTGTTCACGCCCAATATTGAGCATCGCATCCCAGGCGCCTTTGGCCGTTTTACCCAGCGAGTCCCATGCACTTTCAAGAAGACCAAGATTCTGATGAATATCATTCGCACGCTGCTGCATGGCATTGGCGTAAGCATCAGTAGCCACCCGTGCAGCATCCTGCTGATTACCTTCATCCTGTAGCGCTTTAATCTGGTTGTAGGTTGCCAGTGTCAGAAAGTGGTACTGGTCGTTAAGTTTGGTAATGGCCGCAACCGGGTCAGCAGTAATGTCGTTGAAATCACCAACCAGCTTATCGGTAGCAATGCCCGTCGCCTCGCTGGTCTTAACAATGGCGGTTGTCACGCGCTCCAATGAGTCGCCAGCTACTTTACCGGATAACACCAACTGATTCAGCGTTGAAGCTGCTGCACCGGTTGTGGAGTTAGCTGCGACCGATACACGGGCCGCCATATCTGCCAGTTGACCGGAAGTTTTGCCTACCAGATTACCAGTGAGAACGAGAGACTTATAAAATTCGTCCTGCTCCTGAGTGCCTTTGTAATAGGCCAGACCAAGAAATCCGACCGCCGCAGCTGCAAGAGTTAAAGGGTTAACCAACCCCATAACATAGGTGCCCACACCCTTAATTGCCGGACCAATACCACCAAACATATCTTTTAACTGCCCGCCCTGCTGCATCAGCACCATAAACGGAGACTGACCGGTGGATAAGCCGACAACAATATCTGTCATCTGAGCCGGGATCATGCGCATGGCATAGGCAGTCTGGGCGGCGGATTGGCCGGTTTTACCAAGGTCGTCGCGAAATCCTGTTAGCCTGTTTCGTGTTTCCTCGATTTTCTTTGAATAAAGATCGAATGTATCGGTATCTACCATCCCCTTGGATTTGAATTTCGCAAGATCCTGCTGTTGTTTATCCAGTTTGTTCAGGGCGGCGTTTACCGGGTCGATACGATCTAAAAGTTCAGAAAGGGACTGTTTTTCTTCATCAGTGGCCTTTGTCACTTTCCCTGCACTGGTGGCAGCACGTTCACCTGCCTGCGTCATTTTTACAAGTGCAGTTGCGAGATTGTCAGCCTGCTTTTCTGCCCCGGAGCTATCAATCACAATGGCCAGGCGGGAGGTTTGTTCTGTCATTTAGCTATCTCCGGGCAATAAAAAACCCCGCCGTAGCGAGGTTTTTTTACGAATATAATATTTTGATAGTTATATTATCGAAACGGGTTCACTGGTAATACTCAGGTCTGTTCAATATCACTTCCACAGTGTTTACATTTAATGGCCTCTTTGCGGATAGGCTCGGCGCAGAAAGGACATTTTTTATACTCACCAGACTCACCATTAAGCACTGCTCGGCGTTCAGAGGTAGACGATGATAAGACAATAAGAAGACCAAGAATCGGCGCAATAAATGCAGTAAAACCAGCGATAACGCCGTTTCCATTTGTGATATTTGATGCTAAAACGACCAAGCCGAAGCCTATAGCGCACATACCAATAAGGTAAAGGAACGCAATACCTAACCCATTTCGTTTTGCAGCAATAACTGCTACAACAATAACTGCTAGCCCAAAAAGCATAAAACCTAAAAGCGGTTCCACATCCCCATCTCCATCATTAACATTTGCACACAGATTAGCAGGGATGCGCGTAGGCGGCAAAATCACCTGATCGTTTATCAGGATGTTCGTCTCTTCGTCACTAGGGTACGTTAGAGGCTAAAACTCACATAAAGGTGCTGTT
>ERZ773186.3189-NODE-3189-length-11198-cov-186.276496_pt1 | contig 11198 bp, 8 predicted proteins | sample MGYA00581000_ERZ773186 | MGnify/ENA primary metagenome ERZ773186 (study PRJEB29015, sample SAMEA2737752) | human gut metagenome | biome: human gut; feature: human-associated habitat; material: faeces | place: China | collected 2012 ... | reverse complement strand
TCATGGAGTACAAGTGCCAGCGCCTGTTCCGTGATGCCCGCATCTTCTCTATCTATGAGGGAACAACCCAGTTGCAGGTAGTTGCAGCTATCCGCTACATCACCAACGGCACTTATCTCAGCATCATCAAGGAGATGTTGGAGAGCGAGGTTTCTGATGATTTGAAGGCATTGAAGGAGCGTGTAGCCAAGCTCGTAGATCTTTACGAGGCAGCCATCAACAAGGTGAAGGAAGCCAACGATCAGGCAGTTCACGACTTCTTGGCTCGCCGTCTCTACAACATGACTGGCGACATCGTAATGTCACTCCTCATCCTCGACGATGCAACCAAGGCACCAGAGCTGTTTGCCAAGAGTGCAAATGTATATGTTCGCATGGCAGAGGAGGAAGTTCTCGGCCATTCAGCATACATCCAGAACTTCAAGGCAGAAGACTTGGAGAGTTTCAAGGCATAAGAATCTTTAACTATACAATAAAAAAGTCCGTGGGAAAACAAATTACCACGGACTTTTTTATTTTATTTTTTCTTCTTTGTATTACTTCGAGTCATTGTTGGGTCTGCCACATATTTTTGCTGCGGATGCCTAATCATCTCAGGAATCCAATAGAACAGACGTTTTGTCTCAAGAAGATTTTTTATATTGAAGTTCTTGAAAGACTTCGGATTTCTTCCTAACAATAAAGTTAACTCCTCAATATTATAAGGACGCATAGAGCAAAGAGCAATTATGATTTGGTTCAAATCCTCTTTTAAGATCCTCTTACCTACTTTTTCTATCTTTATCTTTAATTCATCAGGCAACTCCTCCAACAACGTATCTCGATTAAGAGCTGGAGTTGGTTCTTCAAAGGTACCAAGCTTACCATGGTACCTTTCGTTCTCACCTTGGTACCTTTCCCCAAATGTACCATGCTTACCATGGTACATTTCATCAAATGTACCATGCTTACCATGGTACATTTCGCCTTGAGGTGGTATCTTTTGGTCTAATGTACCATGCTGAGGTGGTAACCTTTGCTCTTTAGCTGGTATCTTTTCGTCTTGAGATAGTAACCTTTCACCTTGAGGTCGTAACCTTTCTCCTAAGGATACCACCTTGGAGGTTCTTATATAGTAAGTGTTACGACCCTGCCCTTTCTTCTCTAGGAATCCAAGATCGCAGAGCTTATGAATCTCCAGACGTGCACGGGCATGAGTAATCGAAGAATCCAGCTGGCGATACGTAGCATTATCTATCGCACCCACTTCTCTCACGAAGACAAGAGCCAGCTTCTGCTCATTCACCAAGCCAAACTCGGCATATTGCGCTAACCACTCCACATTCTCCTTGCTGAGGAAATGATGGAGCAGAAGTCTTGCCGTAAACTTATTCGCTTCATGGTTCGACTCAAAAGTCGGCGGCATCAAGCCTGCCTCCTTCATCAATCTGCGCATCGCACCAATACCAGTCCCCTTAGTCTCAGCAAGATTCGTATCATGGAAAATCTCGCTGATTCTTGGATTGCGAAGCATAGAGCCTGGCTCTCCCCAATCATCCTGAGGTTTCAGAGAATAGCCTGGATTGTGAATCTCAATACGATTGGAATAGCGGATAATCTGAATCGGTTGATTTACTCGATTAGAACGATGAATATACGAATTGACTATCGCCTCACGTAATACCTTGTTTGGAAGAATCGCTGGTGTAGATGCCTGCATTGAATCTTTCTTCAGTTCAAAGCCCTTTGGCAGGTCATCCATCACTGCACTACACGCCTTGTTCACCATGAGGATTAATGGTCCGCGCATATCGATGGTTTGCTCAAAACGATTATCACCATCAGCTAACCACTGGTTACCAGATATTCTGATATAATCAACTCTGAAAGAAGGAACCAAACGACGAAGCGACATTTGTTTTCCAAAAACCAAGAGCCCCGTATAAGTCAAATCATATCCACCTTGCTTATTCTTCTTAATAGCTCCTAATGCCCTCAGTAAATCGACATCATTCAGCGTCAGCTCTTCTGCATCCGGATTCACTTCCTTGCGAAGTTTACGATAGAAATTGAGTGCATTCTCATCAATATCATCAAGGTCAGCATCATCTACAATACAACTATCATAGGTATCAGCAGATTGATAGAAAAGATACATATCCTCTTCTGAGCATTTTTCATCAGAAGGACCTATACGACGAAACGCCCCCTCAGGCAAACCACGCTTGGCAAAATACGCAGGCTTCTGACTCTCAGGTAACTCTTCGATTTTGACAACAATAACAGTCTTACCCAAATATTCTTCCACATTAATAATCGGGCGAATACGAACATTGAACATAGAATTGCACATAGCGACAAAATCCGATTGAATCTTGTCTGTATTCTCTATATTCTCAGGCTCATAGACTGGTTTGCCGTCTTCTGTCATCCCTATACGCTTGGCGCCAAGGAGAAGATAGCCACCACGCAGTCCAGGCTCATTGGCAAAAGCACAAACTGTCTCCATCATACTCTTACCAACAGCCGATGCAGATTTGGCTTCTATCCGCCTGTTCTCATCCCAGCTATTCAGTTCGTCAAATAATTCCTTTGCAGTCTTCATTTCTTTTTCTTATTATATAAATAGGTAAAGGAAAACACCATCTTCTAATCCATTTAGCTATTCGGTGGTAAAGATAAACAAAAAAAAACAAATCTACAAATAAAAAAGAAAATATTTTCGAATTAGTGCTTTTTATCAATCACCAAATTTCGGGGGAATCGGATTTTCTTCACTTATCTTGCTCATTTTCAGATATTTTCCGTATCTTTGCAGCAGAATAAAGAAAAAATAATATGATACAAAGAATATTCAGACGCAAAATATACGATAAGATTCTCAAATGGAAAGAAGAGAATCAAAGGAAAACAGCAACACATTGTTGCTTCCTTTTTACATGATACCATTCATTTAAGGAATAAAGTCCGTGAGCATTCACTCCTGCTCATGGACTTTTCTGATTTATTATTTTATGTTGAAACCCGCAAATTCTGAAAGAACATGGCATTCCCCGAAGGATTTTGACCGAAAATTACCATGACCGCTATGACCGGATATTATCCCAAAATGTTGTATCTTTGCATCCAGCAATTGCGAAACAGCCTTTGTGCCTTGAAAAAGGCATCTATTAAGACCGAGTTTGGTCTTAATAGACAACAAACGCCGGTCGTCTATTAAGACTAAAAAAAAGGCAAGAAAAGGAAGGCTGCAAAAAACACGAATCAAGAAGAAAGACAGGAGTAAATGGAAAGTCAGGAGTCAAAGAGGGAACCGAGGAAAATGAAGAGAATTCAATATCTGGTCAAAGTGGTCACAGTCATTTCCGGTCAAAATCATTTAGCAACTCCCAAGTGTATGAATCCCACACGATAGGGATTTTCCTTTCAACTTTAGGGATTTATTCCACACCATCTCACAAGAAAAGCATACTTTTGCAAGCGAAACAAAACAACAAGAATATTTCAGTAAATGATTAGGAACCCTCAAAAACAGTAACGATTATGAAAAGAAATGAACTGATGGCACTGATTGCCACAACAATATTGATGTTTGCCGTATGTATGTCAGCATCGGCTAAAGGAAAGAGAAACGTAGAGCGCGGAATGACCAAACAAGAAGTGATTGCCATCTTGGGAGAACCGAAACTCACCAGTTTCGACATGTATGGGGACAAATGGGAATATGCTAAATATAATAATCTGTTTGGAGATTCCAAGTACATCACGGTATTCTTCGACAGATCTGGAAAAGTGGTAGAATACAACACGAGAATCATAGAATCTAACAGCCAGCAGCCGAATGGTCAGCAACCCCAGCAGCCTCAGCAGCCATCACTTCCCCCATACGACGGAGGTTATTATCCTAACGGCGGAATGAACTATGATTATTGTCTGGACGATGCCTCTTTCTCAAAACTATACAACAAGATAAAGAAGACTAACTTTGATGACAACAAGTTCGACTTGATAGAAGTAGCAAGTCTCGGATGCTATTATTCCTGTGCCCAGGTCGTCCGCATCATGAAGATTTTCTCTTTTGACGACAGCAAGATAAAAGTCCTCAGCATGATGGCTCCCCGCATAGTAGATTTGCAGAATGCCATTATCATCTATCAACAATTCAATTTTGAAAGCGAAAAGCAAAAGGTCGGAGAAATATTAAGAAGCAGCAGATAATCTCCCTAACACTTGCATATTCAATGAAAAAGCATTAATTTTGCACTCAAAAATTGCAAAATAAATGAATATAAAGATATTATCAAAAGACAAAGACCCGATGGGTGCCGCTATCCTTGATTATCAGAAATCGGAAAGAGTAGGAAGATTACGTGTGCTCTCTTCTATGTTCGAAGAGGACGAAATGCCGGTAAAACATCTCTTCAGAAAAGTTGAGGAGATGCCGATGCTGGAGCAGAAGGCCTTGCAACTCACAAAAGGGCGTGTACTGGATATCGGAGCTGGCAGCGGCTGCCATACGCTCGCCTTGCAGGAGAAGGGCTTGGAGGTAAAAGCCATTGATATTTCTCCTCTTAGCTGCGAAGCGATGGAACTGAGAGGAGTGATGGATGCGGAATGCATCAATCTTTTCGATGAACATCTGGAAACTGGCTTCGATACCATTCTTCTCCTGATGAACGGCACTGGCATTGCCGGGAAAATAGAAAACCTCCCTGCCCTCTTCAACCGTCTCAAGGCTTTGCTCAATAAAGGCGGACAGATTCTTATCGATTCTTCTGACATCAAATACATCTACGAGAACGAGGACGGAAGCTTCGACATCAATCTCAATGCAGCCTACTATGGCGAAGTGGATTATCAGATGGTTTACAAAGACGTAAAGGGAGACTCTTTCGACTGGCTCTATGTTGATTTCCCGCTGCTCAAATCCATCGCAGAGAGTTGTGGATTACATGGCGAACTGATTGCTGAAGGCGAGCACTACGATTATCTGGCAAGATTTTTCTAATAAAACGGAATGTCTAAAACACATAGTCCCACAGATATCACTGATTTACACAGATCTTTTTGAGACCTCAAGCCAAATCAGTGATATCTGTGGGACCTTTTCGAGCATACAGAGTGGACTTATTGACACACCATCTCCTACTTAATCGTAGAAATCGTGACATCCGAAAAATCATTCATATAATCCAGTATCTCCAATGTATGAAAGTCGCGTTTCGCTCTGATTTCTATGCTTGCTTCCAGAAATTCTTCCTTCGACAAGCGACGTTCCTTCAACTCATAAGAATGTACTTCCATCCCATCCTGCTTGATGCGCGTGATAAATTCCTTCACACTCTCACGGGATGGAGCTGAAAAGGACAACTCAATGGTGGATAATCCCAACTGAGGAATCCAATAGTTCAGCACCTCCAGTCCTAACAACACCATAGCCGTGGTAAGCACCGCTGCCAAATACATGCCCGTACCGCAAGCTAAGCCGATGGCTGCCGTGACCCAAAGACCAGCTGCCGTAGTCAAGCCGCGCACCACATTCTTCTGAAAGATAATCGTACCGGCACCTAAAAATCCGATGCCCGAAACTACCTGCGCTGCCACTCGGGAGGAATCCTTCAAATCTACTCCAAAGCCAAACTGGGACACGAGACAGAAAAGAGCACTACCCAAAGCTACAAGGAAATGAGTACGGAAACCAGCTTCCTTGGCACGATATTCACGTTCGATACCTATCGCTCCACCCAACAAGAGTGCCAGCGTAAGACGAATAGTCAATTCCATATAAGTTGCATCCATATTCTATAGTTTTAAGTTTTTAAATCAAGAAATCACTCTACAACAATGGAGAGAGCAGTCTCACAAGCGATTCAAACAATCGCTGGAAGAACGGGCGCTTGATGAAATAAGCCACATCATCGACCAGCATGGAGCGTTCCTGATCTGCCAGGAATATCCGCTTGATACGCAAAGCCATTCCCTCACCAAAGAAGAAGGCATTAGCCTCGAAATTATTCTCAAAACTGCGGAAATCGATATTGGTACTGCCGCAGGAACTCAGATTATCATCGCTTACCAGAAGTTTGCTATGGTTGAATCCATCCTCATAAAGATAAACTTTCACACCAGCCTCTATCACCTCCATCAGATAAGAACGCGAAGCCCATTCCACCAGTTTGGCATCGCCCCGGCGAGGCACCATGAGTCTGACATCTACTCCCGCCAAAGCTGCGGTTCGCATGGCAAAGAGCACGGGCTCCGTAGGCAAGAAATAAGGACTCTCCATATACACATATCTGTGAGCCTGCAGGATGATGCGTACATAGCCCTGCATGATGTCAGGCCAAGGTGAAACAGGGCTGCTTGTCACGATCTGCGTAAGACAATTATTGGAAATACTCTTATCTACAGACGGATAATAGCGGCGGTCGTTGATGAGTTCCCGGCACACGAAATACCAGTCCACAAGGAATGCTCGCTGGATGGCATAGACAGCACCGCCACGGATACGGAGATGCGTATCTCTCCAAGCCTGCTTTGCCGTTCCCTTCACATATCTCATGGCAATATTCATGCCCCCAATAAATCCCACCTTTCCATCGATGACACAGAGTTTGCGATGGTTGCGATAGTTCACCTTACCCGTAAAGGCAGGAAATTTAACTGGCATGAAAGCCTGTACACGCACTCCTGCCTTAATCATCCTTTCGAAGAAGCGGTTTTTCACCTTCCAGCACCCCACATCGTCGTATATCAGTCGTACCTCCACGCCCTCACGCACCTTGTCTATCAGCGCATCAGCCACCAGATTTCCTAAAGCATCGTCTTCGATGATATAAGTATCCAGATGAATATGGTCCTTCGCCTGTCCGATGGCATTCAGGAGTGAGAATGCAAATTCATAGCCGTCCATGAGAATATCCACCTCATTATCCTTGAAAGGGAGCGCCCAGTTCTGGTTGGTAAACAGTTTCATCAGCGGTCTGTTGCGGCGAGGGATATGCAGGTCTTCCTGCTCGGCAAATTCGAGCATGCTGCGCTTGGTGAGCAAGTCCATACTGCGCTTGCTGATTACCTTTTCCTTACGGGTATTCTTGCCGAAGAAAAGATAGAAGATGATGCCGACTACCGGCATGAAACAGAGCACAAGAATCCATGCCATGGCTTTCTCCGGTTGCTTGTTGTCCATGAGAACAGCCACGATTCCACTTATCGTTATCGCCAGATATACTACCAGCAGAAACCAATGGATATACAGCATTTTCTTACCTCCTTATATTATATTTTAGTTGAAGACATTATTCGACTGTGACGCCACGAGCATGTTCATCTTCTTCAGTTTCACGAATTCCTCCAAAAGTTCCCTGTTGCCAGGATTCTGCTTGAACTCCTGCTGCACCTCGATAATACGCTGCGCAATATAGTGGGTACGGAAGGAAAGCATGTCCTTGAATATCTGCTGGCGCAGTTTCTCCTCATTCATCTTCATCTGCAGACTTGCCGTCGTTATCTCCTGCTCACCCGTCGGAATACCGGCTATCCTGCTGATTTCCGGATTGGGATGAGCAGCGAAATAGGTTTCACATCTGAATCCTTCCTCCTCAATATGCTCCATAGCCTCAGCCATAATCTGATTGTAGATGGAATGGTGGAACTTGAAGTCATCGCCCTCCATGTCCAGATAGATATACTGGGCGGCTGGCAGTTCCACATCATTACCGTCAGCATCCTGCACCTTGATGATTTCATCGCCATGATGGATTACCAGTTTGATGAGCAGGTCTTCCACCTCCATCAGTTTGTCGAGCGGAGTGACAGCCGCCTGTCGCAATGCCTGCTGCTTCACCGGATAGCCGGCATCTCTGAGTCCTGCAGCCCGGCGTTCCTCCTTCACCTGCTCGCTCATTCCGTTGCGGATGAAGGAATTGAGGGCATTGATGATAACCGCCTCGTTGACTCCCAGACGATGAGAACAGTCGGTGATATAAGCCGCTCGGGTAATCTGATTTTTGATCTTCGAGATACTCTCCACGATAGAATTGATGACCTCACTTCGCTTCACGGGATCGGTAACGCCTTTGAGCATCACGTCGGTCTTAAACTGGATAAAGTCTGTCTGATGGTCAGCTATATATTGTCTGAACTGCTCGGCAGTATGATTGCGTGCAAAACTGTCAGGGTCGTTTCCATCAGGCAGGAAAAGCACCTTGACGTTCATCTCCTCTTCCAGCAGCATGTCGGTTCCTCTCAGGGCAGCATGCACACCCGCCTGATCACCATCATAGAGCAATACGATATTATTGGTAAAGCGGTGCAAGAGTCGGATCTGATAGATGCTGAGTGCCGTACCCGAATTGGCCACCACGTTTTCAATGCCACACTGGTGCATGGAAATTACGTCAGTATAGCCCTCCACCATAAACACGCAATCTTCCTTGGCAATCGCCTTCTTCGCCTGGAAAAGTCCGTAGAGTTCACGTTCCTTGTGATAAATCTCACTGTCGGGCGAGTTGACATATTTCTGGCTCACACCCTTGGTACGGCTATCGAGCACACGTCCGCCGAAAGCCACCACCTTGCCACTCACACTGAACCATGGGAAGATGGCACGGCCTGAGAATCGGTCGAAATACTTTCCCGGTTCATTATCAGAGGCGATGAGCACACCCGTCTTGACCAGATACTTCGGATTATAACCCTGTTTCACAGCCGCCTCGCCGAGAGCAGTACGACTGTTGAGCGAAAAGCCGAGCTGGAATTTTCGGATGATGTCATCTCTGAAACCGCGGCTTCTGAAATACTGCATACCGATGGCACGACCGTCCACATCATTCTGAAGGATATCCTGGAAATACTTGGCAGCCCATTCGTTGACGATGAACATAGATTCCCTTTCGCTCTCCCGCTGCTTTTCCTCGTTGGTCAGTTCGCGTTCCTTGATTTCTATATGATATTTCTTGGCAAGCCAGCGCAAGGCATCGGGATAGGTCATCTGTTCCAGTTCCATGAGGAAGTTGATGGCATTACCACCCTTGCCACAGGTGAAACAATGACAGATGCCACGGGTTGGCGATACGGAGAAAGACGGATGGGAGTCGTTGTGGAAAGGGCACAAGCCGATGTAGTTAACCCCTCGTTTCTTAAGGGTCACGAACTCTCCTACCACCTCTTCTATCTTGGTGGAATCCATAATTCTTTCTATCGTCGGTCTATCTATCATATCTGGTAAAATATCAAATCATATTTGAAAAATATCAAAATCAGAAACTATTTAAATGCAAAGTTACTACTTTTATTCGAAATGAGCACATTTTCCGCACTAAATAATGTAAACATTTCTCCCGAAACCCTACATTCCAAACATTTTTAAGAAAAACTTAGTTATTTTGTCTTCAACTATTAGGCATTTCCAATTATTTTGCTTAACTTTGCCTACTGATACAAACGAAAAGAAAAGAAAAATGATAGATATCAAAGGCATAACCAAAAGCTTCGGCTCGCTGCAGGTACTTAAGGGCATCGACCTGCACATCGACAAGGGCGAGGTGGTAAGCATTGTCGGTCCCAGTGGAGCCGGCAAAACCACGCTGCTCCAGATCATCGGAACCCTCGATAAGCCTGACGCAGGAAATATCATCATCGACGGCATTGATGTGAGCATGCTCTCCACCAAGAAACTGAGCGATTTCCGCAACCAGCATCTGGGCTTCGTGTTCCAGTTTCATCAGCTCCTGCCTGAGTTCACCGCATTGGAGAACATCATGATTCCTGCCTTCATTGCCGGCAAGAGTCGCAAACAGGCGAAGGAACGCGCTGAGGAACTGCTGGCGTTCATGGGTTTGAGCGATAGAGCCAACCACAAGCCTGCCGAACTCTCCGGTGGCGAGAAACAGCGTGTGGCTGTGGCCCGAGCATTGGTCAACAATCCTGCCGTCATCCTGGCCGATGAACCATCAGGAAGCCTCGATACCAAAAACAAGGCAGAACTGCACCAACTGTTCTTCGATCTGCGTGACAAGTTCGGACAGACCTTCGTTATCGTAACCCACGATGAGGGGCTTGCTGCCATCACCGACCGCACCATTCACCTGAAAGACGGAATGATCGAGAAAACCGTAGAGACTAATTCTGCTGAAGACGAGACTCCTGCAAAGGACATTCAGGAAGAAAAAGTCCAGAAAGATATTGTTCAGAAAAAGAGTGAACAGGAGGATGTAATCTAAGATCATAGAATTCGTATTCGTAGAAAGAAGATCAGAATTCACAAAAAGGAATAAGAATCCAAGAAAAGAAGTAAACAAGAAAACATGGCAAACAAGATAAAGCTCGGCGATTACAACCGCCTCAGAGTTGTAAAGAAAGTAGATTTCGGCATGTACCTCGACGGAGGCGATGAGGGAGAAATCCTCCTTCCTACCCGCTACGTACCGGAGGGACTTTCCATTGGCGACGAGATTGACGTTTTCATCTATCTCGACCAGGAAGAGCGTATCATCGCCACCACCGAAACCCCTCTTGCCAAAGTGGGCGACTTCGCCTATCTCGAAGTGAAATGGGTCAACGAATATGGTGCTTTCCTCGGTTGGGGACTGATGAAGGATATCTTCTGCCCATTCCGCGAACAGAAGAAGCGCATGGTATTGGGCAATTCCTACATCGTTCATATCCATATCGATGAGGAGAGTTACCGCATCGTAGCCTCAGCCAAGGTGGAAAGATACCTGAAGGAAGACCATCCTCACTACAAGCATGGAGAGGAAGTGGATCTGCTCATCTGGCAGAAAACCGACCTCGGATTCAAGGTCATCATCGATAACCAGTACTCCGGTCTGCTCTACAAGAGTCAGATATTCCAGTATATCCATACAGGCGACAAACTAAAGGGCTACATCGGACGAGTACGCCCAGACGGCAAGATAGACGTCACCCTGCAGAAAACCGGCATGGAACAGACTGCCGATTTCGCTGAAACCCTCTACCAGTACCTGCTCGACAATGACGGGGAATGCAATCTGGGCGACAAGAGCGAGGCAGACGATATCTACGAGCGATTCCACGTAAGCAAGAAAGTATTTAAGCGTGCCATCGGAGATCTCTACAAGAAGCGACTCATCACCGTGAGCCCGATGAGCATCCGATTGGCATAACACATTTTTTAAATTATTATATGGCAACAGTTGACGACAAGAAGATCATCTTCTCAATGGTGGGCGTATCTA
>ERZ773186.3179-NODE-3179-length-11224-cov-3.643836_pt1 | contig 11224 bp, 12 predicted proteins | sample MGYA00581000_ERZ773186 | MGnify/ENA primary metagenome ERZ773186 (study PRJEB29015, sample SAMEA2737752) | human gut metagenome | biome: human gut; feature: human-associated habitat; material: faeces | place: China | collected 2012 ... | reverse complement strand
TCCGCATGGGGCGGGTGAACATCCTGTCGCTATACCTTCTGGGCCTGCATCTTGCGCTCCCACTCGCGGTATCCATACCACGCGATGATGGTGTAGATGAAGTAGAGCACAGCATAGAAGTAAATCTCCTTATATATATACAGGCCCGTACTGATGGCATCCACCACCAGCACCAGACCGTTTTCACGGCAGAAAGCGGAGATCATGTCCATATCATACAAAACGCCGGTGGACGTCTCGTGCATATTCACCAGAAAGCCCGTGTAGCCCTGTCCGGCATAGGGGGCCAGATCGGCGGGGGTCAGAGCATGACCCTGCCGCAGCTCGATGGCCGTATGGGGGATGCCGTAGACCTCGCAGATCTCGCAGAAGCGGTGACCGAAGCTGCCGCCGGCCACCACCAGCAGCCGGTCGTCCTTGGTGAACACGTTCTGCGTGACGGCATCCATGGAGGCCGTGCCGGAGCCGGTGAGGAATACCGCTCTGGCATCCTCCGGGGCATCCATGAACTCCTTGAGCAGCGCCTCGTTCTCCTTCATCAGGGCGGAGAAGTCCGGCGTGCGGAAGTAGGGCACGGGGTCTGCACCGATCCGGGAGATCTCCTCCGAGATCTGAACCGGACCCACCGCAAAGTTGATATGATCCTTTTTGATGTCCATAAAACTATATTCTCCTTTCACCGGTACCTGTCACAGAGTACGCTCTGCCGCAGGCACCTTATCTTCCGTTTCCAGCATCAGCGCACCCAGCGCCAGCCAGAAAATAAAGGACACATCATTGATCTTCAGGAATACGCTGTTCATGAACAGCGCCTCCACCAGTCCGAAGGCCACCACCGCCAGTGTCGTGATCGTCCACAGGGACAGCTGCGGATGCCGCAGGATATAGCGAATCACCCGCACCAGCACCAGCACCAGGAAGCACAGGAACAGCCCTGCTCCCACAAAGCCTGTGCTGATAAACACAAACAGGTAGTTGTTATGGGACTCGTAGACCAGATCCGTTTTCACCGTATCCTTGAACTGATCGGTAAAGTAGCGCACGATGTACATCTCCGGATGCCGGTCGCCGATATAGTCGTTGTAGTTGGACAGGGATAGTCCCGCAGGGCCGATCTCACCGGCAAGGGATATATAGTCCCTCCAGATCTCGAAGCGGTTGTTGGAGACATCGCCCTCCTGTGACCGCTCGATGGCATCCGGCTCCTCGACGACGGTACCCACGGCCATATGCTGCATACCAGCCCAGATACCCTCCGTACAGCCCCAGCACACCACCACGGCACACACACCGGCCAACACGCTGACACCCAGCCGTTTCAGCTGATTCATACTGCCGCAGCGGTTACGCACCAGCAGCACCGTGAAGCAGAAGGCATACAGAATCAGGGCGATCAGGGCGCTGCGGGACACGCTGAGGATCACGTGCGTGACCAGCACCAGCGCCGCCACGGCCAGTGCCGCACGGCCCGCCCAGTGTTTTCCACGGGTCACGACCCCCTGCATACAGCCGGCAAACAGGAACATGCTGGTATATGCCGCATAGTCCAGACCCATGAACAGGCCGAACAGGCGGCTCTGATAATATCCCTGCCGTGTCAGCTCCGGGCTGGTGGTATTGGGATTGGCGACATATGTATAGCCGATGCGGAACAGATATTGATACAGGCCCACGCAGCAGGCAATGCCCCAGATGACCAGCACCACATAGAACAGGTTCCGCAGGAACCGGCGCATCCGTTCCCTGCCTACCCGCTGGGCCAGACTGTACACCAGCGCAAACTGGATCACCACCCAGCACAGGTCAAAAAGGTTGTCCTTCACGCCGTAGCGTATGGTACGCAGGGAGGCGATGACATCCATAAAGGCCACGCCATACAGCAGCCAGCACCAGATACCTCGCCAGAGGCCCCGGTTGGTGAACAGATCCAGCGCCATCAGCACAGCGCCTATCAGTCCCAAATAGGTGGAAATGTGGTACAGCGGGGTTTTGGCCATCCACGTCAGCACCGGGGCGATCTGCAGCAGCACAAAGCTCACCACCGTCACGCCTACATACACCAGCACCGCCGTGTTCAGCCACGGAAGCCGTCCGATACAGCTCTCATCCCCAAATACCGCACGCCGCAGTTCTCTCTTTTGCATATGGTATAACTCCTACTTTGTATAGATTATGCGGCCTTTTTCCCCTTGGGCAAAAAGCGCAGCAGAATGCCCCACAGCTGCTTCCACTCCGCCGTGCGTCCGGTGACGCCCAGCCAGATGCCGGGGTAGATAACGCCCACGATGACGCACCTCAGCAGCAGTGACAGGATGGTATTGTCCGGTGACAGCCACCGGCACGCACCGTAGCAGGCGGCGCAGGCGGCAAAGGCCAGCAGCACATAGCCCAGCAGCTTTCCCATGTATTCGTTCCAGCTGCGGTAGAACTGGTATTTCACCACCACCCACGCTTCCCACGGGGTATAGATGAAGAAGAACACCAGAATGGTGGGAACCAGCACGCCGACGATGCTGCCGGTGGCCTTCACCATCCAGATGCTGCCCACCAGATTCACGGCCATGCCCACATAGGGCTTGAGCCAATCCTCCGTCCACAGGCCCGCCGCATCCCGGTAGGTCAGCTGCATGATGCGGAACATCCACGAGAAGAAGTACAGCACGATGAGCATCATCAGCCGCTCATCCAGCAGATACTCCGGGCCAAGCCACACGGCGGCGATGAAGGGCTGGTAAAAGCACAGCATACACGCCGCTGCGCCGCCCACCAGCGCCACCCAGCCATAGGTCATGGTTTTGAAGAACCGGTAGTTGTCCTCACGGGAGTCCGTCAGCAGCTTATTGCCGATGCCGGAGAGGCTGCCGTTGGTGACGATCTCCACCAGGCCATTGACGGCGGTAAGGATATAGTAATAGTTGCTATACAGCGACAGCGCCGTCAGGCCCAGAAAGGAGGAGATGATGATGCTGTCGATGCTCACCAGAAAGGTGTTGCCCAGCTTATGGCCGAACAACGTCCCCACCCGCTTATAGATGTCCTTTTTGGTCACCGGGTCCAGCTCACCCTGACACACGATGTCCGGGTAGTGCTTCCGGGCCGCCAGATACACCGCCACGTTGTTGGGGATCACCATCAGCGGCAGCAGGATGATATAGGCATAGTAATTGGAGAAGATCAGCAGCACCGCCGCCTGCAGGGTATACTGCACCACATAGCGCACGGTGGAGATCTTCAGCGTCACGTCGTTGCGCTGAAAGGCGGTAAACGTGGCGTTGTTATAGGCGAACATCAGGTAATCCAGCACGCTCTCCGACAGATAGATGGCGAAGAGGACGTACAGGTTCATATCCGGCGGACAGTCGTTTTTCACCAGCCATGGCAAAAACGGCATCACCGCCAGACCCATGCCCAGAATCACCAAACCCACGATGCGGTAGACCTTCCGGTAGAATTTCAGCATGGCGCACAGGGCCGGCTTGTCATCCTCGGCAATGGCCTTGTACATGGTGAACACCAAGGAGCTGTTAAAGCCCAGATTGGCCAGATTCAGCACCGTCAGCACGGAGGTGAACAGGGTGGACAGGCCGTTATACTCCTGCCCCAGCTCCTTGATGATGATGGTCTTGATGGCAAACGGCCCGATGAGGGTGGCCACCCGGTAGATGGCGCCCCAAAGGGTATTCCGCATGGTATTTTTGGCTCGTGAGAGCTTTTTCATAGCATCCGTCCGTTCTCTCAGTTTCGGGAGCGGCTCATGACCGCTCAAAGGCGGAAGTCTGCGGGAAGGTCCGCTGGAAGATATCCACCAGCTGCTGCCGCTCCGTATCGAAATCGAAGTCCATAGGGTCGTCGTTGACGCAGACCACCCGGTACTTCCCGCCCCGCAGCAGCCGCTCCACCTCCGACTCGCTCTGCTTACCGATGGTGAGATAGGTGCTGTCGGGCTTTTTGGGGGCAAACCGGCCGCTGGCCAGCTGCCAGTACCGGAACAGGTACTGGTTCACGTCCGCCCGGTCCCGGAACTTGTGGCGGCAGGTGGCGTCCAGCACCTCCGGGAACCTGTCCCACACCTCCTCCAGCGTGCTTTTGCAGAAGGAGACGCAGGAGTGGTAATTGCGGAAGCCTGTGAAGTCCCCCCACGGGAGGAGGTACAGGTTATACAGCAGGCCCTTTCCGTAGCCGGGATAGAACCACTTGCCGAAATTCTGCCGGATGACACTGCGTTTATCGAAGCTCATGTTCACCAGCGCCATCATATTCAGCATGATATAGGGCATGAAGTTGGCGGTGTCGTTGTTTTTGATGACGCCCATCACCGCCGTGTCACAGGGCAGGCCGTCCCGGAAGAAATCCTCCGGCTGGGAGGGCTTCATCAGGTACACGTCGTCGTTGAAGTAGAGGAAGTGCTCCGCCAGATCCGGGATGCGGTGCATATTCAGCTCGATGGTATGGGAGCTGAAGGTAGGCAGATACTCCTCCGGGATGAAGTCCCGGTGATTGACGATATGCAGCTTGGGATGGTCAGGCTCCAGCCATGCAGGCAGGTGTCCGTAGGTCAGCAGGTGTACCTTTCGCACCCACGGGGCGTTCTGCTCGATGCCTCGGAACCAATAGCGGAACAGCCCCCACTCCCGGTAGCGGGCGGGGTGATTGTCGGCGCTTTTGGAGGCCCGGTATTTGGCGTGATCCGCCTGCCAGACCGGGTCAGACCCGTCCACCCATGGGATCACGATGTCAATGGGATGCGTGCTCATTGGTCCTGTGCTCCGTCCTTTTTCTGTTCCTCGGCGGCGCAGTCCAGACAGAAGCCCACGGAATAGTGCTTCTCCCGGTCGGCCTCCGGCGGGATGACCCAGTAATCGCCGTACTGATTTTTCAGATAGGTGTCCGGGTCGTGAGGCAGGTTGATGGAAAAGTCCTCAAAAGGCCCCTTGATGGGGGGATAATATACCTCTTTGGGCATAATATGTCCGAAATAGTGGCCGATATCCGTGGGGACGGCCCACAGCCCCGTGTCCTTCTTGCACCGCACGAAGCGGTCAAACAGGTCGCCCCACTTCTTATAGGGGCGGAAGGAGAACAGGAAGCCCACCGTGCACCGCAGGCCATAGTTGAACTTTCCGGCGAAGGACTGGCTGAAGAACTTTTTCTTCTCCGGGCTGCGGTAGTGGTAGAACAGGGTGGATACCGCAATGTATTGCAGGCCCATGGCCGTTACGCCCTTGATGCCCCGGACAATGGGGTTTCTGGGGACGGACTCAATGGCGAAGATATCGATGTGGACGCCCTTGGGAAACGGCGTGTTATAGTCCAGAAACGCCGCTTTCAGGGTGTTTTTCTTATATACGGCGGAGATCATGCTCTCCAGCTGGTACTTATCGGAATTGGGGGTGGTGAGCTCGTACTTGTCCCCCATGCACTCCTCGAACAGCTCCACGAAGCGGTTCAGATCCTCACGGGGCATGAGAATATCCACATCGTCGTCCCAAGGGATAAAGCCCTTGTGGCGCACGGAACCCAAGGCCGTACCGCCGGCGGCCATATAGCACAGGCCGTGCTCCTGACACACCCGATCGATGTCCTTGATGATCTCCAGAAAGCACGCCTGCAGCGCCTTCAGCTCCTCCGGCGTCAGCTCGTGCATCATCTCCGTCTCCGGTGCGATCTGCATACACTTCCGGGTGGAGAACATATTTCTCAGCTTCGACATGACTCTCACGCTTTCTTTTCATCCACACAGTAGTGGATGCCCTTATACTGCTTGTAGCTGTGCTCCAGATCGATGAATACCGCATCGTGGCGGTAGACCCGCTCCTCCGGAGGCGGCAGCTGCATATAGTCGCCGTAGGAGATGGTCAGCCACTTGTCATAGTCCTCCGGCACCGGCATCTGATGGCCCTCGAACTCCAGATACGCCGGGTGGCGGAACCACCGGATGGGAAACCGCTGGCGCATGATGGTGGCGCCCTCGCCGAAGGAGGAGACGTACTCCGCATCCGCCAGTGAGTAGCGGCTCAGCCGCTTTTCGGCGCCCTTCCACAGCTTGTACCGGGCCTTGAAGGACGGCACCAGCGTCAGCGCCAGCTTCTCGGCGTAGTAGGTGACCTTGCCCTTGTGGGCGGGCAGGCGCTGGAAGTTGAAGCAGCAGTACATCATGGAATCCACCATCTGCCACAGCTGCTTCCACTTGGACTTGGGTACGGCGTCCAGCGGGATCACGTCGATCATCAGCCCCTGATGGATATCCAGATCCACGCTGTGACGGTTGATGAAGGTGGTGTTGTTGTCCTTGATCTCCGTGGCGGAGTGGCGGATGTTGAATCGATCGTTGGAGCGGACGCAGGAGTAGTGCTCCGTGTCCGCCTTTTCGCCCCAGATACGGCAGAGCTTTTCATAGTCATCCCGCAGCATGAACACGTCCACGTCGTCGTCCCAGGGGATGAATCCCTTGTGGCGCACGGCGCCCAAGCAGGTACCGCCGGCCAGTACGAAGCCCAGCCCGTTCTCCTGACAGAACTTCTGAAAATACAGCAGGATCTCCAGGAGCTTGCTCTGGATCTCCTGTATGGTGACCTCTTTCTTTTCTTCCATAGTTGACCTCTCACCGCCACCCGGCCCGCAGGGGCAGGCGGCGTCCTCTCTGTTTTTTCTTCCTCGGTTATCACCGCAACGGAGTATTATACTCCCTGCGGTCCGGAATTGCAACCTCTGTGTCCGCCCTCTTACAGCACGGCCTTGACCGTCCGCAGCATGGTCAGCAGCTCCTGCCCCAAGCCAAAGTGCCGGATGCTCTCCAGATTATATGCCATTTTTCCCGGCAGCACCTGCTGCACATACGTCTCGTCCACGTTCTCCGCCTTGTCCAGCAGCTCCGCCTCGTCCTTGTAGCGGATGCTGGCCTCGGAGGTGACGCCGGCCGGCAGCAGGAGGGTGGCCATCATCTCCGGGGTGTAGCGGGCCACGTACTTGGGTACCTCCGGCCGTGTCCCCACAAAGGACATGGAGCCACCCAGCACGTTCAGCAGCTGGCCGACCTCGTCCAGACGGCAGCTGCGGATGACCTTGCCCACCCGTGTGATGCGGCTGTCGCCGCTGACCGTCACCTGACTGCCGATGCGGTCGGCATTCTGCACCATGTTGCGGAACTTGAAAATGCGAAACTCACGCCCGCACCTGCCGGTAAAACACCGGGCCGTGGGAGTCCAGCTTGATGGCAATGGCCAGCACCAGAAACACCGGGCTCAGCAGCACCAGCAGCACCAGCGACGCCAGAATATCGAACAGCCGCTTGCACAGCAGACTCCCCTGCTTCCTTCGCAGCAGGTCATAATACGGGCGGACTTCCTCCGTCTGCATCTCCTGCGGCAGATCCTCCCATTTTCGCAGCATCACCGGAGATACTCCTTCACGATGTCCGTAAACTGCTCCGTCACATAGGCCGCATCCTCATCGGAGAGGCGGGTGTGCAGAGGCAGGGTGATGAGGTTTTCATAGTGGTGGTAGGCATTGGGATAGTCAGCGATATCGAAGCCCATGGCCTTGTAGGCCGTCATCATGGGCAGGGGCTTATAGTGGACGTTGCAGGCCACGCCCCGCTCCGCCATCCGCAGGATGATCTCATTGCGCTCCTTTTCCCCGATGCCGGGGGTCCACGTCAGGTACAGGTGACCGGAGCTGGTATAGTCCGGGGTAAAGTGGGGCAGGGTCCGGATGCCCAGCGGGTGCAGGGCTTCATCATAGCGCTGGATCAGCTGATGCCGCCGCTCCAGCAGGCCGGGATAGCGCTCCAGCTGCTTCAGACCGATGGCGGCCATGATGTCCGTCATGTTGCACTTATACCACGGCCCCACGATATCGTACTCCCACGCCCCCAGCTTGGTCTTGGCCAGAGCGTCCTTGGACTGGCCGTGGAGGCTCAGCAGCTGATAGCGGTGGTACAGCTCCTCGTCGTCAAGACCCGGCAGCGTGCGCCACGCCGATGCACCGCCCTCGGCGGTGGTGAAGTTCTTCACGGCGTGGAAGGAGAAGGAGGTGAAGTCTGCCAGAGCGCCGGTAGGCACCCCGTGACGGGAGGCGCCCAGCCCATGGGCGCAGTCGGCCGCCACGGCCACCCGGCCCAGTGCCTCCTGCACGTCGCCCTTGGGACAGAACAGTGCCTTTTTCCCCTCCACCGCCTGATAGATGCGGTCATAGTCGCAGGGGATGCCCCCCAGATCCACCGGGATCACCGCCTTGGTCTTTTCGGTGATAGCCCGCTCCATCTGGTCATAGTCCATCTCCAGCGAGTCCTTCTGGCTGTCGATGAACTTCACCGTGGCCCCCACATGGATGGCCGCCGCCGCCGTGGCGGTATAGGTGTACGCCGGCACCAGCACCTCGTCGCCTTCACCGATGCCCAGCACCCGCAGGTTCATCTCCTCCGCCGCCGTAGCGGAGTTCAGGCACACCAGCTTCGCCGCATGACAGTACTCTGCCAGCTCCTTTTCCAGCTGCTTGGTGCGGGGGCCGGTGGTGATCCAGCCGGACCGCAGGGCCTCGCACACCTCTTGGATCTCCAGCTCCGTGATATCCGGAGGGCTGAAGGGTATATTTCGCATATCGATACGCACTCCTTAGTCGGTTTGATCCGTTTCGTTGTTTTTCAGTCTGCGCCCGGTTGGGCGGACTTACATATTGTGAAATTATACTACAACCCTCGGCAAAATGCAACCGGCGGCGGCAGGTCATTTCACACTTCCCGGCGGTTTTTATGAATAGAAGGTAAATTTTCCTTTAATCCTGCACTTTTCCCCCGGCTTGGTGGGGCTTATGAGGGCATCTATATCGTGCCCTTATACCACCGCAGGATAAACCGTGCGCCGCCGGTGAGGACATTTTCCGCCTGCACCGTGCCGTTCTGCTGGGCCAGCACCTGACGGGAGAGGCTCAGGCCGATGCCGAAGTTGTTCTCCCCGGCGTTTTTGCCCCGGTAAAACCGCTGGAAAAGCCGGGGCAGCTCCTCCGGGTCGAAGCCCGGCCCGTCATCCTGCACCGTGATCTCTGTGAAAATGGCTGTCTCCCGTGCCGTTACCTGCACCCATGAGGCGGCGTGCTCCATGCAGTTTTTCAGAATATTTCCCAGTGCCTCCGTGCTCCACGGCACGTCGCAGGTAAGCCGCTCCTCCCCCGCCTGAGCGGTGAAGCGGATGCTCCGCACCTCCATGGGGACCTCCAGCGGCTCCGCCGCACGGCGCACCAGCTCCGCCGCCGTGGTGTCCTGCGGGTGGAACACCACCGTCCCGGCGTCCAGCTGGGCCATTTTCAGCAGGGCCTCCACCAGCCACTCCATACGGCCCGTCAGCTTCTTCAGCTCCCGCATCAGTGCCAGACGCCGCTGGGGCGTCAGCTCCTCCTGCTCCAGCAGGGACAGGGTCAGGCGCATGGCCGTCAGGGGCGTCCGCAGTTGGTGGGAGATATCCGCCATGGCATCCGCCAGTCGGACACGCTCCTCCTGCTGTCGCTGGGCGTTCTCCCGCAGCCGCACCGTCATCTTCCCGATCTCGCTGCGGAGGATGGCCAGTTCTCCCTCCTCCTGCTGGGGCAGCACCTGCTGCTCCTGCCCGTGGAGAATGCGGTCAATGTCCCGGCTCATGCGCTCCAGTTCCCGGTAGCGCCGCCGGGTGGAGCCGTACCAGATGGCCCCGCAGACCGCCCCCAGTGCCAGCGTCAGCAGGCCGCAGGCGGGATACATCAGGGCCGCCGCCACGGAGCACACCGCCGTGGCCAGCAGCAGCCACAGGGCCGTCCGCCGCACCTCCGTGTTCTTCCAGATGCTCATGCGTCCACCATGTAGCCGATGCCACGCACCGTCCGGATGATCTGTGGGTCTGCGGGGTCGGTCTCGATCTTCTCCCGCAGGCGCTTGATATACACCGTCAGGGTGTTGTCATTGACGAAATCCCCGGCGGCATCCCAGATCTCCTCCAGCAGCTGCGACCGGGAGAGGACCTTTCCCCGGTGGCTCAGAAACACCAGCAGCAGCCGGTATTCCAGCGCGGAAAGGCTCAGCTCCTGCCCGTTTTTGCTCACGCAGGCGCGCTCGGTGTCGACGCGCAGCGGACCGACATCCAAAACGGACTGTGCCCGCCCCGTGCGGCGCAGCACGCTGCGGATGCGCGAGACAAGCTCCCGCGGGCGGAAGGGCTTGGCGATATAGTCGTCCGCGCCGAGGTCCAGCCCCGTCACAACACTGTACTCGTCCCCGGACGCACTCAGGAAGATCACGGCCGTCCCGCCGCGCTGCTTCACAGCCGAGCAGACGGAAAAGCCGTTCCCGTCGCGCAGGCCAACATCGAGCAGCACAAGGTCAAATTCTTCCGTCTCCAGCAGAGCAAGCGCTTCGCGCTGACCGGAGGCCTGCCGCACGGCAAAGCCCTCACCGCGCAAAAACGACGTCAGCGGCTGATAGATCGCGCTGTCATCCTCCACCAGCAGGATCCGTTCCATATCCGCGCCTCCCATCCCGTTATCTTGCCTCTTATCATACCCCAACGGCATAAAATTTGCAAGACCTCACAGCCATTCGATATAATCAGATTTTTATCCGGCAGTTTCATCTTTAGAAGTATCTGCGCGCAAAAAATCGATTAAACTTTAAGAGATTATATGCTGTCAGAACCGGGGTGAAGGATCGTGAAAATCTATTGGTACCGTAATTCCAAGAACCTGATCGGGCACCGTCTGCACGACCTGCGTATCAGTCAGCACCTGACCCAGCGTCAGCTGGCCGCGCGCATGCAGCTTGCCGGAATGGAAATGAACGAAGTAACCATTCTGCGCATTGAAAAGGGCGTTCGGTTCGTGCCGGATTATGAGGTCGCCGAGCTGGCCAAGGCGCTCGGCGTGAGCTGCGACGACCTGCTGGAAGACTGCTGAAAGGATTCTTCCGGCAATATCGCACCGTTGCATTCGTCCTCCGGAAAATGCTTTCCCGGACCACGCGGTATTGCCTTTTGTTTTTTTGCGCCGTTTCATCACAGACTTCTTGTTTTCTCTGTGATGACCGTCACAAAAAATGAAAAACGGGAGAAATCGCAGGTATGCTGCGGTTTCTCCCGTCATCTTGTCAAACAGTCCCTCCGGGGATTTTTTGACAAGATGCTTTCAGACTTGCAAAATCAATTTTTGTATCATGATTTTGCAATTCTGCCGCTGCGGCGGGTGATCAAACGCGAAAGGACACCCT
>ERZ773186.3175-NODE-3175-length-11244-cov-41.299312_pt1 | contig 11244 bp, 6 predicted proteins | sample MGYA00581000_ERZ773186 | MGnify/ENA primary metagenome ERZ773186 (study PRJEB29015, sample SAMEA2737752) | human gut metagenome | biome: human gut; feature: human-associated habitat; material: faeces | place: China | collected 2012 ... | reverse complement strand
TAAACTTCTGCTAGGATGTCTGAAGAAATTTGCGCAAAACTATTGACAGTACCCTGTTACGAGAAAAGGGAGAAAATGCACATTTCTCGTAATAGAATTCATCGTTATAATAAAAATAAGGATTCACTTCCGATTTACTTGCGAAGTGAATCCTTATTTTTTGTTTGTTAAGCCTAAAATGTAATCCGTGGATGTGTTATGAAATTTAGCCAAGGCAATGAGTATATCTGTCGGTATATCCCGTTCGCCTTTTTCATAGTTGCTGTAGACTCTTTGTGAGCAGTTAAGGATTTCAGCCATTTGTGTTTGCGTCATATCCTTGTCCTCACGTAAGTCGCGAATACGCTGATACATTGTTATCACCCAATAACATTATAGAAAGAGATGGCACTTCAACTTACTATTTAGCGCAAATTGCGCTAAAATCAGAACAGGAAAGTATTAGCTTGCTAATACGTCAGGCAAAACACACTCGATGTGTGCTTTTGCTTGACGGGGGGGGACAACAGTGTATCATTATAATGAGTTATTAACAAATTTTTGATACATGAACAATTAACGGAGCTGACTTGAGAAAATGAAGGTTATTAGAAACGTAAATGAAACGCTAAAAGATGATTTGGCCTTAGAATTGCAGAAGGGCAGTATGCTGTCTATTGTGGCAGCAGATTTTTCTATGTATGCCTTCGAGGCTTTGCGTAAGGAGCTGAGCGAGATTGAAGAATTACGTTTTATTTTCACTGACCCTACTTTTATTCAAAAAGAGAATAGCAAGAAGGAAAAACGTGAATTTTATATTCCTAAAATAAATCGTGAGCGTCGTATTTATGGCACGGAATTTGAGGTAAAGCTGCGCAACGAATTAAATCAAAAGGCTATTGCCAAGGAATGTGCTGAGTGGATTAAGAAGAAGGTTACCTTTAAATCCAATGTTGGTAATAAGGAAATTACAGATAGGTTTATTGTATTGAACGATATAGCGTATTATACCGTTAATAGCTTCACGACTGTTGATTTAGGCTGTGAGCAGGGAAACAATATGGGCGTGAACATATTAAAGCTAGAAAGTCCTGCGTCGCAGGCATTCATAGAGCAATTTGCCAAGCTCTGGCAGAACGAAGAAGAGTTAAAGGACGTAACCAACAATGTTATAAGCAGTATAAGCTCGGCTTATAATGAGAATGCGCCTGAGTTTATTTATTTCGTGACGCTGTATAATATTTTCCATGAATTTCTTACGGATATCAGTGAGGATGAGCTGCCAAATGAGCGTACAGGCTTTAAGAACAGCAAAATCTGGAATATGCTCTTTAATTTTCAACGTGATGCTGCGTTAGGCATTATTAATAAGCTGGAAAAATATAATGGCTGCATTTTAGCTGACAGTGTTGGTTTGGGCAAAACCTTTACTGCATTAGCTGTTATTAAATATTATGAAGGACGCAACAAGAATGTACTTGTATTATGTCCGAAAAAGCTGGCAGACAACTGGAATACGTATCGCGCTAACTATAAAAACAACCCTATTGCCAGCGACAGACTGCGCTATGATGTCTTATATCATTCAGACCTGCTGCGCAAGCGCGGTTATAGCGGTGATATTGATTTAAGCAGGATAAATTGGAGTAACTATGACCTTGTAGTTATTGATGAATCGCATAATTTCCGTAATGGTGGTGCCTTTGATGGCGAAGATAAAGAGAATCGCTATACGGTGCTGATGAACAAGGTTATTCGTGAGGGCGTGCAGACAAAGGTGTTGATGCTTTCTGCTACTCCCGTTAATAATCGCTTTAACGATTTGAAGAATCAGCTGCAATTGGCCTATGAAGGTGATAGCAGCAAAATTAATGATAAGCTGAACACCAAAAACTCTATAGATGATATTTTCCGTAATGCGCAGGCTGCCTATAATCATTGGTCGAAGCTGCCTCCGGCAGAACGCACAGTGCAGAATTTGCTGGAAAACCTCAGCTATGATTTTTTCAATTTGCTTGATTCTGTGACTATTGCACGTTCACGCAAGCATATTACCAGATATTATGATACAAAGGCTATTGGCAGCTTTCCTGAACGCAAAACGCCGCTATCCTTTCGCCCTGCATTGGTTAAGAATGGCGCGGTAAATTATAAAGAAATATTTTCGAAGCTTGATGAGCTGGAGCTGTCTATATATACTCCTACGGAATTTATTTTGCATAGCCGTTTGCCGAAATATGCAGAGCTTTTTGATGATAATAAGGTCAATACTGGCTTTACACAGGCGAACCGTGAGCGTGGTATTCGTCGACTGATGGCGATAAATATTTTGAAGCGCATGGAAAGCTCCGTGTATTCGTTCAGGCTGACTGTGGAAAGAGTGCGGGCTAGTATTTGCGCAGCATTGCAAAAGATAGACAGCTTCACGCAGCACAGGCTTGCTAATGTGCAGGTGGATACCGGTACTGATTTCAGCGGCGCTGATTTTGATATGGAAGAGGAAAGCTTTGTTGTGGGCAAAAAGGTGCCTATTGAGCTGGCTGACATGGATATTGTGAGCTGGGGGCATAGCTTGCTGCATGACAAGGAGTGTTTGGATGAGCTGCTTGGGATGGTGCAGGGGATAACGCCTGAGCAGGATAATAAGCTGCAGGAGCTGCTAGAGCTTATAGACGATAAAATTCAGCATCCCTTGAATGCAGATAACAAGAAAATTATTGTGTTTACTGCCTTTGCCGATACTGCTGCTTATCTTTATGAGCATGTCAGCAAGCATGTGCAGGAGCAGTTTGGCTTGCATACAGCGATGGTTACAGGCTCGGTGGATGGCAGATGCACGATACCGAAGCTTAGGTGTGATTTGAATACTGTACTGACCTGTTTTGCACCATTGGCGAAGGATAAGAAGCTGATTTTCCCTGAGGATAAAAACGATATAGATATTTTGATTGCTACTGATTGTATTTCCGAAGGTCAGAATTTGCAGGATTGTGATTTTCTTGTGAATTATGATATACATTGGAATCCAGTGCGTATCGTCCAGCGCTTCGGCCGTATTGACCGCATAGGCAGCAGAAATGCCTTTATCCAATTGGTTAATTTTTGGCCAGACGTGGATTTGGACGACTACATTGACCTCAAAAGCCGTGTAGAAAGTCGTATGAAGGCAGTTGATTTGACTGCTACCGCGGACGATAATCTGCTGAGCAATAATGAAAAGCTCGACTTGCAGTATCGCAAGCAGCAGCTTCAGCAGCTACAAAAGGAAGTTGTCGATATTGAGGATATGAGTACAGGTATTTCCATAATGGATTTGGGCTTAAACGAGTTCCGCCTGGATTTACTGGAATATATCAAGACGCATGGCGAGCTGGATAAAACACCCTTTGGCCTGCATGCCGTTGTACCTGCAAGCGAGGAATGTCCTCCGGGTGTAATTTACGTGCTGAAAAACTGCACGGATAACATAAATATAGACAAAAAAAATCTTCTGCATCCGTTTTATGCCGTATATATTGGCGAGGATGGTGAGATTATCTGCAACCATCTGGCACCGAAAAAGCTGCTGGACAAGCTGCGCTTTACCTGCCGTGGCAAGGATAAGCCTTTAACAGACGTGTGCAGTGATTTCAACAAGGCAACGAATGACGGCAGAAGTATGGGTGTTTATTCCCAGCTTTTGGAGGATGCTATTGCTTCCATAATCAACGTGAAGGACGCTGACGATGTTGACAGCTTCCTGAGCGGTGAGGAAATCAGCTTCTTTGATAACAGCATTAAAGGACTGGATGATTTTGAACTGATTTGTTTCCTCGTTGTGCGGGGTGAGCAGTAATGTTAGGCTTACCGAAGACTACAGAAGTAAAAAAGATTATTCCCAAACGTGCCTTATACAGCAAGTTTCAAATGAATACAGCGGAGCAGAAGGAGTTTGACGCTGCTATCAGGCAGATGACCATTGTCAACGAAATTTCCTTACGCACAATTCCTGCCTTGCAAAAAAAGGAGCAGGAAAAAGCAGTTTATGTTTTGGCAGTACAGCTGAAGCAGGAGGGCTGTGCGGAAAGGCTTTTGCAAAGGCTGTGCAGGCTGATTGACCAGCGCTTGCTATTGGCGCTTTGCTATGAAGATAAGCTGCAGCTGGCGCTGTATTTCGATAACAGAATATTGCTCAATGAATTTATGCCTGTGGCTGAGCAGAAGGTGAATTTGCAAGGCACAAGCTTGAACGATATTTGGGAGAACCTAGCTCTGCAGGTGGCGCAATTAACGCCACGTGCAGGGCTTACACCTGCTTCCGTAATTGCCAACGCCGGCAGGCGGGCTGAAACAGAAGCACAGATAGCAGCGCTGACGAAGAAAATGTTTGCGGAAAAGCAGGCACGCAAAAAACTGACCTTGCGTGAAGCAATAAACAAGCTGAAAAATGAACTGGAGGATTTACAATGATGGAACATCTCAACATGCAATCTATGGATAAGGTTGCAGCAAACGTAGCAAAAATAATGGAGCTATTCCCCAATTGCGTTACAGAAAGAATCAATGCGGAGGGCAAGCCGGAGCATGCCATTGATTTTGATATGCTGAAACAGGAGCTTAGTGACCATGTTGTAGATGGCTTGCAGGAACGCTACCAGTTTACCTGGCCGGATAAGCGCAAAGCAATTTTGGCTGCCAATGCACCGATTAACAAAACCTTGCGCCCCTGCAGAGAAGAAAGCGTGGACTTCGATAATACGGAAAACCTTTATATTGAAGGCGATAATCTGGAAGTGTTGAAGCTGCTGCAGGAAACGTATTTGGGCAAGGTGAAGATGATTTATATTGATCCGCCGTATAATACGGGTAATGACTTTGTATATAATGATGATTTTAAGCAAAGCTCAGATGAGTATGTTGAAAACAGCGGACAGTTGGATGATGAAGGCAATCGTATTGTAGCTAATACAGAAAGTAATGGTCGTTTTCATACCGATTGGCTTAATATGATTTATCCTAGACTAAAAATTGCTAAAGATATTTTGGATAATGATGGTATTATTTTTATTAGCATCAATGATAAAGAACAAGAAAATTTAAAGAAAATTTGTGACGAGATTTTTGGTAATAGCAATTTTATCGCGTGTATACCTAGAAAAACGGGTGCTGGCAATGCAGCTGCTAGAGGAAATGCCATCTTAAGAAAACCTTTTGATTATATTTTGTTATATAAAAAATCGGATAGTTGTATTTTGAGAAGAAAGTTAGTTGGACAATATGAATATAAATATTCAGATGATTATGGTGCATACAGATTAGGGCAATATCAGGCAACTGGTTCTGATGCAACAAGAGATGCTAGACCAAGTTTGTATTATCCTATTTATGTCGATAAGAACGGAAAATTGTCTACAGTTCATAAGGAAGATGCTGTTAAAACTATTTTGCCTAAAAAAATTAAAGGTGAAGATGGTCGTTGGATGTGGAAACCAGATAAATTCAATCAAGATAATAATAAATATATTTATTATGATGGAGAAAGGTTATATCGTAAAATTTATTATGATGAAAGCAAAGAACAAAATAAATATCAAGTGGAACAAGCTTGGCTAGATGGTAGTATTTACCAAAATGCAGCTGGTACCAAAGAACTGGGGGCTATTATGAATTCGGAAAATGCTGTTTTTAGTAATCCGAAGCCCGTTGATTTAATTAAATGGTGTGTAAATTTGCATTTTAAGAATGATGTTACAGTATTGGATTTCTTCTCCGGTTCTGCCACAACTGCTCACGCAGTCATGCAGCTTAACGCAGAGGATGGTGGTAAGCGCAAGTTTATTATGGTGCAATTACCGGAAGTGTGTGCTGAAAACACTGAAGCATACAAAGCAGGCTACAAAAACATCTGCGAAATAGGCAAGGAGCGCATCCGCCGTGCAGGTCAAAAAATAAAAGAAGAAAACCCGCTGACAACGCAGGATTTGGACATCGGTTTCCGTGTTTTGAAATGCGACAGCAGTAACATGGAAGATGTGTACTTCACGCCGAAGGAATACATGGATAAACAGCAGAGCCTGTTTATCGACAATATCAAAAAAGACCGCAGTGATGAGGATTTGCTGTTTGATGCTATGCTGAAGCTGGATACGCCGCTTTCCAGTAAAATCGAAAAGATAAGCATTGCCGGCAAAACTGTTTACAATGTGGCGCAAGGTCATTTGATGGCATGCTTTGATAAGAATGTGACGGATGAGGTTATCACTGCCATTGCCAAGGAAATGCCAAGTTATTTTGTTATGCGTGACAGCTCGCAGGCTGATGACAGCGTAGCGATTAACTTTGAGCAGATTTTCAATACCTATAGTCCGCAAACTGTGAGGAGGGTGCTGTAATGAAGTTCAGTTTTAAAATTCAGCAGTACCAGACAGATGCTGTCAATGCAGTGGTTGACGTGTTCAAGGGACAGGTGCGTCCTGCGCAGGATACCAGTTACTTTTTTGATCCGGGCAGACTTGTGCCGGTGAAAACAAAAAATGCAAAGAATAGCAATGGTTATAACTTGTTTCAGCAGGAGCTTGATGAACAGGAAGCTAAGCAGGATATAATACTTGGTTATGCCAATGCGCCAATAAAATTGGATAAGGTGCAGCTTCTGGAAAATATTAAGCTTATTCAAGGCAATAATAATATAACTCCGTCGAAGGAGCTTATAGATGGTCAGGGCAAGTGCAGTCTTGATATCGAAATGGAAACAGGTACAGGCAAAACCTATGTCTATATCAAGACTATGTTTGAGCTGAATAAGCAATATGGCTGGAACAAATTTATTATCATCGTCCCTTCTGTCGCAATCCGTGAAGGCGTCAAGAAAAGCCTGGAAACTATGGAAGAGCACTTCATGAGCCAGTATGGCAAGAAAGCGCGTTATTTCATTTATGACAGCAAAAACCTGACGAAGATTGATGATTTTGCCAAAAGCAACGAAATCAATGTAATGATTATTAATAATCAAGCCTTTGCCAAGTCCTTGAATGAGGAGAAGAATAAGGAAGGCCGTGGCGGTGATAAGGGTGCGTTGATTATTTACAGTGAACGTGATGAATTCGGTTCACGAAAGCCTATTGATGTTATAGCCAAAACCAATCCAATTTTGATTCTTGATGAACCGCAGAAGCTGAATGGTCCTGCAACGCAAAAAGCAATGAAGCGCTTTAATCCGCTTTTCAGCGTCAATTATTCTGCTACGCATAAACAGGAGCATAATGAAGTATACCGTTTAGATGCAATAGATGCCTATAATCAGAAGCTTGTCAAAAAAATAGAGGTTAAGGGTATCGAGGTTGTAAATCTCAAAGGTATCGACGGTTACCTTTACTGCGACAGCTTTGTTACATCAAAAAATAAGCCTCCTATGGTAAAGCTGGAATTTGAACAGCAGCTGAAAAGCGGTACTGTAAAGCGTGTTTTACGCAATTGTGCTTACGGAGATAATCTGTATGAGCTTTCTAACGGCATGCTGCAGTACGAAGGCTACAAAATCAGTGACATTGATGCCAACGATACAGGTTGCGTAAGATTTACCAACGGAGAAGAATTACATGGCGGTGAAGTTGCTAACAACAGTCAGGAAATGTCTGATTTACGTCGTGTACAGATTCGTGAAACCATTAAATCACACTTTGAAAAGGAAGAACAGCTTTTTGCGCAAGGCATCAAAACCTTATCACTGTTTTTCATTGATGAGGTTGCCAAGTACAGATTATATGACGAAGATGGCACACAAAAGCTGGGCGAATACGGTAAAATATTTGAAGAAGAATATCAGAAAATATTTAGAGATAGGATGCAGGAGCTTTATCAAACACCTTATGGCGAATATCTGAGAAATATGGCTGCGGATGTAAGCGCTGTACATACAGGCTACTTCAGTATCGATAAAAAAGGCCATAGCGTTGACAGTAAAAAGGATACCTCTAACGATGAATCAGCCTATGATTTGATTATGCGCAACAAGGAAGCACTGTTAAGCTTTAATAATCCTGTGCGTTTTATTTTCTCTCACTCCGCATTGCGTGAAGGCTGGGATAACCCCAATGTATTTCAAATCTGTACCTTGAAGCAGTCCAACAGCAATGTCAATAAGCGTCAGGAGGTCGGTCGTGGCATGCGTATCTGCGTTAATCAGCAGGGTGAGCGCATGGATGAAAGCGTATGCGGAGCTAATGTGCATGTGGTCAATAAACTGACGGTTATTGCCAGTGAAAGCTATGCCGGTTTTGTCGACAGCCTGCAGGATGAAATCAAAAAAGCTTTGTATGAACGTCCTGAAAAGGTATCTATAGAGTACTTCTTCGGCAGAGTAGTAAAGGTTGGCGATGAAACTTATAAAATTGAAGGCGAGCAGGCACGTCAGATAGTGAAATATCTTGATAGACATGATTATCTTGACGATGATGACAGAATCACCGAAAAATATAAGCAGGATGCCGCCAACGGTACTTTGGAGCCTGTGCAGGATAAGCTTAAGGATATTGAGCCTGCTGTACATGTACTGATTAAGAGCCTGTATGATAAGGATTCGCTTAAGGATATGATTACTAACGGTAATCAGACAACCGTTGAAAACAAGCTCAACAATAAGAATTTTGAAAAGCAGGAATTCCAGGAGCTGTGGAAGCGTATCAACCGTAAGTGTGCTTATACCGTAAAGATTGACAGTAATGTGCTGATTGATAAGGCTGTGGCAGCGATTGATGCCAAGCTGCAGGTTACTCAGACACTTTATACTTTGAGCGTCGGATATCAGAAAAATAATATGCAGGCGCATGAATTAGAGCAAAAAACCAGCTTTGTAGCACCTTCACATACTACAAATGTATTGGAAAATGCTCATGACAGCAGCTTGAAGTATGATTTGCTGCACGAGCTGACGCAACGGACTTCTTTAACACGTTGCACTGTTGCTGCTATTTTGAGCAGAATCAATATGATGAAGTACAGGAAATTCCGTGATAATCCGGAAGAGTTTATCAGCAAGGTTGCACGTCTGATTAACGAACAGAAGGCCGGCCTGATTGTAGAAGGCGTTACCTACAATACAACAAATGAAGTTTTTGACAAAGAAATCTTTACAGCGGAATGTCATCGTGTAGCTTTGTCTAAGGTATTTCCTGCGTTGCATGCCGTAACGGATTATGTTGTTACTGACGGTACAGCAGAGCAGAGTGTGGAGCGTAAATTCGTTGAAAATCTGGATAAAGCAGATGAAGTCGCAGTATACGCAAAGCTTCCGCGAGGTTTTTACATTCCGACACCTGTAGGCAAATATTCGCCTGACTGGGCAATTGCTTTCAAAGAGGGAAAGATTAAGTACGTATATTTCATTGCTGAAACCAAAGGCACTAATGAAAGTATGGAGCTGAAATCTATGGAGCAAGCAAAAATTAAATGTGCCGAAAAGCTTTTTGAAAAACTTTCCAATGGCGAAGTGCATTACGGTCAGGTAAAGGATTACAAGAGCCTGATGGATATTGTACTTGATAGATAAAACCACAACCGAATATGGAATAATTCACGCTGATAGTTTGATTGTGCCTATGTGTATACTCTTTTTGTAAAATCTTTACACTTGCTGTTATAAGAAGATGCTAATAAATTTCCTCGTTGACAAATAGCAGTAACAGTAATATAATTTTTCTAATAGCAAACCATTAAGATAGAGGCGCGGAAAGCATGAGTAGGTTGTGGAGCGGGAGCTGAGAAGCATCACAAAAGGGCTAACGCCGAAGTGCAATGGCAGCCGTGTCGTTGTGCTGGGCCGTCAGTGAAAGCTGCCGGACTGTCGCTGCATTTGCAGCGGAGGGCTATCTCGGCTATGGGTGTGAATATTATTTAGCATGCTAACCGTTGAGATAGAATCCAAAGGAAATATCTCAACGGTTATTTTTATGATTAAGGAGTGAACGACATGATTCGTGTTTTGGTAAATGGCGCGCTGGGCCGCATGGGCAGCGAGGTATGTAAAAAGGTATATAGCGAAGCTGATTTGGAGCTTGTCGGTGCTGTTGATATTAAGGAAGGCACCGTGCCTCTGGGTGACGGCGTTAAGGTAACTACTGACCTGGTTGCTGCGATTGAGGCTGCCAAACCGGACGTTGTTGTTGACTTCACCCGTCCTGATGTTGTTATGGGTAACCTGCGCAAAATGCTGCCGCTTGGCGTGCATGCTGTAGTAGGCACTACAGGCTTCAGCGATGCAGATTTAAAAGAGGTTGATGAGCTGGCACGCAAGCACAACACCAGCCTGCTGATTGCTCCGAACTTTGCGCTTGGTGCAGTTGTTATGATGAAGCTGGCGTGTGAGGCTGCCAAATATTTCCCGCATGTGGAAATTATCGAGAAGCATCACGATAACAAGCTGGATGCTCCCAGCGGTACTGCAATTATCACCGCACAAAAAATTGCTGAGGTGCGCAAGGCTATGCATCAGGGTAATCCTGATGAAAAGGAAACCATGGCAGGTGCGCGCGGTGCGGATTACGAGGGCATGAAGATTCACAGTGTCCGCTTGCCGGGTTACGTTGCTTCCCAGGAGGTTATCTTCGGCGGTCAGGGCGAAACTTTGAAAATCAGCACCGACCCGATTAACCGCGAATGCTACATGCCGGGCGTTGCGCTTGGCTGCCGCAAAATTGTTGATCAAGTAGGCATGGTATACGGCTTAGATAAATTACTCTAAATAGTGAGGGGGAGAATTTTATGAAAAAGTATAACGTTGCTATTTTAGGCGCTACCGGTGCTGTTGGTACTGAATTTCTGAAGCTTATTGAAGAAAGAAACTTCCCATTTGCAGAACTGCGTCTGCTGGCTTCCAAGCGCAGCGCAGGCAAGCAGATTGAATTTATGGGCAAAACATATACTGTGCAGGAGGCCACCAAGGACTCCTTCGAGGGCATTGATATTGCTTTGTTCGCAGGCGGTAGCGTTTCCAAGGAATTTGCTCCCTACGCTGTGAAAGCCGGTGCCGTTGTTATTGATAACTCCAGCACCTTCCGTATGGACCCCGAAGTGCCGCTGGTTGTGCCGGAGGTTAACCCCGAGGATATCCTGAAGCACAAGGGCATTATTGCCAACCCTAACTGCTCTACAATTATTATGGTTATGGCATTGAAGCCGCTGTATGACCTGGCACGCATTAAACGTATCGTCGTTTCTACCTATCAGGCTGTTTCCGGTGCCGGCAAGGAGGGCATTGACGAGCTCACCGACCAGACCAAGGCTTACAGC
>ERZ773186.3171-NODE-3171-length-11270-cov-16.930629_pt1 | contig 11270 bp, 10 predicted proteins | sample MGYA00581000_ERZ773186 | MGnify/ENA primary metagenome ERZ773186 (study PRJEB29015, sample SAMEA2737752) | human gut metagenome | biome: human gut; feature: human-associated habitat; material: faeces | place: China | collected 2012 ... | reverse complement strand
ACCATCATCATTGTGAACATTACTAAAATCTTCTTCATAACTTTTCTATTTGCTTTAATCATTCAACTTTAAACATTTTCAATTAAAAGTGTACTCTCACTCCTGCGTAGAACATCCTGCCCTCTACAGGTCCCCAAACCAAGGTTGGCTCGAAATCGCTTCCCCATGGGTTGCTGGCACCATAGATAGGAGTTTTCTGCCTGAAACCAGTCAGATTCTCACCTCCCACATAGATACTCCAATGGCGGAACCATCTCGTAACCTGCGCACTCACTTGCCCGAAGCTATGGAAACGAGGAGACCATGACTGGCTTCCATCTGCCAACTGGTAAGGCTCAGGATTTCTGCCACCACCATTCAACTGCACGGTGGCGTCAAATTGCCATAGGCCAAGTGGAGTCTTATAGGAAGCCGTGAAGAGCGCCTTATACTTGCTGGTCAATGGCTTTTCTTTCAAGGTTTTGCCATAATCGTAGGTACACTTCACATCGTTCAGACGATAAGCCGCTGTTATCTCCAAGCCCTTCAGCAATGGATAAGAGGCATCTATCTGGAAGGTGTGGGAATAAGACTTGCCCATCAAATTGCAGATGGAGATAAGCCCCTTGTTGGCATCATAATCCACCACTGCTTGATTCTTGAAGTCGGTATAGTAATACTCAGCGTTCAGTTTCAGTGTCTTGCCAAACATCGGGATGTAGAAAGCGGTACTCATACCATAGTTCCAAGCCTCCTCTTGCTTAAGTCCATCACCCGTAATCTGAAACTCCCTGCCGCTCGCCAAGAGATAGTTGTACTCTGCCAAGCCAAATACCGTGCGATAGCCCTTACCTGCTGATAAGCGGATGCTGATGGCTTCGACAGGCGAATACTTCACGTGGAAACGAGGGGTGAAGAAGCTGCCATAAAGCGAACTATGGTCGAAACGGACACCTGCCATCGCAGTCAACTTCGTGCCTAACCTATAGGTGTATTGGGCGTATGCTCCAGGAGTCGTCTCCTTCTCATTCATTCTCTGCATCTCCGACAAAAGGTAAGGAGAGTCTTCTAGTCCTACTGTCGGTCTTGGAGAAATATTCACATTGGCGCGCTGTCCCAGGTAATCATGGTTGACGCTCAAACCTACCGACAAATTGTGCTGATGAGTAAAATTGGTCTCAAAAATCAGTGAGCCATAGAGATTCTTCTCATTGAGGTCGTAGAACCTGTTGCCATACTGGGCATCGAGCTGGTGCATCGAAGCCGAGGACATGAAGGCAATATTGGTGCCATGCTCGTGATTGAGGATGAAGGCATGTTTCATATAACCCTCATAGCGGTTGGTATGGAGCTTGATTCTATAAATATCGTCACTATGAACATGCGTCTCATCCTGCCCGCTGGTACGAATCTCCTTCAAAGCCCCAAGTCCACCATGGAAGATGTAGTTCTTGCCTTTATACACCCAACGGTTTTGCACATTATATTGTTCCCTGCCTGGCATATCATAGAAGCCATCGCCATTATCATCATGATTCTTGAGGATATTCTCATGATGCAACAATATCTCCGTTGCCCACTTGTCCGACAGATGAACATTGGCATCGGCATTTACCTCGATTCGGCTCTTGGTATCGCCAAAGAGGTTCACCTCCACCTGTTGCTCATCCTCAGGTTGCAAGTAATCCACATTGATTTGCCCCGTAATCGACTCATAGCCATTCTTTACCGATGCACTTCCCTTCGATACCTGAATGCCTTTCATCCAAGGACCAGGCACATACCCCAAGGCGTAAGGGATGGCTGCACCACGGAAGTTAGGGAGATTCTCGGTGAGCATCTGTACGTAAGTGCCCGAAAGACCAAGGAGTTTGATTTGTCTTGCGCCCGTCGTGGCATCATTATAAGCCACATCCACCGATGGATTGGTCGTGAAACTCTCGCCCAGGTTGCAACAAGCCGCCTTGAAGAGTTCCTCCTTGTTCACGGCGATGCCATTCACGGCACCAGCCAATCGGGAAGTGCCCGACTTGCGAGCCACCACCTTCACCTCATGCAAGGTCTCGTCCTTGAAAATGGAATCCTGAGAGGAGGGATCTACAGAGTTATTTCTTACAGAATTGTGATATGACAACAGAGACTCACCCTCTGTCTTATTATTTTTTGCATAAGTCTCAGCACCAATAACCAGCAAGGTACTGAGCAACAGATATCTTGAATACATAAATATTTTTCCTTTTATCCGAATCTTAAATCTTCGCTTCGGATGATTTTACCTTTTTATATATGTATGCAACCCTAAGATTTTACTGATAGGGATAGGCATACGACAATTTTGGTTGCAAAAGTACAAAAAAACTTTTGCAACCTTTTTGCAAATATGGAAAAATCAAATAATCAGGATGTTAAGGAGGGCAAGATAAGCCCTTGGAGGCGAATGCGGAACATTCAGATTCCAATATCTTGCCTTTTGAATGCTACAGATAACAGGACGAGGCAACGTCTCCCAAAGAGCTGGCACGATGCCAGCAAACACTGGTGCTGCATCGAAATCCAAGTGTTGGATAGAGACCGTAGGCGATAGTTTCACCAGCTCCACTTCCATGCAATGCTTGTTCACCTGTGCGCCCAGCTTACCTTGGCAACAGTCATGGTCCATGCAACGTTTCACGCAACCATCAGCCACCATACCCACCATCACCTTGTCATAGCGAAGGCAGTGCATGACGGTAGTACCCACGCTCAAGTAAACCACCATGAGCGAGAGCATCAAAACCATCAATATGTTGAGCGAACGTTTCATACCTATTTTTTACACCTTTCTTTTCTCAAGTTGCAAAATTAAGCATTTCCATCAGAATATGAACCTAATCCCACCATAATTTAATGACCTTTAACGGCTTTTGTATTAAAATCCTTATTTATTATCATTTTATGATACAAAAATGATAATGACGGAATCACGCACCTGCATCTTCGCAAGTTCCTGACTGAAGGAATATAAAAACGATAGAGCAAACCAGTTAAATAGCGTTAATGCAATAAACCTTATCGGGTTTTGGGAGTCTAAAAAATGGTTTTGGTAGAAACCATGACTCTTTTTGTGTCGAATTAATTCCATTTTTAGTGTCATACTTGTTGGGTATATAAATTAATAATAAGAATAACAGAAGATAATCCGATGAAAAAAATGATGGGTAATTATTCAGGAAAGCTACAACAACTGCTTTGTTTGCTGATATGTGTGCTGATGGTAGTGGTCGTCAGTATCCGTAGAGATGGTAAGGTGGCTGGACGCTATGTGAATCAGCAACAGACAGTAGCGCCAAAGACAGAGCCAATGGCTGTGCTTGAAGATGGTTCTGTACGATTGAATACTACAGAACTAGGAAAAGACATTGTAGGCTACGGAGGCACCGTGCCATTGGAGATTACCTTGCAGGATGGCAAGGTAAAGAGTATCAGAGCACTTGCCAATTCTGAGTCTCCCGATTTCTTTAAGGAGGCTTCTGCGCTTCTTACTAAATGGAATGGCAAGACGATAGAAGACGCTCAGAAGATGAAGGTGGACGCTGTGTCAGGTGCAACGTTCTCATCAAAGGCAATCATCGGAAACGTGCAGCGAGGACTTCAGTATGCAGCCAAGAATCCTGTAAAGACATCAGTATGGTCAGAGTTTGATTTCTCTGCCAAGGCTATAGCCGGACTGATTGTTGTGCTCATGGCAGCCATCGTACCGCTTTTCATTAAGAACAGACGATATAGGATAGTTCAGCAAATTCTGAATGTCATAGTGCTTGGATTCTGGTGTGGCTCATTTCTTAACTATACATCAATCGTCAGCTATATGTCGAATGGCATGAACATAGTGGCATTGATAGTGCCGGTCATCATGCTAATCACGGCATTCGTATATCCTCTCTTCGGCAAGAAATCATACTATTGTACGCATGTGTGTCCCTTCGGTTCTTTGCAGGAACTTGCTGGGAAATGCGTAGGATATAATGTCAGAATGAAACCAACTACAACCAAGCGCCTAGATTGGTTCCGCCAGATTCTGTGGGCCATACTCATGCTGTGTTTGTGGACGGGTATATGGTTCGACTGGATTGATTATGAACCCTTCTCTGCCTTTGTATTCCAATCAGCATCATGGATTGTCATTGCCATCGCCATAACCTTCGTGGCACTCTCAACGGTAATCATGCGACCATACTGTCGCTTTGTCTGTCCTACAGGTTCGCTCTTGAAATACAGTCAATATTCTATTTTAAAGAAAAAGAAATAAAAACAAACCGGTCATTAGAACGCATGATAAACGATGCATTCTAACGGCCGGTTTTAATTTTGGCATGAACTTTCAAAAATAAAATCATCATTTCTAGGTATTGCATATTTTCAGAAAAGTCAGTACCTTTGCACCCGCAAACAAGACCGAGGCAGGAATGGCATATATTCCAGCCTCAGCCGGAAAGCATGGAATAAAAGCAACGGATAAGCGAGAAACAGTCATTGCTCATATCATTCCTTACATATTATATAATAAGGTGAAAATACCTTCTTATATTTATATCCCTGAAGAATGTGCTAGGCCCGACGTACAATTACTCCTTATGGTACCACAAATTATTTTCCAGCAAAACGGAAATAACTTTTGATATGATAAGAAGCAACTATATACGTAGGGGCGTATTGGCTCTATGCATGCTCATCATGACGATGGCAGCATGGGCACAGCACGATTCAGACTCCCTCAAAAATGATTTCAGTAAGCATCATCAGCAGGATAACTATAAAAAGAATCTGCATGGTGACAAGTTAAAACAAACCCAGCATCTGGGCGAAGTAGTGGTTCGTGGCAACCAGGTAAAGCGTGTCAACTCGTCGGCATTCAATGTCATGGCGGTAGATACACGTCGCCTGCGCAACACCAACCTCGACCTGGCGCATGTTCTCGACCGCGTATCGGGCGTGAAAGTGCGTGAGGACGGAGGTCTTGGCTCTGGAGCAAGCATCAACCTGAATGGCTTTACGGGCAAACACGTGAAACTCTTTATCGATGGTGTTCCGATGGATGGTGCATCATCCAGTTTCAGCATCAACAATATACCTGCGAGCTTTGCCAACCGCATCGAGGTATATAAGGGTGTCGTACCCGTAGATTTCGGTGGAGATGCCCTGGGAGGTGCCATCAATATCGTGACCGACCACTCTCCGCATACATACGTTGATGCCAGCTATAGCTATGGTTCATTCAATACTCATCGCAGTAATCTCTCTCTAGGATGGACGGGCAGTTCGGGACTTATGCTCCGCTTGAACGCCTATCAGAACTATTCAGACAACGATTATAAGGTAAAGACGCAATGGACTGATCTTGAGACCAATGCGGTGAGCAACGAAGAGGCGTGGTTCCGCCGGTTCCACGACAGATACCACAACGAGGCTGTCATCTTCCAGCTGGGTGTGGTAGATAAGACATGGACCGACAAGCTCGTCTTCGGCTTGAACTATAGCCATGAATATGCACAGATACAGAACGCCAATCTGATGAAAATCGTGTTTGGCGGCAAATATCGCACAGCGCAAGGATGAACTCCCTCTATGCTCTATGAGAAGCGAAATCTTGCTATCCCAGGTTTGAACTTCCGATTGTCGGCACGCTACGACATGGTGAAGACCAAAAATGTGGATACGCTCAGCCGCACCTATAGCTGGACGGGTGAGTATAAGGTAAATGCCTATCAGGGCGAGGGAGTTCCAACGCTTGCCGAATTCAAGGGTTACACCCTGGCTACCGTTGCCAACCTGACCTATCATCTTGGCGACCAGCATTTCTTTACGCTCAACGATACTTATACACATTATCGCCGCCGCACCACCAATGCGGCATCCAATAGCGTTCAGAGTTCAGCAGCCACCTTCATGCGCCGCATCAATGCCAAAAACACCATGGGACTGTCGTACAAGTTTATCCCCAACCAGCATTGGAACATGGTGGCCTTCCTGAAGTACTACGACTCACATGTTAGAGGACCTGTGAACATCGCTTCATCCGGGCGTGCCGACTATCAGGAGCAGGAACGTTCTACCGATGCCTTGGGATATGGTGCAGCAGGAACTTACTTCCTGCAGAACAAAGACTTACAGATAAAGCTGTCGTATGAACGAACCTATCGTCTGCCTACCGACCGTGAGCTCTTTGGTGATGGCGATTATGAGGATGGCAATGCCACCCTTCGCCCGGAGAAGAGCGACAACGTGAATCTGAACCTGGGCTATCAGCATACTTTCAATGATGCGCATACCCTGAGTGCAGATGCAGGCTTCAACTATCGCCACGTAGCGGATTACATCATCCGAACCATCGGACAGAAGGGAGTAGCCGTGAGCACCAACCACGGCAAGGTGCTGGGATTGGGAATGGACCTGGGCTTGCACTACTATTACAAGGATGTGGCAAGTATCGGTGGAAACTTCTCCATGCAGAACACCCGCGACAGAGAGCGACTCAACAGTATCGGGGCAGAATCGGTAACCTATGGCGACCGTGTGCCTAACTTGCCTTATACCTTTGGCGGTGCTGATGCAAGCTATACTTTCAAGCATGTATTGGGCAAGGCAAACCGACTTACCATAGGCTGGAACATGAGATACGTACACCGGTTCTTCCGCTCATGGGCAAGCGAGGGTGCTAAACTCTATGTGCCAGAGCAGTGGAGCCATGATGCCAACCTGGTGTATGCGATACAAGGCGGCAGATACAACGTATCGATAGAGGCGAACAACTTCACCAATGCCCTACTCTACGACAACTATAGCTTGCAAAAGCCGGGGCGCAGTTTCAGCATCAAGTTCCGCTATGTGTTTTACAAGCAATAGTAAGGGTCTTATCTCAGGAAAATATTGATTCAGAATACATTATAATTAATCAGTAACATACGTTTAAAAGAATGAAAAAGACTTATTTATCACTGTCAAGAATGGCAGTGACAGGGCTATTCTTGTGCCTTTTCGGAATCACACCCGGGCTTACAAGCTGTAGCAGCAGCGATGATATTTCGGGTACAGACAATGGTTCTGGCGATGTAAATGAAGGAGGTTCCTCTTCGGGTTCCGGTTCTGATGAAACAGTAAAGAACGGCAAGGGTTCTTACTTCATTGCCGTAAAGACCGACAATGGTACAGAATACATCATGCAGACCAACAGTCTGACGGCAGGCAATCTTGACATCAGAAACAACATCATGGAATTGCCACAGACAGAATATACCGGGATATTCAACAACCACGATGCCATCGGCATGGTTTATCAGCAGCAGTTTGCCGGTCTGGGATATGGATTACGCTGGACATCGGATGATTCTCAGTTCTCCAAACTGGGTGAGTTCCGCATCGACACCCGCTTCTCCAACTACGGTTTCTTCAACAACCAGTTGCTGACCAGTGTTGGAGGTCAGGTTTCTGCCGACGGCAAGCGAAACGACGGAGCAACCTTCGCCTTCTGGAATATCACGAATGATGGGGTGAAACTCGATCATACCAAGACCATCTGGACGGAAGACATCACAGACAATGGTCAGCAGGTCACCTTCTCCAGCATCATAGACAATGGCGACGGAACTTTCCTTACAGCAATGGTTCAGTCTGCATTCCACCAGACGGGAACCGGTGATGGCTCCAGCATTGGCGACGTGAAATATCCTGATAGCGTATGGGTGGCAAAGATGGATAAGGATCTGAACGTACTGAAGGTTTATCGTGACGACCGAATCAGCTATGCTGCCGGCCAGTATCGCTCTCAGGTTCTCCATGAAGTATTCAAGACCAACGATGGTACGGTGTATGTCTTCTCCAATGCATTCAATACCGCAACCACCCGCAAGGCTGGTGCTCTGCGCATCAACAAGGGAGCAGAGGAATTTGATAAAGATTATTATTTCGACATTCAGACTCCTGCCGATGGCTACAAGTTCCGACGCGTATGGTACATAACAGACAGCAAGTTCCTGCTCGAAATCTACAACGAGAAGAATATCAACACCATGACAGTCGGCCATCAGTTTGCCATCGTAGATATGGCGAGCAAGAAGTTTACCTGGCTCAGCGGCATCCCTACGAAGAATCTCATCACATCGGGTACGGAAACCGGAGGCGTTCCGATGTATGCAGATGGAATTCTCTATCTCCCTATCACCCAGTTTGGCCAGGATGCAGCCATCTATCAGGTGAATCCAGAGACTGGTGTGGCAACCAAGGGTATCAGCATCAAGGGTGTGACAGAAATCAGAACACTCGGAAAATTAAACAGATAAATTCATATCATTCATACATAAATAGAAATTTAAAAAAACATGAAGAAATTATTCTTTTCAGCAGCGCTCATGGCGCTTGCATCATGCATGACATTCACATCATGCTCAGATGATGACAACATCGAGAATGGCGGTGGTGCCTCTGGCATCGACCCAAAAGAGGTTAGCTTTATCGTAACTTCCGGCGACCCTACAACCGATCTTACGGGAGGTGTCTATATGAAGGTTTACAATGACCTTTCAACAGCCAAGAATGGCGAGAATGTATATGGCACAGCAGATGCTGTGAAGTGTTACGACAGCTTCACACAGGTTACTTACAATAAGACCACTGGCGTTTTTACGGGCTATATCTATGCCCGCGGTGCTTCTGCTGAAGGTATCGGCAGTTTGAAGGCTGGCCTCCGAAGCTATCAGGTAGAGAATGGCAAGATGACAGAGGTGGGTTCACCAGTCCTGGTTTCCGCTTTCGGTAACACTGGTACATTTGGAACCTATTCCTACGCAGCACAAATCAGTCAGCCATACGCTATGGTTGTAGATAAGAATGGTGCAGGCAACAACGTAACCGTAGGTCTTACCCAGTATGCCATCGATGAGGTAAACCCTAACATCTCCAATATCGTGGATATGGGCAATAATCAGGTAGCAATGGTCGTAAACTACAGCAATCGTGATTCAGCCGCTGTTGCCATCTGCGACTATAGTCTGAATATCAAGAAGATGATTTACGACGATCGCATCGGCACATCAGTGGGAGCCATGCGCTCTGTGCGTTACACCCAGAGCGGTGCCGATGATAATGGCAACATCTATGTACTCTCAGGTTCCAGCGCTACAGACAGCAAGGTGGGTGCCCTGCGCATCAAGAAGGGTGAGACTGAGTTTGACAAGAACTATCAGTTCAATATCTTTGCCGCATCAGATGGTTACCGTTTCCGCAAGGCATTCCACATCAGTGGCAGCAAGTTCCTGCTGGAATTCTATCTCGACAAGAACAAGTATGGCAACAGGGATGCCTCTGGCAAGATGGCTGTAGTGGATATGGACGCCAAGACTTTGACTTGGGTAACCGGACTGCCTGATGCCTCTACCGTATCATTTGGCTGGGGCGACGGCTATGCTGATGCCTACTATCTGCCAGTGGCTGCTCCTACAAGCATGAGTGGTGGTTCTGGAAGCACAACATCTGTTACTCCAACCATCTACAAGATAGATGCAAAAACAGGTGTGGCAAGTCCATTCATGACCTTCGGAAATGGCGACTTGCTCAAGGCTATAACAATTCTTAAACAATAAATTATTATAATGTATTTTTCAAATTGTATGCATAAACTTAACAAAATGCTCATAGTCGCCTTGGCGGCTATGGGCTTTGCTTCAGCAAAAGCACAGACTACTCTTCCAGGAAGTATCCAGGAAGCAGTGAAGGAAAATGTAAGCGCAAAGGCTGTGATGGAGAACATCATGACCCGCACAAGCGTAAGAAAGTTCAAGCAGCAGCCTGTGGAGGATGTCAAGATAGAAGCCTTGCTCCGTGCCGGTATGGCTGCACCTACAGCGAACGATATGCAACCATGGCATTTTGTGGTTCTGAAGGACAAGCAGGATATCGAGAAATATGCAGAATCCAATAAGTATCATGCAGAGGATATCAAGAAGACACCTCTCTTCATCTTTGTCTGCGCTGATACCACCCGTATGGCAGAGGGACAGGGCAAGGAACTCTGGGTACAGGATTTGTCGGCAGTTTCCGAGAATATTCTCCTGGCAGCCCATGCCATGGGATTGGGAGCCTGCTGGACAACCATCTATCCTATCCAGAAGAAAGTGAATGGCATTTCCAGAACATTGAATTTGCCTGGCAATCTGATTCCATTAAATGGTATCATCATCGGTTATCCTGACGGGCCGGAGCAGCCAAAGGATAAGTGGGACACCAAGAAGATTACCTACGGAATACCGAACTAGGGAATACCTAAAAATGATGATTTTTGAAAGCGGCTTTGTCTGTTACAGAATTATTTTGTAATTTTGCGCAATATTATCAAGGATATAACAAATATAATTATGAAGAAAAGAACATTGTTTTTAGCGGTAATACTAAGTCTGGGAATGATTAGTAGCATGATTGCAACAACCAGAAGCTCACACTCTGAGGTTATGACCAAGGAAGCTGACGGTACTTACATCATCAATACCACCACGCTGTGTAAAGACGTAAAAGGATTTCGTGGCAATACGCCCCTTTCTATCTATATCAAGAAAGGAAAAATAGTAGAGATTAAGCCGCTTGCCAACAAGGAGACTCCCAACTTCTTCAATAAGGTAAAACAGGGTTTGCTCAACAAATGGAATGGCATGAAGGTCAGCAAGGCTGCTACTGTCCAGGTAGATGGCGTTACGGGGGCCACCTTCTCCAGCAAAGCCGTGAAGGAAAACGTAAAGCGTGGCATTGCTTATTACCAGAAGCATAAGTAGGGAAAGATTGATTCATAAAATAATAAATCCCGGCAGGAGATAGCATGCATCTATTCTCCTGCCGGGATTTTTGGCAATGTAGCTTAGACCCTTGATCTTAAGATACTTTGCCATGTATCTTAAGATAGTTAAAAAAGTAGCCTAAGATACCCTCGTACCCTTTCTTCTGTTATTTCAAATACTCTATGAGCATATTGAAGTTCTTTTTACCAAGATTATTCTCAGACAAAGACTGACTCATGTTCTTATTAACGATAAGACGTGATTGCATTTTTTCCCATACATCAGCATCTAATAATTCCTTCCATTTTGCTGCACTTCGCATAATAACAAACACCACATCTTCTCTTTCATAAGCCAAATATCTAATTAGTTTCTTCGTTAATTCCTGAGATGGCAACACAACACCCCTTGGAAAATCCTTAAAAGAAACAGAAGTATAAGCACAATACTGAACTATTGCAAAGTTTCGGAAGAACTCATATTCCTTTTGAT
>ERZ773186.3168-NODE-3168-length-11276-cov-12.632297_pt1 | contig 11276 bp, 7 predicted proteins | sample MGYA00581000_ERZ773186 | MGnify/ENA primary metagenome ERZ773186 (study PRJEB29015, sample SAMEA2737752) | human gut metagenome | biome: human gut; feature: human-associated habitat; material: faeces | place: China | collected 2012 ... | reverse complement strand
ATGAGCCAACCACCAACCGTGAGGATGAGTGTGCCATCGTGGAGCACGCCTTCTCTGAGGACTATGTTCATGTTGAGATTCCAGAACGTAACGGCAAGACGGTGGCTGTCATTGGTGCCGGTCCTGCAGGATTGGTAGCTGCCAACCAGTTGAACCACAAGGGATATAAGGTAACAGTGTTCGAGGCTCGTGAGAATGCCGGTGGCCTGTTGCGTTACGGTATTCCTAACTTCAAGCTCAACAAGAGTATCATCGACCGCCGTCTCCGTCTTCTCGAAGAGGAGGGCATCGAGTTCAGATATAATCAGCAGATTGATGTTACCAAGTTGCCGGAAGGCTTCGATGCCTACGTGGTATCTACCGGTACGCCGACAGCCCGCGACCTGAAGATTCCTGGAAGAGAGCTGAAGGGTGTTTATTTCGCCCTGGAGCTGCTTTCTCAGCAGAACCGTATCCTCGCCGGCATGGAGTTCTCTAAGGACGAACTGGTTAACTGCAAGGGCAAGGATGTATTGGTAATCGGTGGTGGTGATACAGGTTCCGACTGCATCGGTACGGCTCATCGCCAGGGTTGCAAGAGCGTAACCCAGATTGAAATCATGCCTAAGCCTGTAGAAGGCCCAGAGGATCCTAAGAATCCTTGGCCAAACTGGCCTCGCACCCTGAAGACTACCTCCAGTCATGAGGAAGGTTGTACCCGCCGCTGGAACATCAACTCTCTGGAGTTCCTGGGAAAGAACGGCAAGCTGACAGGTGTGAAGGTTCAGCCTATCGACTGGAAGCCAAACTCAGAGGGTGGTCGCCCGTTGATGGTAGAGGCAGGCGAGCCGGAAATCATCAAGGCAGAGGCCGTGTTCCTGGCCATGGGCTTCCTGAAGCCACAGCAGCCTGAGTTTGCCGAGAATGTATTCGTGGCAGGTGATGCAGCCAACGGTGCTTCTCTGGTGGTTCGTGCGATGGCAAGCGGCAGAAAGATAGCAGCCCAGGTAGATAAATTCCTGAGCAAGTAAAAATCGGTTATTTTTAACTATAAGTGCAGGGAGGTTAATCTCAGTGATTGAGGTTTTCCTCCCTTTTTCTCGTCCCTTTCAGTTCCCCTCCAGTCCTCCCTCCAGTTCCCCTCCAGTCTCCCTCCTGTCCCCTTTCAGTTCCCCCTCCGGTCTCCCTCCAGTCCCCCTCTCGCCCCCGTTCCAGGCGATTCCATCGCCTGTCCCCCGAGCATAAATCATTCAAAAAAGAACTTAATTCGTTAAAACTCCACTATTCTTTCCCCAAGAATTTGGTAATCTCAAATAAAAAGTGTAATTTTGCACTCAATATTTCAACTAATAATAATTAAACTAGCAAATCAGCGCAATGAAAAAGAAATTATCAGCTGTTCTCCTGGCATTGGCAGCCTTTATGCCAATGACCGCACAGAATTTAGTAAAGGGCGATTATGGTTATCTCTACTGTCACATGAGCGACAAGGGAGAGTGGACTGCTTACGCCGTATCTCGTGATGGCTACAACTATCAGGACATCAATGATGGCGACCCAATCTTCGATCCAGAAGAGCACGCCCGCATCGAAGGCGGTACACGTGATGCCTACATCACCCGCATGCACAATGGCAAGGGCTACATCATGGTTACCACCGATATGTGCGTGCGCAAGAGCCACAAGTGGGATAACTATGGCATCGACCTCCTGAAGAGTAAGGATTTGAAAAACTGGACCAGCGTTACCTTCGATTTCCGCAAGGGTATGCAGAACTTCTGCGATGCTGCCACAGCCAAGTCTCCATACAAGGACTGGAGCACCATCAACCGTGTTTGGGCACCTCAGATTTTCTGGGATCCTGACTATCGTTGGGAAAACGGCGAAAAAGGCGGATACATGATCTACTATTCCATGCTCAACCGTGCAGAGGAGCAGTACGACCGCATGTATTACAGCTACGCCGACAAGACATTCACCAAGCTCACCACACCAAAGTTGCTCTTCGACTGGGGCTATGCTACCATCGATGCTGACATCAACTTCCTGAAGAGCGATGGTCTCTACCACATGCTCATCAAGAAAGAGGGTGGTAAGAGAGGTATCTTCACCGCTACCAGCAAGTATCTTAACCATGGCTGGGGTGCTCCTGTTGACGATGATTTCGTAAGCTTCGAGGGCAACAAGTTGACCGAGGGAAGCTCTGCCTTCCAGCTCATCGATGATGATACCTGGCGCGTGGCTTACATTCAGTATAGCGATCATCCAAAGCACTATCGCATCTGCAAGGCAGACAAGTATCTCCGCAATTTCTCAGACCCTGTGGATATCAAGGGTGTTACTGCTCCACAGCACGGCAGTTTCATGCGAATCACCAAGAAAGAGTACAATAGTCTCTTAAAATGGGATAAGGAATTAAAAAGTAAGAAGAAATAGGGAGAAATCTCGAAAAAAAGTCGTACCTTTGCCACGATTTATCAAATAAGCGTGAATAATTAAGTATCTAGAGATAAAATAGACATATAAATAATGAAGAAACGTTTCGTAATAATCGTGGCAGCATTGTTGACTGCTACTCTCACCTTTGCCCAGTCGGCAGACCCGTTTAGCGGTAAGGATAACGCAGTGGGCAAGGGTGATAAGAGGGATAAGAATATCCTCAACCATTTGGATGGTTCCATCACATTGGGTACCACCGGTCTGGGTGTTGATCTGGCGATGCCTATCGGCAACTCGGTGCAGGTTCGCACGGGTTTCACCTTCTTCCCTCATTATGAGCAGACCATGCACTTCGGTGTGGAAGTGGGCGATGATCTTGACCCGGCAGTTCAGGACGAGAAGTTCAATAATCTTTCTAAGACATTGAACGAGATGTTTGCTTTCGAGGTGGATCGCAATGTAGATATGAAGGGCAAGCCAACCATGAAGAATTTCAAGATGCTGGTGGATGTCTTTCCATTCCGCAACAAGCACTGGCACGTGACGGGTGGTTTCTATTGGGGACCTTCTACCGTGGCAAAGGCCGAGAATGCGGCCCTTGATGCTACATCCTTAGTGAGCGTGGCTATCTACAATAATCTGTACGACAGGGTGATGGTTTCTTACGAGTCTATCAAGAGGATGGAAGAGGGCGATCCTGCCGACCCTATACCATATATCACAATCAATGGTCAGCCACTGTATGCTGGCGAAGAGTTATACAACAAGTTTGTGAGCTATGGCAAGATGGGTGTGCACATGGGTGATTATGCAGATGGCAAGCCTTATCGCATGGTGCCTGATGCCAACAACATGGTGTCTTGCAAGATCAAGGTGAACAACTTCCGCCCTTATCTCGGCTTCGGATATGGTGGTAAGCTTTCCAGCCGCAGCGACCGCAACTGGATTTCCTTTGATTGTGGAGCGATGTTCTGGGGTGGTACGCCAAATGTCATCGCACATGATGGCGTAAACCTGGCTAAGGATGTGCATAATATCAGTGGCAAGGTGGGCGATTACGTAAGAATATCCAAGCATGTGAAGGCTTATCCAGTCTTGGAGTTGAGATTGACTCATCGAATCTTCTAGATTTAGATTCCGATATCACAAATAGATTTAGATTTCAATATCACAAATAGATTTAGATTTCAATATAACCCCATCAATATCAAAAAAAGGTCGCTCTTTCCGGGCGACCTTTTTTTGATGTTGATTTCTGATTTCTTTAATTGATAACCACCTTTTTACCCTTGAAGATATAGATGCCCTTAGGCAAACCTTCTGTAGAGGTAGCGTTCTCACGAACCATCATACCATTGATATTATAGATGGTTGCTGGCTTATCGTCGGTATATTCGATATCATTGATACCTGCAGCAGGATCACCCTCTTTAAAGAGCTTCATGTGGGCTGGTACTGATGAAGATACCTTCACGTATGCTGTATTATGAGGAATGGCCTTGATGTAAGGATAGGTATATTCATAGTTTGAACCTATCTTAATCATGATGTCTGCCATGTAAGTATCTTCGTTGTTAAGCTCCAGGGAACCATCTTTTGAGAGGCCTAACACACGCATGCTGTTTGCATCGAAGGCTGTGCAGTTGTAATGACTTGTAGCCTTCATACCCAATCCGAAGTAAACACCGGTGAGCAGGTTGTCCTTGATGCTGCTTGGTGAAGTTGCTTCAATCTTCAGCTTATTCTTGGCAGGGTCGGTTGAAGAGCACTCGATGATGACAGGAGTCTTGGCTGGTACGATGCCCTTGATTTCCTTGTAGATAGCAGCTCCGCTAGACTTCAGCTCGCTGATGTAGAGAGCTCTCATGCCGGATGAGGCAAAGCTGAAAGGAGTTTCTGCAAAGAAGGTGGCATAGTATTTACCATTTGCTTCGATGTTTGGCTTTACGCCGAGATAATTCTCCTCTGTATTGACAGGAAGGATATACCATCTCTGGGCATCTGATGTGATGCTATTTACATAGCTGATGTCTTCGCCATAGAAATAGTCGTTTTCATCGCTGAGAATGATAACCTGACCGGAACTTTTATCTTTTTGCCATGCTCTATAAGTACCATCGTTTAATTTGGCCAAACGGATGTAGTACTGAATCATGTCATATACATTAGAGCCTTGAGAGCTGATATTGTAGTTGGCACCTGATACATTTTCAATATAAAAAACGGTACCTGGGTCGGTCACCACTTCGTTGAAGTTCTTTTTGGTGACCAATGCACCAGCATCAACGCTGGTTGAAGCAACGTGTACTCCACGGCTGTGGTTGTCGCAGAGCGACATATATCTTTGTGTTGTTGCATTCTTGATGCGATAGTAGCCTTTGCCGTTGAACTGGGCATGGGCTGTTAATCCTGAAATACAAGCTAATGCGATAGAAAAAATCAATTTCTTCATAAGATAATCTTTGTAACATAAAAAATAACCGATTTCCATGCGATATCCGTTTGATAGAGATAAGGATGAAAATCGGTTATATTATTATTTATTGTGTCTTATAACCTGCAACTGGCCAATTACTTAGCAATACAGATAGTAACACGGTTCATATCGTTCTCCTCGAATGGCTGAACACGTGAACCCTCTGACTTCTTGATCATGCGGTTCTTGGCAACACCCTTAGCTGCGAGTGTGTTGTAAACGGTCTGAGCACGGCGAGCTGCAATCTTATCGTTGAAGCCCTCGCTACCTGTACCCTTGTCAGCATAACCTGTCAAAGTAATCTTTGCATCTGGGTTCTCCTTCATGAAGTCAACAATCTCAGCAATCTTAGTTGTCTGAGACTTAGCGATGTTTGAGTTACCGATTGGGAAGAAGATATCACGACGGAAATTCTCCTCTACAGCCTCCTGCTTAGCTTCTGTCTTAGGAGCTGGAGCTACAGCTGGCTTCTCGATGATACGCTCGATGATCTTCTCTACTGGCTTTGGAGCAGGGATAGTCTTGGTGGTGTAAGTATTGCCGAAAGCAATCTTCAAACCTACCAATGCGTTGAAGTACCAGTCTGGGTTACCTGCACGCTTTGAGTTGTACTTGTCGCTCAATGTGTTGGCAGAAATCTCAGCACCGAGCTTTACGTTGTCGCTCAGGCGGAAATCTACGTTAGCACCTACACGAGCTACGAAGCGAGCCTTTGAACCCTCACCCTGGTCATCATTCCAGAGGTATGCCAATGGGCGCTTGTTGAAGTTGCCAGCCAGTGTCTCAAAGTGATCAGCGATTGCGCCGTTGGCTTTAGCAGCTTCCTCATTGCCCCAAGCGATGTTGGCACCGATACCACCGAATACGCCAACCTCTACCAAGCGGTTAGGATTGAACTCACAGAAAAGGTTAGTGAGGTTGAATGTAGCGTCAACCATTGGAGCTACATAGTTCCACTTCCACTTCTGCTGACCCAAACTCTTTACGTTCCAGCCAGCCTTGCTCTGCCATGCATTAACAGAAACACGAGCACCTACTACCTTATTGAAGTTGTAGCCCAGACCAATCTGTGCGTTTGGTGAAAGCAACTTTCCGAAACCAATCTCGCCCAATGTGTACTGACCACCAATCTGTACCTGGCCATACCAGTGTGGGTTGAAGACATTAACAGTCTTTGCTTCCTGGGCAGAAGCTGCTGTGCAACCCATTGCCAATAAACCTGACAATAATATACTCTTAAATTTCATAATCTAATTCTATTTAAAATTATTTTAATAAGATTCATGTGGGGTGGCAACCCCATGAGACTGCCACTCACATAAGTCTTCTTAAATTATTTTACGACCTTAACGTAGAACTTCTTAGCTACCTTAACACCTGAGTAGTCAACTGCCTCGTATGTAATCTCGTATGTACCCTCCTTATCAGCCTCGAAGCCAATCTTGTGGAGGTTACCGTCGATAACCTTGTTCAGGTTTGTACCTGTAACATGAGCACCTGTAGGAACTGAAGTAACGTGTACATACTTCTTGAAAGCAGGAGCGAAGATCTCGCCGGTGTAAGAGCTAGCTACCAATACAGTAGAAGCCTTGCCACCCTGCAACTTCAAGTAAGAAGCACCCTCGCTCTCACGTGCGAGCTGACCCCAGCTGCCGCCGTTTGTTACATAGAACATAGCTGGCTGGAGAAGTGAATTAGACTTGCGGAGCAAGTTCTCGAACTTCTGGATGTAGTTGTTGATACCAGTGATGTACTGACCATCGATGGTCTCAGCGTAGTTGTTAACCTTGTCAATGATGTTGTTTACATTGCCAATCATGTTGCCAACTTGGCTGTTGATGTTATCGATAATCTTGTTGAACTCATCCATTGGAATCTCAACATCATAGGTCCTATCCTTTGTTGCAGATGTATCAAGTGTAACCTTTACATCGTTAGGATTAATCTTGATGTCACCAATGCTAACCTTTACGTCTGCGGTGGTATTCTTCTCAAGTTCACTGAGATCAACGATTACATGCTTGCCGTCTTCAGCAACGGTACCCTGCAATTCTGTCTTGCCGAATGAGATAGTTGCCTTTTCAACATTTACTTTTGGTGCCTGAACAACGCCATCAATAGTAACCTTGATATTGTCAAGATCAGGCATGTCCTTTAATGTAACAGAAGTCTTTACGGTACCCAAGCCCTCGATTGGAGTCCAGTTGAACTTATAGTCGTTGAAGTTAAGCTTAGACTGGATTGTTGGGAATGAAGGGAGATCCAAGTTCTTCAATGTCTCGTTGTCCTTCAAGAAGTTGTAAGATACAGGCTTGATAGCTGTAGCTGCCAAACTCATCTTAGAAGTGATGGTACGAGTCTGCTCCTTACCATTAGCGTCTGTATATTTCTGCTCAGCCTGAAGAGCGTATGCAGTCAGACGGTTGTTGAATGTACGGGCGATAGTTGTAGCAGCATCACCGATATTCAAACGAGTTGTGCCTGGCTGACGGAGCTTGTCAAGAACGTTCTTTGCAACATCCTTCAATGCAGCTGCATCAGAAGATGTCCAAGTCTTGGCAGCTTCCAAGTTCTTCTCGCTGAGGTTGATCTTGATAGCATACAAGTTGCTGTTGCCAGCACGGCTTACACCGTACTTCAATACGCGGTTAGACTTTACTACAGTAGCTGTGAATGGAGCCTCTTCGCCCTGGCTGTTAACAACCTTCAAGGTGCAACCTGTGAAGTCAACATTAGATGGGTTAAGAGTTGCGTAGATAACACCTGCATTTTCGCCAGAAGTCTTGTCAATCAAAACCTGGTTAGCTTCATCTGCGATACTAACGTCACCCAACTTAATAGGCTTAGCAGTTGTACCATAGTATGTACCCAAGATGTGAGCCTCTGCGCCCAAGAATGAGAAGTTCTCATAACCTGTGATAGGGCTTTCTGTAGCCTGAAGCTCGATACCTGTCAACATGTTGAGCATTGTGTTGAACATGGTGTTCAACTTGTTGTTGATATCGTTAATCTGAGCCTGCATCTTGTTTTCAAGAGCCTTGTCTGCTGCCTTGAATGCAGCCTCCAAAGAAGCAGCCTTATCGTCAAGATCCTGTTTGGTTGCATAGTTCAGCAAATCTTTCTTGATATTATCGATTTCAGTCTTGTTTGCTGCGATGTCCTTCTTGTTCTTCTCGATAGCAGCCTTGGCAGTCTCAATATCAGTAGTGTTGCCCTCAATCTTGGTATTCAACAATGCAAGTTGAGCATCAACATACTCCTTGGTAGCACCCTTGCTTACAGCCTCTTCCAAGTTTGCAATACGGTTCTCATCTTCCTGGAGACGAACATCCATATCGTTATAGAGGTTGTTCAAGTTGTTGAACATCTCTGTATTACCAGCCTGGTAACTGTCGATAATCTGCATCAACTGGTCTGCATAGTTGTCAACCTTTGTGTCGAGCGCAGTGATAGCACTCTTATTAACGCTGATGAGACTGTCGAGTTCGTGCTTGTTGCTATTAACTGTAGTTGACAATTTAGAGATTGCCTGATCAAGGTCAATTGTTACCTGTGCCAAAGAGTCAACTCTTGTATCGGTATAATCATTGGCTGCCTTCTCGGCTTTTTCAGCCAATACCTTAGCAGAATCTACCGCAGCCTTAAATACATCGAGCTTTGCATTGTCCCATGTGATAACTTTACCATCTTTTGTACCGAAGATAGTCTGGTTGAGGTTGTTCACAACATCCTTATTAGAAGGTGTGCCACCCTTCAAGAGGAAATCTAAGTCATTTGTCAGTTCTTTCAGTTTGTTAGCTTGCGCCTTTACTGAATCTGCAACTGTACCAGTTACTTCGTACGCTGAATCACTCTCGTGGTCTGTACAAGACACGAAAGTGCTAGCTCCGCCCATTAACAAGGCAGAGAAGAGCAAAATACTAGTTAATTGTCTTTTCATTTTTTATAAAAAATTTAATTAAACTTATGTTGTCTAACTCTAATCAAGTCTCTCATGACCCTCTGACAAAGTAGCTTTGAGTTGCAATGTATTTAGGTCACGTGTTGACTTATATGATATTTATTCTTAGCTTCTGTTTATTCCTTTCTATTACCAAAATGTATATATACTGCTGCAAAGATATAGTTTTTTTTTCAAATAGAAAGGTTTTCAAGCAATTAAATACTAAAAAACTTCCGATTTTTATCTTTTTTAAATGTTCTGCCCCCCAATATCCGCTATTTTTCTGCAAGTTAACATTAGTTAGGTAAAATAATCTTTCCGGACGCTTGATGTATGTCAAACGAATTATAGAATCCTAGGAAATCAATCCAATGAAGCAGGGGTTATTGACAAAGCTTCTCCTGCTACTATAAGCCAGTTGTCAATAGCTCCCTCTTTATCCATTAGGATTCTCCTTGTTGTTCCGATTCTGCCTTTTGCCAATCAATAAGACCTTTGCCCTTGTTGTCGAGTTCAATAGCTAATCCTATTACTTTTCGTTTGTCTGCTTCGAATGGTGCAAGGTATTGTCTGTCGAGGATTTGCTTGGTAGCTGCATTGAGACCACCATTACTTGTTAGTTTAAGTTCTAATACATAAATGTACTTTGAAGTCTTAACAATAGCATCAATCCTGCCGGTCGATAACATTTTCTCTACCTCGACGTCAAAACCGATGGCATTGAAAATTGTACTGATAATCAAACGGTATCGCTCTTCCATGTACATGCTCTTCATCTTTTTGTTGCTGTATGGAACATCAGCAACGAGAGCCTTCAGGGCTTGCATTCCTTTCTCTAGGTTTCCATTTTCCATATACGTGTATAAGTCTGTTTGCAATGACTTGACATCGTAGTTTTTCTTCATGGTGAGAGTGGGGAGTACTATATCGTATAGCGCTTGCCTTACTTCTGCATTCGGAAAACCTAGATGGCAGACATTCCCTTCGAAGGATTTGAGTGTTAGATATCCCGACTGATAGAGGAACAGCTCCGCACCTCCTTCTGTTACATCCGAAAGCTCTATGGTGTCCTTCATGATAGAACAGTGGGAGAAATTGGAAAGCCGTAGCTCCATGTCATCAACAAATTTCGGCAGCAAGGAGGTGGCGCCGGAACGTGCCCAGTAATTGCTGATTTCCTGGTTGTTTAGAGCGTTTACCAAGCTGTATGGGTTGTATATGTCAATCATGTTTCTTCTGCTGAAGTGGTAACCATCATAGTAGGCCTTGAGCCTTTGGTGCGTTTCGTCGAACGACCATCCGTTGACTTTTGCCATTTTTTCTACTTCAGTAGAGAAACACTCTGCCAATTCATCTTCTGTGATACCGCAAATCGTGGCGTATTCTGGAAGAAAACTGATATTTGTCAGATTATTCAGTACCGAGAAGAGAGAAATTTGCGTAAACTTTGTGATGCCTGTGATAAAGATAAACTTCTCGTAGTCGGTAGCTGCTTTCAATACGGCAAACACATTCTTATAAACTCTGGTGCATTCTGCGTGTCGAGTGCTTTTCCAGGAATGCTGAAGTGGTGCATCGTATTCATCGATGAGAATGACTACACGATGATGGGTCTGCTCGTAAGCTGTCTCGATGATTTGACGGAATCTAACGGTGAGACTTTCTCCTCCCAAAAGAGTGATATTGTACTTTTTCTCGTATTTTCTGAAAATGTAGTCAAAGTATGATTTGATTTCTTCAGGGGAGTCTCCACCCTCGCTCATGTCGAAGCGAATGACAGGACGTACAGTCCAGTCGGTTTCTAATTCCATGATTTTAAGACCTTCGAACAAATCCTTTCTGCCCTCGAAGTAGCACTGCAGGGTATCGACAAGTACAGATTTGCCGAAGCGACGAGGGCGACTGAGGTAATTGTATTTGTCACCCATGTTGGCAAGATGCCAGACAATGTCGGTCTTGTCAACATACACGTATTTGTCTGTGCGTATTTCCTTGAAGGATTGAATACCCACTGGCAATCTTCTTCTGTTCTTGTTTGTTGTAATCATATCCGTTTCTTTTTAAATATGATGCAAATATACAAGAATTCTCGCTATGAGCAAAGAAAATTAGCTTATTTTTGCATATATTCCTACCTTTATCTATATAACTTATCTTTGGATGGCATGAAATTGCTTTGGCGTGGGCAATTTGGTGCCATCCTGATGGAATATTCTTCTGTATATATAATATAATAAGGTGAAAAGGAAAATATGATAATACTGATTGTTTAAGACTGTTAAAATAAGAAAGAATTTGAAAGTTTTTTCTAGAAAAGTTTGGTGGTTTCGAAAATAGTTAGTACTTTTGCACTCGCTTTTGAGAAATCGCTTCTCTTAGCAAACATAAAGAAAGAGTTCTTTGAAAGATTTTACATAAACAGACAAGTAGTACAAGAAG
>ERZ773186.3155-NODE-3155-length-11312-cov-7.891534_pt1 | contig 11312 bp, 6 predicted proteins | sample MGYA00581000_ERZ773186 | MGnify/ENA primary metagenome ERZ773186 (study PRJEB29015, sample SAMEA2737752) | human gut metagenome | biome: human gut; feature: human-associated habitat; material: faeces | place: China | collected 2012 ... | reverse complement strand
AATGCACCGGCATGGCCGATCCCGGCCCGATTATTCAGACCTTTTTCTCCCATGAGATTTTATGCCAGCGTTACCTGCTGGACGGCGTGATTGCGCTGGTGGATGCGGTACATGCCGATGAGCAGATGAACCAGTTCACCATCGCCCAGTCCCAGGTTGGCTACGCCGACCGTATTCTGCTGACCAAAACCGACGTCGCAGGCGAAGCAGAAAAACTGCGTGAACGCCTGGCGCGCATCAACGCCCGTGCACCGGTCTACACCGTCACCCACGGCGACATCGACCTGGGCCTGCTGTTCAACACCAACGGTTTTATGCTGGAAGAAAACGTCGTCAGCACCAAACCGCGTTTCCACTTTATCGCGGATAAACAAAACGATATTTCGTCGATTGTGGTGGAACTGGATTACCCGGTAGATATCAGCGAAGTTTCCCGGGTGATGGAAAACCTGCTGCTGGAATCGGCAGATAAACTGCTGCGTTACAAAGGGATGCTGTGGATTGACGGCGAACCTAACCGCCTGCTGTTCCAGGGCGTCCAGCGCCTCTACAGCGCCGACTGGGACCGCCCGTGGGGCGATGAAAAACCGCATAGCACGATGGTGTTTATCGGGATTCAGCTGCCGGAGGAAGAGATTCGGGCTGCGTTTGCGGGGTTGAGGAAGTAAGGGATTATGGGCCGGATAAGGCGCAGCCGCAGCCGGCCTGATATTTCACTCAAAATAGTCCATATCCAGTTTCGGCACCTTCAACAAACGTGAAGAAACCCCTACTTCGTTTTCGATCATTAAGTGCACCAGGCGTTCCCCATCAACCAACACCATACCCTCGACGGATTGGGCAAAGTCACGCGCCTGAGAAGTAAATCCAGAAGTGGTAATAAACACCCCACGTTTCGCTTTTTGCCCAGCCAGTGCGCCGTAAAATGCCTGTAATTCTGGCCTGCCTACAGTATTCTGCCAACGTTTTGCCTGAACATAAACTTTCTCCAGGCCAAGTTTATCAAGCGATATCACACCATCGATGCCACCATCTCCAGTACCGCCAACACGCTGCAAATCATCACGGTGGCCGCCATACCCCAGGCGATGCAAAACATCCAGAACAATGACTTCAAAGCGCGAAGGAGAAACCTGCAATAAGTTTTCCAGAACCTCATCAGCCACCGCATCACGAAGCTCTTTTAGCGCCTGATCTAACCGATCGTCCGGGCTGCTCTTTGCAAGTTCTTCATGATCGGGAGAGTCGGCTTTCGGATCTAAATCGACGGCATCCGGCCGTGACTTAAGTTTGACATTCACAAAATCGAAGGCCAGATGGTTCGTCTCCTGCTCCGTCATTGGCTGGGGATGAGACGCAACCCAGTCAAAACCCGCAGGAGTCAGGCACCATTTGCCACGCGACAAACTTTGCGACAACCCGGCACGTTTTAAACGGTCATGCGCCCAGCCTGCACGATTTTTATAAACAAGTTGTCCGCTGGTAATGACTTTCGCTCGCTGGCTGTCATCCAGTCCTAATGCATCCGCGGCAGCCTCATGAACATCACGCGCGGCTGCACCTTCCGGTTTTGTCGCCAGATAACGCAGAACAGGTTCAATAAATTTGTCATAGGTAGGAACCGTCATAGTACATCCTTGCAGAATCAGGTAGATGTTTTTCGGCTACTATAACACTACCAAAATAGACGAACACGTTAGAAATTAGTCAGTTGCTGTGACTCCGGTCATTGTCCGGAAAGGTACAGAAAGCTAAGATAAGAGGTTATGGGCCTTAAATATTTGGACAGGCCCACACAGCAATGGATTAATAACAATGATGAATAAATCCAACTTCGAATTCCTGAAGGGCGTCAACGACTTCACTTATGCCATCGCCTGTGCGGCGGAAAATAACTACCCGGATGATCCCAACACGACGCTGATTAAATTGCGTATGTTTGGCGAAGCTACAGCGAAACATCTTGGTCTGTTACTCAACATCCCCCCTTGTGAGAATCAACACGATCTCCTGCGCGAACTCGGCAAAATCGCCTTCGTTGATGACAACATCCTCTCTGTATTTCACAAATTACGCCGCATTGGTAACCAGGCGGTGCACGAATATCACAACGATCTCGACGATGCCCAGATGTGCCTGCGGCTCGGGTTCCGCCTGGCTGTCTGGTACTACCGTCTGGTCACCAAAGATTATGACTTCCCGGTGCCGGTGTTTGTGTTGCCAGAACGTGGCGAGAACCTCTATCACCAGGAAGTGCTGACGCTAAAACAACAGCTTGAACAGCAGGTGCGAGAAAAAGCGCAGACTCAGGCAGAAGTCGAAGCGCAACAGCAGAAGCTGGTTGCCCTGAACGGCTATATCGCCATTCTGGAAGGCAAACAGCAGGAAACCGAAGCGCAAACCCAGGCTCGCCTTGCGGCACTGGAAGCACAGCTCGCCGAGAAGAACGCGGAACTGGCAAAACAGACCGAACAGGAACGTAAGGCTTACCACAAAGAAATTACCGATCAGGCCATCAAGCGTACACTCAACCTTAGCGAAGAAGAGAGCCGCTTTCTGATTGATGCGCAGCTGCGTAAAGCGGGTTGGCAGGCCGACAGCAAAACCCTGCGCTTCTCCAAAGGCGCACGTCCGGAACCCGGCGTCAATAAAGCCATTGCCGAATGGCCGACCGGAAAAGATGAAACGGGTAATCAGGGCTTTGCGGATTATGTGCTGTTTGTCGGCCTCAAGCCCATCGCGGTGGTTGAGGCGAAACGTAAAAATATTGACGTTCCCGGCAAGCTCAATGAGTCGTATCGCTACAGTAAATGTTTCGATAATGGCTTCCTGCGGGAAACCTTGCTTGAGCACTACTCACCGGATGAAGTGCATGAAGCAGTGCCAGAGTATGAAACCAGCTGGCAGGACACCAGCGGCAAACAACGGTTTAAAATCCCCTTCTGCTACTCCACCAACGGGCGCGAATACCGCGCAGCAATGAAGACTAAAAGTGGCATCTGGTATCGCGACGTGCGTGATACCCGCAATATGTCGAAAGCCTTACCCGAGTGGCATCGCCCGGAAGAGCTGCTGGAAATGCTCGGCAGCGAACCGCAAAAACAGAATCAGTGGTTTGCCGATAACCCTGGCATGAGCGAGCTGGGCCTGCGTTATTATCAGGAAGATGCCGTCCGCGCGGTTGAAAAGGCAATCGTCAAGGGTCAACAAGAGATCCTGCTGGCGATGGCGACCGGTACCGGTAAAACCCGTACCGCAATTGCCATGATGTTCCGCCTGATCCAGTCCCAGCGTTTTAAACGCATTCTCTTCCTTGTCGATCGCCGTTCTCTTGGCGAGCAGGCGCTGGGGGCGTTTGAAGATACGCGTATTAACGGCGACACCTTCAACAGCATTTTCGACATTAAAGGTCTGACGGATAAATTCCCGGAAGACAGCACCAAAATTCACGTTGCCACCGTACAGTCGCTGGTGAAACGCACCCTGCAATCAGATGAACCGATGCCGGTGGCCCGTTACGACTGTATCGTCGTCGATGAAGCGCATCGCGGCTATATTCTCGATAAAGAGCAGACCGAAGGCGAGCTGCAATTCCGCAGCCAGCTGGATTACGTCTCTGCCTACCGTCGCATTCTCGATCACTTCGATGCGGTAAAAATCGCCCTCACCGCCACCCCGGCGCTGCATACGGTGCAGATTTTCGGCGAGCCGGTTTACCGTTATACCTACCGTACCGCGGTTATCGACGGGTTTCTGATCGACCAGGATCCGCCTATTCAGATCATCACCCGCAACGCCCAGGAGGGAGTTTATCTCGCCAAAGGCGAGCAGGTTGAGCGCATCAGCCCACAGGGGGAAGTGATCAACGACACCCTGGAAGACGATCAGGATTTTGAGGTCGCCGACTTTAACCGTGGCCTGGTGATCCCGGCGTTTAACCGCGCCGTCTGTAACGAACTCACCAACTACCTTGATCCGACCGGGTCACAAAAAACGCTGGTCTTCTGCGTCACCAATGCCCATGCCGATATGGTGGTGGAAGAGTTGCGTACCGCGTTCAAGAAAAAGTATCCGCAACTGGAGCACGACGCGATCATCAAGATCACCGGTGATGCCGATAAAGACGCGCGCAAAGTGCAGACCATGATCACCCGCTTCAATAAAGAGCGGCTGCCCAATATCGTGGTAACCGTCGACCTGCTGACGACCGGCGTCGATATTCCGTCGATCTGTAATATCGTGTTCCTGCGTAAAGTACGCAGCCGTATTCTGTACGAGCAGATGAAAGGCCGCGCCACGCGCTTATGCCCGGACGTGAATAAAACCAGCTTTAAGATTTTCGACTGTGTCGATATCTACAGCACGCTGGAGAGCGTCGACACCATGCGTCCGGTGGTGGTGCGTCCGAAGGTGGAACTGCAAACGCTGGTCAACGAAATTACCGATTCGGAAACCTATAAAATCACCGAAGCGGATGGCCGTAGCTTTGCCGAGCACAGCCATGAACAACTGGTGGCGAAGCTCCAGCGCATCATCGGCCTGGCCACGTTTAACCGTGACCGCAGCGAAACGATAGATAAACAGGTGCGTCGTCTGGATGAGCTATGCCAGGACGCGGCGGGCGTGAACTTTAACGGCTTCGCCTCGCGCCTGCGGGAAAAAGGGCCGCACTGGAGCGCCGAAGTCTTTAACAAACTGCCTGGCTTTATCGCCCGTCTGGAAAAGCTGAAAACGGACATCAACAACCTGAATGATGCGCCGATCTTCCTCGATATCGACGATGAAGTGGTGAGTGTAAAATCGCTGTACGGTGATTACGACACGCCGCAGGATTTCCTCGAAGCCTTTGACTCGCTGGTGCAACGTTCCCCGAACGCGCAACCGGCATTGCAGGCAGTTATTAATCGCCCGCGCGATCTCACCCGTAAAGGGCTGGTTGAACTCCAGGAGTGGTTTGACCGCCAGCACTTTGAGGAATCTTCCCTGCGCAAAGCGTGGAAAGAGACGCGCAATGAAGATATCGCTGCCCGGCTGATTGGACATATTCGCCGCGCTGCGGTGGGCGATGCGCTGAAACCGTTTGAGGAACGTGTCGATCACGCGCTGACGCGCATTAAGGGCGAAAACGACTGGAGCAGCGAGCAATTAAGCTGGCTCGATCGTTTAGCGCAGGCGCTGAAAGAGAAAGTGGTGCTCGACGACGATGTCTTCAAAACCGGCAACTTCCACCGTCGCGGCGGGAAGGCGATGCTGCAAAGAACCTTTGACGATAATCTCGACAACCTGCTCGATAAATTCAGCGATTATATCTGGGACGAGCTGGCCTGACACGTATACACTTCATCCTTCAGGCTGCCTCTGCGTTGGCTGCGCTCGTTCACCCCGGTCACGTACTTCTGTACGCTCCCGGGGATTCACTCACTTGCCGCCTTGATGCAACCTGAATGATTTTGTGTATATTACCCTCGGCAATTTCTTCTTCTGCGGCCCCAAACAATGCGGGCCGTTGTTTAATTTACGGAACTCACAATGAACAATAACGATCTGGTCGCGAAGCTGTGGAAGCTGTGCGACAACCTGCGCGATGGCGGCGTTTCCTATCAAAACTACGTCAATGAACTCGCCTCGCTGCTGTTTTTGAAAATGTGTAAAGAGACCGGGCAGGAAGCGGAATACCTGCCGGAAGGTTACCGCTGGGATGACCTGAAATCCCGCATCGGCCAAGAGCAGTTGCAGTTCTACCGAAAAATGCTCGTGCATTTAGGCGAAGATGACAAAAAGCTGGTACAGGCAGTTTTTCATAATGTTAGTACCACCATCACCGAGCCGAAACAAATAACCGCACTGGTCAGCAATATGGATTCACTGGACTGGTACAACGGCGCGCACGGTAAGTCACGCGATGACTTCGGCGATATGTACGAAGGGCTGTTGCAGAAAAACGCGAATGAAACCAAGTCTGGTGCAGGCCAGTACTTCACCCCGCGTCCGCTGATTAAAACCATTATTCATCTGCTGAAACCGCAGCCGCGTGAAGTGGTGCAGGACCCGGCAGCGGGTACGGCGGGCTTTTTGATTGAAGCCGACCGCTATGTTAAGTCGCAAACCAATGATCTGGACGACCTTGATGGCGACACGCAGGATTTCCAGATCCACCGCGCGTTTATCGGCCTCGAACTGGTGCCCGGCACCCATCGTCTGGCACTGATGAACTGCCTGCTGCACGATATTGAAGGCAACCTCGACCACGGCGGTGCAATCCGTCTGGGCAACACCCTGGGCAGCGACGGTGAAAACCTGCCGAAAGCGCATATTGTCGCCACTAACCCGCCGTTTGGCAGCGCCGCAGGCACCAACATTACCCGCACCTTTGTTCACCCGACCAGCAACAAACAGTTGTGCTTTATGCAGCATATTATCGAAACGCTGCATCCCGGCGGTCGTGCGGCGGTCGTGGTGCCGGATAACGTGCTGTTTGAAGGCGGTAAAGGCACCGACATTCGTCGTGACCTGATGGATAAGTGTCATCTGCACACCATTCTGCGTCTGCCGACCGGTATTTTTTACGCGCAGGGCGTGAAGACCAACGTGCTGTTCTTTACCAAAGGGACGGTGGCGAACCCGAATCAGGATAAGAACTGCACCGATGACGTGTGGGTGTACGACCTGCGTACCAATATGCCGAGCTTCGGCAAGCGCACGCCGTTTACCGACGAGCATTTGCAGCCGTTTGAGCGCGTGTATGGCGAAGACCCGCACGGCTTAAGCCCGCGCACTGAAGGTGAATGGAGTTTTAACGCTGAAGAGACGGAAGTTGCCGACAGCGAAGAGAACAAAAACACCGATCAGCATCTGGCCACCAGCCGCTGGCGCAAGTTTAGCCGCGAGTGGATCCGTACCGCGAAATCCGATTCGCTGGATATCTCCTGGCTGAAAGATAAAGACAGTATTGATGCCGACAACCTGCCGGAGCCGGATGTATTAGCGGCAGAAGCGATGGGCGAACTGGTACAGGCACTGGGTGAACTGGATGCGCTGATGCGTGAACTGGGGGCGAGCGATGAAGCGGATGCGCAGCGTCAGTTGCTGGAAGAAGCGTTTGGTGGGGTGAAGGAATGAGTGCGGGGAAATTGCCGGAGGGGTGGGTTAGTACATCCATAGAAAACATTTCTGTAAAATGTTCTCAGCGAGTTCCTGCAGAGAACGAAGAATTTATTTATGTTGATATTGGAAGCATAAACCGCGAGCTAAAGTTTATTGAAACCCCTCAATATCTTTCTGGTAAAAATGCTCCAAGTCGAGCAAGAAAGGTTATTAAGGCAGGAGATGTAATTGTTTCCTTGACTAGGCCTAATTTAAATGCTGTTGCCTTAGTCGATGAAAAATATGATAATCAAATTGCCTCAACTGGATTTGAAGTTATACATCCGGTACAAGTCGAAAGTAAGTATATTTTTGGACTAGTTCGCTCGCGTCATTTCATTGATTCTATTTCTGGTTTAGTGCAGGGAGCTTTGTATCCTGCGGCGAAGTCCAGTGATGTTCAATCTTATGAATTTCCGCTGCCACCACTTGCCGAACAAAAAATCATCGCGGAAAAACTCGATACGCTGCTGGCACAGGTAGAGAGCACCAAAGCACGTCTTGAGCAAATCCCAAAAATCCTGAAACGTTTTCGTCAGGCCATTCTTGCGACAGCAATGAATGGAAAACTAACCGAAGACTGGAAGAAAGATAATCCATCACTTTTCACCAAATGGAATAAAAGCAATATTGGTGAACTTGCACAGGTTGCTACAGGTAAAACGCCTAAAAGAACAGATGATAGATATTGGGAAAATGGAACAATTCCCTGGTTAACAAGTTCAAGCACCGGGAAAATATTTGTAGAAAATGCAGATCAATTTATTTCAGATATTGCATTGCGCGAATGTACGCTTAAGATTTTTTCACCTGGAACGCTTTTACTAGCAATGTATGGTGAGGGAAAAACACGTGGACAAGTCACTGAATTAAAAATAAGTGCCACATGTAACCAAGCTTGTGCCGCTATAATTTGTGATGAAGATAAAATTAATCGACAATTTTTAAAAATGAGATTAATGGAGAATTATCAAGAAACAAGGAAAGTTGCTGCAGGCGGTAACCAACCAAATCTTAATCTAAATAAAGTCCGGGAGATACCTATCTTACTTCCCTCTCTCCCCGAACAACACGAAATCGTTCGCCGCGTCGAACAACTCTTCGCCTACGCCGACACCATAGAAAAACAGGTCAACAACGCCTTAGCCCGCGTCAACAACCTGACGCAATCCATCCTGGCAAAAGCGTTCCGTGGTGAGCTCACCGCCCAGTGGCGGGCCGAAAACCCGGAATTAATCAGCGGAGAAAACAGCGCCGCCGCGTTGCTGGAAAAAATCAAAGCTGAACGCGCAGCCAGCGGGGGTAAAAAAGCCTCGCGTAAAAAATCCTGATCATTATTTTCTGGCGCACCTTTCCGGTGCGCTTTTTATTATTTCATGCCAATCATAACTCACGCAAATATATTTAAATTATTCCAGAAACTGCCTATTTTATTCTATTTTTAGCTGGACTTTCCCTGTATTTACTGATGATATATCCAGGTATTTAGCGCGGTGCGGATGTGCGCCAACACACCCGCACCGCTAATCACAATCACTATTTTCAAGGAATAGCAGTTATGACTGACACGCATTCTATTGCACAACCGTTCGAAGCAGAAGTCTCCCCGGCAAATAACCGTCAATTAACCGTGAGTTATGCGAGCCGCTACCCGGATTACAGCCGTATTCCCGCCATCACCCTGAAAGGTCAGTGGCTGGAAGCCGCCGGTTTTGCCACCGGCACGGCGGTAGATGTCAAAGTAATGGAAGGCTGTATTGTCCTCACCGCCCAACTACCCGCCGCCGAAGAGAGCGAACTAATGCAGTCGCTGCGCCAGGTGTGCAAGCTGTCGGCGCGTAAACAAAAGCAGGTGCAGGAGTTTATTGGGGTGATTGCGGGTAAACAGAAAGTCGCCTGATACATTGACCCGGTAGCGCCAGTGCTACTGGGTATTATTCGCCGCGTTATACCAACGCGCTCTCCATTTGTTTTTCAAATGCCTGACGAATTAATCCCATAATGTAAGGAAGTTGTGCGAGGTCGCTGAAACCAATTTCCACATCGCCATTGCCCCAGCGCCCAACATTTGTCACATCTTTGGCAATACCTTTCGGATCAACCAGTTCATGAAACGGCATATTAAGCGACAAGCGTAGTCGGCTTTTTTGCGGCACAACATCAACAAAATTCGTTTCAGCTTTAAACGCAATATACAGCTTCAATACTTCCTGCGTGATCCCTGCGTCCAGGCGCATAACTTCATCGCGAAGATGATCGAATAACACCCGGCTATGCGAACCATCAGCAAGAAAAGGATAATCACTCAGGCTGTAACTGGTTTTGTTCTCCGACTGACCCCGATAAACAGCCAAAACCTCTTCAGGAAGAGAAGGCGCTTGCCAGACCTGAACCGCAAGCTCCGCCAGACGATCGGCTCGGGCGTGAATAGCGGCTTCATCCCATTTTTCGCACTGTCCAAGACCGATATTCAAATAGAGCGGGCTATGTTTAAAGCCGTCTTCAATATCGCGTTTTTCCGCGAAAGGTCTGTCACTGTAGCGGGAGTTATAGCGCGTTAAAGTGAGATTCCCCAACGTATGCAATAGTTCTTTATGTATGCGTTGCCAGTCACTTCCCAGCTCTTCACGCCATTTAGCCGACAGATTTTCGTTCTGCGGCATAATGTGCTCAATCGTAAACTCTTCCACGCGCTCTCTGCGTTTATCGTTTTCCAGTCGTCGTAACCAGTAGCTGCGACTGCGGAAGTTATAGAGATCGCGAACTTTTAATTCCCGTTTAAATTCATCATCGTTGGGGAAACGACGATATGAAGGCAGGTTCAGAAAATGCACCTGAATACTTTCCAGATATTTTTCTTTATTAATGACTTTATAAAAAGTGGCAAACGTCTTGTTCAGAGAATTTGTCGGAATCGCACATACTGCACGACGGAAAACATAAGATTCAATTAAACGAATTATGCTCAGGAAATCTTCACGAGACAAAACGCCATTTTTATAGTCATGATAAAGCGCCAGTAAGAAAGGATACGCCACATCGACTTTTAACTCGCGCAAGTCCTGAAAAGCCGTGGCAAGCGATTTGTCACTCTCTTTGCCCAATGCCATTGCACAGTAATATTCCGCGTAGATGTGAATATCTTCAACCAGCCGATCAACGCCTTTTTCAGCAACACTCTGGCTGCGGGCATGTAGTTTAAATGCCTCGTAGACTTCATCTGTCCGAGGGATCTCCCCCGTTTTTACCGTCAGATAATGACGCATAAAACTGTCAAAATATTCGCTGTAACCTTGCTGACCAAAAGCGACTTCCATTGGTCGCCAGTGATCTTCATACAACCGGGTTTGATGTTCTGGTTCGAGGCCCATCAGAATAAAATTGCGCACCAGATCGGCCTGACTTAACGCCTTACCGGTGGAGTTCATACTTTCAAAAATCAGTTGCGGATTATCCTGACCACGATTAAGCGCCACATCGACAATTAATAACTTTGCTAACCCACGACATAAGGGGATCAAGTCATCACCGAGTTTGGCAATTTGTTCATCAAAGAAAGTAAAGTTTTCCATTATTCGATGGGAATAGTTTTCTGGCATTGGTCTTTGTTTTATTAACGCCAGCAAACTGTCTTTATCAGTCTCGGTCAGCAGTAATTTAAAACCTTTCTCGCCGGACTCATAAGGATTGAGCAAATAATAATTACGCAATTTCATTGCCGAAAAGCCATCAAAAACTTCGTCTTCGCCAAGATGGCGCGATAAAGCCTCAATCAGCAACATTGCGGTCGTCAGCCGTTGTTGACCATCAATGACCAGCAGCGGAGAAATACCAGAAACCTGATACAACCCCTGCTCAATATAAACAACCGAACCGATAAAATGCGCTGATATATCGTCACGCTTTCCGGCACGAATGATGTCGTCCCAAAGTTGCCGACATTGTTGTTCTGTCCATGAATAAGTCCGTTGATAAATGGGAATAACAAACTGCTGCGAACGTTTTAAAAAATCGAGTAGGCGGGCTTCTGTAGCTTTCATTCTGACGTCTTTCCGTGAAGCGATGATTTCGCAATAATAACCACTTCCTTGTGGAGGTTATAGAGAAATCCTGTTTATCCGCGATGAATTGCCCCCTCACTCCACATCCTCCCTGCGTAACCCAATATC
>ERZ773186.3152-NODE-3152-length-11322-cov-6.485222_pt1 | contig 11322 bp, 6 predicted proteins | sample MGYA00581000_ERZ773186 | MGnify/ENA primary metagenome ERZ773186 (study PRJEB29015, sample SAMEA2737752) | human gut metagenome | biome: human gut; feature: human-associated habitat; material: faeces | place: China | collected 2012 ... | reverse complement strand
CGCATCCTCGCGGAGCGTTTATCTCAGTCGGAGAATGGACTCCCACTGAGACAAACTTGCTATTACTTACCACCTGAAGAGGTGGGAGTCTTCTCGACTGAGATAAACCTCGATGCCGTCTCCCCCAGCTTCATACTGTTGGAGCCCTTGAACAGGACCGCATCTCCCTCGCCGATCTGTGCATCCAGCCAGTCAAGCATATCTTCTTTTTCGTCCTCTTCAAACGAAACGATATGCAGATCCGGTTTGACTCTCTTTGCTCCCTCGGCGATGGACTGCGCCAGTTCGCCATATACAACCAGGATATCGACCGGTTTTTCCGCCAGAAACGCACCAACTTCACGGTGGAACTGAATCGTATTCTCTCCCAGTTCCTTCATATCTGCCAGAACCGCAATTCTGCGTCCTGCCGGCAGGGAAGAAAGCACACCTATCGCCGCTTTCATCGAATCCGGGCTTGCATTGTAGGTATCGTCCACGATCGTATAACCATTTTTATGATAAATCTGCTGACGGTTCTTGAACCCGCCAAATTCAAGCAGCTTTTCCGCTGCATCGGCAAGCGGCACACCGTAGGCATCCGCAACCGCCAGGGCAGCCAGCGCATTCATGACATTGTGCTCGCCCATAACAGTCAGCTTCACCGGGACGCGCACCTCGCCGTGTACCATCGTAAAGGACGGAAATCCATCCGGATATGAAAGATCCTCGGCGCGGTAGTCGTTATCTGCTCCAAGTCCATAACGGACGGTATGGCAGCCTGCTTTTGCATGCACGGTGGAAAGCATATCATTATCTCCATTTACAAACAGGATTCCGCCTGCCTTCATACCGTCCTGGATATGCAGCTTTTCTTTTAAGATATTCTCGCGAGAGCCCAGATTCTCAATATGCGTCACACCGATATTCGTCATGACTGCCGAATCCACCGCCGCAATCTCCGCGATCACCGCCATCTCGCCCGGCTCACTCATTCCCAGTTCCAGCACGCCGATCTCATCATTCTCAGAAATCTCCGAGATCGTGAGCGGCACACCGATCTGGCTGTTGTGGTTTGCCGGTGTCTTGAATGTCTTATATTTCGCTGAAAGCGCCGCCGCCACCATTTCGCGCGTCGTCGTCTTTCCCACGCTGCCGGTGATACCAACTAACGGGATAGAAAGGCGTGCCCGCAGGCAGCGTCCGATCGTCTGCAATGCCAGTTTCGTATCTTTCACCTGGATCAGGGCGCCGTGAAAGCCCTCCGGTGCCGCCTCATGCTCCGAAGTCAGTGCGGCTGCCGCCCCATTGTCCATCGCCTGAACCAGGAAACGATGCGCGTCTGATTTCTCCCCGATCAGCGGAACAAACAGATCCGCCCCGCGCATACTCCGGGAATCAATGCTGATGTGTTTTAACTCTGTATCTGCATCTCCGCAGAGCAGTGTTCCCGACACTGCTTCCACGATATGTCTGACTGTAATATGGTCCATATTTTGCCTCCAAATTGATTACATATGCAGCTTCTTCACCGTCTCCTGCACTACTTCCCGGTCAAGGAAATGATAGCGCACGCCCTCGATCTCCTGATAATCCTCATGCCCTTTTCCGATGATCGCGATGATATCGCCATCCTCCGCATGGGACAAGCTGTACTCAATCGCTTCGCGGCGATCCGGGATTTCAACGTATTTGCCGTCGGTTTTTGCAAGTCCGACCTTGATATCTGCCAGAATATCTTCCACTTTCTCAAAGCGGGAATTATCCGCCGTGATGATCGACAGATCTGCCAGCTTTCCGCCAATCTCTCCCATCGAGTACCGGCGATCCCGCGCCCGGTTGCCGCCGCATCCGAAGACGCAGACGAGACGCTTCGGCTTGTAGTCGCGCAGCGTCAGAAGAAGACTTTCCATGCTGACCGCATTGTGGGCGTAGTCAACGATCACGGTGCACTTTGCTGATTTATATACAATCTCCATCCGTCCATCGACCTGGATATGTTCCAGCGCATGGCAGACTTTCTCCTTCGGCAGGTCAAAGAAGCTGCACACGCCCGCTGCCGCCAGCGCATTGTCCACGTTAAATTTGCCCGGAATGCCAACGCGCAGATCGCTCTCATATCGTCCATGCGTCTGAAATTCGATGCCCACGAAATCATGTTCACGCACATAGCGAATGTCATCCGCTGTAAAATCAGCCGCCTGTTCCAATGAAAAGGTCAGGATCTCTGCTGTCGCCCCTTCTACGATCGCATCAAAGTGCGGATCATCGCGGTTGACGAGCGCAGTCCGGCAGTTTTTCAAAAGCTGCTTTTTATAGTAAAGATATTCTTCAAAACTTGCATGTTCATTCGGACCAATATGATCATTGGAAATATTCAGGAAAATTCCATAATCAAAGAAAAGTCCGTCTACCCGGTGCATCAGGTAGCTTTGGGAAGAAACCTCCATCACGACGTAACGGCAGCCCTCTTCCACCATTCTTGCAAAATATTCTTGCAAAATATAAGATTCCGGCGTCGTATTCTTGGTCGGATAATGATTCTCACCGATCACAGCGCCGTTCGTTCCGATGAGACCCGTCTTCTGTCCGGCTGCCTCCAGAATCGCCTTAATCATATAAGTAGTAGTCGTCTTTCCCTTCGTGCCGGTCACACCGATCGCCGTCATCTTCCGCGCCGGATAATCAAAACGTGCCGCCGAAAGAAGCGATAGCGCGTTCCGTCCATTCTCCACTTGAATGACCGTCACGTTCTCAGGCGCCTCAACCGGATGCTCGACCACCAGAACCGGCGCGCCCTTTTCAACCACATCCGGGATAAAGGTGTGCGAATCGACGTTTGTCCCGCGCATACACACAAACACCGTCCCCGGCGCCGCCTTTCTTGAATCGTAGACCACCTCGTCAACCTCCGTCTCCAGGCTGCCCTGCAATAATGTATACGGCAATTCTTTCAGCCAGCTTTTAAGCTTCATAGGATACCTCCTGATTTTGATATTTTATAATGATTCCGCTTTTTAATATCCTTCTTCCATCATGTTTTCAAACTGCTCCATGCTCATCAGCACCTTACGCGGCTTCGTGCCTTCTTCCTCACCGACCACGCCTGCATCTGCAAGCTGATCCATGATACGCGCGGCACGGTTGAAGCCAATCTTAAACATACGCTGCAGCATGCCGATGGATGCTTTGTCTTTCTCAATAATAAATTTACCTGCCTGTGCAAAATAGGCATCGCGCTCACCGCCGCCAAAGCCCGCATCCATCGCCGTCGAACGGATCTTGGACTCAACCTCGGCGCTGTACTCTGCGGTCAGCCCCTCCTGTTTCAAAAATCCGACCACATCCGAAACCTCATTGTCGGACACAAACGCGCCCTGTACACGCTGCGGTTTCTGATAGCCCGACGGATAGAACAGCATATCGCCCTTTCCGAGCAGTTTCTCCGCGCCGTTCATATCAATAATGGTACGGGAATCCACTCCGGAAGAGACGGAAAAAGCAATTCTCGACGGAATATTTGCCTTGATCACACCGGTGATGACATTGACCGATGGTCGCTGCGTCGCAATCACCAGATGAATGCCCGCTGCACGCGCCAGCTGGGCCAGACGACAGATCGAATCTTCTACTTCGCCCGGCGCTACCATCATCAGATCGGCAAGCTCATCCACGATAATGATGATCTGCGGCAGTTTCTCCGGTTTCTTCGGATCGTCGATATCCGCGATCGACTCAACCTTGGCATTGAAACCCTTAAGATCGCGCACGCCGTATTTTGCAAACTTCTGGTAACGGTCGGTCATCTCTGCCACCGCCCAGTTGAGGGCGCCGGACGCCTTTTTCGGGTCGGTCACAACCGGAATCAGAAGATGCGGAATACCGTTGTATACACTTAACTCAACCACCTTGGGGTCGATCATGATGAGCTTGACCTCGCTCGGCTTCGCTTTATAAATCACACTCATGATCAGCGTATTGATGCAGACTGATTTACCCGATCCGGTCGCACCCGCGATCAGAAGATGCGGCATCTTCGCAATGTCGCTGACAACCGTCTGACCTGCGATATCTTTTCCGACCGCGAATGCCAGCCGGGACGGATATTTCTTAAATGCCTCTGACTCCAGCAGATCGCGCAGCAGAACCACATGGTTCTCCTTGTTCGGAACCTCGATACCGACCGCCGCCTTGCCAGGAATCGGTGCCTCGATACGGATGTCCGCCGCTGCCAGATTTAACTTGATATCATCCGCCAGCGCTACAATCTTGCTGACCTTGACCCCCTGCTCCGGGTGAAGCTCATAGCGGGTAACCGTCGGTCCACAGCTGATGTTTGTAACCGTCACGCCCACGCCGAAGTTCTGGAGCGTCTGCTGCAGCTTGATCGCTGTCTCCCGGTACTCCTGATCCGAGAAATCGGTCTGTCCCGTACCGCGTTTTAAAAGTGTCAATGGCGGGAATATGTATTCTTTCTGGATCTTCTTTTCTTCCTCTTCCTTGCGCTCGATCTGCTCTGGAACCGTCAGTTCCTCAACTGGAAGTGCTTTTCGTTCTTCCCGTTTCTGCTCCAGTTTTTTCTGTATCGCCTCTGTATCTGTCTCGATCACCTTTCCGGATGCGGTCACGACCGTTTTGGAATCCTCCGGGACAAAGAAACTGCCCTTTGTCTCGCCCCGCTCTGATTCCAGCGTCTTATAATAGCCATCGATTGGTTCGGAATCCGTTTCCCCAGATATAGGTTCGTTCCATTCATCCTCATTTCCCATCGAAACGGTTTCCCACTCGTTTTCCGATGGCTCAAAGACATCCTGATGCCCTAAATCTGTATGAACCTCCTCTGCGGTCAAACCGGACGCCGCCTCCGCAGCCGGTTTCTCCCGTGTCTCTACCGGATAATAGCCTGGACCTTTCCGGCTCTCGCTGCCAGCAAATTCTTCCATCGTCCGGGTATCACGGCGTACATACAGGCGTTTCAGAAGCTGGTCGCTCGCACTGTCCTCTGTCTCTGCGGGCTCCTTTGCAAATTCTGTCTCTCTTACCGCCCGCGCCGTCTCGCGCTCCGATTCTTCCTGAAACTGGGATTCTGAACCAGCGTATGCATATGTATCCTGCTCCGATTCCACCGGCTCTTCTTCATACTCCATCGGTTCTGGTTCTACCGCTCCGCCACCGTGGAATATCTGCCCGCGAAATACATCTGCCGGATTCTCCTTCTCTACTCCCTGTCCGGAATCCTGTGCCAGATTTTTTCCCTCTGCCGGAACATCGGTCCAATCATCATAAGCCGCTGTCTCATCCTGCAAGTTTTCCTGTCTTCCATGCATCTCACGGAATTCCTCCAGTGCGTCCTCCGGTCCCAGCACGGTTCCCTCCGGGACTCCTTCCGAGAAATTCCGCATCACTGGCAGCTCGGTCAGCTTGGCGCCCTCGAGATCAACGCCACGGACCCGCTGCTCCTCCCGCAGACGGCGTTTTTCTTCCTTTTTCTCCTCATGTATCTCACGGCGGCGGCTCATATCTTCTTTCGCATACTCATATGCCCTTCCGCTGCCCTGTTTAACGAAGTTTACCAGGGAACGCTCCGTAATGCACACAGCACCGAGTGCCAAAAGCACCAGCAGAATCAGAACTGCTCCGATCGTTCCCACTGTTCCGCACAACAGCAGCATCAGAATGCCACCGATAAAGCCGCCTCCACCTGCCTGCGCGTAATAATCGCCCAGATTCCAGTCCAGATGCTGACCGCCTCCCATGAGAAGCTGGGAAAGTCCGCAAAGTGCCAGAAGCACCTCGCCAACCGCCACCAACTTGGCTACAGCTTTCTGGTTGCCTCGGTTTGAAAGATAAAAACAAGTTCCCATAAATAAAAGGAATGGCACCAGATACCCCATCACGCCGAATACGCCAAGCAGAGTCGATCGCAGAAAACTTCCGACAAAGCCGCAAAGCCCGAAATTGCTCAAAAACAAAAGTACCGATATTGCAAATGATACAATAATCGCCACTTCCGTTCCCATAAATGCCCCTGTACCACTTTTCTCCACCGGCTCCGGCGCCTGGCTGGCGCGGCTTCGGCTTCCTGTTCCTTTCGCGGTGCCTTTTCCAGACGAAGCTTTCTTCTTCCCCCTACTCTTTTTCTCGTTCAGCGTCTCCTCCGCTTTCTTCGCCGCAGGGGACTTTCTGGATCGCCCGGCTTTTTTCTCTGTCCCAGCTGTCTCCCCGGCACGCTCTGTACTCTGTCTTTTCCTGCTTGTATCTGCCACCTGTCTCATGCCTCCAACATTTCCCATGTATCTGCGGTTCCTCCTGTTTCACAAAATACAGCCTCCCGCAGACTGCTTTTCTCATTTTACATTCTTATTATCTCATTCAGTATACCCAAATTCAGGGAAAAAAGCAACGCTTTCCTAAAATTTTCGCACGTATGTTCTACTTTCTTTTCAGATTTTCACTAAAATCCGTCTTCGTCATCCGGTCGTGTGCATCTATTTCCTGTTTCTTCCCATCGATCGCCCGGTTCAGCCATGCAAGCGCTTCCCGGATCCCGCCGCATTCATCGATCAGTCCCTCCTGGACCGCCTCCCCGCCAACCAGGACCGTTCCCAGATCTTTTGTCATCATCTCCGTATTGAGCATCAGGCTCCGGAGGCGCTCATAGGAGATCTGACTGTGTCCGGACACAAAGCTTAAAATACGATCCTGAATCATTTCAAAATAATCATACGTCTGCACGGCACCGATCACCATCCCCGTCATCCGTACCGGATGTACCATCATCGTCCCGGTCGGGACAATAAAAGAGTGATCGACCGCCACTGCGAGCGGCACACCGATCGAATGGCTGTCCCCGATGACCAGTGAAACGGTCGGTTTGCTGAGCGAAGCAATCATCTCCGCGAGCGCCAGTCCACAGCTTACATCGCCGCCCACCGTGTTAATCAGAACTAAAACTCCCTCCGTCTCACCGCTCTCCTCGATCTCCGCCAGCTTAGGCAGAATATGCTCATATTTCGTCGTTTTCGTATTGCCGGACAAATTTTCATGTCCCTCTATCTCTCCGATGATCGAGATTAATTCAATGTGATTGCCATTCTTTCCCGTAATATCCGTCTGTCCATTTTCACGCTTCTGAATCGGATCCTCCTGCGCCTGTTCCCGGCTTTCTCCCGCCTTATCTGCCTGCTTGTCCCACGCTTCATTTTCCCATTCCCTGTTTTCACGATTTGCCCGAATCATATTTTCCTCTTTTCTGCGCTCTTTCCATCTTACACGCGGATTCAATGTTTTTTCTCAACTGCCTAATTCATTCTTAGTATTCTGTCTTCCTATTATCTTTATTCACTGAAACCGCTTTTTATACAAACAAGGATGTGCCTTGGCACATTCAAGCGTCTCGCGCGGTCACTTGCGACATGTTTCTGCTTCGCGCGAGTGCGCATCCCCGCGATGCGTTTTTTATTTCATAGGACACAATTTCCTATGAAACAGAAAAAGAGAGCTGGGAAAAGCTGCCTTTTCTCCCTGCTCTCTTTCAAATATTTTTTATTGACTTTCCATGGAATTAATCGCCCAGTACATTGACAATCTTCGCCGGGGTACGGTAATTCCAGGTGGAAATCTTGATACCATCCCTTGCATTCGATGCATGGCACACGCGCCCGCCGCCGATATAGAGTGCTACATGGTTGATCGTTCCACCGCTGTTTGTGTAGAAGATCAGATCACCCGGACGCATCTGGGAAGAACTGATACTTCTTCCTGCTCCCGCCTGGGAACCCGAATGATGCGGCAGGCCGACGCCGAAGTGTGCCATAACCGACATCGTAAATCCAGAACAATCCGTACCATTTGTCAAGCTGGTACCGCCCCATACATACGGATTCCCAAGGAACTGAGTCGCGTAGTTTGCGATCTGCGCACGCTTGGAGGAGCCGCTTGAAGATGCTTTCTGGCTGCCAGAACCACCGTTACTGCTGCTCTTGCTTCCAGAGCCTCCCTTGCTGCTCGCCGCCTTGGTCTCAGGCTCCGGGGTCTCCTCAACCGGTGTAAACTCGATCGCCTCATTTAACGCATACCGCACATCGACAAATTCAGTCGCTACATAGGCACTCGTCTCATCCAGTGCAATCTGCACCCAGCCATCCTGCTGGCTCATAACCGAATACCGCTCGCTGTTGGAAATCTGCGTCCAGATCGGCGCGTCCGTGTTCGGCTCCGTACGGGCATTCAGACGGTCAGTTGATACGATCGCCATCAGCTGTGCAACCTGCAGTGCCTCCTGCTTCGCCGCATCTCCAGTCAGAATAAATTCGGATTTAACATAGCCAGTAACCGGACCGGACTTGATCTTATACCAGCCGCCATCCTCGGTCGTTTCCAGAATCTCACCACCGGACTTGCTCGTCATCTTACCGATGATCTTCGCATCCTCCTTCGGCTCCACGCGGATATTTAAGTAGTTATTGACATTGGAAATACCCAGATTGTCATACATATTGAGAACCATCGTCCGCAGATCCAGCTTACGCGCTTCATTTAACGCATAGCGCACATCCACATAATCCGCTGAAATATAGCCCCCGCTGATCTGAATCCAGCCCTCCTGCTCGCTGACAATGGAATAACGCTCATTTTTCAGCGCCTGTTCCAGCACCTGCGCGTCCTCACTCGGCTCACTCCGGATATTCAGCTTGTCAGTCGTGATGACCGCCATCTTCTTGACCAGCTCAAATGCCTCTGTTTTTGCCGCCTCGCCGGTCTGTACAAATTCTGAACTGATGTAGCCCTCCAGACCGCCGGAAGATATCTGATACCAGCCTTCCTGGGAATCGTCCAGAATCTCGCACGCACTGCCGCCCATCAGTTTGCCAATGACATCGGAGGTTGTACTGGCGCTCTCACGCATATTAAGATAACCAGATACATCCACAATACCCAGATTCTGGTAGGACTCGACTACATTTTTCTTTTCTTCGTCCTCTTTTGCCTGTTCCTCATCCTCCGGCAGCGTCTCTCCGATCACGGTTTCCTGCACCTCTGCCTCGGATGCCGATGCCACCCGGGCGTTTCCAGAACCTCCGAACGTGCCGCCCTGTGCCAGCTTCACGATGATAACCAGAGCCAGCACCACAATGACAGCACAGCCTCCGATCATGAACCAGTGCATTGGATCTTTGCCATTTCGTCTCTGTCGTACTTTCTGCAGGCGTTCTTTATAATCTTCTGTCTTTTGCTCTTCCATCTTATCCTCTCCCTATCAGTCTCCCAGCATATTGACAATCCGGTACGGATTCCGGTAATTCCAGGTAGAAATCTTGATGCCGCTTCTCCGGCTCGCCGCATGGACGATCTGACCATTGCCAATGTACATCGCCACATGGTTGACCGTTCCCTTGCGATTCGTATAGAAAATCAGATCGCCCGGACGCATCTTCGAAGAATCAATCTTCGTACCCGTCCGCGCCTGTTCCCTGGACACCCGCGGCAGGGACACGCCCGCCACATGGCTGTATACATACTTTGTAAAACCAGAACAGTCCACACCCGAATGCGGGTCATTACCGCCCCAGACATAACGGTTTCCGACAAACTGAAGGGCATAGTTGACAATCTGGGTCCGCAAGGATTCCTTTTCTTTTAATGGGGTAAATGGGATCGCCTCCGGCAATGCATAACGCACATCTACGAAATCAGTCGCCACATACGCACTCGTCGTATCGAGCGCAATCTCGACCCAGCCATCCTGCTGGCTTATAACGTCGTAACGCTCATTGTTAGAGATCTGCGTCCAGATCGGCGCATCCGTGCTCGGCTCCGTGCGGGCATTCAGGCGGTCGGTTGAAACGATCGCCATCAGTTCTGCAACCTCCATCGCCTCCTGCTTCGCCGCATCTCCTGTCAGGATATACTCCGCCTTCACATATCCAGTGACGGGACCCGACTGGATCTTATACCAGCCGCCATCCTCGCTCGTCTCCAGAATCTCTCCGGCAGACTTGCTCGTCATCTTACCGATGATATTGCCATCCTCACTTGGCTGATCGCGCACATTCAAGTAATTATCCACACTGGAAATACCCAGATTTTTGTATAAATTCAGCACCATCGCACGCATATCCAGCTTCCGCGCCTCATTGAGTGCGTATTTGATCTCCGCATAATCCGTGGAAATGTAACCGCTCGAAATCTGAATCCAGCCATTCTCCGGCTCACTCTCGACCACATAGCGCTCATTTTTTAATGCCTGACCGACAACCTCTGACTCCGTGTTCGGCTCTTTTCGGATGTTCAGGGAATCTGCCGTGATGAGCGCACGCTTTTCAACCAGTTCCAACGCTTTTTTCTTCGCCTCATCCCCGGTCAGAACAAACTCTGAGCTGATATAACCGGAAATACCGCCAGATTCGACCTGATACCAGCCTTCGGCTGAATCATCCACGATCTCACACGCACTGTCGCCCATCAGCTTGCCGATGATGTTGCCATCCGTGCTCGCCGTCTCACGCATATTCAGATAACCGGACACCTGCACGATACCCAAATTTTTATAGGAAGCTACCACTGCTTCTTTCTCTTTGATCTCCTCCGCTCTGGACTCTTCGGATGCCTCGTCCTTCGAAAGCTCTGATGCTGTCGCCGCCCCATTCTTTGCAGTTCCGGCTCCCGCCTGACGGCTGAGCAGGGACTTGCCTGCAAATGCTGCAACTGCAAGAGCAATCACCACCCCTGCTGCTATCACTCCGAAGCGCAGATTCTGACTCTTATCTTCGCCCTGGCGCCTGCGCGAATGTCCCGCGGATTCCCGGACCGGATTTGGTGTCTGATCCTGAGCTGGCTCTGATTCCTGACTCTGAACTGCTTCCGGCTCTTGAATCCGCTCCGCCGCTGGCACCTGTTCTGACTCCTGCGTTTCTTTTTTGTTTTCTTCTTCTAACATATGGATCGCTCCTGATTTTTCTTGAAATTATGACTTAATATCTTAAACGTAATTTTTATTTTATCATATTCGTAGGGAATTGCCAAGGAAGGATGTGGAGGAAAAAATGAATTTTCTATGAATGAATTATTACAGAAGTGTTAAGTTGTAGATAAACGGTTAAGTCGTGAAAGGGGGAATTAGTTGGAAATATGGGAGAGGAGAATGCACGGCTACCTAGTGAGAAAGAATGCCCTCCGACCGCTCGCGCCGCCGGAGGGCATTCTTTCTCACTTATAGTCGTGGTTTTTAATTTGTTGACCCACTTTTCATTCCGTATACTTTTTGTCTGTTATCGGTTATTGATTTTATTCAAGTCGAACGTCCGTGAGACTTGGCGCGTGATTCTGGTCAGCGAAGCTGAC